>Ga0302319_10016435_pt1 | contig 13641 bp, 10 predicted proteins | sample Bog_T0_2_FD_203319 | JGI IMG/M metagenome (GOLD analysis project Ga0302319, IMG submission 203319) | Peat permafrost microbial communities from Stordalen Mire near Abisko, Sweden - Bog_T0_2 | ecosystem: Environmental > Terrestrial > Soil > Wetlands > Peat | place: Sweden: Abisko, Stordalen Mire...
AGATCGGTGCCGATGAAGTTGCCGACGGCGTGGAGACTGCGCAGTGTGTCGGCGCCTGTACCGGCGCTATCGAGTTCACCATCGGCAGCGACGACGCCTCCGCCCCAGTGATAGCCGCTCAGCGTGCCCTTGAAATGGGCGGTAGGGACGCGGGCTTTGAGGTCGATGGTCCCTGAACCACTCACGGTTAAATCGGGAGAACGAAAATCGAGGGAGGTAATTTGCAGGTCGGCGGCTTGCCATACGAAGTGGGTGTTCAGAGGCCCGAGATCGTTCTTGTTGACGTGTAAGTGCGCAATGGAGAGATCGCCTTCGAGGTTGCGGGCCGCCATCCAATCGGGAACAGTGCGTTTGGTGAACGGCAGACGGGCAAGCAAACCGGGCTCGCGCCAAGCCGGTTCGAGAGCGGCGGTGAGCTTTGGAAAATCGACGTCCTGCAACTCCAAGTGAACATGTTCCTGACGTTTGGCGGTTTGATTGTAGCGATAGTTGCCTTGCACCGGAAGATCATCTACGGTGGCGCTGAGGCGCGAGAGTTCAAAGGTGTCGGGATTGAAAGCGACCCGGCCTTGCGCATGTTTGAGCGGAGCTGAGACGGCGGGAATTGTCAAAGTGGCGCCGGAGAATTGGAACTGGCCAGACCAACCGGCGGGCGTGGTGGTGGCGTTGTCGTAATGCAGGTCACCGGTGATGGTCCCTTCTTTGCCCCCACTAAAGGCTACGAGCGCGACAGGGGCGCCGAACCAGGCTTGCGCGGTGTTTTTCAGGGTGTCGATCGAAACGCCATTGACGCCGATATCGGCAGAAAGATGCTGGTTCGTCCACGAATAATCGCCACCAATCTGCATGCTGCCGCCGCCGGTTTCCTGCAGTGTGGCGGGCTCAAGTTGCAAACCATCGGGTAGGATCTTCATCTGTGCACCAGCAGATTCTATGGGGGCGATACCTGGCAGCGTTGCAACCGCTTTGTGGATAGACACTTCGCCGAGAAAGCCGCTGTTATTGGAATAGCCGACGACGCCATCGAGCGCACCGGTGAGTGCGATGTCCGTAGGAACGGCGAAGCCCATGCGACGGGCGAGCGGTAGCAGAGATTCGAGGGGCGCTTGATTGAGAGAAGTCATGAGGGTCCAAGCGGGCTTGGTGAGAAAGTCGTTGACCTTTACTTGGACAGCGGCGGGAACGGCTTCGCCGGCATGTTGGGGCAGCGTGCGGAGATCCAGATTGTGAGCGATGAGATCGATGGTCCCTGCGTAAGGAACGCGCCAATCGTCGCCGGTGGAGGGAATGAGATCCCAGCGGTGGACGTTTTGCAAATGAAGATCGGCGACAACCTTCAGATTGGCGAGCGGACCCGCGATTTTGGCGCGCGAACTGACAGTGCCGTGGACACCGACGTCGTGGCCTTCGATCAAGGTGGTGATTTCGGATAGGTCGCTGGGAAGAAGAGTGACATCGGCTTCGAGCTGATTGGCTTGTTGCGACGAGGCAGGATTGGCGAGCCAGTTGAGAGAGCCGCGGAGTGCGCCGAAGCCATTGCCGGCACGATCGGTACGGGCGGGGGAACCGGCGAAATTGAGGGTCACGCGGCCAGAGTATTCAGGATAAATGGAGATGTCCGCACCGGTGATATAGAGGGTAGTCTTGCGTGTGCCGAGTTTGAAATCCAAGCGCCCATTAGTGATTTGAATGGCTGGGATCAGATTGAGCGGGAGGCGGCGCGGGGCAGTCATACGTTGCACGAATTCGACAACGTTCCAGGCACCGTCGTCACGTTTGACAAGGTTCAGAGAAGGGTCGGTGAGGCGCAGGCTGGCGAAGCGAATTTGACCAGTGAGGAGCTTGTCGATGCGGAGGCGCGCTTCCAGGCCGGAACGAGAGGCGAAAGGCTCGAGGCCGAAGCTAGGATCTTCGCCGATGGTAACGTTTTCCAGAGAGAAGCCAGGAACCGGGAGAACGCGGTAGTACACCTTATCAAAGGTGACGCGGCGGCCGAGGGAGGATTCGAGAGCCTGCTTGATGCTGTCTGAGAAGCGCGCAGCGTTGATGAATGGAGCGGCAATGCTAACGGCGAGGAACGCCAAAAGGCCGAACAGGACGAGAAGCGTAAGGGTGCGGCGGCGGGATGTTGTGGGCGGTGGTGTGGCTTCTGAAATGGCGGTCGTCTCCAAAACGCTCAAGCGGAGCGTTTGGCGTAAAGAATAATTTGCGCCTGTTGAGATTGATTATAACGTTGCGGGGCGCTGGGAGACAGCGCGGGGGACTACATCTTTGGCGGATGGGTGGTGACAGGCCGAGGTTGAATTTCGAGAGCCACATCGCCGCCCTCGGGCAGGTGTTTGTAGCGGACCGTAACGCGGCCGCGGAGTTTGATGGTGGCTTTATTCATCTTCGTAGCCGGAGTTACCGCAAAGCTACGGCTTTCGGTGGGATGACCAACAAGGGTTCGGCTGACTTTAACGTGAGTGGCGTCGAGTTCCACTATTGTGCCGGCGAAGAATTGGGCGCGGGGCGCGGCGGCCGGCGGTGGCACAGTCGTTACTGCGGGCGGGGGGACGGTTTGAACGGCTGCTAAAACAGGGTTACAAACACTTCCAGCGAGCATCAAGCTAACCAAAACTGATCGAAGCTTTGTCATTGCCGATTTCCCTTGTTTAACACAGTCGGCTTAGAAAACCGTACCCGGATGATACAAATTAGGGATTTTTAACTCGCCAATGGCGATTAAGTCACCGGAACGAGACAAAGCTTTGACCAAGGGGGCGCCCGGAGTTACGACAAAAGGAGACGTGCGGAATTCGCGGCCTTGCCGGATATGAGTTTCAATCACAGAATCGAAATATTCGGCGGGCAGGTTGGGCAGCATTTGGGCAATGGGGATAAGCGCCTGGTCCGCCAAGCGATTGCCCGCGGCGAAGGTGGCGAGTTGGTCGAGCGTATGCGCCTGCTCAACCGAGTATTCGCCAGCCTGAGTGCGGCGCAAGCAGCTGAGAAGAGCACCGCAGCCCAGGCGCTGTCCTAGATCGTGGGCGATGGAACGAATATAAGTGCCGGCGGTACAGCTGACCAAAATTGTTAGTTTGTCGGCTGTCATGTTTCGTACGTCGAGTTGCTTTACTTCTACCTCAACCGGCTTTAGCTCCACTTCGATGTTCTGGCGCGCGAGTTTGTAGGCGGGCACGCCTTTGATCTTTTTGGCGGAAACGGGCGGCGGCGTTTGCAGAAACTTGCCGCGGAATTCATTGAGGGCAGCAACGATGGTCTCCTCCGGCGGCAGCGGAACATTAGTAGTTGTGATTATGCCTTCGGCGTCATATGTATCGGAGGTCTCGCCCAAAGTGATCTCGGCAAGGTAGGTCTTTTCAGATTTGCCATAGAACTGCGCGAGACGAGTCGCATTGCCTGTCACAAGTACGAGCAGGCCGGTAGCCATGGGGTCAAGTGTGCCCAGATGGCCAGCGCGTTTCGTGCCGGCAATTTTTCGCCAGCGGTTAACCACGTCATGGCTTGTGCAGCCAGCGGGCTTGTCAATAAGGATGAGTCCATTCATGCGTGGGCTTACGTTAGTCTGATGAGTAGGGGAACTGGCTCAACAATTGGAAGAAGAAGCACTCGGTAAGGCATACGATTCGCGGCTCATGAAGAGGCTTCTGCACTATCTGAAGCCTTACTGGCGTTTTGTCTCCGCGTCGCTGGCTCTGCTTGTTGTCGATTCTCTTCTACAGAGTATCGGACCGCTGATTACGAAAATGGCGGTGGACCGTTACCTGGTTCCCAGCAAGCAGGGTGCGCCGCTTTTTCCGAGTCTGAATGGCTGGCTTTCGCCGGATCCTCTGGCCGGCTTAACACAACTCGGAGCGATTTATTTTGGTGTAGTGGCGCTGGGGTTTGTCTTTGATTTTGGGCAAACCTATCTGATGCAGTGGACCGGGCAGCGCGCGATGTTCGATTTGCGGCGCCAGTTGATGGCCCATTTGCAGACGCTCGATGTAGTGTTCTTTGACCGGAATCCAGTGGGCCGATTGGTGACGCGCTTGACCAGCGATGTGGATGTATTGAACGATTTGTTCACGTCAGGCTTAGTCACCATTATTGGCGATTTGCTAGCACTCTCGTTTATTGTAGCGGCGATGTTTAAGCTGAGCCCGGGGATGGCTGGGTTCATGCTAGCGGTGCTGCCCTTTGTGGTCCTGGTGACCATGAAGTTCCGCAAAACGGCATCGCAAAGTTTTCGACGCATTCGATTGGCGGTGGCGAAGATTAACGCGTATCTGCAGGAGCATGTAGCGGGAATTGCAGTGCTGCAGCTTTTCAATCGCGAAGAAAAAAGTACGGAAGAGTTTGAAGTTATTAACCGCGACCACATGCTCGCCTTCAAAGATTCCGTGATTGCGTATGGCTGGTTTTATCCGGTTGTAGAATTTCTCGGGATGCTCGCGCTGGCGTTGCTGCTGGCGTACGGTGGTTTTCGGATTAAGCAAGGGGCGCTATCGATTGGCGTGCTGGTCGCATTCTTTCAATATGGGCTGCGGTTCTTCCGGCCGATTCAGGATTTGAGCGAGAAGTACAACATTTTGCAGGGAGCGATGGCGGCGTCGGAACGGATTTTCAAGTTGCTCGATACGAGACCGGCGATCATGGCGCCGGCTTCTGCGACAAGCTTTCCAACCGGGCCTTTGGACGTGGAATTCGATCATGTCTGGTTCGCCTATAACGGCGAAGACTGGGTCTTGAAAGATGTGAGTTTCAAGGTTGCGGCGGGTGAGACGGTGGCCATTGTGGGGCATACGGGCGCCGGCAAGACGACCATCACAAATCTGCTGCTGCGCTTCTACGATGTGCAGCACGGAGCCGTTCGCATTGGCGGCATCGATGTGAAAGCGTTTGACTTGGAAGATCTGCGCAAGCATTTTGGCGTGGTCTTGCAAGACCCTTATTTATTCACGGGTACCATTGAAAGCAACATAAGGTTAGGCACAGCGGGGATTTCGGATGAAGCTGTGCGGCTGGCTGCCGACCGCGTCAATCTGTTGGATTTTGTGGAGCAAATGCCGGAGAAATTCGCCACGCCAGTTCGCGAGCGCGGACAAGGCTTGTCCACCGGGCAGAAGCAGTTGATCAGTTTTGCGCGGGCACTGGCGCATAATCCGTGTATTTTGATTTTGGATGAAGCCACATCCAGCGTCGATACCGATACGGAATTGCGCGTACGGGAAGCGTTGAACCGTCTCGTAGAGAATCGCACGTCAGTGGTGATTGCGCACCGCTTGTCCACAATTCAGCGGGCCGACCGCATTATTGTTATGCACCGCGGGCAACTGCGCGAGATGGGCACGCACCGTGAGTTGTTGGCACAGCGTGATATTTACTGGAAGCTGTACCAGTTGCAGTACAAGGAGCAAGAACTTGAGCGGCGACAGGAATTCGCGCCTCAACAGGCATAAAGCACCGGTTAATCCGCCGAATCTGGCGATTCGAACTTTTGGCAAGCTGCGGGTGCGTCAAAAGCTGGCGTTTCTGCACAACTTCTTTTTTCTGATGCTGGCGGTGAGCGTTTATTTGTCAGTGATTCCGCTGTTCTCAAGCCATATCGAACAGGCGAAGCAGCGCGAGCTAAAAGAGATTTCGCAGATCTTCGCGGCTGGTCTACCCATGAGTCAGCAGGGACCGGAGACGCAGGAGTTTGGCGCTTACGAATATCAGCAGGGCTCTGCCGCGGAAACTCAGTTAAGCATCGACGGGCAGAAGTATTTGCGCGAGGATCCGAACGGCACGTGGCAACAAGGGCAGGACATGTTGTTTCGGACAGCCGCGCAGGCTGGGCAATATAGGCGTGTGCATCTTTCGCATGAGTTTTACGACCGCGCCCTCCGCCAGGCGCGTATCCGCGTGTTTGCGGTATTGGGCACAATGTATCTGCTTTCGATTGTGGTGATGGAGTTCATCATCATGCCTCAGTATGTGTATCAGCCGCTGACTCTGATGCTGAAAGCGGACGAAGCAACGCAGACCGGCGACCGCGAGCATGAGCTCATAGATGATCGATTCATTCTCGACGACGAAATTGGCTACATCATGCGATCACGCAATGCGACGGTGGGCCAGTTACGGCAGCAGGAAGACGATCTAGAGAACGCGCTCAAGAAACTGGAAGAGCAAGATAGGTTAGTAAGCTTAGGTTTGTTGAGTACCAGCGTGGCGCATGAGTTGAATACGCCACTTGCCGTGCTGCAAGGGTCAATCGAAAAATTGCTAGAGACAAAACATGACGGGCCTACGCTGGAACGGCTAGGCCGCATGTTGCGGGTGACACAACGGCTGCGCAAGATCAGCGAAGGACTAGTGGATTTCGCGCGCGTGCGCAAGGAAAGCACCGAACCGCTAGTCCTCCGTGACTTGATTGACGAGAGCTGGAATCTGGTGGCGATTGACGAGAAAGCGTCGGCAGTGAATTTCCTGAATTGCGCGCGCGATAGTGACGCGGTTATTGGCAATGCCGACCGGCTGGTGCAGGTTTTTGTCAATTTGTTGCGCAATGCACTGATGGCGATTCCGATAGGCGGGGAGATCATTGTTGAATCGCGCCTGACGCAGCGAGGCAATCAGAGTTGGGTTGCATGCACGGTGATGGACGATGGTCCGGGAATTCCGGCAAATGTTTTGCCGAAAGTATTTGAGGCCTTCGTCACCACCCGGCTGGATGCGCGCGGCACGGGATTGGGGCTGACCGTGGCAGAAGGAATCGTGACGCAGTTGGGGGGCACCATTACCGCTGCGAACCGGCCGCAGGGTGGCGCGTCCCTAGAAGTAGTGCTACCGGCCGCGGGTATCGAGATTAAATGAATAGCGAAGAAACATTAGCGTCGGTGGGAATGGTGGATGTCGCCGTTTTGGATGACGACATCGACTTCCGGAACTATATTGAAGACCTGCTGCGCGATGAAGGTGGCTTCTCGGTTCGAACGTTTGCTGAGCAAGAGGAACTGTTCGCTGCGGCGGAAACGCGAATTCCGGATATTGTGCTGCTCGACATGAAGATGGGTACAGTGACGGGCGAGGAGGTACTGGAGCAGTTGCTCACCCGCTGGCCGGAGATGTGCATTATCGTGATAACCGGCTACCCTTCGCTCGAAAATATGCGGGCGACGTTTAAGCTGCAGGTCTTTGACTATCTGGCGAAACCATTTTCGCTAGCGCAATTGCGGCAGACACTACAGAATGCGGTAGAGAAGTTTGGGTTAGGACGAACACCGCAGGATCTCTTGCGTGAGCGATTAGGACATAGAATCAAGCTGCTCCGCGTGGAACGTGGTTGGTCGCTGAAAGACTTAGCGGCGGCGACCAAATTGAGTGTTTCGCAGATTAGCTCCATTGAGCGCGGGGCAAATTTGCCCAGTGTGGAAAGTCTGCTGGCAATATGCCGCGCGTTTGAAAGGAAGCCTTCCGAGGTGTTGACTTCCATCGGCTTTTAGTAAGCTGGGAGAGGAATCAATTAGCCCTCAAAAAAACCCGCTTACAACGTGCGGCTCCGCTGGGGAGTACGTACAGATCTTCTGAATGCAAATTTTCCGAACTAGCCTTGTGCTTTGCCTGACTTTATTGTCTTCTGCACAACAAAACTCTCCGCCCCTGACGATAGGCGCTGCGCCTAAGTTTCCCTACGCAGAGAAGCTGGTGTACCGGGTGGGATGGCGCATGGTCACCGCGGGCCAAGCTGAGTTGAGATTGACAGCGCCGGACAAAAACGTCTGGCAGTTGGATTTGCAAGTTACCAGCGCTGGATTGGTGAACCAGCTATACCGGGTGCAGGACAGCTACAAGCTGCTAACCAACGAACGGTTTTGCGGTACGAGCGTAAATCTAGACGCGCAAGAGGGCAAGCATCACACCACGACGTCGATCGTTTTTGACAATCAAAACCACAAAATGCATGCCACGTTGAAAGACTTGATCACCAACGAAAACAAGAAGAATGATTTCGATATTCCGCCTTGCGCCTATGACATTGCGGGAGCGTTGATGACGTTGCGTTCTTCGGATCTGCAACCCGGCATGAAGTTCAATTTGCCCATCACTAACGGAAAAAAATTGGCAGATGTGCGTGTTGAAGGGCTGGGCAAAGAGAAAATTACGCTGAACGGAAAAACCTACAACACACTTCGTTACGAGACATTTGTCTTTGATAACGTCCTGTATCGCCGAAAGGGACGTTTGCTGATGTGGATCAGTGATGATGCCCAACGGCTACCGGTGCAAATGCGGTTCGTTTTTGGCTTTCCGCTCGGCGATATTACGTTGGAACTAGAGAAATCCGAACGGCTCTGACGGCCCGGTCGCAACCAAAGGGCGGCAGTTTACGTCATGATATTGAATATGTGGGTACGTTTTTGCCTGTCTTTCCTGGTGGCGAGCATTCTGCTTTGGGCCCAAACCCAAATGAATGTCGAGCAACTGGCCGATTTCGTGCGCTCGGAACTGGCACTCAAGCAACATAGCGATAAGCAGATTGCGGCTGGTGTGCGCGGCATCCAGTTGAGTGAGAAGTTGACGGACAAAACGATTATCGATCTGCAGGCGCAAGGGGCTGGCCAGAAGACTGTCGAGGCACTGAAGGCGCTGCGCGATCAGACGGCAAACATGAAGCCGCCCACGCATGATGTCACGGCATCTCCCGAGACGACGCCCGATCAGCAAGGCGAAGGTACGTCTCTCACTCCAAAAGCTCCACCAGCGCCACCACCAAGCGAAGCTAAGCAACATGAGATTTTGGAATCGATTCGCCAATATGCGCTCACCTATACGAAGGGTTTGCCGAACTTCTTTTGCGTTGAGGTCACGCGCCAATTTGTCGATCCGAATGGCGGACAAAGTTACCGGAGTTCAGGAACGATTTTGGCGAAGGTTGGCTATAACGAGGGCCAAGAACATTACAATGTCTACTCAGTGAACGGCAAGCTGACCGAAACCACCATGGACGACGTGAAATCGGGTGGCGCCACTTCGACCGGCGAATTTTACAGCTTGATGAAGACGATTTTCGATCCAGTGAGTGAACCGGAATTTCACTGGGATCATTGGGCCAAGTTGCGCGACAGGCGCATGGCGATCTTCAATTACTTCATCGACAGCGGCCATTCCATCTGGTATTTGGAAGACAAGAACTCCGGGCAACGGATCAAGACCGCGTATAAAGGACTGATTTATGGCGATCCGGAAACGGGTGAGATTGATCGGATCAGTTTTGAGGCGGTGGACATTCCGAAATCTTTCCCGATTAGTAAGACGAGCGAAATTTTGGATTACGATTTGGTGGCTATTTCCGGCCAGAAGTTTATGCTGCCATTGTCGGCAAAGCTTTGGATGAAAGGCGGGCGCGAGAGCTCGAAGAACGAGATCGAATTCCGCATGTACCGAAAGTATGAAGCCGATTCGTTTATCAAGTACAACCTAGACCCCAACGCGCCAGAGCCGTTGCCTGAGAGTAAGACGCAGGAGACGCCTGGGGCTAGCGACCAAGCGAAACCAGCGGAGACGAGTAAACCGGCAGAACAAACCCCGGCGCAGCAACCTAAGAAGCCAAATCCATTTATTCTGCCTACGACGGCAGACCTTCCGCCACCGCCGCCGAAATAGCGCTGAGTGTACGATCGAGAGCACTGGAGCGGTTTTCGCCATTCACTGCAACCACGTGTGACGTCTTGGTGGATGGACGCCAGCGGCTGAACATACGTTCTGATACATGGCCGGTAAAGATGGACACGAGTGGGATTTCAGCGGCGGCGGCGACATGCTGGCCTGCCGAATCGTAACCCACATAAAGATGGCTTTGCGCGATATGGCTGGCAAAAGACGCGTAGCTGCCATCGTGAACATGCAAGAGATCTGGTTGATTGATTTTTGCGACCAGCGCGTTCACCCGGTCAGCTTCTTCGCCACCGGCGCCGCGGTCAAGCACGATCATCCGTTTATATGACAAGAGCTTTTGCAAAACCGCGAATTCAAAATCGTCATCGATGCGTTTGCAGGCGTTATCGCCGACGCCCAGACTGACGGCGATATCGGCCAAGCGCGGCTGGGCCACGGGGGCGACGTAAGGGGCCTGGTGAGGAATGTCGAAGACCTCGCCAAGCCATTGAGAAGTGAGTTCAGGCAGCGGAGCATCTCCGGCCCCACCAAAAGCCCGGCTCTCGAAAAAGAAGTAGCGGGCATCGTCACACACCGGAAGCAGGCCGAGTTGAGTGAGGCGCGAATCTGGGTCTATGACTACCGAGCTAAGTTCATCAATGGAGCTACGCAACTCAGCCGCAGCCAGCAGACGCTCGCGCAACAGGCTGCCTCGCCCATAGGAAACGGGAATGGGGAAGATGCGCGGATCTGCCGCAAACATTTCGGCGTTCTTAGCGGGGCCGACGAGACAAATTTCGGCGTCGGGAAAGCGTTCCTTGGCCGCTGACAGCGCAACACTGGTGACGGCGACATCGGCTCCCAGAGTTACGCGCGATAGAACAAAGACGCGGTGCACTTCCCCGCCCTGAAAACGCCGCACCTGTCGAACACGCCGGTAACGCAGCAGCATTTCCTCAACGTTGTAATCAGGCAGCGCGCGGCTGATGACATGGGCAAAGAGGCGCGCATAGACATCGCACAACGCAGGCTCAAACAGATCGCCCAGTTGTTCTATGACGATCCCGAACAGCGCTCGGGTCGCGTTCGTGGATAGGAACTGATCGTCTTCGTCGAGAGCACGGGTGATCAGGTCATCGAGCGCACGTGTCGGCCAAGTACCATCCTTCAGACAAGCGTCGAGGATTTCACGCGCCAACTCATTAGCGGGTATACTTGCCAAGCAATAGCCCCAGTCGGTCTTTGGTTTCTTGTGGAACAGTTTTCATATCGGTAAGGATGGCGTGTTTGAGAGCGGAGCCGCATTTGCAGGTGCGGCCGGCAGGAATGGTCTTCACAATTTGACGGACGAGTTTGCAGGCGTTTTCCGCGTTCTGCGTGAGGGTAGCAATAATCTGGTCAACCGTAACGGCGTCGTGCTCTTCATGCCAGCAATCGTAATCGGTGACCATGGCAATCGTGACGTAACAGATTTCGGCTTCGCGGGCGAGCTTGGCTTCTTGCAGATTCGTCATACCAATGACGTCCATGCCCCAGCTGCGATAAACATTCGATTCAGCGCGTGTGGAGAAAGCAGGCCCTTCCATGCAGAGATACGTACCGCCGAGTTTGCTGGTGATGCCCGCTTCTTGCGCGCAAGCATGAGCCGCGGAGGAAAGTTGCGGGCAAATAGGATCGGCAAAACTAATGTGGGCGACAACGCCATTGCCGAAGAAGGTAGAAACACGGCCACGGGTGCGGTCGAAGAACTGATCGGGGATCACGAAATCGAGCGGCTTATGCTCGATCTTCATCGAGCCTACGGCGGAAAGCGAAAGAATGCGTTCCACCCCCAGCATTTTCATGCCATAAATATTAGCGCGGAAGTTTAGCTCCGATGGTGAAATCTTATGGCCGCGGGCATGACGGGGGAGGAAGGCAACCTCATGGCCTTCGAGAGTGCCGAGAATGTAAGCATCTGAAGGGTCGCCAAAAGGCGTGGTGAGACGAATCTCTTCGCGCGCCTCGAACCCAGCCATAGAGTAGAGACCACTGCCACCGATAATTCCAATTTCTGCTTTCTGACTCAAAAACGTTCTCCTAGGATTTTCGAATTAGTTCAACGAGCGCGGCAAGCGCCGCATACGGATCTTCTATTTTCGCAGCAACCTTAATGGCGTGTTCGTAAATGGCGTTTGTGGGCAGACATCCGAACAGTTCATCGCGCAGGAGTTCGGTAAGACGAAGGGTCCAAGCGTCGGCGTTGCGGCTACGCGTGCCGCGGGTTTCGGAAATCTCGTGGATCGCCTGGATGAGATCATCGACACCGGATCCATCGATAGCCACAACGCGCCGGATTGGGGCTGCAGTTGTAGCGCCGGCATCGTTGGCAATGCTCTGCATAGCGCGGATGTCCTGTTCGAGACGGGCAGCGCCGGGAAGGTCTGCTTTATTGATGGCGAAGACATCGGCGATTTCCATGATGCCGGCCTTGAAGGCTTGGACGTCATCACCAAGACCGGGCACAAGGACGACCACAGTGACATCAGCAAGGCGGGCAATCGTGACTTCATCTTGACCCACCCCAACGGTTTCGACGATGACGTAATCGCGGCCCGCAGCATCGAGGAGAAGTGACATTTCGAGGGTGCCGCGCGCGAGACCGCCCAGTTTGCCGCGGCTGGCCATCGAGCGTATAAAGACGCCGGGGTCTGCATAATGACGCTGCATACGGATGCGGTCGCCAAGGACGGCGCCATGGGAGAAAGGGCTGGAGGGATCGACAGCGATGACGGCGACAGTTTTATCGGCCTTGCGAATCGTGCTGATCATCTGATCGACAAGGGTGCTTTTCCCCGCACCGGGCGGGCCAGTAATGCCTATGATCAGGGCACGGCCGGTTTGCGAAAAGAGCGAGGAGATCAGGGCACGGCCGGCAGGAGATTGATTTTCAATCAGCGTGGCGGCGCGTGCGAGCGCGCGAAGATCACCGGCAAGAATTTGGGAGCGAAGGCTAGGGACCTCTAGGGGCGGCGGCATTATCTCTGCGGCCGCTATTCTTTCAATAACTGCCGCGCAATCACCAGACGTTGAATTTCGCTTGTGCCTTCGCCGATGGTGCAAAGCTTGACGTCGCGGTAGAACTTTTCCACCGGGTAATCTTTGATGAAGCCATAGCCGCCGTGAATTTGCAGAGCTTGATCGGCCGCTTTGACCGCCATCTCCGACGCGAAAAGTTTGGCCATGGCCGATTCTTTCGTGATGCGTTTGCCTTGATCCTTCATGGCGCCGGCGCGGTAGATAAGCCAGCGAGCCGCTTCGATATCGGTGGCCATGTTGGCTAGTTTGTCTTGGATGGCCTGGAACTCGGAAATCGAACGGCCGAACTGTTTGCGGCTCTTGGAGTATTTCAAAGCCGCATCAAACGCGCCTTGGGCGATGCCGAGAGAGAGCGCGGCAATGGAGATGCGGCCTCCATCAAGGATGCGCAGGCTATCGACAAAGCCTTCGCCCTGCTTGCCAAGAAGATGCGTCTGCGGCAATTTGCAATCGGTAAACAGCACTTCGCCGGTGGCGCTGGCGCGCATGCCGAGCTTGTTCTCTTTCTTGCCGACGCGGAAACCGGCCATCCCTTTTTCGAGAACGAAGGCGCTGATCCCATGTTGCGAGGCAGCGCGGTCTGTCACAGCCATAGCGACGCACACATCGGCGTAGTGGGCGTTGGTCGTGAAAGTTTTGCCGCCATTCAAGAGCCACTGACCATCTTTAAGGACCGCAGTCGAGCGCGTACCCGCAGCGTCGGAACCGGCTTCAGGTTCAGTGAGCGACCAGCAGCCAATCCATTCGCCAGTGGCTAGTTTAGGAATGTACTTCTTACGCTGCTCATCGTCTCCGGCCAGAAAGATGTGGTTGGTACAAAGCGAGTTGTGCGCGGCTACAATGAGGGCAACACTAGCATCGACGCGGGCCAGTTCTTCGATGATAATGGAATACTCAATATAACCAAGCCCTGCTCCGCCTAAGTCTTCCGGGAAGATA
>Ga0302319_10016436_pt1 | contig 13641 bp, 11 predicted proteins | sample Bog_T0_2_FD_203319 | JGI IMG/M metagenome (GOLD analysis project Ga0302319, IMG submission 203319) | Peat permafrost microbial communities from Stordalen Mire near Abisko, Sweden - Bog_T0_2 | ecosystem: Environmental > Terrestrial > Soil > Wetlands > Peat | place: Sweden: Abisko, Stordalen Mire...
TAGTCCCCTAGTCCCTTAGTCCCTAGTCCCTAGTCCCTAGTCCCTGTTCCCTACCGCCTAATCCCTGCCCTCTCATACCGCTTCCGCCAAAGCTCCTTCTCCACCATCGCCATCGCCCGGTCCACCAGCGACTGCTGCCAAGGAACAATCCCGTACACCAGGTCGCATTCCAACCCCCGCGCCATCTCTCCCAGCCGGCTCAGTGAGATCGTATTCATCTGCTCTGACCGCTCCAGTTGGTACACCATCTTCTCGCTGAATCTCATGTATGCGGCAATCTGGCACACCGGCGTCCCCGTCGCAAATCGCATCGCCCGCAGCCACCCCTCCGTCGGCCGGTTTGCCCTCCGCGCAGCCCGGAACGGCCGTAACTGGGCCTCCAGATCCCTCCGCAGCTTCTCCCGAATAATTGAAAGCATCGTTGTCGCTCCTTTTTGTTTGCATTGCACCCGCCGCAAGCTATTGAAACCAGTAGAGTAATGCCCTAAACGAGTGCGGCAAAACGTCGAATTACTCCCATTCTCGGCTTATGGAGGGTAATTATGTGCAAAAGCGTGACTTTCCTCGCCAACTGAAGTCGGAGCGGTTTCCAATTGTTTGGATAGATACGAACAGTTTCCGAACCGCGGACGGGTATATTCGCGCCCATTGGCTCACTCTTCAGGCCGAAGATTCGCCCGCAATTCACCCCGCAGGCGAAAATTAGCTCACCTTTTAAGGCGAAAAAAAGCGCCCCCCGGTTACTCCTGCCTGGATGGTGTCCAAGTCTGGTTAACCGAAGGGGCGAGGAGCCGCAATCACAAGAAAATACACCGTCTGACAGGGTCTGTGAACCGGATGTCTCCACTTCGCAGGGACCTGCCCTCGGTGCATCTTCTGGACCGAAGGCAAATATACGGGTGCCTCCTCGGGTTCGACAGGTTCCATCGGGTACCAACTGCGGCGTTCATCGCTAAATCCCTATCCCTATACGGGTTAATCCAATTCAATACGTTCTGGACAAGTCGAAGTCCGGGACGTATGATACGCAATGCGGAAGGAATTCCCATGCCGGTCGGATCAAAACCCATCCCGGATTTCGGGCAGCAAAACCCTCCACCCGACCCCATTGCGGTTCGCCGTCAGTTGGAGCGCCTGCTCGCCCATCCGCTGTTTTCAAACAGCAAGCGCTACCCCGCCCTCCTCGCCCACACCGTCGATCAAACCCTGAAAGGTAACGCCTCAGACCTGAAAGAACGCAGCATCGGCATCGATGTCTTCAACCGCCCCCCCACCTACGACGCCAACGCCGATCCAGTGGTTCGCATTACTGCGGGCGAAGTCCGCAAGCGGCTCGTCCAGTACTATTACGACTCCGCCCACGATGGAGAGCTGGTAATCGAACTCCCCATCGGTTCCTATGTTCCCGTCTTTCATTCTCCTGCACCATTGGCCGAACCGGAGATGCCCGCGCTTGTGGCGGTGCCCGAGGTGCCCCCCCCAGCACTTCCGGTCAAACCCGTTCCATCCGCATCGTCAGGTTTTTCGAGGAAGCGAATGGTTCTTCTAGTCGCGCTAACCGTCGGCGCCTGCGTGGTTGGCCTGCTTGGCGGATTAGCCATCGGGCTGATAGGGGGAGGAACCGCAGCCAGTTCAGCGAGCGGGGTGTTACTGCACGATTTTCAGCCCCCCACGGACCTGGAACGCTTCTGGGCACCCATAACCGCGGGGTCTGACACGGCCACCTACTGCCTGGGCGAGCCGGCAAAGAGCCTGGATGCTGGATCAATCAATTCATTGGAAATGCCAACCACGAACTCCAAGCCAGAGCCCCTTTACTTTCGGCTCCATCATTCCGGGCTTTTCGCGTTAGCCGATGTTATTACGCTCACGCAAACCGCTGCCGCGCTGGAAACTCGGCATAAGGCGTTTCGAGTGGTCCCGGCTTCCGATGCGACTTTTGCCCAACTTCGCGAAGGCCCGGTTGTTCTTATCGGTGCGTTCGACAACATCTGGACACTTCGTGTGACGCAGAAATTACGGTTCGGATTTGAATCGAAGGATGGTGTTGCCTTGATCGTCGATCGCAAGAGCCCGAATCAGACGACCTGGGCCACTGCTTGGGATTTGCCGTATGAAAGGTTGTCGCGCGACTACGCGATCGTGGCCCGCATCCACGACAATATCACCGGGCAGCCTGTAATCATTGCGGCGGGGATCTCTGAAGAAGGTACCGAATCCGCCGGCGAGATTCTTTACAACCCCGTCTATCTTCAATCGCTGCTGGCGAAAGCGCCCGCGCATTGGGAGCAGATGAACATGGAAGCGGTTATCGAAACGCAGGTAATCGAAGGTCATCCTGGACCGCCGAATGTACTTGCAGTCGAGACTTGGTAGGATGCGGGGCCTTCTACCGAGCGAGATTTGATTCTATTTTCGCCTGCGCTACCGGATAAAATCTCAGTTCTATTCCGCATGCCATTACTAATTGTCCGCATGCGCCAGGTCTTGGTTCACTGGAAGTAGACTAATTGACTCTTTACCGATTTCGAGGAAATCAACTTACGGATTGACGATAACATACGGTAAATGGGAATGATGGTCGAGTCATCGCGTGAATTCGATGCCGATGAACTCTAACCGATCGCGCCAAAGGTCTATGAATTTCGGACGGGGTAATTTTCGGGTGACAACCCGCATTCCAGGAGCAAAAAAGAATCCGCTTACGACTTGGCTTTATGTGCTGCCCAACGCTTGCGCTGCGCGTCGGCGATCCGCTTGCGCGCTTCAGGGCTTAGTACACGAGTCTTCTTGGTTTTAGTCTTGGTTTTGGCGGGGGTCTTCCGGGCCTTTCCTCCGGTAACTTTGGCAGCGACTTTTCCGGTATTGGCCAGCAACGAACGGACCTGGGTCAGTCTCGCAATCTCCGCGTCAATTTGGGCAAGAATAGATTCAATAGCCATAAGTCAAGAATAACTCAGAAAAGCGAGGACCGGCGATCTGGCTTGAATTTGTCGATGCCGCGATGGTAACCTCGGATCCTTCGATTTGCGACGCATGTTTGTGGCTGAAGTTAGTAGCGGCATGGACTGACGAGCTTAGGTCGCATTGAACCTTGTGAACTTGCCAACTTGCTCGCAAACTGCTTCTGGAGGATCCAGCAGCATGAACGATAGTTTGCAGCTCTCACATAAATGAAGAGCGGCTTATGTTTCTTCAGCTCATTGGCTGGATCCGCACACCTATAACTTCCACATTTGCTTTCGCGGGCTTATGCAGAAGAAGGGACAGCCCTAATCGCGCTATCCCTTTCGTCGCAGTGCCATCATGCTCGCATATTTGGACTACGTTCCCAGGTACTCAACGTGGACATAGGTGCCGAGCCGAACATTGTAGGCTAGATACCAACCGATGTGGTCGGGATCTTCATAGATCACAACGTCGTCTGAATCCCAAAGCCATCCATCGCAGAAGGCCATGTCGAATGGCGCAACATCCCAGTACCAGCCGTTGAACCAGAAGCGGCCGGGCCCTCCACCAGTAAGATGCCACGCGTGTCCGCGTCCAAAGCCTCCAGTGAAGCGGCCATGAGCGAAAGGATGGTCGAGATGATAGTTCGCATCATCGCGGCCTGTGTCGTGACCAACCCAGGTCTTTCCGTCCACGTGTGGAACGTTGGGATGGCCGCTATTATCGCTGTAATTTGGTTTCAGATCGGCCGGCTTCGGCAGACCCTCATGGGGCTTCGGTCCGCTCTTTGGAATGGACGGATGTGATGCCGCGGGATGCTGCGCTAGAGCTGACACTGAAATAACCAGCAAAGCTGCAAGTGCTAACTGAGCTGTTCTCATGGCGTCCTCCGGATGCCCTTGGGGTTGCACTATTCTTTGCGCTTCTCCCTCAATGGGTCATCGACAACAACAGTAGTTGCAACCCAGGGCGAGTGGGCAAGTTGCGGCGCGTTAAGTTTGGTGCTTTGGTGGAATGCTCCGACGTGATGCGAAAAACCGCTCCAGATAAACTTTAAACGGCAACAGGAGCAGACGCGCGGCGCCAGGCGTAGAGCGGAAACTGGTTCGCGAGTTCTGCAACTTCTCCACGAATTTGTTCGAGGGCGGCATCGTCATTGCGCTTATCCAGTGCCCTGGTGATCCATATGGCGATTTGGCGCATCTCCGGCTCTTTCATGCCGCGGGTGGTGAGTGCGGGCGTGCCTACTCGAATACCTGATGGCTTAAGTGGGGGGTTGGTATCGTAGGGGATGGAATTCTTGTTCACCGTGATGCCAGCCTTGCCCAACGCCAATTCGGCCTCAGAGCCGAGGATGCCCTTCTGGAAGGTATCGACGAGCATGAGGTGGTTGTCGGTGCCGCCGGAGATGATGCGGAAGCCGGCTTGTTGGAGGCTGGCAGCAAGAGCCTGCGCGTTGGCGACAATTTGCGCCGCATAGGTTCTAAATTCTGGCTGGAGCGCCTCAGCGAACGCGACGGCTTTGGCCGCCACGATGTGCATGAGAGGTCCGCCCTGCTGCCCGGGGAAGACGGCTTTGTCAATCTCTTTGCCGATGGTTTGCTCGGGCTTTTCGCCAACTTGATAATCCTTGCCGGCAAGGATGAGGCCAGCGCGCGGACCACGGAGCGTCTTGTGGGTAGTTGTGGTGGTGATGTGCGCGTGCAGAACCGGCGAGGGGTGGACGCCGCCGGCGACCAGGCCAGCGATGTGGGCCATGTCGAAGACATAGGTGGCGCCTACCTTGTCGGCAATGTCTCTCATGCGGGCGAAATCCCAAAGGCGCGGGTATGCACTGCCGCCGCCGATGATCACCTTGGGCTTCTCGCGTTCGGCTACTGCTTCCATTTCGTCGTAATCAATTAGCTCAGTGTCTTTACTAACGTGATAGAAGGTGGTGCGATAGAGCTTGCCGCTGAAGCTCATTTTGTGTCCGTGAGTGAGGTGGCCGCCATGGGCGAGATCGAGACCGAGGATTGTGTCGCCGGGCTTGAGAACGGCCATGTATGCGGATGAGTTGGCCTGCGAACCGGAGTGGGGCTGCACATTGGCATATTCAGCGTCGAAGATCTGTTTGGCGCGATCGCGGGCCAGATTCTCGACCACATCGGCGTACTCGCAGCCGCCATAGTAGCGCCGACCGGGGTAGCCCTCGGCGTACTTGTTGGTGAAGATGGAGCCGGCAGCTTCAAGCACCGCTTCGGAGACGAAGTTCTCGCTGGCAATCATCTCGAGCCCTTCGTGCTGGCGGAGAGTTTCCTGGTCGAGAGCGGCGGCCACTTCGGGATCGGCTTGGGCGAGGGTGAGAGACATGCGATCGGTCATAGGAGAATTCTAGCGCCTTTCGGAGTCTGTACCCAGTGGGAAACGGCAACTGAACGTGGTCGAGCTCTAGCTTGAGACCGCTTCCTCTTCCACTCGACTCGGCCGCGGGGCAGTGGCGCTCAAACCAGCCGCTTTCTCTTTTCGTAGAGCTTTGTAGGCCCGGTAGATAAACCAGCCCAGATACCAGCCGTCGATGAATTTATAGGGTGTTTCACCGGTGGTGTAATGGCCACAAGGCAGTACGCGGGGCTCAAAGTCTAGTCCGTGATGCCGGAAGGCCTCCACAACTTGCAGCGAGTATTCCTTGGGAAAGGTTAGGTCGTAATTGGCATAGACCAGGAGCACCTTCTTGCCCGCTCCGGCAGCGTTCTTGCCGGCAAATTTTGGGTAATAGTAGCAGGGGCTGGCTGCTGCCCACAATGCGCGCACACGATCTTGCGTGAGGCCTGCCTCTTCAAGCGCCTGCTTCACGTGGCGAGTGCTTTGTCCGGCCCAGGCCACGTCGCCAAATGCAGTGGAAGCGTGGTTGAAAGCATTCACGCGGATGCGGGGGTCATGGGTGCTTGCGAGGTATGCATAGCAGGAGCCAAGACTGGTTCCGAGGACGCCGAAGTGTTCGTAGCCTTGCTCCTGAAGCCAGTCAAGGCAGCATCGGATGTCCACCACCGCCTGCCGGCACGCCGAGAGTGTGCGCCCGATGTTGGCGCTGACGGAGTAGTCGGAACGCTCGAGTTCGGCGGGCCGTCGAATGTCGTGATAGGGCATGGAAAGACGCAGCGCGGAGATACCCATACGATTGAAGATGGTGCACAGCGAGTTATGACTAAAGCCGTCGGAATTCCACTGCGGGAGGACGATGATGGCTTGCTTTGGCCTCTTCAGATCCTTGTGGGCCGGGGCGGGATACCAGCGCGCGTTTACCTGATCGTTTTCGGGATAGGGCGTGCGCTCAGGGGAAGTAAAGCGTAGAAATTGCGCAGGCACGAGCTTTCCATCCGCGGCTTGCTTGCGAATTGCAGCTTCTTTGGCCAGTGTCTCGGGACGGACATTGGTTGGATAGAGTTGGGGATGCCTATCCTCAAGGCGGAAATCGGTAGGCCGCTCGTAACTAAAGAAGGCATCGCTGTGGCGAATGAGTAGCTGGTTGATGCGCACCATTGCGGCTTCCGCGGCAGCTGGGTCGCGCATGACCTCAGGGCTGGGAATCGCGCTACTGAACCCGTGCGATTCGAGGAACGGCTCAATCCACTCGAAGCCCCATTCCAGAGGGCGCACGATACGGTTTTCGTCACGCGTGGTAAGGCGCGTCTCCCACTCGTACATCCAGCGTGCGTAGCGATCTTTGAACATGGTTCAGGTTCAAGTTTATCAGCGGGGACTTGGAGTGCGGTAAAAGCTCGTGCGAACGCGCCCTATGCCTGGATTTGTCCGCGCCGCTTTGACAACGCCACCGCAGCCAGCCAACCGAGACTAAGCAACGTGATGAGCGCGATAACACCCTGCGAGATGACGCAGTAGAGGCACCAGACCTCGAGGACGGTGCGTTCGATATTGGTTAAATAGAGAGCGAATCCGAGGCCAATTAGGGAGGCAGCGACGAGCCACGCCCGCCGGCGCATCAATGAGAGGGCGGAAAGCGCCAAGTAGCCTGTGATCCCGATGGCTGCGACCGGGACGTGGGCGATCTCGGCGAACGGACTGTGGTTCACAATGCCGCAGTCCCACTTCTCATTGATTGAGCAGGGCTCGGTTCCGGTATCGTAATGGACGCGCAAGGCAAGGCCGGAGACCACTACGCCTGCCAGAGCTAGAAGTGCGATCAAATAGCGCATGTCAGTGAGTCTGATGCTATCAGAGAGCTTTGACGTGCAGGAGCACGATACGATAGGCAGATGGAGCCTGCTTCCAGCCCGCATGGCCGCCGGATCGCGTTCTTTGGCGGAAGCTTTGACCCGCCTCATCTTGGCCACCTGGCTGTGGCGCGGGCGGCGCGTACCGCCCTGCAGCTGGATGCGGTACTGTTCGCGCCGGTGGGCTTTCAGCCACTCAAACCGCAAGGATCGACGGCCGGCTTTGAAGACCGACTGGCAATGGTGCAACTTGCCATTGCCGATGAGTCGGGGTTCGAACTTTCGCTCGCGGACGCCCCCAAGCCATTTGACGAGCCCAACTTTACTGCTGACACTCTTGCCAAGCTGCGAGCCGGACTGACGCCTGACGGCGCTCTTTTTTGTTTAATGGGCGCCGACTCGTTTTTCGCGTTGCGCCGATGGCACCGGTCATCCGAGATTCCTTTTATTGCGTCGCTGATTATCGCTTCGAGGCCTGGGCAGAAGCCCGAACATTGGATTTCCGGCCTAAGGGAAGCGCTGCCTCCTGGCTTGTCAATCGAGCCCGATGTCGGCTCTGCCTTGCCGTCGCCCGGGATTGAGATGAGGTCCTATCTTCTACACGGTGCGGATGGAAGAAGCGCTCCGCTTTACCTTTTGCCGGGGCTGTATGTCGACATCAGCGCTTCTCAGATTCGAGAGCAGGTGCAGGAAGGGTCTTCAGGGTCGATAGACGGACACGGACTCTTACCTGACGCGGTGTTCGATTACATCCGCGCGCATGGCCTTTACCGCTAGGAGCGTTAACTTGCCCCCGTTGTTAAGTTGGCCGTGGCACTAACTTGCCCGCGCAGTAGCAAGGGTCTACGATGAAGATTGGAGAAATTCTCTACCGAATGACATCGACAAAAACGCAGACCCGCATTCTAGTTCAGGCCGCAGTGAAGGCCTGTGAAGACAAGAAAGGCGAAGACACACGCATACTTGAGCTCGATCCGATCGACGCAGGCTTGTCTGACTTCTTCCTGGTTACCTCGGCCAGCAACGATCGCCAGGCTGTAGCGATTGCCGACGAGATTGAGCACCGCCTGAAGAAGGAGTTTGGCGTGATGCCGAACTCGGTGGAAGGCAGACGTCCCGGCAACTGGGTTCTGCTGGATTATGTTGATTTTGTGGTGCACGTGTTTTTGTCCGAGCGCCGTGCCTTCTATGACATTGAAAGGCTCCGGAAGTCTGCCCGCCCCCTCACGCCTGCCGAGTTCGATGCTGAGTTGAAGACCGAGCTTAGCGCGAAGACTCGCGCGGTGCGAACGAAGGTTTCCACCAAGGTAGCCCCTGTCGCGAAAGCGGAGGCGCCGACCGCGAAGCCGAAGAGGGCAGTGAAGAAGGCGGTCGCGCGGAAGGTTGCACCGCGAAAGGCCGCTGTGAAAAAGCCGATCAGCAAAGTCAAGATTTCAAGCGGAGCCTGACTTTCGGCATCCGTTGTTTTGTTCGAAAACCCCTCCGAGATCGAGTGAAAAGCGGCGCTTTGGAGCGTTTTCAGGCTCTTTTGGGGTCGAAAAGAATGATTTCCGGCGACCATTGTTTACTGAGTGGTACATAGGCGTCAGTTGGTATGTCGTTTATTTACATAAAGTTGATCGCGTACAGGTGGTGCGAAAAAGAGTGTTTATGGGGGGAGGGGTGGGGTATTTATTTATTGGTGCGGACCGGTGACATCCCTGACACGATTTGGCGGCCGATTTGAGGGGTGTGATCACAGTTCCGATTGTGCGACTTTGGCCTGAATAAATCTGCAAAAGAGCTTGCCGCCTTTGTGCCGGTCCAAGCCAAGCCGGGCCTGAAGGCCCCTGCTCCCTCCGAAACTCGTATCTGCGACTGTAGTATTGGGGTCGAATTAAGACGAAAAGGGCGACCCGTTTTGCGGGCCGCCCTTTTCACGTTTGGAGTTTGAATCAGGTTAGAAGTCGAATTTGGCATTCAGCTGGATGAGGCGGGGTGAAGCATTGCCGCCGAGGAATGCACCAAGGATCGAGGTAGGGGGGTTCACGGTGGACTGGATGGTTCCAATTGCGCCGCTGGAAGAGCTGGATACCGGTTGACCAAAGTTCGGGTGGTTGAAGAGGTTGAAGAACTGCGCACCCACCTTGAGCTTGCCGCTTTCCCAACCAGGCATTGAAAAAGCTTTGCTTGCTGAGAAGTCGGAATCAGTGTAGTTGGGGCCAAACATCTGGTTGCGGCGCGACTGGCCGAAGTCAGTTGCTGACTGAAGAGGCTGCCCCGGATTGCCCTGGTCGAGCACAAAGTCATTCGCAAAGGCGCAGGGTGTTCCATTGGCAGCCGATTCACCGCCGCAATGGTTGTGGCCGCTGAGCGGGGCGATCTGCTGAGCGTAGAGCGGGCCGCCGTAATTGCCAAAGTTGTCGCCGGATGTTGCTGAATCGACAACCGAGAATGGCAAGCCGGTGCTATGGAATACGGTTCCGGCGAACGACCAATTGTCTACCAGGACTTTGGGTCCATGATAGTGCGGGATGGTGTAGATGTAGCTGCCGCTGACGTAGTGGCGGGTATCGTAATCCGCGTTTCCGTAGCTATCACGGAGATCATAAGGATTGTCCGGGCTGTTGCTGTTGCCGCTGAAACCGTTAAAGCCGCCATTGGAGATGTCGTCGAGGGCATGGCTGTACTGGTAGTTCACGGTAAGGGTTAGGTCTTTTGCGCGGTGGCTCTCAGAGAGAACCACGCCATTGAAGTTTCCAGCGGATGAACTTGAAATTTCAGTGACGGCGGCGAAGTTTGGATTGGGAGGACCAGCCGGCAACTCTGGGAAGCCTGCAGCGCCGGCATTGAAGGCGTTGACGCCATTGTTCAGTTCCGGCTCATGATAGCTGTGGTTGCCGACATACATGACAGTGACAGAGTCTCTCTTGCCGAGCTGGTGCTCGATTGCCATGCTCCACTCAACGTAGCTTGGGTTGTAGATCTTCGACACCGCAGTGGAGATATTCGGCGCCGGAAGACCGGTGGAGTTCGATCCGCCAGCCGCGTAGCCTGCGACAAAGGAGGCGTTAGCAGCGACGGCAGCCGAGGACGCGCTTCCCGGAGCGGTGGGTATAAGGGTGGTGCTGCTCCCGCCGAAGGCCGGCCCATAGATTGTGAAAGGTACGTTGGTGGGGGCGTTGTTGAGGAATATATCAGCGATTTGTCCTGGAAACGCATCGGCAAACATGCCGAATCCGCCGCGTACGGTGGTGTGGCTCTGGGCGCCAAACGGCAGGTAGTCAAATCCGAAGCGCGGCTCGTAGCCGATCTTCTGGAGGTTCGGCAGGGCCTTTGACAATCCCGAAGTGATGAGTTTGTTGTAAGGCATGGTCGTGTCGGCGCTTTCGCTCGCGAAGTTCGAGGCCAAGTGCGAGAAGCATGCTGTATGGCAAATCGGGTCGGAGTTATGTTCCATGCGCAGGCCGTAGGTGATGGTCAGGTTTGGCAAAGTGCGCCACTGATCCTGGACATACCAGCCCATTCCATAGAGTGATACTGGCTGGGTTGAGCGGGTGGGGAAGTTCTCCGCCCACAGGTCAACATAGCCTTGCTGGAAGCTGCTGTTGGTGGCGACCGCCTCTGGTGAACTTGTAAATTCCTCAGGGCTGTAGTCGGTAATGTCGTCGCGGCGCATTTCCCAACCGACGCTCAGAGTGTGCTTGCCTTTGGTCCAGCTCACATCGTCCTGAAACTGATAGCCGGTTACGTCGCGTCCCTGGGGCCAGATGATGTTGTAGCCGCCGGGCCATGCACCCGGACCATTGTTCCCCAGATCGCCGTCAGCGAAGATGAGCGAGAAGGGCGAAAGCTTTTCCGATGCTGCTTCATTGGTGTTGGAGAACACGGCTTGGTACCAGTTGGTAGCAAACAGGAAGGAGTTGGAGAGGGCAGGCGAGAAGATATGCTGTTCGCCGAGTTGACCATCCCAAGCGGGCTGAGGGCTAGCTGCATTGAAGAGGGGATTCAGCACGCTGGTGAACGTGGCCTGCACACCATCGTCGTAGGTCATGTGGCCGAAGAGGTGATCCTTGTCGCTGATTGTCTGATCGACGCGCCCGTTGAATTTGTTTTCGTGCGTGAAATTAGCCGCCTGCGCATTGAACACTACCGTGCCGTAACCGCCGGATGACGCATCCGAGGTGGAAACTGCAGCGCTCGCGTAGTTCGGATTGCCGGTGTAGAGGCTGAAAAGTGCCTGGTAGCCAGGGATTTCAGAGGACAAGCCGTTGGCAGCCAAGTTGGCCAAGGTCTGCGCCTGGTAGCTTGCGTCGGGGGCATAGACCGTGGAGCGGGTGGGCAGGATCACGCGAAGACCTTCGTAGTTGACGAAGAAGAACGTTTTGTCCTTGATGATTGGGCCACCAAAACCTGCCGCCCACTGGTTCACATTATCGAAAGGCCGCGTATTCGACAGGCTGTTGAGTGCTTCTCCCTGCTTGTCAAAATAGTCGTTGGCGTTCATGGCGCGGCCATTCCACCAGTAGGCGGCGTTGCCGTGGAACTTATTGCCGCCGGAGCGGGAGATTTCGGAAACCTGCGCGCCGCCGAGTCCGCCGAACGAAGCGTTATAGGCGTTGGATGTGACGGTCACCGAAGCAACGTCGTTGTTTCCCAGCGTCAGGTTCGTCGCGCCTGAGTTATTCACGTTCAGGAACGGGTCGTCGTAGTATCCGCCGTTGACGGTAAAGGTGTTCGCCGTGCCGGGGAGTCCGAAGGAGGAGAAGTTTCCGTATCCGCCCTGGGTGTTCATTACGCTGCCGGGAGCGGTCTGGGCGACAAAGGTGAGGTCGTTTCCAGGGTTGGGAAGATTCTGCACCTGCTCCATGGTGAACGTGCTGGAAATCTGGGCATCATCCACGTGGATCAGCGGAACTTCTCCCGCAGAGACTTCAACAGTCTCGCTGGATTTGCCGACCGTCAATGTGACATTGGCTGAGGCAATAGCGCCCTGGCTGACCTGGAGAGTTGCTTTCGAACCTTCAAAACCGCTTACGGCGACCGTAAGCGTGTACCGTCCCGGAGGCAGTTGCGAAACGCGGAACTCGCCGCTAGCACTTGAAGTGGTCGTACGTGCCGCACCAGTGGCCAAGCTGGTCACCGTTATTGTGGCGTTTGGGACGATTGCTCCCGTTGAATCGGAGACGATTCCTGCAATATCGCCAGTGGTGTTTGTCTGCCCGTATGCATAAGGTGCCACAGTGTTAAAGACAAATCCGGTAACAGCCAAGAGACTGATCCCCAAGACCGTGTTCCGTAACCGTAAAAATCGCATTGAAACTCCTCCAAGAATTTAGTGGGGACCGAAATCGAGCATGTACTTCTCGATCCACGTATTGTGCTTTAGCGTCTCGGTGTAGAAGCATTCCGGTCCGCAAGTGAAAATGCAACAAGTGTTAAAGCGTTAAGAAGAAGATAGAAGGCTTGGCTCCAGCCCTGCGGATCGCAGAATATCGGAAGATATCCATAAAATGCCGGAGACGACCTGCCCGAATAAACATTGCATGGCGAGTGCCAATCTTTCCGATTCCAACAAAATATTTGCTTGTTGTTGACAATAAACGAGTTATGCGTTTTTCCCCGGCGTGCATAGAATAGCTCGAATATGGAATTACGGAGAAAGCCGTGCTGATATTCCAAAAATGGGGACCTCCTCTGGTTTTTGGGGAATCTTGTTTTGTTTGGATCCCTATTCTCTTGGTGCCTTCGCGTATTCTGCCCCCATGCAGCTTACTCTCGCCTCTATCGGCTCCCGCGCCGCTTCCCGGGATGGCCTCGACGCTCTCTCAAGGACGTATCTTGAGCGGTGCACGCCTTGGGCCCAATGCATGGTCGAGGCATTCCGGACGGAAGAGGCGCTCTTCGAATGGCTGGTCCGGAAGCAAGGGCGCACGAAGGCGATCCTTGTGATGTTTGATAGCCGCGGCAAGCAGATGACATCTGAGGTGTTCGCCGCATGGATTGGTTCGCGCCGCGACGAGGGCGCTCAGCATATTGTTTTTGCCATCGGGCCAGCGGATGGCTGGTCGGATACAGCGCTGAAGAAGGCACAGCTCTTGCTCTCTCTTGGACCGATGACCATGGCCCACACGCTCGCACGCGTTGTGGCCGCGGAACAGCTTTACCGCGCATACACGATTCTGACTGGCCATCCCTACCATGGCGGGCACTGAACCGAAGGCAGATTACAGATGACAGCAAAGTGCCTGGGGTTTTGCTGTCATCTACCATCTGTAACCTGTAACCTGTATTAGCGATGAGCGAAACACGTAAAGGTCTGATTCTGATTAACACCGGCCCAGGTAAGGGCAAAACTACCGCAGCTATGGGCACAGCGCTGCGGGCAGTGGGCTGCGGCATGAAGGTGCTGATGCTGCAGTTCATCAAGGGATCGTGGCATTACGGGGAGCTGGATGCTGTGAAGGCCTTTGGAGCTGACTTCGTGATGAAGCAAATG
>Ga0302319_10016437_pt1 | contig 13641 bp, 15 predicted proteins | sample Bog_T0_2_FD_203319 | JGI IMG/M metagenome (GOLD analysis project Ga0302319, IMG submission 203319) | Peat permafrost microbial communities from Stordalen Mire near Abisko, Sweden - Bog_T0_2 | ecosystem: Environmental > Terrestrial > Soil > Wetlands > Peat | place: Sweden: Abisko, Stordalen Mire...
GCCGATGAGCTTGTCGAGGCTCTCACGCGCATGGCCAAGGAGATCAACCTGGGGCAGGCGTGCAGCAAGGCCACTGCTCTGGGTCCGGTGGTGAATCAGGGCCACAAGGACTTTGTGCTGGGATGCATCGAGACGGCCATCAAGGAAGGCGCACAGCTGATTCTCGATGGGCGCGTTCCGAAGGTTCCAGAGGGTTGCGAGAAGGGCTTCTTTGTTGGTCCGACGATCTTCGACCACGTGACGGAAGAGATGGCCTGCGGGCGCGACGAGATCTTTGGGCCGGTGCTGTGCATCAAGCGCGTGGACGATTTCGAAGAGGGTCTGCGCATTATGAACAACAGCAAGTTCGCCAACGGTTCAGTCATCTATACCGAGAGCGGCCACTATGCACGCGAGTTTGCGCGGCGCACCGACGGCGGCATGGTGGGCATCAATGTGGGGATTCCTGTTCCGCTGGGCGTGTTTGGATTCACAGGGCACAAGCAGTCGTTCTTCGGCGACCTGCACTGCATGGGGCGGGACGGCTTCCTCTTCTATACCGAGACCAAGAACGTCACGTCCACCTGGTTCACCGGCAAAGCGATTCCCGCGAAGGTGAGCACGTGGGATGGAACCATGACCCGCGGATAACGAGTTTCATGTGATGGTTTCCGGCGAGCTTCTCTCGAAGCTCGCCACTTTTTGTTTGTTGGTTCCGAGCGCGATGGGAATGAACCAGGGGTTGGCGGGGGAAGCCGGCAGGCGCTCCCCCTATTTAGTCGTAAGAGTCTCAAGCCTGGCGGGCTTTGCCATCTTGATCTTGTACGTCTTGTACTTGGCCATCCTGGCGGGGACCTCGTGCTTGACGGCGAAGAACTCCTGAGTGACTTCGCCGATCTCGCGGAAGTGGATTCGCTTTCCTTCCATAGAGAGGCGGGACTTCTGCTGTTCTTCCGAGGTGAAGGTTACTTCGAGGAGGCCGTTCTCGATTCTTGGCGTTCCTTGGATGCCGCAGATGGCGCATTCGATGGTGGGGGACTTGCCAACCACCATCAGGCCGTTGTGGCAGACTGGGCAAGTACCCTGCTCGTCCCCCATCCATTTCTGCAATTCGGGCGGCTTGGCCAATGCCTGGGCAATGTTCTGGCCGAGTTGCGCGGCGCGCCGGAGGACGTCTTCCTTGAAGAGCACCTGTCCCGCGCTGCCCACGCCGAGGACCTGCATCTGGTCGAGCACCTGCACATTCATGGGGAAGGTGAAGAGGTTCATGAGCGGCAGGCCCATGGGTGTCCAGTTGCCGATGGGTGCTCCGCCGACCGAGATGAAGCCGGCGATGCGGCGCTTGTGGATGCGCTCGTCGAACTCGCTGTGGCCGCCGTGCATGGCCTTTGCGCATTCGGCGAATCCCGCGTCGTGCGATGGACCGAAGCGGTCGCAGAGCATTCTGAAGTAACCGCTGGGGGTGAGGATGTAAACGGGCGAGCTGATGATGATGGCGTCGCACTCATAGAAGAGCTCTTCAAAGAAGTGGAAGTCGTCGTGCTTGTGTTGCGCGCAGTGGCCAGGGCCACCCATCACCACGTTCATGACGCACCCGATGCAGCCGTTGCACGGTTCGATGGAGAGGTCGTGCAGGCGGACCAACTCCGTTTCCACCCCGGGGACCTGATCGGCAGCCATCAGCGCCTCGCGCAGAAGCACTTCGCCATTGCCCCATTTCCTGCCGCAACTCAATCCGAGAAGTTTCACTGTTGTTCCTTTCCGTGTACGTGCCACATCGGGTGTTGAAGTTGGATGGAGGTCTTTCAGCACTCCATCCTTCCACCGAGTTCCTTGTAGATCTCCGGCAGTAGAACGCTGAAGTTCTTGAACTCCTTTACATTGTGGCGCGCCAGACCCTGCACGGAGGATGCGGGGACACTGACGCCGGGAGGCAGGCTCAGCTCTGGCTTGCCGCCGGACATGCGATAGCCGAGCCAAAAACGGGTGCGATGCTCGAGGCCGCCGGGAATGGTGCGGAAGATGTGGCACATCAGAGCCGGTGCGGTGATGGACTGGTCGTTCTTGTCCACGGAGCAGGCCCAGCCGAAGCCGCCGGCAAAGGTGGAGGCAAAGGGTTCTTTGAAGCGGGTCATATCGAAACCGAAATCCTTCGGAGACATGAAGTTGATGTCGATGTTCTCCATGCCGCAGTCGCAGTTTTCGGTGACGTGGTGGATTGCGCCCCAGTTCTTTTCGCGCATGGGGATGTTCGGATCGAGCATCCGTTTACGCGTGTCCGGGCTGATCATCAGGCCGGCGTGTTGCGGCGGATACCAGATGCGATAGCGCAGGTCTTCCAGCGTGTGCCAGGCAAACCACCAGTCGATCATGTCTGCCGTGACGCCTTCGTACTGGTAGCAGTTGGCGATGAAGCCCGCGCCATTGGGGAGGTTGCACCAGCCCACCTCGACGTCGAGGTAGCCGGGGTTGAGAAGGTCGTTCATCTGTTCGGGATAGATGGCCTTTGCGGGGTCGCAAGGCCGATCCATGATGGCCAGTTTCTCAGGATCGGCGGGCACTGGGTCGCGATAGTACTTGGCAAAGGGGCGAGCCTTTTCCTGTTCCGTCAACGGGGGCCGCTCTGCCTTCACCTTGGTGGAGGCGTACCACTGCTTGTAGTTCAACTGCACACTCAACTCGGGGATTTCTTTCACTTTCAAAGCTCCTTCTGACATGGCATCTCCTTGCCGTAATGAACGGCGTTCAGCTTTTGGGCGTATCCCGAATGATGGGCACCGCGCGGGTGTACAGGAAGAAGGACTTGGACCAGTTGGCAAAGGGCGTGGGCCAGGCTTGCAATACATCGTTGTATTGGCGGAATGCGCCAGCCTGCTCCGCCGTGTCAAACCACATGCTGACCACCATGTCATAGACCGGCGGGTCAACCATCTTGAAGTGCTTGCGGGCCGCGGCGTCGTTGTCGTTGATGCGGCAGCGCTTGTTGGCTACGCAGCGGCGCATCTGTTCGCGCGCATAGGGAGACTTCTCCATTGCGGCCTCGTGGGCCTCGCGCCAGCGGCGGTAGTAGTCTTCGCGATAGACTTCGTCGTCGCGCATGATGTACTGAAGCACCTTGAACGCGCCGACAGAGCCCATGATGCCCAGGCCAGGGTTGAACGCGGGCTTGGGATTGGGCACGGGAATCTCTTCTTCCTCGGCCATCACGATAATGTTGGTGCACTCATCGGCAAAGAAGCGGCCATCCTGCGAGGCGTCCGAAGGCGTTTCCGGCTCCAGGGTGCGGAGCATGTCAGGGAAGTTGTCAAAGTAAATTTCGACCACGGCTTCGCGGTCGCAGACCTGCTGATGCGTTGCGTCGGCTAATGTGCCAAAGGCTCCATCGATGACATGATTCTGAATGTAGGAGGAAATCTTGAGCCGCTCGTTGCGGGCGATGGTTCCGTGAAAGTGCTCGATGTAGCGGAAGTAGTCCGCCCGTGTGAGTCCTGGGCGTCTGCGCGACGCAGCCATAAGCTTGATTGGCATCTATCACTCCTTGCGTGAGATTGGGACGTATTTGCCTGCAGGTCGGATGGACTGCGCACTTAGACACAGTTCCTTCGCGCACTTGTCCCAGATGAAAGCGAATCCATGATGCTCCCCCGAATGCACGATGGTGAAATACTTTGTTTCACGGAATTGGGTAGCTTGCAGCTTGGAAGTCTGGAGGCTGCAAATTGCAATGCGCGGGGTACTGTTTTCTCTAGGAGCGGGTCAATGTGTCTGGTAAACTGACCGGGTCTCGTCAGCAGGATCTTCCTCGCGGGCCCCGAGTGCGTTATGCCTATCTTGTTTGATCTCAGATATTTGCGGTATTTCGTCGCGGTGGCCGAAGAGCTCAACTTCACGCGTGCGGCAGAGCAACTGCATACGGTGCAGCCTTCGCTCAGCCAGCAGATTCGGCGGCTGGAAGAGATTGTGGGCACTCCTCTGTTCTGGCGGGAGAAGCACCACCTGCAACTGAGCGCCGCGGGCCGTGTGTTTCTTGTGGAAGCGAAGAAAATGTTACAGCACGCCGAGGAAGCGGTTGAGGCTGCGCAACGGGCTGCGCGGGCGGAGAGCGGCAGCCTTGCTGTCGCTTTCGCGCCCGGAGCGGAGGGGCGATTCTCACAGTTTCTTCACTACCTGCATGAGACTTATCCGAGCATCCGCATCTCGCTGCGCAGCCTGCAAAGCCGGGAGCAGTTGGAGGCTCTGCGCAATCAGAGCATCGATGCGGGAGTAGTGGCGGGGCCGGTGGAAGACGAAGCGATCGAGGCTGAACTGGTGGATCGCCAGAAGACGATCGTGATTCTGGCCTCAACTCATCTGCTGGCCAGACGCAAGGTGGTTCCCATTACGGACCTGGCGCCCTTGCCGCTGGTGCGGCCCAGCCGCATGGTTTCCGCTTATAACCGGGTTATCGACGAGATTGAGAAGCAGAATAGCGTGAAGCTGAATACATCTGTCGAGGTCGACAACTGGCTTGCAGCAGTGAATGAGGTGGCGAATGGAGTGGGCTACGGCCTGGTGCCGGAGTATGTGTCTTATATCCTGCCCAAAGGCGTTGTTTCCCGGCCGCTGGAGATGAAGACCCAGCCCACGCTGGACCTGATGCTGGTGAACCGGAAAGACAATCTGTCGCCGGCCCTGCAACTGTTCATCAGCGCCTTCCACGAATACGCCCGCAAGGATGCTGCGCCGGAACCGTAGATCGGATCCCGCCTCCTGCAAAGGCAATCTGTCAGCAACTTCCCTCGACTTCCTGTCGCGTGGATATCGCTCATCTATATCAAAATGGTTGTGAAATCGGTGTAACAAAGTATTTCACTTCAGCGATTTGGGCGGTTAGTCTTCATCCAGACTCAGCATAGTGTGAGATTTGCGACGCGGCGCGCGGGTTGCATCCGGTTGTGCGCTGCTGTTCAAATGCGTTAGAGCCGCTCTCGCTTGCTGGTCAGAGGATGAAATCCATGCCAGACCGGACGCCTGTAGAGGATGCGAACCTCTTGCTGCGCCAGCTCACAGAAAGAGTGGAAGCGCTCGAAGCGTCTCTAACACTTCTAAACGACGCACGCGAGATCGCGAACCTGCAGGGGCGCTATATCTATTACCTCCAGGCCCACCAGTACGACAAGATCGTGGAGATGTTTGCGCGCAGGGAGCCTGTGAGCGTGGAGATGGACAACCTGGGCAAGTTCATTGGCCGGGAAAAGGTGGTGGATGTCTTCCTGAAGGTACTGAGGCCTCTTTACATGATGAAGGGCGCCATGGGCCTGCATATGCTGACCACGCCGGTCATCGAAGTGCATCCGAACGGGAAGCACGCATGGGGCATGTGGCACACGCTGGGCTGCAACACGCAGCCGGATTTTGTGGCCAAGGACACGGAGATCACCGGAGATCCGGAACTGATCGCCATGTGGCAGCAAGGGAAGTACTTCATCGACCTGGTGAAAGAAGACGGCGCGTGGAAATGGAGAGACTTCAGGTGGTTTGTAAACTTCCGCTCCCCGTTTGACCTGGGCTGGGTGAAGCAGCCGATCACCGGAAACCTCTCCGTGGTAGCGCGGCTGATTCGCGGTTGTCCAGCTGCCGATGGATCCAGTGAATACCGGCCTTTCAATCCCAAGGAACTGACATCCTACCTGCCTGTGCCTCCCGATCAATACGAGCGATGAGCAAAGGAACCTGCAATTCAAATAAGCGGGAGCTTTACCTTAACGGTGGAGAGGCTCTCCAGGTGAGCCTGAGTGCTCGCTCCTCAGGGGGGCGCTTACCGTTCTCTGAGGGCCTGGACTGCGCTGCGGCACAGAGCTTTCATGTCACTGGAATTCGAAGGGCTGGCCGGCAGAATCACCTGACCGTAGAGAGTTCCGAGAATGAAGTGAATGAGAGAAACGGCGGCTTTTGCCGGGCGCCTCGCGCCGAGCAAGCGGAAGCAGTCTTCATTCATGGCCATGAACTCCCGGGTGGTTTGGGTCATGATGTCGTTCAGCGCGTCGTCGCGCGTGGCCTCAAGAAACAGTTCGCACCGGGCCAGGGTGCGCTCACGCTTGGCGGGGGCGAGCCAGTCCAGAATTGTGGCAGCCAGCTTGTCGGCAAACTTCCTGGCGGCGGCATCCGCAGGGATGGCCGCGATCGATTCCACGCGCCATTGCACTTCCTGCAAATCCATTTGGACCAGGCGGTTGGCTGCGTTTGCGAGCAGATCGATGTGGGTCCGGAAGTAGTTGGAAGTGGAACCTTCGGGGAGTTCGAGAACGCGGTCGACCATCCTGTGGGTTACGCCGTGGATGCCGCCGCGGGCCAGTATCTGGATGGTGGCATCGGCGATCTGAACCCGTCGCGATGCTTTCGGCTCGTTCTTCTTCACAGCGGGTTCCTGGAGAGCGGGGTGGCCGCGAGATTCTTCTTGACAAACATATCATTGCACACTAGAGTTCTCGACTGTGCTCAAGTTCACTACAAATGTAGTGGACTAGGAGAAGGCGCCCGCGGGATGCGGATGAGCCGATTGGCTCGGCGCCCATGGAAGACCGGCCGGAAGCGGCGACACGCCGCCCATTGGGAAAGCAGATGAGAGTCGAGGAGAAGAGGACCATGGTGCAATCGTCGAAACGGGAGTTGACGGCAGCGGAACGAAGCAAGCCTTATGCAAAGTACTATGACGCTCCCATGGCCGCGCCGCCAGCCGAGATATTCAGAACGCTTGACAAGGGGCCGATTGACCCGGCGCAGGCGCTGCCGGTGGCTCAGCGGAATGAGTTGCTGAATCCGGGGTATCTTCCGGTTGAGCGGGGCTATTGCATGTTGCCGGACGGAACCGGATTTGTGGCTGGCCTGACAACCATGCCGGGTGTCACGCCGGAGATGATTGACTGGTGGTTTGCCTGGCATGGCCTTGAAAGCCTGCGCTATGGTATCTGGGATGCGGATGACCACTACGGTGCACATGTTGCGGCGCAGGACCTGGAACGCAGGTTGAATCCCCAGCTGAGCTTGCGCGAGCGAAACTGGTTTACAACCGACGTGGTTACGGAAGATGTTGGGACGGGAACGATTGTGTTGGACATCTCCTTCACATCTCCCGACAGCTTCGGATACGATGCGGAGCGCCTTAGCAAAGGCGCGCTCACGGCGATCAGCGCCAACTGCGGCCTTCACGATCCCAGCGCGAAGCTGGTTTGCTTTTCGCATGTGGCCCGGGCCATTCCCGGGGGCATCGAACTCCGCAGCCGATTCTGGGTTGGCTGGAACATTGTGGACCGCCAGCCGGTTCGTGTTGGGCAAGAGGTGCCGGCGGAGGTGGTTGGAGGAATCACCAAGGGGCTGGCTTATCACTGTCCGAAGGAGTACTACAACCTGGCGGCGCTCTTGCCCAGGGTGTATGCGGAAAATGTAGACGTGGTTGACCGGCTTGAGGACTACCGGGACTAATTGCCGGAAGAAAGAAGATAGGATGCAAAAAGGAACGAGCTGTACGCAGGCAGTGGAGATGATTCCGGACGGCGCTTCTCTGATGATTGGCGGCTTTATGGGAGTTGGATCTCCGCACCGCATGATCGATGAACTTGTGAGGCAGGGGAAGAAGAACCTCACGGTGATTGCCAACGACACGGGCCGTCCGGACTTTGGAATCGCACGGCTGATCTCGGCTCGGTCCATCTCCAAACTGATCACCACTCATATTGGCCTCAACCCGGAGACGCAGGCGCAGATGATTGCCGGGGAGATCGAAGTCGAACTCTGCCCGCAGGGCTCTCTGGCCGAGCGCATCCGCGCTGGCGGGTTCGGGCTTGGCGGTATCCTGACGCCAACCGGAATCGGAACCATTGTGGCGGAGACGAAGCGGATCATCGAAGTAGACGGCAAGCAGTTCCTGCTGGAGACGCCGATTCGCGCGGACTTTGCGCTAATCGCCGCGCACAGGTCCGACTACCGCGGGAACCTGGAATACTCTCTGACCGCGCGCAACTTCAACGTGGTGATGGCCATGGCGGCCGATGTGGTCATCGTAGAGCCGGAGCATATCGTACCTATCGGCGTGATTCCTCCCGATATGGTGGCCACCCCATTCGTTTGCGTGGACTACATCGTGGAGGGAGACAAGATTCATGGACGATAGAGTAATCATCGCCAAACGTGTAGCGTTGGAACTGAAGAACGGACATCTGGTGAATCTTGGCATCGGGCTGCCGACCCTGATCCCGGCCTATCTTGCGCCCGACACGCAGGTCTACTTTCAATCGGAAAACGGGATCATCGGGATGGCGCCGGTGCCGGGACGGGGCATGGAAGCTCCCTCGCTGACGGATGCCGGCGGTGTTTACGTCGGCGCCATTCCAGGAGCGGCCAGCATCGACAGTTGCGTGTCCTTCGGCTTGATTCGTGGCGGGCACCTGGACGTGACCGTGCTTGGCGGCCTCGAAGTCGACGAGGGAGGCCACCTGGCCAACTGGATGATCCCTGGCAAGATGGTTCCGGGAATGGGTGGCGCGATGGACCTGGTGACTGGCGCGAAGCGAGTGATTGTCGCGATGACGCACACCGCCAAGGGCCGGCCAAAGATTATCAAGAAGTGCACGCTGCCGCTGACTTCGGTCCGGCGGGTTGACCTGATCGTGACGGAGATGGCGGTTATCGAGCCTACCGAGAAGGGGCTTGTCCTGTTGGAAACGGGGCCTAGTGTGACAGTGGAGCAGGTGATCGCCGCGACAGGCGCAACGCTCATTCTCTCGAAAGATCTGCGCGAGATGCCGGTATCGGATGACGCGCGGGCGGCGGAAACCGCGGCGAGCGGCGCGTGATTCGCACGGGACGCCTCAAGGCAGATGCAGGCATTGCACGGCAGCTCGATCGAATACTCAGTGAAGGAGGATCGTGAATCATCGATATCTTCGTTTCTTTATTGCAGTTGCCGAGGAACTGAGTTTTACGCGGGCCGCGGAGAGACTGCACACCGTGCAGCCCTCACTGAGCCAGCAGATTCGCCGGTTGGAAGAGATTGTTGGAGCGCGACTGTTCGACCGTGAGAAGCACCGCCTTCATCTGACCGAAGCCGGCCGGATCTTCCTGAAAGAGTCGCGAGCGATTTTGCAATTCACCGATCGTGCAATCATGCTTGCCCAGCAGGCCGCACGCGCCGAGGCCGGGTTCATGACCATCGGATTCCTGCCTGGAGTGGAGGGCAAGATCTTTCCAAGCATCCTGCCCATTCTTGGCGCGAAGTATCCTGATATCGAACTGTCGCTGCGAAGCCTAACCAGCCCTCAACAGCTGGAGGCCCTGCACAATCGCGAGATCAATATAGGATTCATGCGCGGGCCGATCGATGATCCGGAGATCGAAGCGGAGGTTGTTCTGCGCGAGAAAATAGTCGTCGTGCTGCCTTCACATCATCCGCTTGCCCGGCTCAAACGCGTGCAGCCGGCCAAACTGGCAGCATTGCCAATGCTCGAAGTAGCCCGCCCGACTGCACCGGCATTGCACGATGCGGCCGAAGAGATTGCTGCAAAGGCAGGAGTCAAGTTCAAGGCGACACTTCCCGCAGAGAATGTCCTGATGTCGCTCAGCGAAGTCGCGTCTGGCCTGGGATTCTGCCTCGTGCCTGACTACGTGCGGCAGATCCTGCCGGCCAACGTGGTTGCGCGGCCATTGGATTGCGATCCGGAGCCGGACTTTCCGCTCCTTGTGGCGCATCGCAGAGATGAAAGACTACCGGCAGTGGCGTTCTTTCTCTCCCTGCTTCGAGAACAACTCAGGAGCGGAGCGGATGACGGAAACAGACCGCGGGCGGTTTAATGATGCCGTGAGGGGCACTCAGGGGCAGTTCGGCACGCCAGAAACCCAGGGGTATAGCTCCGAGATGGGATAACCGATGAAACAAAGTATTTCCGTTTTGAAGCGCGCCTGAATATGTTCGACATGTGTGTCTGTCATGGGTTCCGGTGTGCGTGTGGAGTACTGGAGGGCAGGGTGCGATGAGGAAAATCGAGCGGATAGCGATTGTCGGCGCGGGCTTGATGGGCCGCGGAATCGCGCAGGTGTTTTTGGATCATCCTGGCTACCAAGTGACGCTGTACGACAAGTTTCCGGCGATGTTGGATGTCGCGAAAGGCAGGATTCAAGCCGATGCGCAGTCGGTGGGAAGCACAAGTTGCGATGTGGAGCGGCTGCATCTCACCTCGGAACTGGCCGAGGCGGTTGGGCGCGCAGACCTGGTCATCGAGGCGATTCCGGAGAAACTCGAACTGAAACAGCAGTTGTTTGCAGAGGTCGAGAAACTGGCGCCGCGAGATTGCATTCTTGCCAGCAACACCTCGGTGATTCCGATTACGTCGATTGCGGAGAAGCTGGAGAACAAGTCGCGGATGATCGGAACGCACTGGTGGAATCCGCCCTATCTGATCCCGCTGGTCGAGGTTGTGCAGACGACAGAGAGCAGCACTGAAGTCATTGCGGCAGTGATGGAACTGTTGAAGGGGCTTGGCAAGACTCCGGTGCACGTAAAGAAGGACGTGCCGGGATTCGTTGGGAACCGCTTGCAGCACGCCTTGTGGCGCGAGGCGATCGCAATTGTTGAGTCGGGCATCTGTGACGCAGAGACAGTGGATCTGTGCGTGAAGAACAGCTTTGGGTTGAGATTGAGCGTGCTGGGGCCGCTGGCAAATGCCGACCTGGTTGGCGCAGAACTAACGGAGGATATTCATCGCGTGATTCTTCCGGACCTGAGTACTGCGAAGGAGCCGAGTTCCATGCTGCGGGAGATGATCGAGCACGGCAAAGAAGGGTCTGCGACAGGCAAGAGTTTTCTTGGTTGGTCGCCCGTGGACAGGGAGCAGGCTGTGCGCCAGTTGACGGTGAGACTGATGCAGTTGCTGGCTTGTAAACCATCCACAAAGGACGACGACCCTGGCCTCTAAAGGGGCGTTGAGCAGCATGACAGACCAATAGGTCTCGGAACACTGAGTGAACCGAAGGCAGACCAGAAGAGGCTACGCATGACCGAGGTTGTGATTGTTTCCGCGGCACGGACCGCGATTGGGAAATTTGGAGGAACGCTCGGGAAGATACCCGCTCCGGAGCTTGGAGCAATTGCGATTCGAAGCGCGATTGAGCGCGGTCACATCGACCCCGCGCAGGTGAGTGAAGTCATCATGGGCGAAACGCTGACGGCCGGGCTGGGACAGAATCCCGCCCGGCAGGCCGCGCTGAAGGCCGGGCTCCCGTTCGACGTCTCCGCGATGACCGTCAACAAGGTGTGCGGCTCGGGGCTGAAGGCGGTCATGCTCGGCGCCAACGCGATACTCGCTGGGGACGCGGAGATCGTGGTCGCGGGGGGACAAGAGAACATGAGCGCGGCGCCGCATCTGCTGCACGGCTCGCGCGACGGATTCCGGATGGGGGATGCGACTCTGGTGGACAGCATGGTGGTGGACGGGCTCTGGGATGTCTTCAACCAGTACCACATGGGCATGACGGCAGAGAACGTGGCCGCGGAGTACGGCATCACCCGCGAAGATCAGGATCGCCTCGCTGTGCGATCGCAAAACGCAGCGGAGGCCGCGCGGAAGGCGGGAAAGTTCATCGACGAGATTGTGCCAGTGCCGGTTACGCAGCGCAAGGGCGACCCGATTCTGTTTGCCGAAGACGAGTACATTCGCAACGGGGCGACGCTGGAACAAGTAAGCGGTTTGAAGCCGGCCTTTACCAAGAGCGGCACAGTCACCGCGGGAAACGCATCCGGTATCAACGACGGAGCAGCCGCTGTGGTGTTGATGTCCGCGGAGAAGGCGAAGCAACTCGGGCTGAAACCCATGGCGCGGATCGTGGCCTACGCCAGCGCGGGCATCGATCCAAAGGTGATGGGGATGGGGCCGGTGTATGCGTCGAGGAAGTGCCTGGAACGTGCAGAGTGGACGATTGGGGACCTTGATCTATTGGAGATCAACGAGGCCTTTGCCGCGCAGGCCTGCGCCGTCCACAAAGTCATGGGCTGGGATCTTGACAAGGTGAATGTGAATGGCGGCGCGATTGCGCTGGGGCATCCCATCGGCGCATCGGGTTGCAGAATTCTGGTGACGCTGCTCTACGAGATGCAGCGCCGCATGGTGAACAAAGGCCTGGCGTCGCTTTGCATCGGCGGCGGCATGGGCGTAGCGATGGCTGTGGAACGGGCCTAAGAACTCGCGAAGTTCGCAAGGAGTGAAGCGATGAAGAAGATTGAGCTGAAAGACGTGAAGCCGTATGCGGCTCCGAAGCACTTCAACATGACCGCGCTCAAGCTGCATGGCAAGGAAGAGAGCGGGTCGACCAAGTTCTGGATGGGACTCTCGCATTTTCTTCCGCAGGGCGGAGCAGAGTACGATGCTTCCCCAACAGAGAAGGTGTATTTCGTGCTGGAAGGGGAAGTGACGGTCTTGGATGAGAACAAGCAGAAGACCGTGCTGAAGGCATGGGACTCCATCCATATTGGCGCAAACGAAGGCCGGTCGATTGTGAACGAAACGAACATGCCCGCCAGCATGCTGGTGGTTATCAACTATCCGGAAGCGTAGGTGAGCGTCATGGCAGCAGGAACAGTGGATCAGACCGTCAATCTGGAACATGTGAAGAAGATGTTCGACCTGAGCGGCAAGGTGGCCATTATCACCGGCGGCGCGGGAGCGCTGGGAGAGGCCATTGCGCAGGGGCTGGCTGCGTACGGCGCGGATGTCGTGGTCACCGGCCGCACTCTCAAGACTCTGGACCAGGCCGTGAAAGTGGTCGAAGCCCTGGGCCGTAAGGCGCTGGCGGTTCCATGCGACGTTGCGAAGGAAGAGGATGTCGAGACCATGGTCGCGCAGACCATCAAGACCTTCGGCCGCGTCGACATTCTGGTAACGGTCGCGGGCCTCGCCAAGCGCCATCCGGCCGAAGAGTTTCCGGTGGGCGACTTTGACCAGGTGATGAACGTGAACGTGCGCGGCACCTTCCTGCCCTGCAAGCACGTGGGCAAGATCTTCAAGCAGCAAAACTACGGCAAGATCGTCACCATCTCCTCGGTGCGCGCGTTTGCCGGGCATCCGGGCGGCTACGCGGCCTACGGCACCAGCAAGGGCGCGGTCAATCTGCTGACCAAGCAACTGGCCACCGAGTGGGCCAAGTACCACATCAACGTCAACTCCATCGCGCCGTGCATCTGCTGGACTCCGCTGACGCAGGAGGTTCTGGAGAACAAGCAGCTCTACGACATCTTCATGTCGCGCATTCCGCTGGGCCGCGCGGCGGTCACGCAAGACTTCATCGGCGCGGCGGTGTATCTGGCTTCGCCGGCTTCGGACTTCGTGACCGGACAGATTCTCTACGTCGACGGCGGCACCACCGCGGGCTGAGGCTGGGGTTATTGCATCGCAGTACTGGCGCTAAGCAACACCAAGTTATCTGGAGGAAGTGATGGGAAAGAAAGTCTTTGTCGATCTGAGCCACCCGTTCTTTGGAGATATGCCCCTGTGGCCGTACTTCTCCAAGCCTGAAATCGCCCCCATGCACAGCATGGCCAAGGGCGGCGTGCTGACCCAGACCATCAAGTGCACCATGCACACCGGAACCCACGCCGATGCGCCGCGCCACGTGATGGAGCGCATGTTTGACGGCAGC
>Ga0302319_10016438_pt1 | contig 13640 bp, 8 predicted proteins | sample Bog_T0_2_FD_203319 | JGI IMG/M metagenome (GOLD analysis project Ga0302319, IMG submission 203319) | Peat permafrost microbial communities from Stordalen Mire near Abisko, Sweden - Bog_T0_2 | ecosystem: Environmental > Terrestrial > Soil > Wetlands > Peat | place: Sweden: Abisko, Stordalen Mire...
TTTCATTTCCAACCAGATGCACCTCCGCCCCGGCTAAAGCCGCAGTCTGTTCTTGTCGTTCTGCGGCACGGCTGAAGCCGTGCCCTTTCAAAAATGAGTTCATAATGGTCTCGTCTTTCTCAACGATTCCAGCGGAACAATCCCGCGCTGAATCGCTGCTGTAGCCGCCTGCGTCCGGTCCGTCACCCCCAGTTTGCCCAGCAGGCTGTTGATGTGCGTCTTCACCGTGGCTTCTGAAATCTCCAGCTCGGTTCCAATCTCCTTGTTGCTCTTTCCGTGCACAATCTGTTCCAGCACGTCAAACTCCCTCGGCGTCAAATCTTCCGTGCCCATGCGCTCTGCCAGCTTCTCGGCAATCGCCGGCGGTATGTGCGATTTGCCCGCGTGTACCGCGCGAATCGTCGTAATCAGCTCTTCTGAGGTCATGCCCTTCAGCAGGTAGGCGCGCGCCCCGGCCTGCAAGGCGCGATAGATGTCCTCGTCGCCGTCATAGGTGGTCAGCACAATCAGCCGTGCGTGCGGCGTCTCCATGCGGATACGCTGAATCACGTCCACGCCGCTCATCCGTGGAAGCCGCAGGTCGATCAGCGTGATGTCCGGCAGATGCTTGCGAAACTGCGTGATCGCCTCCACGCCGTCCGCAGCCTCCCCCACAACCTCAAGGCCATCCACCACGTTGAGCAGCGCAACCAGCCCCTGCCGCACCACGTGATGGTCCTCGACAATCAACACACGAATCGATTCCTTGTTCACTGCGCCTCCTTCAAACCCTTCGCTCGGGTGCCCCGGGTCTCGCTCCTGAGACCTGTGAAATAAGCAGCCTCAACGTAGTCCCCGTCCCCAACTCGCTCGTCAGTTCAAGTGCCCCGCCAATCGCCGCCGCTCGCTCTTTCATCCCCGTCAGTCCATAGTGTCCCGCCGGCGATTCCAGATGCTCATCCCTCATAAACCCGCGCCCATCGTCCCGTACTTCAAGCGCAATTTCTCCGGGCCTGTACTCCATTTGTACAAACAAGTGCTTCGCGCCTGCGTGCCTCTTCACATTATGGATTGCTTCCTGCGCCACGCGCAGAATCTCGCGCTCAGTCTCCGGCGCCAGTGCTCTATACGCGCCAAAGATGCTGAAACTCGCTTCAAGCCCACCGCCACCCGCGCCCTCCACCATGCGCCGCAGTCGCACCGGCAGAGCGGTCTCGCCTGCGTCCTGCGAGCGCAGCGCCCAGATCGATTGCCTTGCGTCGGCCAACCCTTCGCGCACATACCCGCGGGTCAGGTCCAGATGCCTTGCCGCCGCCTCCACCTTGCTCATCTTCAGCAGTTCCGCCAGCACCTCCAACTGCACTGACACGCCCACGTAGCCTTGTGCCAGCGTGTCATGAATCTCGCGTGCAATGCGGCTGCGCTCGCCCAGCACCGCGCGAAACTCATTCTCCGCCCGCTTCAGCCGCAGCCTCAGCAGCATCACAATCAGACCCGCCAACACCGCAAGCAGCATTAAATAAAACCAGACCGTCTGATAAAAATGCGGCCTCAATTCAAACGCCACCGCCGCGCCTTCCGTATTCCAAACGCCGTCGTTGTTCGCGGCCTGCACGCGGAACGTATACTTCCCCGGCGGAATCGTTGTGTAATACGCCGTGCGCCGCGCACCGGCGTCGGTCCATCCCTTGTCGAAGCCCTCAAGCATATAGCGATAGCGCACCTTCTGCGGCGCGGTAAAGCTCAGCCCCGCGTAGTCAAACTGAAAGTGCACGTGTCCCGCTTGAATCACCAAGGCGGCGCCCGTTCCATGCAGCGATTGATCCGTGTCGTCCACCGCAAACCGCTCCACAGATACAGGCGGCGCGATCGTGTTCAATCGGAAGTGCTCCGGGTCCACTTCCACCAGACCCTTCGGCGTGGCAAACCAGAGGTGTCCATCGCGCGTGCGCCATGCGGAAGGGTGACTGTTGATCGCCGTCTCGCGGCTGCGCAGCCCGTCTGCCGTTCCAAACTCAAGCCAACGCGAGCAACTGCCCGCCTGCGCGCCGCCGGTACCTGTTCCATTTGAATCGCAGCGCGCAATCCCGTTTCCGGTGGCAAACCACAAGTGCCCCTCACCGTCGTCAAGAATGGCGTGAATGCTGGTCTGATCCACCCCCTCCTGCGCCACCGCGGTAAATCTCTGCCCGTCCCACACATCCCAACCATGGTCCTGTGTCCCGATTGCCAACGTCCCATTGGGCCGAGCCAAAAGCGCGGTAATCACATTGCTTGAGAGTCCGTTGGCGGTGGTGAAATTCTCAATCTTGCCGCCATGCATGCGTGACAGGCCTGCGAAGGTCGCTATCCACAGGTCCCCATTGTTGTCCCGTATCATTGCCCCCACCAGATCGCTGCCCAGCCCGTTCTCCTCTGTGACTGTCTCAATATGCGCACCGGCCTGATTCGTCCCCTTTGCGCCACTCCGAAACGACAAATGCGAAAGCCCGCGCCGGGTGCCTATCCACACCGATCCATCCGCGTCCACCAGCAATGATCGGATGAAATCATCCGGCAACCCATCGGCGGAGGTGAATGAATCCACCGCGCCCCCTCTGATCCGATTCAACCCATCCGGCGTGCCCACCCACAGGTCCCCATTCGGCGCGGCGGCCAGCGACAAAATCACATCGCTCAACAGCACATCGCGCACTGCGTAGATTCTTGCTGCCCCTGGGTCAATGCCGTTCCGCCGCATTGCGTTCAGCCAGCCCCCACTGGTTCCCACCCAGAGCTTTCCCGCTGCATCCTCCACTACCGCAGTCGTATTGTCCGACGAGAGCCCGTCCCGCACGCCAACTGTCCTGAAGCGTTGATCACGCAAAATGTGCAGCCCGCCAGCCTCGGTCCCAGCCCACACATTGCCCTCGTGGTCTTCCATCAGCGACAACACTGACGCCGTAGCCAGCGGATCGTTCACCGGCAGCAGTTGCACCTGTACAGAAAACGCCCCCGTCTGCCCGCCGCCTGCGCCGCTTTGAGCTGAACCAGCAGTCAGTTCCGCATGGCCCGGCAACACCCGCGCAAGTCCCCCGTTCGTGCCAATCCATAAGCTGCCATGCCGGTCCGCAAAAAGCGCCTGAATGCGGCTGCCAGGCAGCTCCTTTCCAGCCTTCAATCGCGCCGCGACCCCGTTGCGCATCAATACCAATGCGGTGCTGTTGTTCGCCACCGCTTCCACCCCGGCGTTAAGAGCGGTAAATAATTGCGCCTCGCCGTTGGGAAACAGTCCCGCGAACAGCGGTCCCTCCCAGTGCCCCCTGAGCAGCCTGAAAAGCCCCTGCGGCGCGGCTATCCAAACAATCCCCTGCCTGTCCGTCGACAGCAGGCTGATTCCACCGCTGGGCAGCCCGTCGCTTGCAGTCACCGCCGCAAACCGCTCCCCATCCCGCCGCGCCAGCCTCCCCTCCGTCCACACCCATAGCGTTCCATCCCCTGCCTCTGCCAGCCCGCGAATGCCGTTCGCCGGCAAACCGTCTTTCGCAGAGAAGGCCGTCACCGTCCCGTCCTTCCACCGCGCCAGTCCCTCGCTCGTCCCAATCCACAACGCCCCGTCCTTGGCGGCGAGCAGGCAGCGCACATCGTTCCCCGGCAGAGTGGGCGACGTGCTCCGGTCAATCACTTGAAACCCGTTGCCGTCGAACCGCACCAGCCCCACCTCGGTTCCCAGCCACACAAACCCATCCCGCGTCTGTGCCAGCGCCTGCACCGTGTTCTGTGGCAGCCCATTCTCCATCACCCAAGCCTGGCGCCCATAGTTGGCCAGCGGCGTGGTCGGCTCCAGCGCCAGCGCGGCAACGCCGAATCGCAGAAACAACATCGAAAATACAGCCATCATGGCCTGCGAAAAAATTCGATTCCGGCTAAGGATTGTGTCAGGGCACGACTTCAGTCGTGCCGCAAACGCAACAAAATGAACGCTGGGCTTTAGCCCCTGAGGCAACGTCGGACTTATCGGATTGGCATATTCGTGAGCCATAAATAAAACAGACACTTCCGCCCAGAAAACTCCGCCGGGCGCAAAACCTGCGCACCTCCACACTAATGCCGCGGACGCTTCAATGCACAGCGCTTCAGGCTCATTCCATTCTGAAAACAGGCCCGTCTCCACCCATCGATGGAGTCCAGCCTCACTCGAATGACCCAAGACATCCCGCAAGCCTGCCCGTACTCTATGAATGTCTCTGAACTGGTCTTCTAATTCCATGTGACTTTCGGGTAGCCGCTCTCTCGCTGGGCAGCTACCCGATTCCTTTTTTAGGCGCCGCAACCTCAGGCAGTCCCCATCACTGGCTTTTGTCCAGCCGGGCACTTGCTTTGAAAGGGCACGACTTCAGTCGTGCCGCAAAGGTACGGAAGAGGAAGCGGTTTTAACCCCTGGGGGACCGCAACCGCTAATTCGCCAGCCTCACACAATCGACGGAGGCCCCTGCGCGATCGGTGTCCCTTGTGAACGCAACATCACAGAGCTCAACTCGTCGGCCTGGCGCAGCTTGGGGAACATCACCGCCCACAGCCCCGCCACGGCCAGCGCAGCCAGCCCGCCAATCATCGTAGCCCGCACCGCGCCCCACCACTGCGCCGTCAGCCCGCTTTCAAACTCGCCCAACTCATTCGATGCGCCAATGAAGAGAGAATTCACCGCGCTCACTCGTCCCCGCATCTCCGGCGGCGTGGCCAGTTGCAGCAGTGAGCCGCGAATAATCACGCTAATCGTATCCGCCGCGCCTGCAAACGCGAGCGCCCCCAGCGATAGCCACAAATTATGCGAAACGCCAAAGACCACCGTCGCCGCCCCGTAAATCGCCACACACACAAACAGCCTAAGTCCCGCCCTCCGCCTGAACGGGTACCGTGCCAGCAGCAGCGCCATCGCCAGCGCGCCCGCTGCGGGAGCAGCCCGCAACATCCCCAGTCCACGCGGCCCCTGGTGCAGAATGTCATGCGCAAAAATCGGCATCAGCGCCGTGGCCCCACCCAGCATCACCACAAACAAATCCAGTGACGACGCCCCCAGCAGCAACGGTGAGTGGCGCAGATAATTAAACCCCGCCAGTACGACCTTGATCGAAGCAGCCCGATGCTCCATCCTCCCCGGCCTCGCGTGCAGGCTGCCCACCAGCACCAGAAACCACCCTAGCGAGCCCAGCGTGAACACATACACAATCCCCGCTCCCTGCAACGCTGTGTCCGGCACCCATTGCGTCAGAGGCAGCGTAAACAGCAGCCCGCCCAGCGCCGGCCCCGTAATGTTCGAGAACTGAAAGATGGCCCCGCCCCACGTAACCGCATTCACAAAATGCGCCTCGGGCACAAGGTGGGGAATCAGCGCCGAGCTGGCCGGCCCTGAGAATGCCCGTGCCGTCCCCATAAAAAACAGCACCGCGTAAATCGGATACACAGGATGCGACCCGTGAAACCCCCTGCGCGTCAGAAGCAGCAGCGCTGTCGTTGCAACCGCCTGCAAGCCATAGCAAACCATGATGATCTGTCGCCTGTCGAAACGGTCCGCCACGTGCCCCGCGGGAAGCAGAAACAGCAATCCCGGCAAAAACAGCGCAAGCCCGGTAAACCCCAGGTCGAGCGCCCTATGCGTAATGGAATATACCTGCCAGGCCACAGCCACTGACTGCGCCTCGGCGCCAAGAATGGCCGTAACACGCGCCAGTTGATAGCGCGTAAAGTCGCGGGAGGCAAAAGCCTCCATACCGCGCGCTGGCGCCTTGGGGGGAAGGGCTTGCATGTCCAGCCTCTAGGGTATATCGCCCGCCCCGCTTTTCCTGAAAGCCACCCACCAATTGCCCTCGATCACGTCTCGGCGTTGCTCGGCCCCCGCGAGACCCGCTAACTTGCCAACTCGCCACCCGCCGCCAAGCGGCGCTAACTTGCAGCTCTTGTAACGTCCGGTGCAGCGAACTCCAAACCCTATCCACACCATGCGAATGCTATCGTTATGTCAAGCTAGGCGGCCTGCCGCTCGCGCCGAGCGTCCGACAATCTATGAGTACGTTAGCCACTTTGCCGTCTCCAGCCCCCGTCCCCCATGCACATACCTCGCTGGTCCCGCGATGGCTCATCAACCTCGGGCCGCTCGGGCTTTTTCTTGTCGCCGTCGTTGACTCATCCATCATCCCCATGCCCATCCCCGGCAGCACCGATCTGCTGCTGCTTCTCTTTGTCGCCCATCAGGGCAATCCTTGGCTCTACGCCCTCACCGCCATCGCCGGCAGCATCCTGGGTGGCTACAGCGCATGGCTCATTGGCTACCGCGGTGGAGAAGCCGCTCTCCACCGCTATGTGTCCGCTGGCATCCGTGCCCGCATCGTCGGCTGGGTGCGGCATCATCCCATCCTCGCTGTATTTATTCCCGCGGTGCTCCCTCCGCCCATCCCGCTTTCCCCGTTTATCCTTGCTGCCGGTGCGCTGGGCGTTTCTCGCCGCCGATTCCTCATCGTCTTCGCCACCGCGCGCACTCTTCGCTATGGCCTCATCGCGTGGCTCGCAGTAGTCTACGGCCGCCATGTCGTCCACCTCTGGAACACAACCCTCCAAAAGTGGTCTACGCCTCTGTTATGGACGTTTTGCATTGTGATGGTAGCCGCAGTCCTCTACGCGGTCTGGAAACTCCGCCATCCAGCCAGCCAAAAAGACTCAGCGGCTGCAACCACATCGGTATAGGGCTGAATTCCTGGATCTGAAATTCCGGAGGGAGCAGGGGGTTTTCAACCCCCTGAAAGAGTGCAAAAATTGTGAGGCCTTTCAGGCCTGGGTACTCCAGTACCAAGCTCGCTGAGGCTCTTCGTGGGCCATCAGCTTCTGCTCAGGTCGTCGTCCTTCGTCTCCCGAATCATCAGCAGCCCCACCATCGTCAGCACCGCCGAAACCGAAAGATAATAGCCAACGTAAGCGAGCCCGTAGTGCGTCGCCAGCCATGTGGCAATATAAGGTGCAAGCGAAGCCCCCAGAATCCCCGCGAAGTTGAATGCCAGCGAGCTCCCCGAGTAGCGCACCGGCGTGGGAAACAGCTCTGAGATCACCGTCCCCAGCGGCCCGTACGTCAGTCCCATCAATGACATGCCCATCGCCATCATGCCCAGCGCTCCACCCGTGCCGCCGGCGAACATCGGTGCAAAAATCAGTCCGAACAGAACGATTGCGCCCGTGATCCAAAGCATCGCACTCCGCCGTCCCCGCTCCGCCAAGATCGCGGAGACAGGAATCATCAATGCGAAAAAGAGCGTGTCGAGCAACTGCATCTGCAGGAATTTGCCACGGCTGAATCCCAGCGCCGTAGTGCCCCAGCTCAGCGCAAACACAATCAGCAGATAGAACAGAACGAACGTCGCCAGGCACACCAGAATGCCCGCTGCCAGCGGCTTCAAGTGGTCCCGCAAAACCGCCACCAAAGGCACCTTCACCTGTTCGCCGCGATGCATCGCCCGCTGAAACACGGGCGTTTCCGTGATCGTCAGCCGCACATACAAGCCCAGAAAAACCAGCACCGAGCTGGCCAGAAACGGCAGCCTCCAACCAAACGCGAAGAACTGTTTGTCGCTCAGAAACTGAGACAGCGCCAGGAACACGCTGCCCGAAAGGAAAAACCCCAACGGTGCGCCCAACTGCGGAAACATCCCATACCAAGCCCGCTTGTTCGGCGGAGCATTCTCAATGGCCAACAGCACCGCGCCGCCCCACTCGCCGCCCAGGCCAAGCCCCTGCCCAAAGCGGCACAGCGCCAGCAGCGCCGGCGCAGCATACCCAATCGACTGATAGGTAGGCAATATGCCAATCGAAACCGTGGATACGCCCATCGTCGCCAGCGCAATCACGAGTGTCGTCTTGCGCCCAATCCGGTCGCCAAAGTGACCGAACAGCGCCGACCCAATCGGCCGTGCCAGAAACGCAATTCCAAATGTCGCCAGCGAAGCCAGCGTTGCCGTTGCCGGATCGGAAGCCGGAAAAAACAGCTTCGGAAACACCAGCACCGCCGCGGTCGCGTAAATATAGAAATCGAAAAACTCAACCGCCGTGCCGACCAGGCTGGCAAATAAAACCTGGCGCGGAGAGTTGAGCGGCTTGCTTTGCAATGAATTGTCGCTGTCCGCAACGCCCACTATAGCTTTGCCGATTCCGTCGGCTTGCTGTCCTCATGGCACATGGGCGTCGTGCTCACCGGCTGCTTGCTCATCGTTTCCCCGTGTACGGCATTGCCCGCCACAGGCGCGCTCTTCATGTCCTTCAACAGCGCAACCAGCCGCGCAAAGCCTTGCTCCCGCGCCGTCTTGTTGCCGGGCACCGTGTTGCCCGGGTCCTCGCCCGCCCTCATAAATCCGTGACCCGCGCCATCGTAAGTAACAGGCTCATACTTTTTCCCTGCGGCCTTCATCGCATCCACCGTCGCCGGTATCGTCGCGCCAATGCGAGCATCGTTGCCCGCGTAGAATCCATACACCGGTGCCGTAATCGAGGTCACATCCGCTGGCCCCGGCCCGTAAAAAACAAATGCCGCCGACAGGTCTTTGCGGTGCGTTGCAAATGCAAACGACTTGCCCCCGCCCCAGCAGAATCCAGCCGTGGCGATCTTGCCGTCGGCCGCGGGAATATGCTTCGCGTAATCCGCCGCCGCATCCAGATCGGCGATGACGCCGTTCGGATCAAGCCCTGAAACCGCCTTCACCGTCGCGTCCTGGCTGGCGAACTCGCTTGACCCGCCCCCGTTGGGTCCAAACCCAGAGAGCAGGTCTGGCGCCACCACAATGAACCCCTCCGCCGCCAGCTCATCCGCCATCTCCTTGGCCCAGTCGCTGAGACCAAAAATTTCATGAATCAGCACTACAACCGGCGCCTTGCCCTTCACTTCGGGATAGACAACGAAGGCCTGCACAGTGCGGCTGTCGTGTTTCAACGCAACGTACTCGTGGTGGCGAGGCGAGGCTTCAAGGCGGGCTTTAGCCCACTCCTGCGCCTGAACGGCAGCGGTTGCCAAGGAAAGAACCAAAACACAGGCGAACAGCTTGAGGGTATGGGGAACTGGGAAAGTCATGCCGAGAATCATAGTGGCAAAGATCGTCTGCCACAAGAGACCCCAACCAATTTTTATGAACAAGCGCCAGTGCCCCACACTACACCACCAACATTCGCGGGTGCCCCATCCTCCGCTTTTTCCTGCGGAGGGTGGGTGGCACAAACTCAACTGCAGGTCTTATTTTTCCAGCGCATTCAACGGGGCCGGCCTATTCCGACCCCCCGCGCCATCCATTTCGCGCTTTTGCGAAATGGGCCGGAGTGTACGCTCCTCTTCTTCGTTGTGCGGATTTCGAAAACCGCACTGTAACAGGCCACGACTCCAGTCGTGCCGATAACCGCTCTGTGTCCGGGCATGGCGATCAGCTCTACCAAGGCTTCGTGTCAGGGCACGACTTCAGTCGTGCCGATAACGGCAGGAAGAATAAGGGGTTTTAACCCCTGGGGGACTGCACCATCGCTCGACGACCATTTTTGAAATGCGCCCCGCTTAAACTCTCCTCTTGCATTCCCATAGGAAAGGGGATATAGTCCCCTCTATTGGTTGGCAATAGGAGATGCCGGAGAAAACAATGGGCGAGAAATCAGACGTCTGGCAGGGCACTTTGGCCCTCATGGTCCTGCGCACGCTTGAGACCTTGGGCCGTCTTCACGGCTACGGCATCGCGCGCCGCATCGAGCAAACCAGTGGCGACCTGCTCCAGTTGAACTACGGCACCCTCTATCCCGCCCTCCTCAAGCTTGAGCAGGAGGGCTTCATCCGCTCCACCTGGGGCGTCTCTGAAAATAACCGCCGCGCCAAATTCTACGAGCTCACCAAAGCCGGCCACCGCCAGGTTGCCAAGGCCACAGCTGAGTGGGAACAGACCACCGAGATCCTCGCCCGCTTTCTCACCCCGGCACAGGAAGGATAAGGCCTCACGATGCCCAAGCTCAGAGCGCTGTGGATTCGCCTGTTCAACCTGTTCGGCATCTCCCGCGCCCGCCAAAATGAAGCAGACTTCGACGCCGAGCTCGCCAGCCATATCGCCCTCCATACTGAAGACGGCATCCGCTCCGGCCTCACCCCCGCCGAGGCGCGCCGTCAGGCCCTCATTCGCCTTGGCGGAGTCGAGCAGACGCGCCAGGCCGTCCGCGAACGGAGCATCTTGCCCTGGCTTGAATCGCTCCTCCGCGACCTCGCCTACGCCCTGCGCACGCTTCGCAAGCATCGCGGAGCGACCGCTGCCGCCATCCTCTCCATCGGCCTCGGCATCGGCGCCAATGTCACCATCTTCTCCATGGTCAATCGATTCGTCCTGCGACCCCCGCCCATGGGCGATCCCACCACCTTGCTCGCGCTCCACACTGCCCATGAAGGCGATCGCTGCTGCAACAGCTTTCCCTATCCCGTCTACACCGATCTTCGCGATCAGGCCACGTCCTTCTCGGGCGTTGCTGCCTACTTCGAGCTCATCCCCGCCTCAATCGCCGGCGGCGGGGAACCAGAGCGCGTCTTTGGTCAGGCTGTCACCAGCAACTTCTTCCAGGTCACACAACTCCCCATGGTCGTCGGCCGCGGATTCATCCAGGGAGAAGAAAACGCACCCGAAGTGGTCCTGGGAGCAGCTCTCTGGCAGCGCCGCTTCAATGCGGACAAGGCCATTGTCGGCAAGACCATCACCATCTCTGGCCATGCATTCACGGTCATCGGCGTGGTCACACCCGCCTTCCACAGCGTCGATCAGATTCTCGGAACTGAGTTCTGGGTACCGCTCGGTAATGTTCGTCAACTCGTAACCCACCTCCCCAGTCAAAGCTCTCGAGAACAACATTGGCTCGCGGTGGTTGGCCGCTTGAGGCCGGGCGTCACGCGCGATCAGGCTGCGGCTGAGCTGAAGACCCTCGCCGACCGTATCGCCCTCAGCAATCCCAAGACCGACAAGGGCAACTACTTTGCCTTCGAGCAGGCAGGCTCGGTGCCGCAAGGGGACCTTCGCGCGGTCATTCTGTTTCTCACCGCGCTCTCCATTGTTGTACTGCTCGTTCTTTGCATCGCCTGCGCCAACGTCGCCAATCTTCTCTTTGCCCAGGCCGCAAGCCGCCAGCGAGATATGGCCGTTCGCCTTGCTCTCGGCGCCACCCGTTTTCGCCTCCAGCGCCAGATGCTCATCGAGAGCACGTTTCTCGGTCTCGGCGGCGGTGTCCTCGGCCTGACGCTCTCGCTCTGGTCCACCCGCGCGCTGTCTTCCATTCACCTGCCCGCCCCCGTGCCCATTGACATCAGCTTTCATGTTGACTGGCGCGTACTCGCCTACTCCTTCGCCCTGAGCGTCATCAGCGGACTCCTGCTCGGCGTCGCGCCAGCCTGGACTGCTTCTCGTCCCAAGCTCGCCAACGCGCTCAAAGGTGAAGACACTCTGGCTCGACCCGGCCGCCCAATCAGCCTCCGCAATTTTCTCGTCGTCGCTCAGATAGCCATGTCCGTCGTGCTGCTCTGCGTTACAGGACTCTTTCTCCGCAGCCTCCAGAGCGCCTCCACCATCGATCTCGGTTTCCGCACACAAAATCTGCTCATCATGTCCGTTGATCCGCGCATCCACAACTACACGCCAGAGCGCACCGTCGCATTCCTCACTCAATTGCAGCAGCGCGCCGCAAGCGTGCCCGGAGTGCAGTCCGCTGTTGTCACCGATTCAACACCCCTCAACGGAGGCAACCGAAGCGATGGCTTCCATATTGAAGGCGGTCCCAATGATCCGGGCGCCTATGTAATGGCCGACCTCTTCATGGTGGCCCCTGGCTACTTTGAAACCCTCGCCATCCCCCGCATCGCCGGCGTCGATGTCGGTTCCGAGACCGCAACCGGCCCCAGGATCGCGATCGTCAACCAGGCCTTTGTTGACCGCCTTCTCGGCGGCAAAAATCCAATCGGTATTCAGGTTTCCGGCGGCGGCGCAACCTACCGCATCATCGGAGTTTCCGGCAACGTCAAGGCCCGCACCCTCGGTGAAGAAACCCGCCCCGTGCTCTATCGCTCGCTCCAGCAGACCGTTGCCACCGATCCGTCTTTTCTTGGCTACACGCTTATCGTCCACACTGTGGGTAATCCAACCTCAGTTGAAGAAGCAGTCCGCCGCCAGATCCATGCGCTCGATCCATCCATGGCCATCTTCAATGAAGAAACCATGGAAGAACATATCCACGCCGCCTATTTCCTGCCGCGCCTTGCCGCCACGCTCTTCGGCACGTTCGGCATCATCGGCCTTGTGTTAGCCGCCGTCGGCCTCTACGGCGTCATGAGCTTTGCCGTCAGCCGCCGCACCCGCGAAATCGGAATTCGCATGGCCCTCGGCGCAAAACCCGGCACAGTTGAACGTCTCATCCTCCGCCAGGGCCTTGTGCTCACATTGATCGCCGTCGTCCTCGGCTGGCCCGCCGCATGGATGTTATCTAAACTTGCCGGCACCTTCCTCTACGGCATCCATCCCCACGACGTATTCACCTTCGCAATCGTCCCGCCGTTTCTCATCGCCGTGGCGTTAATAGCCTCCTGGATCCCCGCCCGTCGCGCCGCCTCCATCGATCCCATGAAAGCCCTTCGAGCGGAATAGATGTGCGTCGTCCACCAGCTTCTCCGATTCACACAGACATGAAACGGCATTCGATGATGCCGCCGCCAACCCGCCAACTTGCTATTGCCGCCTTAGCGGCGCCAACTCGCTGCTCTTGTCTTCACTCGCCGCTTCCTTTTAATCCCCGATCATTGTTTCCGTCCCGCCATCGACTATCCTGAACATTGCAGCCCCAACCTCAACCGCCTCGCACGTCTCCCAGCCATTGGGCCGCGGCCGCAGTCACTCTTTGCGGCGTCTGCGCATTTCTCCAGCTCTACTGCACGCAACCTTTGCTCCCGCTCCTCGCCCGCATCTTCCATGCATCCAAAACCGCCGCCGGCATGACCGTCTCCGCCGCCACGCTCGGTGTCGCCCTGTCTGCCCCCATCTTCGGCGCACTCACAGAACGCCTGCCACGCAAGCGCGTCATCGTCGCCTCGCTCATCGGCATCTCCATCCCCACGCTGCTTGCCGCCACCTCCACTTCGCTCGGCCAACTCATCTTCTGGCGATTCCTTCAGGGCATCATGGTGCCGGGAATCGTAGCCGTCATCGTCACCTACATCGGCGAAGAGTGGCCTCCCTACCGCGTCGCCCTCATCATGAGTTTCTACGTCAGCGGAACCGCGCTCGGCGGCTTCATGGGCCGCATCTCCGCCGGCATTCTCGCCGACGCATTCAGTTGGCGCGTCAGCTTTCTCGCCCTCGGCGCTGCATCGCTTGCCGGAGCAGCCGCTGTCGCCGCATGGCTCCCCCACGGACGCCCCCGCCCGCTTCTACTTGCGAATCCCGCCGCCCCTGCACCCTCGCATGGATTTCTCCATCAAATCGAGGCGCTCTTCCGCAGCCGCCGCCTCGTCGCCACCTTTGCTTTCGGCTTCAACGTGCTCTTCTCCCTGGTCGGCGTTTTCACATGGATCACCTTTCACCTCAGCGCCCCGCCGTTCAGCCTCTCCACCACCGCGCTCAGCTCGCTCTTCTTTGTCTATTTGATCGGCC
>Ga0302319_10016439_pt1 | contig 13640 bp, 14 predicted proteins | sample Bog_T0_2_FD_203319 | JGI IMG/M metagenome (GOLD analysis project Ga0302319, IMG submission 203319) | Peat permafrost microbial communities from Stordalen Mire near Abisko, Sweden - Bog_T0_2 | ecosystem: Environmental > Terrestrial > Soil > Wetlands > Peat | place: Sweden: Abisko, Stordalen Mire...
ATATTGACGGAACTGCTGGTGACGCTGGACCACGAGCGGGGCGGGGAGATCAGCCAGAACCTGAAACGCCTGTACACCTATATGCAGTCGCAGCTTTTGGCCGCGCACGCGCGTCAGGCGGCCGAGCCGCTCGCCGAAGTAAGGTCGTTGCTGGGCACTTTGCTCGAAGGCTGGCGCGGGGCTGCGCTGAAGCCGGCGGCGGCTGCTCCGGAGCACTTTTCGCCCGCCGTAGAGCAGGCAAGCGCACGACAAGAATCCGCGCACGCAGCCTATGCGAACGCACCGATTTATGGCGGATATATGGACGATAGCTTCGCTTCATCGGCGTACACCGCCTATTCTTTCTGAGTCTGTGCGTGCCACGCACCGCGAAAAAGCCGTCAGCCTGATGTGGCACCTTTTACGGGCATTTTTCTTAAGCCGAAAATCTTATCTTAGGAAAAAGCCTCGTAAGAGGTGCCAGATCAGGCTGACGGGCTTTTTGGGGGGGTGTCTGAGAAGGATCTTCCTGGAAGCTGGGGGTCAGCCACCGCCAACCTTCGGCTGGCGAGGCTGGGCACCGAGAGGGCTTACCGATGGCTCTGCACAGTTTGATTTGCGGGGCTGCCGCTCGGGTTCGCGGGCTCCAGCGCGCGCCGAATGGTTTTCGCTAGGCCGAATCCGCCGCGCTCTGAGATCGTTTGCGCAAGCTGATTCTCCGCGATGCCAAAAGCCGACTCGGCGCTGCTGTCGGAACCGCCCCCTAACCAGCCATCGTCGCTCGCTTCCCGTACGGACTTAAGCATTTCACCAATGAGCAACGCTTCAAACTGGCCGGCGGCGCTAGCGATCTTGGCATGTTTCGAATCGGGAGCCGCATCGCCTGCGGACATGCCTGGAGAGAGTGATAAAGCAGAGATTTCCATAGTTTCGTTTGCGTCCCGTTTCTTAGATGATTTCCAACTCGGCTTCCAGCGCGCCCGCGGCCTTGAGTGCCTCGAGAATGGCAACGACATCGCGCGTAGTAGAGCCAATCGCGGCCAGGGCACGCACCAATTCTTCCACGGTCGCGCCTTCCTTCAAAACCAAATTCCGCGATTTGTCGTCCTTGGCGTTGACGGTGGTTTCCGGCACCGTGGTGGCGCCAGTGGTGGAACTGGGCCCGGCGGGCACAATCAGCGGTTTCGTTTGGATGGATACCGTGAGGTTGCCATGCATGATGGCGACCGGGGCGATGCGGACATCGGCGCCCAACACCACCGTGCCGGTCTTTTCGTTGACGACGACGCGCGCTTCGCGGTCTGGCTCGACCAGCAGACGCTCGAGTTCGGCAACGAACTCCGTTGATTTGGCTTTATAATCGTCCGGCAGCTTTACGCTGACCAAAGCGGAATTTTCGGCATGCGCCAGCGGATCGGTGGAAGGGAAATGCTGGTTGACGGCGGCGCTGATGCGCACCGCTGTTTCGAAATCGGCTTCTTTCAATTGCAGCTTCACGACGTTGCCGATCGGCACGGAGGGCGCAGCGCGTTCAATTGTGACGCCGTTCGGTATTCGTCCCGCCGTAGGATGATTTACGGTAGTGGAGTTGGAACTGCGTCCCGCGACGAATCCGGCAGTGACCACGGGCCCTTGCACGGTAGCGTAGACCTGCCCGTTAACGCCACGAAGCGTAGTGAGAACGAGCAACCCCCCCTGCAAGTTAGTGGAATCGCCAATGGCCGCCACGGTGGCGTCCACTTGGTTGCCGGGCTGCCCATAAGGAGGCAGCGTGGCCGTGACGAGCACCGCAGCCGTGTTCTTTACGGTGATCGAACCCGGGGGCATGCTGACCCCCATGCGCTGGAGCAGGTTGATTAAGCTTTGCGCAGAGAACTGCGTTTGCTGGCGGTCGCCTGTGCCATTTAATCCCACGACCAACCCATAGCCGATCAGTTGGTTGCCGCGCACGCCTTCGATCGAAACCAAATCCTTGAGGCGGCTACCGCGCTCGGCCGCAGCGGCGCCCGCCAGGTGTGGCCCGCCAAGCCAGCAACTGGCCAATACCATCTGCGCGGCCCATGCTCGGGCAGTGCCGCCGGGTCGATTCCATTTTCGTTTCAGCATCTATCTTTCTTATCGACTCCGTTACCCACCCTTCGCAAAACGCGCTCTAAAAAGGCAACAGCCCTAAGAACAGGCGAAAGAGGAAATTGGGCCGGTGGATGGCGTCGTTCACCACACCCTTGCCGTTGATGCGCAGCTCCATTTGCCCGATGCTGCCCGATTGCACGGTATTGGCGTTGGTGAGATCGGCGGGGCGGACCACGCCGCGAATCGTGACGACTTGATTTTCGGAATTGACCAACACGGTGCGGTGGCCCTCGATGACAAGGTAGCCGTTGGGCAGTACGTCGGTGACGCGCGCGGTAACGGTGGTGGTCAGGGTGGTTTGGCGCGAAGTGGTGCCCTGCCCGTTCAGCGACGTGGCAGAAGTTACATTGGCCAGGTTGGCGAGCTTGCCGGCCGCAGGCAAGGTGCCCGCTAGCGAGGTAATTGCGGCGTTGGCGCTGGAGGCGCGCGAGGTCTTGGTCGCGCCGGTCGAAACCGCCGACGCTTGTTCGTTCACCACGATTGTCACGATATCGTCAATCGAGCGAGCGCGGTCGTCAATCGCCAGATTCGACCAGACGGCCTCGCCCGAATATAAAGAGCCCGGGCTAGCCGCCTCGTTCGCGGCCGCGCGTTTGTGTGCTTGTTCGACGAACTGATCGACCGCCGACGGCTCTTCGAATTTCTTAAGGATTTTCTTGATGGCTGGCGGCGTGACTTGGCCGGGAAGGCAGGGCGCAAAACAGGCCAGCGCCGCCCCCAACCATAGAAAACGAGGAGTGCCGTGGAAGAATTGCATTGTCATAAAGTGTCCCCTTTTGCGGTCTCGCTGCCAGCGAGTCCAGCCGAAGTTCCGGGTAAAACCTCCACCCGCCCGGCCGCCTCGATGCGCGCTCTAAAAGTGCGATTCGAACGCGGATTGCGGATCAGAATCACATCGCCGCAGCCGCCCGCGCCCAGCGCTTCGCCGAGCGCTTCAATGTGCGCCGCGCCCACTCCAGCGAGCACAGTCACCATATCGCCGCGTTCTACCGCTTTGGGCGTTTCAAAGAAGATGGCAAGCAGCGGCGCGCCATCGGCTAAATCGCGACGCGCCATCATCCCCTCGTTATGGGTGCTATCGCTCAAAATTTCTTCGCGCACCGGCGGCCCGGCATAGGATTCCGACCGGAAGCGCCCGGCCGTCAACCTTTCCCCGGCGCGGATGGCGCCTTGCGCCTTTAAATGAATTTCGCGCACGCGTACGCGCACGCTGGCCCAAGTTTCGAAACGGCGCGCTCCGGCATACAGCACATAGCCCTTCCAAATCACCGCGCTTTCCGAATAAGCACTCAATCCCGCCAGCGGAAAAACGATCTCACCCTGTGGCGCGTCCGCTTTACTTTGCCCCAGCAGTTCAAGTTGCGGCGCGTGCCCGGCCAGCGCTCTTTCCATAGCGGCGCGCAGCTTTTCCGGCGCGAGCGGCGCGAGCGGCCAAGCGAAGCATACGTTCGCCGTCAATCCTGGGTCGGCTAATCCGTGCGAGTGCGCTAGGCGCCGCAGTTCGTCCGGATGAAAGATACGCGTCAGGCCTGGGACCGGTGCATAACCTATCTTCAGATCTGCCGGGAGTCCGGCCAGTCCCGGCAGCACCGCCGCCATATCGGCAGCCGTGATCCATTCACCCGACGGAGCGGCGCACGGGAGAACCCCCGCCGCCGCTGCCGGCGCTAACACTGCCAAGAGTACAAACCAAAGGCGCATGGAATTTTCTTTATTACTGGGTCAACTGATTCACTTGCTGATACATTTCGTCGGCCGCTTTTACCACGCGCGAGTTGGCTTCGTAAGCGCGCTGGCTTTGGATCAGGTCGACGAACGCCCCGACCACATCGACATTCGATTGCTCGGTGTATCCCTCCATAAGCGTCCCGAGCCCTTCCGGCCCGCCTGGATTCGCCACTTGCGGATTGCCGGAGGCATCGGTCGGCAGATACAGATTGTTGCCGATGCTGTTGAGTCCGCCCGGATTCTGGAAATTCGCCAATTGAATTTGTCCGGCCTTCTGCGCCGCCGATTGACCCGCGAGCGTGTAGCTCACCGTTCCATCCTGCGCGATGGTAATGTTCTGCGCTGTGACAGGGATGGTGATTTGCGGTATCAAGGTATTGCCGTTGGGATCCACAATGCTGCCGGTGGCGTTCAATTGGAAAGATCCCGCGCGCGTATAGGCAACCGTGCCCGAAGGTTGCTGGACCTGCAAGAACCCGCTGCCTTGGATGGCCATATCGAGCGGATTGCTGGTTTGCGTAAACGCCCCCTGCGAGAAGATGATTTCGTTCGACGCCGCCCGCGTACCGAGCCCTAACTGCAGGCCCGAGGGAACGGTGGTTTGCTCGCCCGCCGCCGCTCCTGGCTGAACCATGCTTTGATACATCAAATCCTCAAATTGCGCACGGCGCATTTTGAAGCCCGCCGTGTTGGCGTTAGCCAAATTATTGGCTATGGTGTCAACATTTAATTGCTGGGCCGTCATACCGCTGGCCGCGCTGTTCAGTGCTCTAATCATTGAAAAGTTCTTCTCTGCTCCTTTGTTTTTCCGTCTGCTTGTTGTTTTTCTATCTGCGGCTCAAAGCTAGGAGCCGACTTTCGCGACTTCCTCAATCGCCTGCCGATTCATATCGGTTCCAATCTTCACCGCCTTCTGCAACATTTCAAAGTGCCGCAGCAGCATCACCATGCGCGCCGCGGACTCGGCCGACGAAGCGTTGGACGATTCCAGCTTCCCCTGGGCAACTTGCACGTTCGTGGCCGCTTGCGGCACTACTTTTTGCGGATCGGGACTCTGGAAGTTCGTGCCGGATGCCTTTTCCAACTGGCTGGGATCGGCAAAATCCACCAGTTGCAGTTGCCCGAGGGCGGCGCCGTTCTGCGAGACCGAGCCGTTGGCGCCAATCACCAGCGGCGCGTTGGCATCCAGCGTGAGCGGCTGCCCATCGCTCAGCCGCAAGGGATATCCTTCGGCCGTGACCAGCGTGCCCTGCGGCGAAACTTGAAAACTGCCGTTGCGCGTATATAAGGGTCCGTTCGGTCCATTCACCGCAAAGAAACCGCGGCCCGACAGCGCCAAGTCCGTCGGATTGCCGGTGCTCGTCAGCGATCCTTGCGCGAAATCGGTCCAGTGCCGCTCCACGACCGGTGAATCGCCCACCGCCGGATCAGGGTTGTTGAGGGCGTCCGAAGAGAGAAACGTGTTGTAGAATTCGCGGTCGGCCTTATAGCCACTCGTGGAGGTGTTCGCTAGATTGTTGGCCAGCAGATCGAGAGAGTCCATGCGCGATTGCAAACCGGCGGCAGCAGCAGTGGTGAGTGGGTCCATAGTTTCGCTGAAGGTCAGTGCAAGCGGAGGGCCAAGGTGGGACTGACGTTTCAAATCGGTGCACCCAACCGGCAAAGGCTTTCGATCCGCAGCACCGCGCGTGAGCAACTAACGCGGAGTGTCAAAGTCATGACGCCCGTTAAGCGAGCCAGCGGCTCTTTTCTGACGGTAGGCTGCTTATGCATTGCGGGCGGTTTCACCCGTTGTGCTCGTATCGTATTGAAAATGTGCGTTCGCGCGCTAAGCGCCGGGTTCGGCCCTTGTTTTGCATTCGTACAGCACGTGATCTCGCCTTCTTCACTTACCGAATTTAATTGGTCCTCCGCTTCGCTCCTGAACGCCACGCCGAGCGGGGGAGCGACGCCGGTCATGGATAATCCGGCTGCGGCATCCGATTCGTTCCAGAACATTTTTGCGCAAGCTGTGAACCCTTCCATTTCGACCCAGAATTCCCTGAGTCAGCCAGTATCTATCATCAATCCGCAGCCCGTATCCAACCCGGTGGAACTGCCCCCGACGAGTACGGCCAGCACGGCCGACCAAGCCTCGGCTACCTCTGCAACTACGCCTCCGACAGCAAACGCGACCGAGCGAAAAAGTAAACCAGCTTCCAACCCATCGTCAAGTTCGGACCGAAGCAATGTAAGGGTCGCGGGGCGGGCTTTGAAACCGGAACAGGGAAGCCGCGTCACGGCACATTCAGCGGAAATCAGCCCGCGACTTGCGGCGGCCGCTACCGCCGGCAACATTGGGAATCAAGCTTCTCCGAATCAGGCTGACGGCACGCCTACTTCCACTGCGGGCAAGAAGAGCGCGCCGGTTACGGAGCAAAATGCCTTGCCCGTAGCCGCCACAGCCGCCTTGGGTGGTCTGAAGAACTTGTCCGGCGCAGCGTTCGCGATGCATATCACTCCAACGGCCAAGGCCGCCAGCACGAGCCCGGTCAACGCAGGTCAGGCGAATGCAGGGCAAAGTGCGGCGCAGAGTGCAAACCCGCCAGACGCGGCTGCGGTCGCCAACACTCCCCTCGATCCAGGCCTCACGGGCAATGGCAGCGCGCTTAGCAACGAAGTGCATGCGCAACCATTAGTAGCGGCGTCCACGGGCGGCAATCTGACAGCGCCTTCCATGCTTGTTTCGCCGTCGGCCCAATCCCTCTCAATCTTGAATGATCAGCCCGCGTCAGCCGAAGCGGCGCCCACGATCACCGCCGCGAACCAGATCGAATCCGACGAGCCATTCGGCGTTGCTCAGCCGGTCCGTACCCTGCAGCTTCAATTGGCTGGTGAAGGAGAAGGCCGGGTTGATTTGCGTTTGGTGGAGCACGCCGGCGGTCTCTCGGTGAGTGTACGCGCCACCGATAGCGCACTGACGCGCGGACTACAGGACAATTTGCCCGAATTGAGCGCCCGTCTCGCGGCGGAGAAATACGACACACAGGTCATTCTGCCGCCCTCGTCGGGAACGAACGGCGGCTCAATGTCCGGCTCATCCGATAAATCCTCCAGCCAGAGTGGCGACCCAAACGGTAGCCGGTCGTTTTCCGACGGCGGCGCGGGGTCGGGCGGCAACAACAACAACGGCGGCGGCAGCCGGCAGCAGGATCAGACACCAAGCTGGTGGCGGCAAATGGCCGCACTCGGCAAACTATCTTCAACAATTTCAACTTCAGCGCAAGGTTCGCAGGCTAATCAGCCGACAGTACCGTTGTGAGGGAGCGAGCGGCAATGACTAATTTTTATTCAATTTCAGGACTAAGGAGAACTTTTATATGGCATCGATAGGAACCACGCTCCCGTCTTCGGCGGCGGCGTCCACAACTAACAACAGCACCAGCGCAAGCAGCTCGGACGGCGCGAACTCACTCGCCAGCCAGCAGACGTTTTTGCAACTGCTCGTCGCGCAACTGAAAAATCAGGACCCGACGCAGCCCGTCCAAGGGACCGAGTTCGTGACGCAGCTCGCGACCTTTAGCGATGTCGAACAGAACCTTGCGGTACGCCAGGATGTCGACGCCATCAGCAATAAATTCCTGGGCACGGTGCCATCGGGGGGCACGGTTGCCGCCACGGCGGCGAGTACGCCTGCGAGCGACACAACAACGCCGAGTGGAACAAGCACCGTGAGCACGGTGTCGGGCGGCTAACCGGGGCTTGCGTCGATTACAGCAAAGTTTTAAAAGGATCAGGAAGGAATTTTAATCAAAGTATGTCTAGTGTTTTCTCTATTGCACTTTCTTCGTTACAAGCCGAGTCCGATGCCATCAACACCACGGGCAATAATCTGGCAAACATGAATACCGACGGCTTCAAAGGGAGCGACGTCGATTTCAAAGACTTGTTTAGCCAGTCGCTGGGGACCGCGAGAAACACCGAGTCTGGACTCGGTGTCAGCGTGCCGATCAATAACCAGATCTTTACGCAAGGCGCGATCCAATCGAGCAGCGCGCCGCTTTCGGCGGCCATTCAAGGCAATGGTTTTTTCGTGGTGAACAACTCGACCAACCAACAGTTGTTCACCCGCGACGGAAATTTCACCCAGAACGCCCAAGGCGTGTTGCAGACGCAAACGGGGGAAGACTTACAAGGGTGGACGGCCGCCGCCAACGGGACGATTAACACCTCGGGCCCCACCGGAAATGTGGTGCTGCCGGTCGGCACCACGCTGCCGCCGCAGGCAACGCAAAATTTCTCGATCACCGCCAATCTCGATTCGCAGGCGGCCTCCGCGACCACGCCCAATACCTTTTCGGCACCGATGCAGGTGGTGGATTCGCTCGGCAACCAGCATAACCTGACGGTCACATTCACGCAGAGCGCCGCGGCAGCCAATACCTGGGGTTACAGCGTTACGATCCCCGGCGCGGACGTTGGCGCGGCGGCCACGCAACAACTTACATCGGGCACCGTCTCGTTCACCTCCAGCGGAACGCTGGCGCCCGCCCCCGCCACGCCCCCGTCTGTGGCAGTTCCCATCAACGGCTTAGCGGATGGCGCAGCCAACATGAATCTGAGTTGGAACTTGTTCGATCCGACCAGCGGCAACGGGCTGCTCACGCAGTATGCACAAACCTCCAACCTTGCCTCCTCAACGCAGGACGGTAATCAATCAGCGCAACTGAACTCCGTCGCCATTCAAAGCGGCGGCCAGGTGGTGGCAATTTACTCGAACGGCCAGCAGAAAGTGCAAGCGCAATTGGCGCTGGCCGCCATCCAGAATCCCACTTCGCTGGAAAATGTGGGCAACAACAACTTTGCCGTTTCGACGCTGACGGCCACACCGGCCATTGGGGCGCCGCAGAGTGGCGGCCGCGGCCAGATTCTGGGCGGAGCGCTGGAGAGCTCAAACGTCGATATGGCAACTCAATTCACCAACTTGATCGTCTATCAAAGCGCTTATCAGGCAAGTTCGCGCGTTATCTCGACGGCGAACAACATGAATCAGGATTTGATGCAACTGATCCACTAAGGACAAATCGCAATGCTGCCTCCCGCTTTGGCTATTTTCGTGGTTCTCGCGCTGCTGTTCGGATTGTTGTGGCTGGCGCGCCGCAAAGGTCTGGCCGCGCTTTCCCTGGGTTATTCGGCGGGCAGAGGCGGCAACCTCGCAATCAGGCAAATGCGTGTCATCGAACGCCTTCCGCTCAGCGGTCCACACTCCCTGCATTTAGTGGCCTGCGGCGGGCGCTGGCTGGTGGTGGCCGCCTCGCCCAGCGGCTGCCGTACCATCGCCGATCTCGCCGAGCCCTCGTCGGAAGCCCTTGCCGCAGCGGGCGGAGCGCGCTGATGCGCCGGTTACTGGCCAACGCCTGCCGCTTCGGGTCGCTACCTTTTTTGGCCGGCGCTTTGCACGCCGCCGCCACCCCCAAGACGCCGCCCGCCAGTCCGCTCGATGCGCTTGGTGTTACGCTCGGCCCTTCCGGCCACGGCGTTGGGCTTTCCGCCCCTTTGCAAATTGCGCTCGGCCTTACCCTGCTCAGCCTGCTGCCGGCGGTCATGGTCTGCATTACGCCCTTCTTGCGCATTTCCATCGTCCTGCACTTCCTTCGCCAGGCGTTGGGTACTCAGACGGCTCCGTCCAATCAAGTCTTGGCGGGTCTCTCCCTCTTCCTCTCTCTGCTCATCATCGAGCCGGTCTTTGCAGAAATGTACACGCGCGCCTGGGAACCTCTGGAAAAGGGCCAAATCAGCGCGCCGCAGGCATTTGACGAAGCCTCCGCCCCACTACGAACTTTTCTTTTGCGCTTTGCGCGCGAACGCGATATCCAACTGTTTCTTGAAATCGGCCACGAGCCGCCGCCCCGCAATGCCTCCGAGTTGAACCTCAAAATATTAATTCCCGCCTATATCTTGTCTGAGTTGAAGACAGGTTTCCAAATCGGCGCCGTGCTGTTTTTGCCGTTCCTAGTCATCGACATTGCGGTAGCCTCCGTCACACTTTCTATTGGCATGATGCAACTGCCCCCGGCGATGGTTTCCGCACCCTTCAAGATTTTGCTTTTCGTATTAGTCGACGGCTGGAATTTGATCGTCGGCTCGCTTATGAAAACCTTTCTCGGTTCGTGATCTGACTTCTGCCAATTTACCGGCTAACAGCCGTGCAGCGGTGGGCGCTTTCATCCGATAGAGAGGCAGATCTTCGAACGTTCCTTGAGTGATTGGAGCTTTAAAATTGACACCTCAACTGGCAATTCACGTGGTGAGCGATGCGCTACTGGCGGCCTTCTTCATTTGCGCGCCGCTACTTTTGATTTCTTTCGTGCTTGGCATTGTCGTTAACGTCATCCAGATCGCCACCTCTCTGCAAGATCAAGTTTTCAGCACCGTACCCCGCTTGACCGCTTGTTTGGGCGGCTTCTTGCTCTTGATGCCCTGGATGTTAGGCCGGGCCACCGGTTACGCGTTGTCGGTTCTGCAAGATCTCGGGAAATTCGCGCATTGACCCGAGCGACGAAACGATGACGCCGCAACTGAGCATTCCCGCGGGACTTCCGCTGGCGTTTGGCTTGGTGTTGGCGCGCGTTGCCGGCGTCTTCTTCTTCCTGCCCTTGCCGGTGCGCGACGCTACTCCCCCGATGGCTCGCGCCGCTTTCACCATGGCTGCGGCCTTAGCCCTTTTTTCCCACTGGCCAGAGATAGATGTTCGTAGCGTCGGCACGGGCACTTTTGTTATCTGGCTGGCTGGTGAAGCCACCTTTGGTCTGGCAGCGGGTTTACTGGTCGGCTTTCTCGCCGAAGCTTTGATGCTCAGCGCCCAACTGCTTGGTTTGCAGGCTGGCTATGGCTACGCATCAGTTGTCGACCCGACCACCCAGGCCGATTCCGATGTCTTGCAGGTCGTCGCACGGTTGACCGGCGGACTACTGTTTTTCGCCTTCGGACTAGACGGGCAAATTCTGCGCGCTCTTGCCCTCAGTCTCGAGATCTACCCGCCGGGCCAGTTTGTTTTGACGCGGACCTTAGTCTCCACCGTCATCGGTTTAGGCGCTAATGTCTTCGCACTCGGCTTGCGGTTGGCGTTTCCCGTGCTCGGGTTTCTTTTGTTGACTGAAATCTCTCTCGCTCTCGTGGGCCGGCTAAGCAGTTCTCTACAACTGGGTCACAGCGCGGCTCCTCTCAAGATGCTGCTCACATTGGGCACCTTAGCTGCTGTATTGAAGATCGTGCCAGGTCTGTACCTCACGTACGCCGAGCAGTTGTTGGCACCGTTGTTGCGAAGGTAGCGACATGCCCGGCGAGAAAACTGAAAAACCGACTGAGCAGCGCCTCAAGAAGGCGCGCGAAGAAGGCCAGTTCCTCTCTTCGCGGGGAGCCTTGAGCGCCATTCAATTCCTGGTCTTCGTCACGTTCATCGGCAGTCTCCTTCCCACCTGGATCGCGAGCCTTGCCCGTGCACAGGTGCGCTTGTACCGGACGGCGTTATCGGGTGAGCTTGGCCCGCTCGCCTTCACTGTGCTGCTGCGCGACCTGTTTTTCGGGACACTGACTCCATTGCTGACGCTCGGAGCGGCTCTGTTTTTGGCCACGCTCGCTACGCAACTGGCGGTCACGCGCGGCGGGTTCAATCTCAGCAAACTCGCTCCGCAATTCAACCGCCTGAACCCGTTAAACCGTCTCAAAGATCTACCGGCACAGAACATGAAAGCGGTCGGCGAGGCGGTCGTTCTGATTGTAGCCTTGGGCCTTTTCCTGCGTTCCTTCGCCGCCTCCCATGCCGAACTGATGCTGCGCTTGCCGCTTGCCAGTGTACGCGCCGCTGCGGGGCAGGTGGGCCAAGCCATTGATGACATGCTGTGGAAGGCCGCGTTCCTTTTTATCGCCTTCGGCGCATTCGACCTATTCCAGAACTATAAGCGGCACATGAAAACTCTGCGGATGTCTAAGCAAGACATCAAAGACGAGAGCAAACACAGCGAAGGCGACCCACATACCAAACAGCGCATCCGCCGCTTGCGCCGCGAACTGCTCCGGAAGCGCATGATGCAACAAGTCCCGCAAGCGACGGCCGTCATTGTCAACCCAACCCACTTTGCCGTTGCCATTCGCTTCGACGCGGGCACGATGGCCTCGCCGGTGGTCGTGGCTAAGGGGAAAAACTGGCTCGCGCTTCGCATTCGCCAGGTGGCGGTGGAAAGCGAAGTGCCGGTGGTTGAAAATCCGCCGCTGGCGCGCGCCCTTTACGCCGCTGTCGAGGTGGGCAGCGCCATCTCACCTGAGTTCTATAAAGCCATAGCCGAAATCCTCGCTTACGTGTACCGCCTCATGGGCCGTAAATTGCCCTAGGATTTGTTACCGTAGCGAATGTCCACGCAACCGCAAGCCCTACCTGCCGCTAAAAAGTTCTCGTTGCCCGATTTAGGCGACATGGCGGTGCCCATTGCGGTCCTCGCCATCGTCATCGCCCTGATTACGCCCATGCCTGCGGCGCTGCTCGATTTATTGATCGTCGTAGACATAATGATGTCGGTCATCGTGATGATGGTGACCATGTACATCCTCAAACCCGTTGAATTCAATGTCTTCCCGACGGCGCTGCTGCTGTTAACGCTGTTCCGGCTGGCTCTGAACGTAAGTTCGGCGCGCCTAATCTTGCTCAACGGTAATAGTGGTACGGCCGCTGCCGGCAGCGTCATTGAGGCCTTTGGCAATTTTGTGGTGGGTGGCAATTATGTGATTGGCGCCGTCATTTTTCTGATTCTGATTGCCATTCAATATGTCGTCATCAACCACGGCGCGGTGCGCATTTCGGAAGTGTCCGCCCGTTTCACCTTAGACGCGATGCCCGGCAAGCAGATGTCGATCGATGCCGAAATGAACGCCGGCCTCATCGACGAAGCCGAGGCGCGCCGCCGCCGCAAGCAATTGGCCGCCGAAGCGGAATTCTACGGGTCCATGGACGGCGCATCGCGCTTCACCCAGCGCGATGCGGTCGCGAGCATTCTCATTACTTCCATCAATATCATCGCCGGCTTTCTGATCGGCGTCTTGCAGCATGGCATGGAACTCAAGCGCGCGCTGCAAACCTATACCGTTCTCACTATTGGTGACGGGCTGGTAACGGTCATACCCGCCCTGATGATTTCCGTTTCGGGTGGCCTGATCGTAACGCGCGCCAATTCCGATGTCCGCGTGGGTCAGGAATTCCGCCGCCAATTGTTCGGCAAGCCGGAGCCGATGCTTTTGTCGGCCGGCGTGCTGGTCGTGCTCGCGGCGTTTCCAGGACTCCCAACGATTCCTTTTCTCCTCCTCGGTGGCGGCCTCGGCGCGGCCGGCTGGGCAAAACGTAAAAAAGTTGACGCCGCCGTCAGAAATGACACGGAAACCACCGCCGCCACCAAGGCTGCCGCCGCTCCCAAGGAAGACTTGGAAACATTACTGCGGGTCGAACCTCTTGCCATTGAGGTGGGTTTAGGGTTGGCGAGTCTGGTTGCGGGCGGCAAAACTTCGCCCCTTTTGAAACGCATTGCCGCCATCCGCCGCCAATTCGTTTCCACGCTCGGCTATATGATGCCCCCGGTGCGCGTCACCGACAACCTCGGGCTCAAGGCGCGCGAATACTTGATTTTGCTCAAAGGCAGTGAAATCGGCCGTTATGAGCTGCTGCCCGGCTGTGAACTCGCCATTCCCACCAATAAAGCCGACAAGAACTTTCCCGGCGAAGCCACTCGCGAACCCGCTTTTGGCCTACCCGCCTTGTGGGTTCCAGCCGATAA
>Ga0302319_10016443_pt1 | contig 13637 bp, 10 predicted proteins | sample Bog_T0_2_FD_203319 | JGI IMG/M metagenome (GOLD analysis project Ga0302319, IMG submission 203319) | Peat permafrost microbial communities from Stordalen Mire near Abisko, Sweden - Bog_T0_2 | ecosystem: Environmental > Terrestrial > Soil > Wetlands > Peat | place: Sweden: Abisko, Stordalen Mire...
GGCCGCTCAGGCGATGGGAACCAGCGGCGCCGTCCCGCCCGCGGCCGCCGGCACGGCGCTTCCCAGCTACTACTTCATCCACGCCTGCCCGGACGGAAAGGTCGGCATGCCGATGGACTGGGCGCTCTCCAAACCCGCCAAGGACGCCGCCGACAACGCCCTGGTTGTCGGGACCGGGCCGCCGGCGCTCTGCGACAACGACGCCAAGTTCAAGGCGCTGGCCGCGGAGCTCACGCCGCAAGCCCCGGCCGCGCCGTAGCAGCCGCTTAGTTGAGCTTGCGCTTGCGTTGCGAAGCGAGGCGGTCGCCGGAGCGGATTTCCATGTCGAACACATCGTCTTCTCGCTGCACCGTCAGCGGCACGACGACGCCCGGCGGCCCCAGCGCCCAGAGCCGCTGGTAGAAGTCGCCGAGTTCGCTCACCGGCGCGCCGGCGATGGCGTGGATCAGGTCGCCCCGGCGCAGTTCCGCCCGCGCGGCCGGTCCGCCAGGGGTCACGTCCGTCACCTTGATGTGGGTCGGTGTCTCCAACGAGATGATGCCGAGCCACGGACGCGGCGGGCGCGCTTGCCGGCCCTTGGCGAGGTCGCCGAGGATCGGCGGCGCCAGCTCGGCCGGCACGAACATGTTGAGCGGGCTGATCTCGCCGTTCGCGGCGTAGCGCTCCATCCTGAGCGAGCCGATCCCGATCAGGTCGCCGGCCGGGCCGATCAGCGCCGCGCCGCTCCAGTGCGGATGGGCCGGTTCGACGAACAGCGCCTCTTCCAGATAGTATTCCCAGTAGCCGGCGAAGGACGAGCGGGCGAGCACCTCGGCGCTGAGGGCATGCGCCCGGCCGCCGCCGCCCGCCGAAACCACAGCCGCCTGCGCGCCCACCTTGCGCGAGTCGCCGATGGTCAGGGCCGGCAGGTCCAGCGGCTCCAGCGCGTGCACCAGGCCAAAGCCCGTCGCCTGGTCGATCCCGAGCACGTGCGCCGGAAGCGACCGCCCGTCATTGGTGGTCAGGGTCACCTCTTCGGCCTCGGTGACCAGATAGCCTATGGTCAGCAGCAGGCCCTCGGCCCCGATGACCACCGCATTGCCTTCCCGCTTGGTCCCGAGGGTCCTGGCTGACGCGGCGTCGGGACTGATCACCGACTCCAGCACCACCACCGACGACAGGCAAAGGTCGAGGTCATAGTCGAACAGCCGGGCGATCGGCCGGTCTTCTTCCTCGACTTCGAGATCGGCGAACGGCGACGCCACGGGGACACCTCGGGTTGGCTCTGAACTGGGATCGGTATGCCTACCACCCCCTCCGGGCGCGGCACAAACCCGCCGTCGTCAGCCGAGGATCGTTCGCGTGAAATCCGCCCGGTCCGTCGAGGCGCCGACGAAGCTGACCGCGTGCGGCCGGCCGTTCGGCAGCACCAGCGGATTGAGGTCGGCGCCGACGAAGCGGGCGTGCGACAGCTTGGTCGAGCGGAACGAGGCGCCGCGTAGGTCGCAACCGTCGAACACCGATCCGCGCAGGTCGGCGCCGTCGAAGTTCGCCCCTTGCAGCGAACTGCCGGTGAAATCGATGCTAAGGCCGCGAATCTGCCGAGCGGACAGCGCCGTCAGCACCCGGCCGCGGAAGGCGCCGGCCAGGGGCCGCAGATCTTCGCCGTCGATCACCGCCGGCGCGCCGCGGCGACCGCTGGTCTCGACCCATTCCTCCGCCTGCCGCAGCCGCTCGCGGACCTCCGTCGCCCTCACCAGCGCCGTCGGGCCGGGGCCCATCACGCAGCCCCGGCGCTGCTCCGGCGTCAGGTTCAGCCGTTCCAGGTCGACGCCGTCGAGCACCGTGTCCTTGAACACCGCATCGGTCAGCTTGGCGCCGGTGAAGTCGGCGCACTCCATCACCGCGCCGGTGAAGTCCGCGCCCTTCAGGTTGGCGGCGCAGAGGCGCACCCCGCGCATGGCGCAGTTGGTGAAGTCGGCGCCGAAGCCGTCGGTCCCGTGGCGGCGCGGCGACTTGGTGTCGTGGCGGAAAATCTGCAGGCCTTCGCTCGCCGCCGGGTAGGCGATGTAGGCGGCGCGCATGTCCGCCTCGTCCATCACCGCCCCGCTCAACATCGCCCCGGCCAGGCGGGCGCCGCGCAGGTCCGCCCGGCGCAGATTGGTCGCGCGCAGGTCGCAGCCTTCCAGATTGACGCAGAACATCGCCGCGCGCTCGAAGTGGCTGCCGGCGAAATTGGAGCCTTCCAGATCGGCGCCGGTGAAGTCCGCGTCGTTGAGCAGATGTCGCGGGCATTCGGTGCCCGGCGCGTCGACGTATCTGAGGAACGCGCGCTGCCCGCCGGCCGCGCCACGCAGGAATCGTTCGTGCAGCGCCACGGCCTGGTCGAACGCCCGCTGATCCCACTGGGATCGCGAGCCCGCGGTCGATGCTTGGTTTGGCATCTGGGTGATTTTGGAACGCCGAAGCCCCTCGCGACAGGTAGCGAGTGCCTCCAGTTGCGCCCGACCCTCTTTCGAAGCCGTTCAGAAACAGGGTTAAAACGTGCGAACGGCTGTCGCGGCGGGTCCGATGACCGAGGTCACGAACAAGCGCGGCAGCATCTGTTTTCACTGATTCATGACCGCGAGCGGTGCGGATCGCGGCAGATTCGGTCGGAATTACCCGGGAAATCGGCCATACTGTGCGCCTCCAATCGCAAGCGAGGCGCGCATGCCCGATCTGTTCGACAACCCCCTCGGCACCGACGGGTTCGAGTTCGTCGAATTCACCTCCCCCGACCCGGAGACCCTGGGCCGGCAGTTCGAGACCATGGGCTTCACCGCCGTCGCCCGGCATCGCTCGAAGGCGGTGGTCCGCTACCGCCAGGGCGACATCAACTTCCTGGTCAACATGGAGCCCAAGGGCCAGGTGGCGGCCTTCCGCGAGCGGCACGGGCCCTCGGCCAACGCCATGGCCTTCCGGGTGAAGGACGCCGGCAAAGCCCTGGCCCTGGCGGTCGAGCGGGGCGCGACGGCGGTGGAGAACCGCGCCGGGCCGATGGAGCTGAACATTCCGGCCATCGAGGGCATCGGCGGCAGCCTGCTCTATCTGGTCGACCGCTACGGCAGCCAGGAGATCTATGACGTCGACTTCAAGCCGATCGAGGGCGCCGCGGAGGCGGAGGTGAAGAACGGCGTCGGGCTCACCTACCTCGACCACCTGACCCACAACGTGTTCCGCGGAAAGATGGGCCACTGGGCCGGCTTCTATGAGCGCATCTTCAACTTCCGCGAGGTGCGCTACTTCGACATCGAGGGCCAGCAGACCGGCCTGTTCTCCAAGGCGATGACCAGCCCCGACGGCAAGATCCGCATCCCGCTCAACGAAAGCCAGGACGACAAGAGCCAGATCGAGGAGTTTCTCAAGGATTACGGCGGCGAGGGCATCCAGCACGTGGCGCTGGGGACCGACGACATCTTCGCCACTGTCGAAACCATGCGCGAGCGGGGCGTCACCTTCCAGGACACCACCGAGACCTACTATGAGGGCGTCGACGCCCGGGTGCCCGGCCACGGCCAGAACCTGCAACGCCTGCGCGCCGACAAGATCCTGGTTGACGGCGCGCCCACCGAGGGCCAGGGCCTGCTGCTGCAGATCTTCACCGAGAACGCCTGCGGGCCGATCTTCTTCGAGATCATCGAGCGGCGCGGCAACGAGGGCTTCGGCGAAGGCAACTTCAAGGCCCTGTTCGAGAGCCTGGAACTGGACCAGATTCGCCGCGGCGTGCTGACGGCGAAGGCTTGAACGGATGGCGAGGAAGTGGATTCCGGTCCGCGAGGCGCAAGGCCGCCATTCGCGTCAGGCGCACGCCGACCTGCCCGAGGGCACCTATGAGCGCGAGGTCTCCAAGGAGGGCTTCTTTGGTCCCGCGGCCCTGTTCCACCACCGCCGGCCGCCGACCAGCTGGACTAGCTTCGAAGGCCCGCTGCGGCCGCGCGCCTTCGACCTCAACGGCCTGAATGAAGCGCACGCCTCGCCCTGGGACGCGCCGAGCGTGCTGCGCAACGCTTCCTGCGAGATCCGCTTCTGGAAGCTGGCCGCGCCGATGCCGGCGCTGGCCCGGGACGCCGACGGCGACCTCTTGCTATTCGTCCACACCGGCGCGGGCGAGCTCTTCTGCGACTATGGCCGGCTGGTCTACGAGGCCGGCGACTATCTCTACCTGCCGCGCGGGACCATGTGGCGACTGGCGGCCGGCGAGCCCACCGCGGTGCTGATGATCGAGGCCACCGGCGCCCACTTCGGCCTGCCTGAGAAGGGGATGCTGGGCCCGCACGCGGTGTTCGACCCGGCGCTGCTGGACACGCCGCAGATGGACGAGGCGTTCCGGGCGCATCAGGACCTCGGCGGTGACCACCGCGTGGAGATCAAGAAGCGCGGCCAGGTCTCGATCGCCACCTACCCCTACAATCCCCTGGACGCGGTCGGCTGGCACGGCGACCTGGCCCCGGTGCGCCTCAACGTGCGCCACATCCGGCCGGTCATGAGCCACCGCTATCACGTGCCGCCCAGCGCCCACGCCACCTTCGTCACCGACCGGTTCGTGGTCTGCACCTTCGCCCCGCGGCCGTTCGAGACCGATCCCGGCGCGCTGAAGGTGCCGTTCTTCCACAACAACGACGACTTCGACGAGGTGCTGTTCTACCACGCCGGCGACTTCTTCAGCCGCGACAACATCGACGCCGGCATGCTTACTTTTCATCCGAGCGGCTTCACCCACGGGCCGCATCCGAAGGCGCTGAAGAACATGCTGAAATCGGCCAAGCCGGCGACCGACGAATATGCGGTGATGATCGACACCCGCGATCCGCTGGACGTGGCCCCGGAGGCGGCGAGCGTGGAAAATCTCGCCTACGTCGACAGCTGGAAGACCCGGGACGCCGCGTCTTGAAACTGGCCTCGCTGAAGGGCGGCCGCGACGGGCGGCTGGTGGTGGTTTCCCGCGACCTCGCCTGGTGCGTCGACGCCGCGCCGGTGGCCGAGACCCTGCAAGCAGCGCTGGACGACTGGGAGCGCGCCGAGCCGCAGTTGCGGGCGCTCGCCAATGAGGTGGAATACGGCGGCGTACCACAGACGCGCTTCCACGAGCACGAGGCGGCCAGTCCCCTGCCACGGGCCTACCAGTGGGCGGACGGCTCGGCCTATGTGAACCACGTGGCGCTGGTTCGGCAGGCCAGAGGCGCGGAGATGCCGGCCAGTTTCTGGACCGATCCCTTGATGTACCAGGGCGGCTCGGACGGGTTCTTGGGGCCGCGCGACCCGATCCCCCTCGCCGACGAGACCTGGGGCTGCGACCTGGAGGCCGAGGTGGCGGTGATCGTCGGCGATGTGCCCCAGGGCGCGGACCGGGACTTAAGCCTGGCCGCCGTCCGTCTGGTCATGCTGGTCAACGACGTTTCCTTGCGCAACCTGATCCCGGACGAACTGGCCAAATCCTTCGGCTTCTTTCAGTCCAAGCCCGCCTCGGCCTTCTCGCCGGTGGCGGTGACCCCGGACGAGCTCGGGGACGCCTGGTTGGGCGGCAAGCTGCATCTGCCGATGCGGGTGGCGCTGAACGACGCCGAGTTCGGCCGCCCGGACGCCGGCGTCGACATGACCTTCGACTTCGGCCAGCTGACCGCCCACGCTGCCAAGACCCGCTCGCTCTCGGCCGGCAGCATCATCGGCTCCGGCACTGTCTCCAACCGCGACGAGGACGGCGGTCCTGGCCGGCCGATCGCGGAGGGCGGCGTCGGCTATTCGTGTCTGGCCGAACTTCGCACCGTCGAGACCCTCCGCCACGGCGCGCCGAGGACGCCGTTCCTCAAAGCCGGCGACCGGGTGCGGATCGAGATGCTCGGAGCCGACGGCCGCTCGATCTTCGGGGCGATCGAACAGAGCGTGGCGGGTCCGGCGGCGTGACATCCGCGCCCCCGATCGTTGAGCGCCGCGACCTGATGGTCGAGATGCGCGATGGCGTGCGCCTGGCGACCAATGTCTTCCTGCCCGGTGAAGCAGTCGCGGAGGGACGCTTTCCCGCCGTCGTCGCCAGAACTCCGTACGGCAAGGATTTCGGCAGCGCCGCCGCCCTCGCAGTCGCCTTCGTCCCCCATGGCTACGCCGTGGTCGTGCAGGATGTGCGTGGTCGCTACGGCTCGGAAGGGCGCTGGCGGCCGCTCAGCGACGACGGCGCGGACGGCGCCGATCTGCTGGCCTGGATCGCCGCGCAGCCCTGGTCGGACGGTCAGTGCGGCATGGTCGGCACGTCCTACGTCGGCGGCACGCAGCATGCTTTGGCGCTGGAGGGCTCGCCGCACCTGGCCGCCCTGGTTCCGGTGGACGCCATGAGCAACCCCGGCCGCTTCGGCATCCGCCACGCCGGCGCCTTCGAGCTGCGCTGGCTGAACTGGGTGCTGACCCTCGGCAATCCCAACCTGCACGGCCTGACCGCCCAGGGGGTGCGCACCGATGAGGTCGCGCCGGGCCGCTGGCTGCTGCCCACCGGCGAGGTCGGCGCAGCGGACGACAACCCCGAACTCCGCGACCGGCTGGCGTCCCGAACCGCGGCGGTGGCGCGGATCGGCGGCGACGCGGCCGCGCGCCAGGCGCTGACCCGCATGGGCGACCGCTCGCGAGAGATCGCCCGCGCCCTGCCGCTGACCGCCGGTCGCTCGCCGCTGGCGCTCGCCCCGGATTATGAGGCCTGGTTCCTGGCCGCCGCGACCCACGCCGACGACGACGGCTTCTGGTCCGGCATGGGCGTCAACGTTTTCGATGAGGCGGACCGCTATCAGGACCTGCCGGTGCTGCATGTGACCGGCGCCTACGACAGCTGGGGCGGGCCGGTGGCCAACCTCAACTACGTCGCCCTGACCCGGGCCAAGCAAAGCCGCCAGCGGCTGCTGTTCGGACCCTGGACCCACGGCCAGCAGGCGATGAGCTTCGCCGGCATGGCCGAGTTTGGACCCGACGCCGCCATCGATATGCGCGCCGAGGAGCGTCGCTGGTTCGACCGCTGGCTGAAGGGCCGGCCCAACGGCGCGGAGGACGACGCGCCGGTGCGGGTGTTCGTGATGGGCGGCGGCGATGCCCATCGGACGCCGGAAGGTCGCGTCTATGTCGGCGGACGCTGGCGCGACGAGCAGGCCTGGCCCCTTGTCCGCGCCGTGCCGACAGCGTTCCACCTGCACACCGGCGGCGGCCTCTCGACCGCCCCGCCGAGCGTATCCGCTCCGACCTCCTATCGTTTCGACCCTCGCGATCCGGTCCCTTCGATCGGCGGACCGGTCTCGTCCCAAGGCGATCTGATGCAGGCCGGCGCCCAGGACCAGCGCTGCCGCCCGGACCTCTGGCCCTGCGCCGACGACCGGCCGCTGGCCGAGCGGGCCGACGTGCAGGTGTTCCAGACACCGCCACTAGAGGCGCCGATCGAGGTGGTCGGGCCGCTCCTGGTCAAGCTGTGGGCGGCGTCCGACGGCCCAGACACCGATTTCACCGCCAAGCTGGTCGATGTCTATCCGCCCAACGCCGACTTTCCTGACGGGCTAGCGCTGAACATCGCCGACGGTATCGTCCGTGCTCGCTATCGCAACTCACGCTCCAGGGCGGAGATGCTTGAGCCCGGTCGCCCCTACAAACTGACCATCGAGCTCTATCCGACCGCGCTGGTGTTCATGCCCGGCCACCGCATCCGCCTGGACATCTCCAGCAGCAGCTTCCCGCGCTTCGACGTCAACCCGAACACCGGCGAAGCGTTGGGGGCCAACAAGGACTGGCGGGTGGCGACTAACACCCTCTTCCACGACCCGGAACACCCGTCGCGGATCCTGCTGCCGGTGATCCCGGCGGCGGATTGAACGGCGCAGTTAGCCGCGGACCAGGGCGCGCTCGGTCGGACGGGCGGCAGGTTCCTCCGATGGCGCATCGAAGAACCGGTTGGCTGGCCGGGCCAGGCCCAGGTTCTCGCGCAGGGTCTTGCCCTCATATTCGGTGCGGAACAGGCCGCGGCGCCGCAGCTCAGGGACCACCTTGTCCACGAAGTCGTCCAGGCCCTCGGGCAGGTAGGGGAACATCACATTGAACCCGTCGGAGCCCTCCTCGTAGAGCCAGCGCTCCATCTCGTCGGCGATGGTCGCCGGCGTGCCGACGAAGGCCAGGCCGCTGAAGCTGCCGGCGCGGGCGGCCAGCTGGCGGATGGTGAGGTGGTCGCGCCGGGCGGTGGAGACGATGCGGTCGCGGGCGCTCTGGCTGGCGTTGGTGGGCGGTATCTCCGGAAGCGGCCCGTCCGGGTCGAAGCCTGAAACATCGTAGCCCAGCATGCCGTTCAGCGAGGCGATGCCGCTGTCGTAGTGGACCAGGCTATCCAGGTGGGCGCGCTTGGCGCGGGCCTCATCGACGCTCTCGCCGACCACCACGAAGGCGCCGGGGAGGATCTTCATGGTGTCGGGATCGCGGCCGATGGCCTTCATCCGTCCTTTCACGTCGGCGTAGAAGGCCTTGCCGGCGTCCAGCCCGCCGCCGGCGGCGAAGACCACCTCGGCGGTCTCGGCGGCCAGCTGACGCCCCATCTCCGACGCGCCGGCCTGGATGATCACCGGCCAGCCCTGCGGCGGGCGGGCGATATTGAGTGGGCCGCGTACGCTGAGGTGTTTGCCCTTGTGGGCCAGCACATGCATCCGCGCCGGATCGAAATAGATGCCGCTTTGCACGTCGCGGACGAATGCGTCGTCGGCGAAGCTATCCCAAAGGCCGGTGACCACGTCGTAGAACTCGCGGGCGCGGCGATAGCGCTCGTCGTGGTCGACATCCTCGTCGAGGCCGAAGTTCAGGGCCGCGTCCGGGTTGGCGGTGGTGACGATGTTCCAGCCAGCCCGGCCGCCGCTGATGTGGTCAAGCGAGGCGAAGCGCCGGGCGATATGGTAGGGCTCGTCGTAGGTGGTGGACGCCGTCGCCATCAGGCCGATGTGCTCGGTCACCGCAGCCAGCGCCGACAGCAGGGTGAACGGCTCGAACGAGGTCACAGTGTGGCTGCGCTTCAGCGCATTCACCGGCATGTTCAGCACCGCCAGGTGGTCGGCCATGAAGAAGGCGTCGAACTTCGCCCGCTCCAGCTTCTGGATGAAGCTCTTGATGGCCGGGAAGTTGAAGTTGGCGTCGGGGAGCGCGCCCGGATAACGCCAGGCGCCGGTGTGGATGCTCACCGGCCGCATGAAGGCGCCGAGTTTCAGCTGCTTGGTCTGGCTCATTCCGCGTGTCCCGATCGCCTTGCTGCGTCATTGCAAAATAGGACATCGTGGCCGCCTTCGCCCCTGCCTTTCCGCGCATATTTTCTGGCTTCGGCGGCGAGAAGTTCTGAACCCTGGAGCGCCCGCTTTTCCGCTGGCTTGGTGGCGGCGGTTCCTGGCAAAAGTTCCCGCATGAGCTTTCACGATCAGGCGAGCCACTTCCAGACCCGCGGCTACGCGGTGTTCGAGGGCCTGCTATGCGGCCCCTTGCTGGAAACCCTGCGGGCCGAGTGCGGCCGCTTCGTCGCCCGGGAAGATGCGCGCATGGATGCCGCCGGGGTCGAAACCCTTGGTCTCAGCCATCGCGGCCGGCGCTATTTCGCCAACGAATGCCAGCGCGAGCAGCCATCGCTGCGCCGGGTGCTGTTCAGCGAGGAGATGGCCGAGGTGTGCCGCGCCTGCTTAGGTGACACCGCCTATTTCTTCTTCGACCAGTACGTCGTCAAAGGCCCCGAACAGGGCCTCGGCTTCGGCTGGCACCAGGATTCCGGCTATATGCTCGGCAACGGCGGGCCGGGCGACCACACGCCCTATCTGACCTGCTGGTGCCCGCTTGATGACGTGACCACCGAGAACGGAACGGTCTGGGTGATCCCGTTCGATCGTACGCCCGAGGCCCGGGACGGCATTGTGCCGCATGTGCGCGAGCCGGCCACCAACGACCTCGTCGCCGACGCCGGTGACGAACGCGGCGTTCCCATCGAGGTCGCCGCGGGCAGCGTGGTGGCCTTCTCCAGCCGGCTACTACACGCCACCGGCGTCAACCGCTCGTCGAACCTCCGCCGGGTCTATCTGGCGCAGTACTCACCGGAGGTGATCCTCGACCCGGGGACGCGGCAGCTGCGCCGCAACGCCATTGCCGTCCTCCAGCGAGGCCGGCGCGTCACGGTCGCCTAGGCGCCCGCGCCCTGGCGTCGACGACGGCGGTGGCCGATCTCCGCCTGCCGTTGGCGAAACCTCAGCGTCCAGGGAATGCCGAACAGAGTGAGGGCTAGCACGCCGCCCAACGCGACGGCGAGTATCGAGGCAAGAAACACGCAGCTTCTCCAGGAATTTTCAGGCGCTCAACGTCGCCGCGGCCGTCCCTGTTCCGGCAAATCGGTAAACATCTCGCATGGTTCGCTGGCCTGTGGCGCGAGCGCCACCGATGAAGCTTGCGCGGCGCCGCGGCGCGGCCTCGTATGGCCCGGTCGGAGGCACGCTGTGGTGAGCGCCCTGGTCAGACCCCCGTTTCGAACCGTGGTCCTGCTCTGGCTGGGCTGGGCGATCCTGCTCATGGGCTTCCAGGCCCTCGCGGTGGCGCGCTTCGACCTCAAGCGCCCGGACAACGCCCTCGCCTGGAGCGCCGCCGAAACCCGCGCGCCCGCGTCGGTGGGATCCAGTTGGGCCGACGCCTTCATCGCCCCGCATCTGGCCTGGGACTCCGAGTACTACCTTTCGGTGGCCCTGCACGGCTACCACGACCCTGCCCTGCCGGTGATCACCCCGGACTCGACGCCGGACGATCCAGATCTGGACAACCAGCGCGATCGCCCCGCCTGGCCCTCGGTCAGCGCCGCCTTCCTGCCGGGATATCCGGCGGCCATCCGTGTCGTCGCCTGGCCACTGCAGCCGCTGGGCCTGTCGCCCACGACCACCGCCGCCCTGGCCGGCATCGCCGTCTCACTGCTGGCCACACTGGGCGCGATGCTGGCGATCTTCGACCTGGGCCGCGCCGGCGCCGACGAGGCCCAGGGCTTCCGCGCGGCCTTCTACCTGGCGATCTGGCCGGCCAGCATCTTCCTGGCCCAGGTCTACAGCGAGGGCCTGTTCCTCGGCCTCTCCTTCGGCGCCCTGGCCATGATGCGGCGGGGCCGCTGGGGCTGGGCCGCCCTGCTGGCCGCCGCCGCCGTCTGGACCCGGGCGACCGGCGCGCTGCTGCTGATTCCGTTCGTCTGGACCTGGTTAGCCGGCCGAACCCGGCTTTGGCCGATCTCGCGGCCGACCCTGAGCGGCGTGGCCGAAGCTCTCTGCGTCGCCGCGCCGGCGCTCGCCTACCTCGCGTGGCGCTTCACCCTCGGCGGCGCCTTCGACTTCGTCGAGACCCACTATTTCGGCCGGGGCCTGCTCTGGCTGGGCCCGTCCTGGGACGCGTGGGCCGACATGCTGTCGTCGTTCGCGGACGCCGGACCGCAGACCCAGGCCTACGACCTGTTCGAGTTCGCCGCCGTCATCATCGCCCTCATCGCCAGCGTGGCCCTTTGGCGGCGCGATCGGCCGCTGGCGACCTACGGCCTGGCGGTGCTGGTGATCGCCCTGACCAGCGGCGGCGCGCTCGGCATGCAGCGCTACGCGCTCAGCCTGCCGGCGCTGTTCCTCGCCCCGGCGGCGGTCGGCGCCCGGCCGCTGTTCGACCGCCTGTGGACCCTGGCAAACTGCCTCGGCCTCGCCCTGCTGGCGATCACCTTCAGCTTCGGCTTCTGGACCGGCTGAGCGCTACTGCTTCACGCAGTAGCGCAGCGCCACGTAGGGCGGCGCCACGGCCGCGGGGGTCGGCGCGTCCACGCCGATGGAGCCGGGCGCGCCGTAGCCGACCGGCAGGGTTTCCGAGGGGCCGGGCTTCGGCGGCGTCACCTGATAGCCGTAGAGCCGCAGCGTCGGCGCATCGCTGAACGCCACGGCTTTCGGATCGACCTTCAGCGGGGCCACCGGCGTGGTCACCACGATCTGGCCTGCGCCGGTGACCGGGGTCTTCGGCAGGTTCTCCGGCTTCAGGCTGACGCCCTTGGTCCAGTAGTCGGCGGACGGCGCGGCGCTGGCCGGCGGCAATCCGGCCTGGGCGCCCACGACCACCCGGCCCTCGGCGGCTACGTATTCCTTCCAGCCGCCGGGCAGCGTCTCGCAGACGGTCTGCGGCGTGAAGGCGACCACCGCGCCGGCCGGCAGGTCCGCGGAGGTGGCGAGGCCCGGTGCGACGACGGCGACGCCCACAGCCAAGGCGGCGGCGAAGGAATGGCGCAGGGTCATGGTGGTCGTCTCCAAGGTCAGCAGGCCGCCAGTTCGGCCAGGGCGTCGGCGACGCCGGCCGCCGGCGTGGCCAGCAGCAGCTGCGCCTTCTGGCCGCCGATCCGGGCGACGCAACGGACGCCGAGGCTCTTCAGCGCCGGCTCATCGATGCGGCCGCCGTCGGCGAGGTCGACCAGCAGGCGGTTGGCGGCGGCGCCGGCGGTCTTAAGGTTGGTCCGCCCGCCGAGGGCCGGCAGGATCGCGTCGGCCAGCCGCCGGTCCCCCGGGCTGGCGGCGACGACAACGGTCGTGGCGGCCAGCGCCTGGCTCTCCGCCGGGGCGGCGCCCAGGGTCTCGCGGATTTCCCGGGCGACCTGATCGGCGATCGGGCCGATCACCACCTGCAGGTCCCGCTCGCTCGGCCGCACCAGTCCGCGCGCGCCCAGCACCTTCAGCCGGAGCTCGTCGATCGCCTTCTGGTCGGCCACCACCAGGCGCAGGCGGGTGGTGCAGGCGTCGACCGAGATCAGGTTGGCCGCGCCGCCCAGCGCCTCGATGTAGCCTCGCGCCCGGGCGTTCTCGCCGATCAGCGCCGGCGCGGCGTTGGCCAGCTCGGCCTCCGGCTCGCGGCCCGGCGTCTTCAGGTCGAAGCGGACGATGGCGAAGCGGAACACGCCGTAATAGACGGCCGCATAGAGCGCGCCGATCGGGAGCAGCAGCAGCGGCCGGGTCGCCTTGCCGAAGTTGATCACATAGTCGAACAGGCCGGCCGAGAAGCTGAAGCCCAGCCGCACGTTCAGGGCGTCCATCAGCACCATGGAAAGGCCGGTCAGCACCGCGTGGATCACGTAGAGCACCGGGGCCAGGAACATGAAGGTGAACTCGATGGGCTCGGTCACCCCGGTCAGCATGGCGGTCAACGCCAGCGACGCCAGCATGCCGCCCACCGCCGGTCGGCGTTCCGGCCGGGCAGTGTGGTACATGGCCAGGCAGGCGGCCGGCAGGCCGAACATCATCACCGGGAAGAAACCGCTCATGAACGCGCCCGCGGTCGGATCGCCGGCGAAGAAGCGGTTGAGGTCGCCGGTGGCCCCGTGGAAGTCGCCGATGATGAACCAGGCGATGTTGTTGAGGATGTGGTGCAGTCCGGTGACGATCAGCAGCCGGTTCAGGAACCCATAGGCGAACAGGCCCACCGGCCCGGCGGCGACGATCGCCCGGCTGCCGGTGTCGATGGCGGCGCTGAGGCTGCTCCAGCCCAGGCCGAACGCCGCCGCCAGCACCAGGCCCGCGACGCCGCTGACGATCGGCACGAACCCTCGCCCGACGAAAAACGCCAGGTATTCCCGCAGCTTGAGCGACCCGAAC
>Ga0302319_10016444_pt1 | contig 13636 bp, 14 predicted proteins | sample Bog_T0_2_FD_203319 | JGI IMG/M metagenome (GOLD analysis project Ga0302319, IMG submission 203319) | Peat permafrost microbial communities from Stordalen Mire near Abisko, Sweden - Bog_T0_2 | ecosystem: Environmental > Terrestrial > Soil > Wetlands > Peat | place: Sweden: Abisko, Stordalen Mire...
GCAGTTTTCAGCGCGGCGACTTCCGCATGATGTTTCCTGTCGTACTCATGAAATCCAGCGCCGACGATCGCTCCATCCTTGACCAGCACGCAGCCAACGGCCGGATTGGGAGATGCCAGACCTACAGATTGCTGCGCCAGCTCCAGCGCTCGCTGCATCCATTTCTCGTCCGCCTGAACTTCGGTTTGCTTCGGCACAACTTCCTTTCCATGCGGAGGGGCAGCTAACTCTCCAGCAGCGAGTTCACAAACGCTGCGCTGTCGAATGGCAGCAGATCTTCGAGCGCCTCCCCCACCCCCACAAAGCGCACCGGCAACTTCATCTCCCGCGCGATTGCGACGGCTATGCCGCCCTTCGCGGTTCCATCGAGCTTGGTTAGAACAATGCCCGTCACGCCTGCCGACTCCGTGAACAGCCGCGCCTGCTGCAGCCCATTTTGTCCCGTCGTCGCATCCAACACCAGGAGGACTTCATGGGGAGCATCCGGAATGATCCGCTGCGCGGTCCGCCGCATCTTGTCCAGCTCGGCCATCAGCCCGGTTTTCGTATGCAACCGCCCGGCCGTGTCAACGATCACCACATCGGTGTTGCGCGCCTTCGCCATTTGGAGAGCGTCGTATAACACCGCGGAAGGGTCGCCGCCCTGCTTCGTTTTGACCATCTCCACGCCGCTGCGTTCAGCCCACACTTCCAGTTGCTCAATCGCTGCGGCGCGAAAGGTATCCGCAGCGCACAGCAGCGCCGTCTTTCCGTCTGCGCGATAAAACGCGGCCAGCTTCCCGCTGGTGGTGGTCTTACCCGTTCCGTTCACGCCGACCATCATGATTACTTCCGGCCCGGTCGCAACCGCCGCTGGCGGCTCAGTGTTCTCGTCCAGAATCGCTCGCAGTTCTTCCTTCAGCAGTGCTTTCAGCTCCGCGCCGTCCCGAATCTGTTGCCGCTTTGCACGCTCGCGCAGATTGCCGGCTATTTCCGCCGACACGGTCACGCCAATATCGGACGCAATCAGGCTCATTTCCAGCTCTTCCAGTGATGCCTCATCGACCGTTCGTGTAAGGGCCAGAACGCCATCGATGCGCTCGCCCAGGGTGTCGCGCGTCCGCGTAACCGCCTGCCGCATCCGCTCGAAGATGCTCTTCTTTTCCGGTTCCTGCTCCTGGTTCAGGCTGCCGAATAACGTCTGGATCATGAACGCTGCACCCTCGTCGCACCTGATTTCGAGTGTAGCGAACCTGCCGGGTGCGCGTTGCGGGCTTCCCCTCAGACCAGCTCGGGGACGGGCTTTCTCGTGCGGAACGAAACAGGAGGCCGCACATTCTTGATTTCGAGGGCGCCTGTGCTCACCAGTTCCGCCAGAGCTACCACAACGGATGGATCGTAGCGGGTACCGGCCAGCCTGGTCAGGATATCCAGAACATACTCGGCGTTCATTGCCGCCTGGTACGGCCGCGGCGTGGTCATGGCGTCGAAGGAATCGGCCACTGCAACAACTCGGGCCATGAGCGGAATCTGATCCCCCACCAGTCCATAGGGGTAGCCGAGGCCGTCGAGCGACTCGTGATGCAGCTCGACTCCCGGGACCAGGTCCTGCAGCATCGCGATCGGCCTCAGAATCGCCGCTCCCTTCACTGTGTGGGCTTTGACGATCTCGAACTCTTCCGGCGAGAGCGGGGTTTGCTTCATCACCAGCGAATCCTCAATCCCGAGGCATCCAATATCGTGCAGCAACCCAGCCAGGCGAATCCGCTCCACCTGATTCTCATCCAGCCTCATCTTCCATGCAATCGCCGCCGCATAGGCCGCGACCCGCTCGGAGTGTCCGCGCAGATAAGCCGTCCGTTCGTCGACGGCTTTCGCCACCATTCGCATCAGTTCGGTCAGAGTCTCGTAATGGCCGCGCGCTTCGTCGTGCTTTTCCTCACCGCGCTCCTGTATGCCCTTCAGCGCCTTCTGCCAGGTGGGCACCACTTCCGCGAACAGCTCGTCGGAAACCCCAGCGGCACCTTCCTGATCGCGGATCGTCAAGGTCGACTTCAGGATGCGAACCAACCCCTGAATGCGCCGTTCCAGCCATAAGGTCATCACCAGAGCTGCGCCGGCACTTCCGGCAAACTCGATCGCTGCGATGGCCCAGCCCGCCGGCACGGGCCGCATCGTGCGTTGGGCAAACAGCATCCCCAACACGGTGACCGACGTTGTTCCCGCGACGATTGCGAGGAAGCGTGCGAAGACACGCCAGCGAATCCGCATCCCCGGCAAAGTCGATTCCTGGGACGCGTGTGGTTGGGCATTCAGCATATGGGCCTTTACTTCGTCAGTCTACGAAGTTAAAGGGCCGTCCTGCTTCCCCCGAAGGTGGTAAAACCGCCGTCCGAGCGGGTCAACAAGCACTTACCACCGTAATGGTTGGGCGGGACCGACAAAGGTAACGCCTGAAGCTTCAGTGTTAGGCAAAACCCCACGCTTCGCGCTACTCGTCACGCCCAGGACGCAGCATCAGTTCCTGAATCGCGCGCTCTGGCGCCTTGCCGCGCGTCAGGATTTCCTCCATTTGCTCGGCAATCGGCATCTCCACGGCGTGCCGGCGCGCCAGGCCCAGCGCGGCGGAGGTCGTTCGCACTCCTTCTGCCACTCGGCCCTCAAGGCCGGTCAGGATCGCCTCGAGTTTGCGCCCCTGCCCCAGGCCCATCCCGACCGAACGGTTCCTCGACAGCGACCCCGTACACGTCAGGACCAGGTCGCCCAGCCCGGAAAGGCCCGCCAGCGTCTCCCGCCGCCCGCCGCAGGCCACCGCCAGCCGCGTGATCTCTGCAATCCCACGGGTGATCAATGCTGCGTTGCTGTTGAAACCCAGCCCCAAGCCCGCAGCGATCCCTGCGGCGATCGCAATTACGTTTTTCAGCGATCCCCCCAGTTCAACCCCCACTACATCGTCGTTCGTGTAGAGGCGCAATGTGTTGCTGGAAAAATCCCGTTGCACCCGCGTTGCCAACTCCGCATCGGCCGAGGCGATCGTGACAGCCGTCGGCGCTCCCGCCGCGACTTCCTGCGCAAACGACGGGCCGCTCAGCACTCCGCAGGGGAGTCTCCTGCCGCTTGCCGCCAAAACCGCGCCGATCACTTCCGTCATGCGCAGGTAGGTCGCGTCCTCAATCCCTTTGGTCGCGCTTACCAGCAACTGGCCGTCGTGGAGATGCGGAACGAACTGCTCATAAGACGACCGCACAAACTGCGAGGGGGTCACGCTGACCACAATTTCCGCGCCCTCCAGCGCTTCGGCGGGATCGTCGAAGATGCCAATCTCGTCGGGGATCTCGAATCCCCGAAGAAACGCAGCGTTCTCCCGCCGCTCGCGCATCGTCGCCGCGACATCCTTCGCGTACGACCACAGCGTGATCGTATGGCCACCGCGGCGCGCCAGACTGATCGCGATTGCCGTGCCCCATGCCCCGCTGCCCATCACAGCGATGCGGCTCATGCTGGTGTGGTCCTTGTCTTGCCGCTTGCCTTACCGAAGCGATATTCGGTCCCATTCATCAGCCGGGCAATGTTCTGGTGATGCTTCACAATCACGATCAACGGAATCACAAACAACACCGCCATCGCCCACAGTGTGCGCGGCGTATGCGGCATCAACAAGGCGAAGATGGGAAACGAAACTGCCGACAGGATGGATCCCAGCGAGACATAACGCGTGAGCGCGAAGACGACGACAAAAACGCCCAATCCGGCCAGCGCCGCCAAGGGAGCCAGCGCCAGAAACACGCCAAATGCTGTGGCGACACCCTTGCCTCCCCTAAAGCCCAGCCAGATTGTGTAGATGTGCCCGAGAACCACGAACAGCGCGGCGACGGCAATCCCGTTCGTGCGCACGTCCTGCGCCAGTCCCAGTCGCACGGCAGCCCAACCGCACAAAAGGACCGCGCAACATCCCTTCAGCACATCCAGGATGAATGTGGCTGCGCCAAGGCCTTTTGAGCCGGAGCGCATCACATTGGTGGCACCGATATTCCCGCTGCCCTTCTCGCGAATGTCTTCCTTGCGGAAGATTCGCACCAGCAGATACCCGAACGGAATCGAACCGAGCAGGTACGCCACCAGCGCAGCAACCGAGTAGAAAATCAGGGGCATTGCGCTTACGAGTCTATCAGTTGGGACTCGCCGTCCAGGGACACTGCGCTTCGCCGACGACGCGAGGGTAGAACGCGGGCATTCCGTGCAACGAATCGTGACGAGCTACTAATGGACGTCAGGCACCTGCGTTGCTTTGCCGTCGCGAAGAGTCTGCTCGATGATGCTCTTCACTTGCCGGTCGGCCTGCTGCGCCAGTTTGCCCTGTTCCTCACCCAGGCGTCCCTGCTTTTGACCCAGTTCGCCCTGCTTCGCGCCCAGCGCTCCCATCTTCGCACCAAATTCTCCCTGGCGCGCGCCTGCCTCCCCCTGCAGCGAACCCAGCCGAGCTTCGATCTCCGCCAGCTTCTCCTCAATCTTCGCCATCCGCTCCGGAGTCAGTTGCGCCTGGGCTTCGGCCACCTTCGCCTGAATCTCCGCCATCTTCTCCGGAGTTAGCATCTTGCCCTGGTCAGCCTTAAGTTTTGCTTCAACTTCAGCCATCTGCTTCGAATTCCATATCGCCTCTTCCGATTTCGCTTTCACCATGGCAGCATCTACTTCCGCCATTTCTTTTGACAGATCCGGCAGTTTGATATTTCCCGCGTCTTCCTGAGCGCGAGCCAACGCCTCCTGTTGTTTCCCAAGCATCTCCTGCTGCCGCCCCAGGTCTGCCTGTTGGCGTCCAAGGTCCTCCATCGGCCTGTACATGGCGCGAATCTTCGCAACGAGCGCAGGATCATCCACGACGTATGACTTGCCCTCGTGCGTGAACCACAGGAACGGCCCCTTCGCGACTTTCCGCGCGGCCTCGATTTCCGCTTTGCGGTCTCCACTCCAGTCACCGGAGAAAGTGATCTGATCGTCCGATCCTTCGATGATCGCGTAGGAATCGCCGCTATCGGAGAAGTGATAGGCGTAACCATGGCTATCCTGGTCTTCATCGGTAGAGAGCACGCTTCCCTCTGGCCCCTCCACCGCAATCGGCTCACCGTTGGCTAGTGGGGAGATCGCAGGCCTGTCGCTCAGACCTGCAGGGGCGACGGCGGGCATCGGCTCGGGAGGAGTTCCCGCTGCTGGCGGCGCTGGTGAGGCTGGCGCGGTTTGCTCTAGCGGGGCCTGGCCCAGCGGTGCTGGCTGGTCAGATGCAGCCGCTGCTGCGGGTGTCGGCACCGCAGTTGGAGCAGGCGCCGCAGCAGGAGCTGGAGGAGCTGTCTGCGCCTCAGCACGCGGCACGCGGATCAGCGCTGTCGTGGCAAACAACGCCGCTGGGATCAGTAGCAATGAAACCAGAGCCCGCTGGCGTCCCTCTGCGAACGCGCTCCGGAAATGATGTTCGTTCAATAGCCGTTCGATCCGGCGAGAAAGATTGCCTGTGCGGGCCATAGCAACTCCTGGAAGGGTTTGGCGCGGCATCGCCGCGAATTCAAGCAACACTTCGGCGTAGCAGGAACGGCTGGGTGCCGCATCGAGCCCGGCTCGGTCGCCGATCGCTTCGCCCAGCGCACATAAAGTCCGGCGCAGCCACCATCCCAGTGGGCTGAACCAGAAGACAGCGGTATAGACTCCCGCCAACAACTGCAGATAGAAATCCAGCTGCCGCACGTGGGACCGCTCATGCGCGAGCACCATCCGCAGCTTCTTCCTGTCCCATTCGGTGTAGTTCGCCGGTAGCACGATCCCCGATCCAATCGTCACCGGGGAGGGAATCTTTGCGCTCCACCGCACATGGGGCTCCGGTGCAACCAGCGGCGAGACCGGCTCGGCGGTTGTCCAAAGATGAAGCGCCATGCCCAATCCCCACAGCAGCCGCAGCATCAATGCGGCAGCAATGGTCATATAAATCACCTCGATCAGTCTTCCCGGTGCAGGCCAATGCCTCTGCGGGATCGACATTGCCGGCTCAGCGATGGCCGCTTCCGGCGTTGTTGACGCGGAAACAGCCGTGCTGACTGGCGCACGATCCGTATTCGTATCCTCCGAGCTGACCAGCACAACGGGCGTCGCGGGCAGCGTCGCCTTTACCAGAGGATCCACCAACTGCTGCACGCGAATCGGCACCACCCATGCGAATCGGGCTGACAATTCCGTCGCTGCGGACCAACGCATGAGCAACGGCATAGCCAGGGACGTTATCAGCACTACGCTCCAGGCCGTTTTCCGCACCGGCACATTCAGCACGCGCAACAACCGCAGGCCCGCACCCACCACGATCGCGAACAGCAACGCCCGCAGAGCCGACTCGATCATCATCGCCGTCATCCCTTGCCTCCCTCTTGTTTCTTCAAAGCCCCAACCCGCCGCGCCATCCGCTCCAGTTCCGCGCGGCCCACAACCTTCGAGTCCACCATTCCGACCAACAGTTCTTCCACCGACCCCTCGCAGAACCAGTCAATGATGCGCTGCACGGCGCGCGCCGCTACCTTCTGCGGCGATTCGGCCGACCGGTAGATGAACGTCCGGTTGTCAACGGAGTGTGCGAGATACCCCTTCTCTTCCAGCCGCCGGAGCACGGTGCGGATCGTCGAGTCTTTCAGCGGACGGTTGATATCCTCGCGCACCTGGTCCGCTGTCGCTGCGCCCTGCCGCCAGACAATACCTAAAATCTCGCGTTCCAGTTCTCCCAGATCGGCCGGATCGTGATTCGATGGAGTGTTACTTGCCATAGTGTTACCCAATGTAACATATAAACCCGCATCTGGCGCAAGAGAGTGAACGAATTAATTTTGCGTTCGATTGTCTCGACGATCCGAAGTTCAGCGCCGCCGCCTGGCGCGAGCTTTCCGCTCCGAACTCACCCCGACCTCGGTGGATTTCGTCAAAAGTTCCGCTATCGAGCCAGGTGGGTTTCCGGCTTCCAGCATGGCGCGAAATACCGCGTAAGGGTCGGTCTTCGCACCGGCTTTGCGCAGGGTTGCTTCGTCGTTGACCCAGGCGTAAACGATGATCTTTTCTCTGCTGGAAAAGCGATAGAAGAGGCGATAACGCTCGTGGAATTTAGCGCGAAACCAATGACGATTGTCGGCTCCCAGGGTGTTTCCCTGGCGGAATTCGGCCGCATTCGGATCCCGAGGGATGATTTCGTGCGTATAACGACGAATGGTGGCAAGCAGCTTTGTGACTGGTTGATCTCGATAACCGGCCGGATCATTCGCACGAAGCGTTTCCACCCGGGTAGCCATTTTGTCCAACTGTAGCCGGAAAAGCGGGTACTCGTAGAGTGTCCAGCCATTCGCCTGAATCAGAGCAGGTACTCATCGCCCAGATCCTCATCCCCCTTGACCTCGACGCCCTTCACCAGGCGATCGATCCGGGCAGCCCTTTCTTTGCTCAGGGGACGGACAGCCTCCGGAGCAAGCGCGATATCGTGCGCCAGAAACGCCAGGAAAGCTTCTATGACAGGATCGCGCCTTTCGGCGATCGGTTCCGCAACCGAAACCAGCATGCGCCCCGGCGCGATCACGTGAGCTTTGACCTCGCCTGAAAACTCAGGGTGGCTCTTGAAAAGGGCGCTATCGAATCGGAATCCCGTGGAGTTCCCGGTGCGAGTCCGCTTGCCGCGGTACTCATTGCTTCGCTTTACTGCCGGAGCTGTGCCTAACCTCGTGTTGGGCATACCACGACCTCTGAGAAATGTTAGCACATTTGTGGATACATATTCCCTAAATAAGCCGCCTCCGCACCAGATCCAATGCCTGCTGGCTCGCATAGAACCGCACGCCCTCACGATCCGACGCGAAGCGCTTCTCCAGCCAGTCCGTCCCCTCGGCGTCACTGACCGCTACGTAGACCAGCCCCACCGGCTTCTCCTCGGTGCCCCCTGTCGGACCGGCAATGCCGGTAATCCCCAGACCGATCGTCGAGCCGCATCGCTCCCGAATCCCCTCGGCCAGGGCAATGGCCACTTCCCGGCTGACCGCGCCATGATCGGCGATCAACCTGGCGTCAACGCCGGCCAGCTCGGTCTTCAGACGATTGCTGTACACTACTGCGCCGCCGGTGAACGACCGCGAGCTGCCGCTCACGCTGGTCAGCCTCTCGGCGACCATTCCCCCGGTGCAGCTCTCCGCCACGGCCAGCGTAGCTCCTCGCATCTCGAGGTAATAGAGAACAATCTGCTCCAGCGTTTCTCCCTGCGATGAGTAAATGTAGTCCTCGAGTTCTTCCTCAATCCTGCCCGCCAGCTCATCGACCCGCGTTTGCGCGAGATCGGCGATTGGCTTCGCGCAGCTCAGCCGCATTTCGATGTCCCCCATGTGCGCAAGGATGGTCGTCTCCACATCCTTATATTGCGTGTAAATCGGAGAGATCTTCGCGTCGGCCGCTGACTCGCCGATCATGGCCGCCTTCAGCACTCGGATAGCGATGTGCCGCTTTGGCACGATCTCCTTCAGGCGCGGCAGGCAATGCTCCTCGAACATCGCCCTCAGCTCGTGCGGCGGACCGGGCAGCAGCATCGCGAGTTTTCGGTGCTTACCCACCACCGTATCCAGCCACTGGCCCGGCGCCGAACCGAGGTGGTTCGTCAGGATCGTTGCGCCCTCAATCACGTCCGCCTGTTTTTCGTTATTGCGCGTCATGGTCCAGCGACGCGCCGCAGCCCGCTTATATAAATGCGCGATGATATCCGGATCACGCTTCACCTTCACGCCCAGCGCTTCGGCAACAGCTTCGCGGGTCAGGTCGTCTTCCGTGGGACCTAGGCCGCCCGAGAGCACCACAATATCCACGCGCCCCAGTGCGTGGCGGATCGCATCCACCAAATGCTTCAGCTTGTCGCCCGCGATCGTCTTAAACGCGATCGCGACGCCAAGCTCGTTCAGCTTTTCCGTGATGTAAAGGGAGTTGGTGTCCTGGCGGTACGGCGTGAGCATCTCCGACCCAACCGCGATAATCTCCGCGTTCATCGATCTCCGGATTCTTTCCGCGTGTAATCAGCCCGCCGTGCGGTTATCGATCAGACCAGGCGCCATCCCTCGACGCCCAGCGACACATGATAAATGGAGGTGTTCGTCGCCAGGAGAGCGCCTCCGCCCGGCACGAAGCTGAAGCCAACGATCCCTGGCCCTGCGACCGCCAGGGAGGCATCGCCCTGCGGCGAAATCATCGCTACACCTCTGCGTCCGCGCAGCGACCCCGCCACGTAGACGTTTCCGGCCAGGTCCACAGCTACGCCCTGCGGCCGTCCCAGCCCGCGGTGCAGCACGCCGATGCCGCCGTCCCGGTTGATGGCGTACACCGTGTCATAACTCGAGGTTGTCGGCCCAGTCACATACAGCGTCCCATCGGGTCCAAAAGCCAGGTGATAGGCGGCAACACTCGGCTCCAGCGTTGCGAAAACAAAAATCTGCCGGTCCGGCGCGATCTTGAAAATGGTTCCGCTCCGATCCCCGACATATAGGTTCTGGTCCGCATCGAACGCCAGCCCTGTCGCCACACCCATTCCTTCGGCGTAGACAGCCGCCGAGCCATTCTTCGCCACGCGATAGACCTTGCCCTCGTGCCGCGACGAGACGTACAGATTGTCTTCGTAGTCCACAGCCAGGCCGGTTGCGTTCATGATGCCGCGCGCAAAGGGCCGCATCTCCCCATCCCGCTCGATGCGGAAAACCGAAACCGGCGTTTCCTGCCCGCGCTGTCCGGAAAACGTCGCGAAAATGTTGCCGGCGTGATCCATCACCGGGCTGTCCACCGCATGCACGCCCGTCGCCAGCAGACTCGCCACCCGCACTTCCACCGCATTGCTCTGGGCGCCGTTCTGCAGAATCCGCAGCCGCCCCGATTCCGCCTCCTCCGGCACCCGCACGGACAACCGCGTACCGCGGCTCAGCAGCACCGGCGCAGCCAGTTCGCCCAGCATGGCAACCGGTTTCCGCCACTCCCCGCCCCCCGGCCGCTTCGGGTCCACCTGTCCCATGGAGACTGCGCCCAGATTGAAGCCCCGCACCTCGACGTCCCCGCCGGGCAGCGCCGCTCCTGGCACGACCGCATCGATCCTCGGCGTGGTGCTCGGTTCGGATTTCAGGATACGGACCATGGATTTCTCGATTTTCGCTACGGTGTGTTCACTACCAGCTTCCCGCGAACAGTTGCCTGATCACCAGCATCACCAACAAACCATAGACGCCCGCGCCGGCATCGTCCAGCATGATCCCGGTTCCGCCATGCAGTCTCTCCAGCCGCCGCACCGGCCACGGCTTCACAATATCGAATAGACGGAACAGCACAAACCCCAGGAGCGTATGACCGGCGTCGATTGGCGCAATCGCCAACGTGATCCACTGCCCGGCCACTTCATCGATGACCACAAACCCGGGATCGGTCAGCCCGCTCTCTCGTTCAACTACCGTCGCCGCTGGAATCCCGGCCAGCACCGCTCCCAGGGCGCCCACCAGCGTAGCCAGCGCCGCCATCTCCCCTGTAAGATGCGCCGCCTTTAGCGCCACATACCAGACCGCCGCCGCTGCCAGCGATGCCCACGTGCCCGGTCCCGGCTTCATCCACCCGACCCCGAAAACCGTTCCAACCACCCAAGCCCATCGGGTACGTAACCTCGGTGGCGGCACCGTTCCGTCATCGTGGATCCGCGTCCCCGGCAGCCCCAACTCAGTCGTTTTCGTCATTCTCTCCGCGCGGTCGCATCTCGCCGCTAAGCCCCTCCAGCACCTCAGGGTCGAGAATCGGCGACGAAATCCGATAACCTCCACTCGCCCATTTCCCCAAATCGATCACCCGGCACCGGTCGCTGCAAAACGGAAAATTCTCATCCTGATCGACAACCACAGTCCGGCACGTCGGACACCGCAAAATCTTTCCCTTTAAGCTCACAGCCCCACTCCTGCACCGGCCAGTTCTCGCCTCTCCGCGTCCAGCGGCGACTCGCTCACCACCCGGGCCACCAGGTCATACTCGTGCGCGTCAGTCACCTCGCAGCGGTAAAAACGTCCCGCTGTCAGCTCTTCAAAAGGTCCAAAATCGTTGACGTAAACAGTCCCGTCGATCTCCGGTGCGTGCAACTGCGTCCGCCCCTCCCACAGGAGCGGCGTCTCTTTCGATTCGCCTTCGATCAGCACGTCGAAGCTACGCCCCACCCGGGCTCGCATTGCCTGACGGCTGATTCCCTTCTGCAGCTTCATGAGGGCGCGCCTGCGCTGCTCGATCAAACGCTTCGGCACCTTCGCGGCAAGATCGAATGCCCCCGACCCTTCTTCGTCGGAATAAGAAAAGACGCCCAGCCAGTCGAACTTCGCCTCCGCGACGAAATCGCACAACGCTTCAAAGTCGGCGTCTGTCTCCCCGGGGAAGCCCACTATAAAGGACGTGCGCACCGCAATGCCCGGCACCGCCGCCCTCACTTTTCCCAGCATCTTCAGAAATATCTCCGCGCCCGCACCACGCTTCATCGTCTTCAGCACCGATCCCGAGGCGTGCTGTAGTGGCACATCGAGATATTTGCAGATGTTCTCATGCTTCGCGATCGTGTCCAGCAATCGGCCGCTGATCCGGTTCGGATACGCGTACAGGAACCGCAGCCAGGTCAAACCCTGCACCCCGGCCAGCCGATCCAGCAGCACAGCAAGGCCATCTTTGAGCCCGAGGTCCTCGCCATAACAGGTCGTATCCTGGCCGATCAGCGTAATCTCGCGCACGCCCTCCCCGACCAGTGACTCAGCTTCCGCCACTACCGACTCGAACCGCCGCGACCGGAACTTCCCGCGGAGATTTGGAATCACGCAAAAGCTGCACGGATGATCGCAACCCTCGGCGATCTTGATATACGCCGAAGCGCTCTTCGTGGTCCGCAGCCTCGGCGTCGTGTGGTCGTAGAGATACTGCGGCAGCTGAGCGGCGGCGCCATCCCATTCCGCGCGGGAAAATCGCCCCTGCTGCTCGCGCCGATTCCCTTCCGCCCGAAATCCAGACGGCCCAGGCTGGTGCTTGTGGACCCCCGCCAGCGATTCACTGCCAGGCCGCACGTCGGCAACCCCATTCAACGAGGAGGTCGAGGACAAGATATTGAACAACGATGGCGAATCTGGCGGGAGCCCACGCGATTCGAGGCCTGCCGCAGCCAGAATCTTCTCCAGCTCGCCGGTCCCGACCACTGCGTCCACTTCCGGAATATTCTTCCGAATCTCGTCCCGATAACGCTCCACGAGGCATCCGGCCACGATCAGCTTCCGAGCCGATCCGGCTGTTTTCAACCGTGCCATCTCCAGGATCGCATCCACCGATTCCTGTTTTGCCCTATCGATGAACGCACAGGTGTTGACCACCAGAATGTCCGCACTCTCGGCGTTCGCGGTGATCTCCGCACCGGCGCGATCGAGCAGACCCATCATCACTTCGCTGTCCACAAGATTCTTCGGGCAGCCCAGCGAGACGAATCCCACCCGCGGGCGAGCCTGGGTCTGTTCCTCATGCCCATCTGTGGCGTGCAATACCATCCGTCCATTCGTCACATGGCTATTTTACCGGGACTGCTGCAGACGCAGCATCTGATCGGCGTTCCGGCTTCAACCGAGGTGTACACTGCGCAGTTCACAGATAGGAGAACCTTCCATGCGCGCTCTATTTTCCGGATCCCCTCAGCTGTCCCACCCACTATCCACGGTTTTGAGAAGCCATAGGCGCCCGATCGCTTTCGCCGCACTTTGTGCGGTCCTGCTGTGGGTCGACGGATGCGCGTATCAGCCAGTATCCTACGGCCATCACCTGCCGGGATTCTGGTATGGGCTCCTCCACGGCTTTCTGATCCTGTTCAGCTTCATCGGCAGCCTCTTCACCAACGCCCGTATCTACGCCTTCCCTAACGCCGGCCACTGGTACGACTTCGGCTACGTCCTGGGCGCGCTAACGTTCCTCGGCGGATCGGGAGCCAGCCGCCGGTGACGAACCTGCAGCGGAACTGAATCCCCGGGCTGTCGCCAGTTTTCAGCGCACAGCGACTGTCGTTCCCGCCTTCTTCCGGGGCCCCATAAGCGGAATTTATCTCCCGCATCATCGCTCCCATCTTCCTTCCATTTTTCTCTTTGGCAGAAAACCGGGCTGGGCTATCCTTTCGTGAAAGTCCCCGTCGACTCGGCTCCCCCGCTTCTCGCAGCCGCTCTTGTCTCAAACAGCTGATTGCACACTGCGAAACGCAGCCGCCGCTCCGCATTTCCGGAGCGGCTCACACCGTTTTTTACCTTGAGGAGGCAGTTACCGATGTCCAGGAGCTTTGCACTTGCAGTCTGGCTGTTCCTCGTTTCCTGTGTTGCCGTTCCCCTTGGAATCTCCGCTCAGCAGACTCTCGGCGGCATTACCGGCCAGATCACTGACGCTTCGGGCGCCGCAGTTTCCGGCGCGAATATTAAGGCGGTGGGTGAACAAACGGCTCTGACTCGTTCGGCAATCACCAACGGGGAGGGCGTCTACACCTTCGTCAATCTGCCCATCGGCCCTTACACCATCACGGTGGTCAATCCGGGTTATGAAACGGAAAAGTATCCCGGCATCGTCGTACAGGCGGATCGCACAGCCACGG
>Ga0302319_10016446_pt1 | contig 13636 bp, 12 predicted proteins | sample Bog_T0_2_FD_203319 | JGI IMG/M metagenome (GOLD analysis project Ga0302319, IMG submission 203319) | Peat permafrost microbial communities from Stordalen Mire near Abisko, Sweden - Bog_T0_2 | ecosystem: Environmental > Terrestrial > Soil > Wetlands > Peat | place: Sweden: Abisko, Stordalen Mire...
CGATCACGGCTCCCGTTTTTTATGGCTCAAGCGTCCTTAATCTCTTACGAACAATAGTCGGGCCGTCTTGTTTCGCGTGAATACAAGCAACTACGACGCTGTCGCCATCCGTGACATACCACACATCGTAGGGAAATTTCTTCACACGAGCCTTGCGGATATCCTCGACGCCAATAGGAAACCGAAGGGGCGATTTTTCTATAGCATCCACTGTCTGCCGGACACAGAGCATGAATTGCATGGCGAGTTCACTGTCCTTGGCGGAATACCATTCATACGCCTCGCGCATGTCAGATTCCGCCGCTGGGATAATGATTGCGCGACTCAAGGCGTAGGCTTTTGGGTTATGCGCCGAAACACTTCATCCATTGACCGCCCTTGCTTGCGGTCAACGTCCAGCGTTTTGCGACGTTCCAATACAATGGCCTTCGCCTCTCCCGAAGTGTGTTCTTTGGGGCGTGTGGGCTGTGTGGTTTCCATGACTATTCCTACCGCCTATTGTCTCGCATTTCAACCAGCAAGATTTCGCTCGACCGTTCTGCTCAAGCTTCGAGAGGCCAATAATTCTCCTGACCAACGAGAGCAAAACCTTCACGGCGCCAAGCCGATCTTTTGTCGGCTGTCCTCGGACGTCATTGAGGGAACCCAAGCGGCAGCAGCGGTCGGAATCCCCGCCATGCGCCAGCAATGTCAGCACTTCCGTGAGTGGATAGAGTCGAATCGAAGCCCTGACGGAGCAGCAGCGAACATGGGCGCTCTAAATATTCCCGTCGCTGGTTCCCCACGCCGCGTCTACTTTTCAGATTCAGACGGCGCTTTCACGGCGTCGATGTGGACTTGGAAAGTCTCGATGCAGCCCTCATCATAGCCGCGACTTTCCGCGCCGGAGACCTCGCCATATCATTACCCGCCCATATGTGCGCTCAGATACTTATAGCTCGCCCGTAAACTTTCAATCGGATCGCCCGGCGTTTGATCCTGCTCTACAAAAAAGTTCTTAACGCTGGTTTTCTTGGCTGCGGCAAGTATGGCCGCGATGTCAACCGTGCCATTGCCCACTTCTTTGAACGTTTGCTTGGGAACGTTTTCGTTATATTGTGTCGCCGTTCCTTTCGCCTTATCCTTCAAATGCAAAAGCGCCACGCGGTTCGAGTACTGCTTCAGTAAAGCGACCGGATCATGGCCGGCCACACTCACCCAGAACACATCCATTTCCAGCCAGACAAGCCCTTTGTGCGTTTCCTTCAGAAGAAGTTCGAAGCCCGTCGTGCCTTGCATTGGCTCGAATTCAAAGGCGTGATTGTGATAACAAAGCGTCATCCCAGCGGCCTTCACTTTCTCCCCCGACTTGTTTAGTGTCTCGGCCAACTTCTTGAATACGTCCAGACCGCCGCGTTGTGCGGGTGGGATGTAGGGCAGAACCACATACTGAAATCCCTTTTCTTTCACGTCGGCAATGGCGGCGTCGAGTTTGGCTCCGCCTTCAAAGAAAAGCGCCGTGTCGAGATGGATGCTCACCGGCTTGAGCTGCGTCTCTTTCAGCGCGGACCAAATCTGCTTGAGGTTGCCATACGTTGCCTCTACTTCGCGATAGCCAATGTCTTGAATTGCTTTGAGAACACCCGCGGGATTGGCGCCGATCACGTCGCGCACCGTGTACAACTGCACTCCCAAATTGGTGGCAGTTAAGGCATCGCGGCCTATGAGAAGTTTGGCCGCAGGCAACAGGGCGGCTGATCGAACAACGAAGTTTCGACGTGAGAGGAAAGACATGCGTCCATGTTATCGAAAGCAAGGTCACCGAAACCGAGCGACTTATTCTTGAACGCCCACTTTGACTTCGTGCTTTTGAAACAGCCGCAGGCCGAGAGTCATCAGCGCCGCCAGTAGCAGTGCTCCCAAAACAATCTGCCAAACGTGTGTCTTCACAAATTGCAATGCGTACGCCCCGTAATGGACCGCGAGGTACGCCAGGCCGAAATAGCGAATCACGCGCGCGGCCAATAAAACCGTAACGAAATAAATCACGCGCACCTGGAGCGCACCTGCACAAAAGACCGGGACTTTCATCGGCAGCGGTATAAACGGAACCACGGCCGGCACGAACACTGTTGCTAAGCCCCAACGCTGAAACCATAGGTGCAAACGGCGGCCCGTTCTAGAGGCGACATGACGCATCAAAAGCACTTCGCCCCCTTTGCGCGCGATGAAAAACAACACCAAACTGCCGGCGAGTGAGCCAATTACTGCCAGCAGCGCTGCCCAATAAGCCTCGGCCGGTTGGTTGACGGCGACGGCAACCAAGAGTGCATCCACTCCACCCGGCATGGGCACGCCTGCTGAATCGAGAATCGCCAATAAAAGCAGGCCACTTGGCCCTAAACCGATCAGAAATTCCGTAAAATTGTGCCAGTGAACAGCACTGGTTCGAATAAAAGATCTCAGGATTCACTCCGACTGTCCAGGATAGCGAACAGTCCCGTTTCATTGAGGATGGGCACTTTCAATTCGCGCGCTTTGTCTAGCTTGGAGCCCGCATCATCGCCGGCCAGCAAGTAGCTAGTCTTACTGCTGACGGAACCTGCAACCTTCCCACCGGCCTTTTCTATCCGCTCTTTAGCTTCTTCACGTTTGAGCGTAGGTAACGTGCCTGTGATGACGAAAGTTAACCCCGCGAGCGGGCCGCTTTTCTTCCTCGGCTGCTTCTCGCCGGTGAATTGCAAGCCCGCGTGGCGCAGTTTCTCCACTAATTCTCGATTCCGTTTTTCGCCGAAGAATTGCGTGATGGAGTCTGCCACCTTGGGGCCAACCTCATCCACTTCCTGCAACGTTTCGAGGGATGCGTTGGCGATGTGATCTAAATCCCCAAAGTGCCCAGCTAACAACTGGGCGGTCCGTTCGCCGACGAAGGGAATACCGAGGCCGTTCAACACGCGTGCTAACGGCTGCGCCCGGCTCTTCTCAATATTCTTAATGATCTTGCTGGCCGATTTCTCACCCATGCGTTCCAGTTCCATTAATTGGTCTGCGGTGAGCCGGTACAAATCCGCCACGCTGTGAACCACACCCCGCGCTAATAATTGATCCACCAGCGCATCGCCAACGCCATCGATATCCATCACGCCGCGCGCCGAAAAATGCAGCAGCGTTTCGCGTAAGCGTGCCGGGCAACTGGAGTTGACGCAGCGGCTGGCCGCCTCGCCTTCCTCGCGAACCACGTACCCTTTGCAAACCGGGCAATGCTTGGGTATTTCAAATGGCCGCCGGTCTTTGCCCTGTTCCACAACGCGCACAATTTTCGGAATCACATCGCCGCTACGCTCGACTAAAACAGTGTCGCCGATCTCTACACCCAGCCTCACAATTTCGTCTTCGTTGTGCAAAGTTGCGCGCGATACGGTCACCCCGCTTATGACAACCGGCTTCAAATGCGCCACCGGCGTCAGCGCCCCAGTGCGGCCCACCTGCACTTCGATGCTCTCTAGCACCGTAGCCGCTTGTCGGGCCGGATATTTGAAAGCAATCGCCCAGCGCGGCGCTTTCGCCGTCCAGCCCAGCCGTTCCTGCTGCGCGATGGAATCAATCTTAGCCACCACACCGTCGGTTTCATATCCCAAAGTGTCGCGCTTCGTCTCTATCTCGCGAATGAATTCTAAGAGCTGGTCAAGATCCTTGCACTTGCGTCGATGCGTATTCACCTTAAAGCCCGCAGCGTGAAGCCGTTCCAGACTCTGCCAATGGCTCGGCAACAACGGCCTGCCGTTTTCTAGCAAGAAATAAACGAAGTAGTCTAGTCGGCGAGCCGCTGTAACGCTTGGATCCAAAGCACGCAACGCACCGGCGGCCGCATTGCGTGGATTGGCAAAGCGCTTCTGCCCTTCTTTTTCTTGTTCTTCGTTGAGCCGCTCAAACGACTTGTTCGGCATTACCACTTCGCCACGCACCTCGAACTTTTCAGAAAGCGCTTCACGGCGTAATTGCAAGGGAAGTGAACGAATGGTTCGCGCGTTGTTGGTCACATCTTCGCCCACGCGGCCATCGCCACGCGTGATCGCTTGGTGAAGTTTCCCCTGCTCGTATTGCGCCGCCATCGATAGCCCGTCGAGCTTCAATTCGGCCACATATTCGTAAGGCTCGCCTTTAAGCAACGATTGAATCCGCGTATCGAAATCGCGCAGTTCCTGCTCGTTCAGCGCATTGTCCAGACTCAGCATCGGCGAACTATGCGCCATTTTGACGAAGCCTTCCCGTGGCTGTCCACCGACTCGCTGAGTGGGTGAATCGGCAGTGCGTAGCTCAGGGTGCGCCTCCTCTAGCTCTTTGAGTTCGCGCATGAGCTTGTCATACTCCGCGTCGCTGATCTCAGGCTCGTCGAGCACGTAATAACGGTATTCGTGGTGTTCTAGTTGCTTGCGCAACTCTTCGGCGCGCTGGGCCGGCGGGTGTTTCATGGCTAGACCTGAGTGGGGTTGAACCTATAATGTGAGTTGGAATCTTTTAGCGCAAAACGCGCCGCCATTCTTTACAATCCGGTCGCGAGAAAACTCTCACGTAGCCAGCATCTGCTCCAACGTACCATCGAAGCGTTACAGCGGCAAGGTGTGGAAGCGAAGTTGGTGGGCACCACCGGGCCCGGTAGTGCGTCGGCGCAAGCCAAGAAGCAGATTGAATCCGGTTGTGACTTGATCTTTGCCGCCGGCGGCGATGGCACCATCAACGAAGTGGCCGCTGGCATGCTCCACAGTGGCGTTCCCCTGGCGATTATTCCAGCGGGAACGGCGAACGTTTTAGCGCGCGAAACCCGCATTCCCATTGACATGCTGGCATCCGTGCGTGATCTTTCGAAGATGCTGCCCACTCGCGTCGCCATCGGTATGTTGCGCCTGGGCGCCAGGGAGCAACGTTCTTTTCTTTGCATGGCGGGTGTCGGTTTTGATGCCGAGATTGTCACTCAGGTCAATCTTGATTTGAAGGCTGCCGTCGGGAAACTGGCCTACTATGTGGGCGGCTTCTCACAGGTATTTCGCTCGCTGCCCGAATTTGATGTAACGGTGGACGGCAAATCTTACACGGCCAGCTTTGCCCTGATTAGCCGGGTTCGCAACTACGGCGGCGATTTGGAAATCGCCCGCGGTGCATCGTTGTTGCGTAACGAATTTCAGGTTGTCCTTTTCCGCGGCACACACTGTGTGCAGTATTTGCCTTATTTGGCAGCCGTGAGTCTGCATTTCGCCGAACGCATGAAGGGCTGCAAATTCTTATACGGCAGATCTGTGACGTGCGCGGCGAAGAATGGCGAAGGAGTCATGACGCAAGTGGATGGTGAATTGGTCGGCTCTCTCCCCATCTCGGCGGAAATTGTTCCAGACGCGCTCACTCTTCTGCTTCCGGCCGCTTTCGTCGCAAAAGAACGGCGCTCGATGGATATTCGGGCTTGCGCCTGATTGCATGGATAACGTCAGCCACTCTTTGATGGGCCTGGCGCTTTCCCGGGCCGGGCTGAATCGACTGACTCCGCGCGCCACTCTTTTGCTTTTGCTTTCGGCGAACATCCCCGACATCGACATCGTCATGTTGGCCAAGAGTCAGCTCGCGTATTTGGAGATTCACCGCGGTCCTACCCACGCACTTTTGGCCGTTCCCATTCTCGCCTTGGCGTGCGTCCTTATTGTGGCCGCCATCTTCCGCCACAAGTTGCCTTGGTTTCAGGCCTGGGTGGTTTGCTGCATCGGCGTTTTAAGCCACCTATTGCTCGATTGGACCAATAACTATGGCATTCGCCCGCTTATTCCGTTTTCGATGCAGTGGTTTCATCTTGATCTGAACTCCCTCACCGACGGCCCCATCTTGGCCGCACTCTTCTTGGCAGCCATTTGGCCTTGGCTTTCCGGTTTAGTCAGCGGAGAGATTGGCGAAGCTAAAAAATCGACGGGGCAGGGAATTGCCATCGCTACGTTGCTGTTTTGTGTTGCCTACGACGTCGGCCGCGACAATCTCCATAGCCGCGCGCTCAAGCAACTCGAATCACGCCTGTATTCGGGTGTCCCGCCGCAAGAAGTGGCCGCGTTACCCGGACCCATAAATCCTTTTCGTTGGCGCGGGATTGTGTCGACGAAAACTGCGTTTCTGCAATACGACCTCAATACGCTCGGCCAATTGAATGTCGACTCCGCCGATCGGTTCTTTCGGATTCCCACCTCGGACGTGACAGCGGCCCCCCGCGCCACTCCCGAGTTCAGCTACTTCTTGTATTTTGCGCGCTTTCCCATCTGGTCTGTGCAGCCTGTGGCGCTCAATGACGGCACGGGAAAGAGAATTGAGTTAACCGATTTGCGTTTCGGCGAACCAGGGCAAGGCTCGTTCCACTGCATTGCTGTTGAGAATCCCGAGGGCAAGGTGATCGCCTCGTGGTTCACATATGGGACGGGAGCTGATCTAGGCTGGTCTGATCCGCGTTCAAAGCACTAACGGGCGCTGCGTTTCGGTGCCCCGCCAGGCTCTACCGTGACGCTAGGCTCTCGCCCACAATGCTACGGCTTACTTGCATGGGGTCAACCTTATAGGTGCCCCCGCGCACGGATGCCATAACCTGTGCTACCTGGCTGCGCATCGCCGATGCTCCCTTTTTAAAACTGTTCAGGACGCCACTCAATTTCGTCAACTGCAAATCGTCCTGCGGCGCAGCCGTTTCTAATGCTATCGGGGAGCCGGTTGTTTCGTTGCTGATTTTTGCTTTCGCCGCCAGTTGTGTGTCCGGCACATATTGCGGCGGGTTTGCTGAGTTAATTTTGCCCATAAGGCGAATTCCTTGTTGGTTTCGGTGCTAATTTCGATTGCTGCTTACGGCAACTTCCATGAAGCCCTTATCGTACAAAGATTTGCGAAGCAACGCGAAAAGTGTTGCAGTGTGCCTGGACTGTGGGTTCTACCGGATCTGAGTATCCGCCGCCTAAGGTAATCGCCAACGGTATGCCGAAGCGCTTAGCTCCGTCCATCACCAATTCGTCCCGCCGCCTTAATCCTTCGGCGCTGAGCGCTAGGCGGCCCAGCCTGTCGCTTTTCAGTCCGTCCACCCCAGATTGATAAATGATCAATTGCGGCCCAAACTCCCACACACTCGCCAGCGCAGTCTCCACTTTAGCCAAATATTCGTCGTCTTCGGTACCATCTTCCAGCTCTACATCCAGCTTGCTTCGTTGTTTGCGGAAGGGGAAGTTCTTTCTGCCGTGAACAGACAAGGTAAACACTTCATCATCGGCTGCAAAAATGGCGGCCGTGCCGTCGCCTTGATGAACATCCAAATCCACAACCGCCGCTCGCTGGATGCGGTTGCGCCCCCGCACGTGTTCAATGGCGATAGCGAGATCGTTGAACACGCAGAACCCTGAACCTTCGCTGCGGAAAGCATGATGCGTGCCACCGGCCAGGCTACCGCTCAGTCCGCTGTGCAAAGCCTCTCGTACCGCTGCGAGCGTACTCCCCGCGCTGGCCATCGTCCGCTTCACCAGCTCCGGCGACCAAGGAAAACCAATGCGCCGCATGACACTCGGCTCCAAACTGCCGCGCAGGAAGCCATCTGTATAATTCGTCGCATGCACGCGCAGCACGTCATCGCGCGTGGCCAGCGGAGCCTCGTGCAATTCGAAGGCTGAGCAGCCCGCGAGCGCTTCGCGCAATAATCGATACTTGGCCAGCGGGAACTTATGCGCCGGCGGCAACGGGAAATGGTGAATATCACAGTAAAAGAGTTTGAGCTTCGAATCCCGCTGAGAATGGTACAATTCTGCCAATCTTAAGGATATTCACATGTGCGTTGAAAACCGCTCCATTATCCTAATCCTTTGTGGAAACTTTACCAAGATACGGAGAGAACGAAAATGAGTCGCGTGGAGCAAATCGAACAGGCCCGTGCCGGATTAGCTGAACTGACTGCCAAATTTGGGCTCGTCATGAAAGACAGCCAGGGTGAGCCTCTGATCAATAAAGCGCTGGATCTCAAGATTTCGCGAACCATTCTCTCGCCCCCGAAAACCGTGTTTCCGTGTGCCACCCAACTGAACGGCATGGGCTACGTCGATCCTTGCTTGATCGTGCCGTCTAGCTTGCCGGTTGAACTGATGCCCAAACATAAAGCGCTAGCAGTGGGTGGTCAAGTTCAGTCCATTTCACGCTCCATGTACGCCATGTCGTCTTACATGATTGACGAAGCCGCGCGCGCGCAAGGCTTCTGGAACGGACAGCCAATGCCTATGCTCGTCTCGGTACGCGGCAGCTACAAGTATCTGGTGCCACAGAAGGCATTCTTCTTTAAATACGAGAATTGGGTCGGAGCCGACATCGATCAGCTTTCGCCGATCGAGCCGGATCCAATGGGTTTAAAGCTCAACCGCTATTACCAAAGCGACGATTTGTCGGGCGAATTGGTGATTGTCGTTGCCGATTACTAGCGCTTACGCCGTCAAGCCGCGAGGGCTGGTTTGGTGGCGCAGACACTCTTGTCAGACACTCTTGTCTGCCGCGCCGAGACTCGTCTCGGCGCTGTGCCGGCGGCCCACCCATGCTGATGAAGACGCCCGAAAAGCCGGCCGTTTGGCTATTTCCGGGGGCGTCTTCAACCGGTACTCAATGCCCACATGCAGTGATTTCCGCGGAGTGTACGCAAAGCCCTTAATTCACCTGCGACACACAAGAAATCGCGAAGTACCTGGGCCGCAGCATCGGCGCTTTGGAAGGATCGATAATCAAATGTATCGCTTCCGGCAAACCCTTGTTCGTCGTGATCGGCACTTTGTTGTCCATCGCGATCAATTCGAACTCGCTAGGCCTCACTTCCCTCGCGTTATCGAGGAAATGCCAAACGCCCCAAAGCCCGGGATGTCTGGCGAAACGGGATTCAGTGCCGCCGATGAAGCGTACCGTTAAGTCTTCGACCCCGCCGCTGTTTCCCGGCCACTGAAACTCTTTTGTCGGGGTCCCGTGAACATCGGTACTCTGGATGTCGCCGTCGATAGTCAACGTCACGTGTTCGACAACGTCCGGCGAGGGCACCGGGTTTATGGTGAACTTGAAGCCAGCCACCTTCCCGTCCGGCCCATACAAAGCGCGTGACAAAGCAGCGGCCCGGTTCAGAAATCGAAGAAACGCTTCCCTGGGCTTCGATTTGCCGGAGGTCTTGGCGCTAAAGCTATCCCCGTATTGGGTAACCAGCGCAGCGATCGCGGGATTATTGATGAGCTTCCACAAAGATCCGTCTGGGTTTTTCAGGAATCCATCCACCTCCACCATGGTGGCATCAACCGGAGAATCCGGTCGAAACGGATACTTATTCAATATCGGCTGAATGGCTCTACAGGCGCTCTCGGCGGCATTCCCCGCCGCCGGATCCATCGGAACTCGTACTGTGTAGATGGGTTCTTTCAGCAGCTTCGTCACCATTTCATCGGTCGATCCCTTGAAATTTAAAGCAATCTCCTTTACCGTCGTTTCGATATCCGCGGCTACGCGATTCGCTGCATCATAGGTGTCCGGCTTATCGGCATCGAGAGCTTTCAGCGACTCCAGCGAAGCCACCAGTTTGCCCATATAAGGCGTGTTCGGTCCACCCACCAGTGCCTGCAGACACCCCGGCGGCGTCACGTATTGCACCGGCTGAAACACGTTGCCCATCTCATTATTGGCGGGAGCCGTATTCTCGCTCGCCACGCATAGCACTTCGAGCAGCGCGGATCGCGCGCTGCTAAGCTTGTCGAGTTTCCCAACTGCATCTGATACGTTCCCAAACTCTCGCACTCGCGTGGCTTGTAAATATCCCTGCCAAGCCTTAATGAAGTCGTCTCGGTAAAGCCTTTGCAATTCGCTCAAGAGCTTAGTCTTGTCCAGAATCTCGGCTGACCTCGGTCCTAACACCCAAGCTTCGCCGTCAGCGTATTTCCTTATATTTTTCAGCGCGTCTTGAAAGCGGCTGAACCCGGCTTTGGTAAACGCCGCTTCCACTGGAAAACGATTAACCACCGTGGCCTCCGTCCCTGGGTAATCATCGTTGAAAATGAGCGGTTTGTCGTGGCCGCTGGCATCCAACAAAATCCGCCGGTAGATCGGTTCAGTCTGTCCCAGTCCGTTCAAATAATCGCGGCAAGTGCCCACCGCGCCGGCATCGGCGGCCGTCGGCGGCCAATTCTCGTTCTTGTTCAACAATTCACGCGCATAAAAATCAAAATTGATGCGCGCCAGTCTTTCCTCTTCAATGCCAGCCAGATGAACCAGCTTCCAATGCGTCAGTAACGTAGGCGTCAGAAATTCCGGCACGCTTTTGTCATGGAATTCAGTGGTGATCAAATATGATTTCAGCGAATCGTATAAATAACGCTGTGGTTGCGCGGCACTGGGCGCGGAGCAAACTTGCACCAAATTTTCCTGCGTTGGCGCCAGCAGTAATCTCCGGAACAAACCGTAATAGGTTTTTCTCACAGAATCACGCGCGTCGTCGCCCGAATACAAAAACGCCGCGTAACTCAGGGGCCGTCCATTCTCTTCAAAAGAATTCAACGTCTCAAGCGTATTTTTCACTCTGGTCAGACGTTGTAACCCATCGAGCGTTGGCACCGAAGGCGCGCCCTGCGCCGCGTCCAATGCGCCGTGTACAAGCGCGTGATTGTTGCTGTAGGAAATCGTCCACCAAAGGCCCATCAGCAGCGCCGCTGCCACAGCGCCGCCCAGCAAGGCCCGGCGCGCCACATTCAGCTTTACGTTCCCGGCGCCCACGCTCGTCGCCGTACTGTCCGCCAGCACCACACCAGGCAGCAATTGTTGCAGAAAAACCCACTGCGCAATCTTCCGCGCTCCGCTTTCCCGATACTCCGGCGTCATCGGCGCGGCGCCACGCTTCGGAAAGCTGAACATCCGGGTCGCGCCCGAATCCATGCCGCTGCTGTCGTCAGGCACTTGCAAAGCCGCTGGTGCTACATCGCTTACCGTCGTCGCGCGCACACCCGTAAAATAAAACCCGCGCAGAAAAGGACTGAGGCCCAACTGGCTAGGCCGGCAAAGATCAACCAGGAAAGACGTAATCAACGGCCGCAGTTTGTTGAATTCACGCGGAAACTCATAGATGTTAGGCAATGCCTCTGGCTTGTGCTCACGAATGAGATAGGTGGGCCGCCGGTCGGAAAGCCAGTAGTACAACTGTTGAAAGCCATCCGTGACGCGCTTGGCTTGCCGTTGTGCATACACACCCTGTTCCGTCTCAATGGGCAGCGTTACGCCAAAGACATCGGCAATTTCCAAGTCACTTAGGTTCTCAACATAATCGCGAAAATAAGAGATCTTATCGGCCTTCGTAAACAGCACATACACCGGGAAACGCGAACCCAGTTCCTGCGCCATTTCGGCCAAGACCGTTTGAAACTGCCGCGCTTTCACCCCCAACATTTCGGCGCCGCCTTGTTGCAATAACGTTTCGCAACTCACGGTAAATACCACCGACCGGGCCGGCAATTGGCGCGCCCCCATAACGGAGCCCATGGCCATCGTCGAGAATCTTCGGAACAGCCGTTTACGGTTGTCAGGGTCCGCCAGCAGCGCTCCGGCCGGGTCCACGAAAATAGCACTTTTCGCAAGCCAGAAATTGGCCGCTCGCGTTGGAAGGATAGAAACGTCTTGTTGCGCTTGGCCGGCCAGCAATTGCGCGATATCCGATTTGACGATTACCGATGTCTTGGCCGTGTCCGTGTCGCCCAGAAAAAAGACTGCTGGCAGGGCGGCCACCTGTTTTACGCCGCTCGCTTGTAACCGTTTCGCCGCCTCGTTGAAATTGTCGTCCATTTCACCGGCTGAAATTTTATGTTCTTCTCCTGATCCCGCCTTGGGACGCAGCAAGAGATATCCAATGAACCCGACAATGCCTAGAATGCTGAGACCGCCCCGCGAATAGTAGAGCGCCGGCGGATGCAAGCCGATCCAGCCCCCCACCAGCCAGCTCAGCCACAGCCACAGAAGAAGAACAATAACGGGAACCCAGATTCGTCGAGAAATGTTCATGAACGGCCTTAAGAAAAAATCTGCGAGGCTAGACTGCCAAGTTCAGAGATCGCAGACGATAACGAGAATTTAAAAACCACAAAAAGGACCAGCACCAGCGCCCCACAGCCTATGGCTATCCACTTCATAACAGGAATCCAAGGGTCGCGCGCCTGTACCACCATTTGCGGCGGCGGTTGCCAGACGGGCCCAACCGGTGTCCCGCGGATGCGCCGGATTTTTTCTTCGATCTGATGCAAAATGGAAGCGATATCGCCCGTAGTCCCGCTGGCGCTAAAGCGTCCACGCAGCCCGAGCGCCAAAACGAGCTGATGAACCTCCAGCAAATCGGCCAACGATTCCGAATCTTTTTGACCCAGCAAGCGGCTAATATTGCGAAAAATAATATCGCCGGCTTCATCGGTGCCAAACAGCGCCTGTTGCATGGGCTTGCTCTGCCACCCGGCCAGTGCGGGATTGTGCAAATTTAGGACGGATTCGTCCAAAAAGGCCACCACCGCGAACACCGCCACCTTGACATCTTCCTGCGTATAGCCGCGCCGCAGACCTTCTTTCTGTGCCGCTTCGATGGACGCCCACATCTGATTGCGGAACAGCTCAATCCCATCTAAACGCAAGCGGCCCGCGCGCAGGCGGACCACCACGGTCATCACTTCCTGGAAGATCAGTGCCAAATTATCGGCGCGAGCCGGAATGGGAGTTGCAAGGGTTGCCATAAAAATTCCTATGAATCGAGCAGCACTAACAGTTCTATTTGCGGCGATGGAATATCGCTCGGCACATAAATGCCGACACGCTTTGAGTCACAGATGTGATCCCAGCAAGGACCACTGCGGCTCACGGTGAAATATTGGTTCATCACGCGCGGCGCCAGCGCGGCCGGCGGTATCGGAACATGCGTGAGTTTCAAGCCGGGTAAGGCACGCTTCACCAGTTCGCCCACAAACTTCGCCGAACAAAGTTTTACGATCGCCGGCGTCCCCGTAATTAATTCCGCTTCCCCTACGTTGGCATTCATACACAGATACCAACGCGCAGTTCCCAGCAGTCGCGTGTCATGTACGTCGCCTTCCCAGAAATAGCGGTCCACTTGCTGCAGCTTTATCTTGATGCAGTTGGTCGGTACAAACAGTTCCAGATGCTCGCGAATGTGCCGGTCGAGCGATTCGAAGCAGATTTGTAAATCCAGATGCTCGTAGATGGGCAGCTCGGCGGCGGAGGTGTCGAGTCCAAACGTACACAATGACCCGCCCAGCCGCAGCATTTCCACGAACAGTTCCTCCGGATGTGACCGCTTCGCCAAATAAAGGTGGCGCAAGGCAGCCAGCCCGCTGTTTACCGAATGCAGGAACCAAAACGTGGCGATTTGTTGCGCCGAAAGGCCCGTCGCCTGCCGGTCATACCCCTGCGTAGCGCCAGTGAACGCTTTGTTTTTCTCAGACAGGATGCTAATCAAACGTTCCGTCATCGCCATCAGCGCCCGGCTGGCGCTCAACTTCAACAGCGGCGGGACAAATGACTCATCGAATGCGAATTGATTGGCGCCCAGTCGGCGGATCTTGGCCAGCGGCATCGTCTGCCAGCCTTCTTTGCTCTCGCC
>Ga0302319_10016447_pt1 | contig 13635 bp, 12 predicted proteins | sample Bog_T0_2_FD_203319 | JGI IMG/M metagenome (GOLD analysis project Ga0302319, IMG submission 203319) | Peat permafrost microbial communities from Stordalen Mire near Abisko, Sweden - Bog_T0_2 | ecosystem: Environmental > Terrestrial > Soil > Wetlands > Peat | place: Sweden: Abisko, Stordalen Mire...
GTTCGGTAATGCGCGCCGCTGTTTCGCCTGCCTTCCGGATTTCGTTTAAAGCCTTCAGCGCGTGGTCGCTTGTGGCCGAAGTGCGGATCAGTTCTTCCGTATATCCCAGAATCACAAACAACAAATTATTGAAATCGTGTGCGATCCCGCCCGCCAGCCGCCCCACTGCCTGCATCTTCGAACCCTGCCGGATTTGCTCTTCCTGAACCTGCCGCACCGTGGCGTCGCGGAACGTGAAAACCACTCCGGCCACTGTGCCGCGGTCCACGCTCGCCGCGATCTCTCCTTCCACGGGAAACCACACCCCGGAAAGATTGCCCGCCATCAGACCGCGGGGCAGATAACCAGGTTGTCGCGGCTCGTCGGGCGGGTTCAGAAGATGGTTCGCCGATTTGCCCGTTCGCGGGTCCACCATCGGCAGAACTTCCGCCAGGTCCATGTCGTTAGCCTCTTCGTTGGTCCAGCCGGTGAGGTCTTCGGCCAGGCCATTCAGGAACTGAACCTTCCCGGAGCGATCGATCACAACCATGGCGTTTGCCATGGTGCTGAGGATGGTCGAAATCCACGCCCGCTGCTGTTGCACCTGCCCATCGGCACGATGTTTATAAATGGCCATCTCGATAGCCGTGGCCAGCGCCGCATGATGAATTGGCTTCGAAAGGAACGCCGACGCGCGCGTAAGCTTGGCCCGGTTAATCGTCCCGTCATCCATATGAGCGGTGAGATAGATCACCGGAATGTCCGAACATTCCCGCAGGGCCGCAACGGTTTCGATGCCGTCCATGGGACCTTTAATCTGGATGTCCATCAATACCAGCTCGGGCTTCAACTCGCTGATCTGCGTCAGCGCCTGCTCCGAAGATTCGGCAATCCCCGCAACCTCGTACCCGCTCTTTCGGAGCCGCGATGCTATATGCCCTGCAATGATTCCTTCATCTTCGACAATCAGGATTCTGGTGGGCGTTGCTGCTGCCAGTGGAGCCGGTGACAATCCCATATACTATTCCTGCCTGCTTTCCTCCCGCTGATTAAAAGTTTGTTTCCTGCATTGTACGTCTAAAACATGTTAAATAAGTTCACTCCAGTAAAAATCTTAGCATCTGAGGCCTGCGCTTACGCTTGCGCCGACAACCCGGTCACAGCAAAGCCACTTTTATTTCCCCAGACTTATCAGCGCTTTGCATAAACAAGGTGTCCTGGAGCGCATTTCCCCTGGTACTCTTTCAGCGGAGATAAAAATTATTTATGGCTTCACCAGCACAAATGAACGCGAATCGTCTTAACGCGACTCACTCGACAGGTCCGCGCACCACCGCAGGCCGCGAAACCTCGTCCAAAAACCGGCTGACCGACGGGTTATATACAAGGACCGATTTCGTCCTTCCTGAAGAAGTCGATATCTACGACCTCTTCTGTAAAGGCTTCGAACAGTCATGCCATGCAGGCGACGCCATCGAAGAATGCCTCACCGCCGAGATCACCAGTTCCGCCTGGCGACTCCGCCGCTGCAACCTCGCCGATGGCTACATTGCGGAGCGGTCCACCACCGACCCACTTCTCGACACCACTCAGGAAAAACAAATCCGCTCCATCGAAAGAGCCCGGTCCCACTCCACCAGCATCTTCCACAGAGGCCTCAATCAACTCAAAAAGCTGCAAAAGGAACGCCTGGCTAACCCCCAGGCCGAACCGGAACGCGAACCGGAACCTGAGCCCGGTCTAAGACCGGAATTCCTCCAAAGGGTCCAGCAAAAGCTCCAGTCCATCGACCAATTGGGTTCGAATTGCACACCTGCGCCCGGACCAGCCCGAGGCCGCCCCTGCCCCTGTAAATCGGGCAAAAAGTACAAGCATTGCTGCGGAAAAAACACTCCGTGGCAGTCACAAGGGGTGGCCTAACCGGTCAAGCCGCCCTCAAAAACGAACCGAAGACCCGCGAGCCAAACCACAACTGCGTCATTACCCACCACCCCCGGTAACCGGCCCGCAATTCCCATCCCCGTCCTCATTTAACTCCCGAGGCGCAAACAAACCCTTGCCCAGTTCCGAAGCCGCCAAACCCTTCCGCTGATAGGCAAACGAATTCGCCTCTGCACACATCAACCCCGGCGGCGCCACCACCTCCCGCACCGGCCCCGGAGCCCCCGGAGTCCAATCGATCCGCGCATTCACCCCCAGCAGCTTCGCCGCCGCGGCAAACGCTGCCTGCGCATGCGCCTTCCCCTCCGTTGTCGTGCTGCTCGTCCCAAAGATATGAATCACCCGATAGTAAGGCGAGAGTTCCGTCCCGTCGTTTCCGGAAGGCCAGATTTGGCTCGGATCCGTCTCCGACTGCAGGTACGGAAACTTGTGCCCATCCTGCGCCGCCGGATCCCACGCATATACCAGAATCGGGACGATCGTCGGGTTCTTAGGCACCGCCGGGAACGTCACCTTCCCCGCCGCATCGGTCACCGCGATATAAACCGAATTGGTGTTCTCGGTCAGCCCCGAAATTACCGCCAAAGGCAGCGGCAAAGTGATGTCGAACCGAGCCCCGGCCGGGTTGGGATTGATTGGCCCCAGCCGCATAAAGATCTCCGCAGCCGCTTCAGGGTGAGCCGCGTCTCCAATCGCGTTCTTCAGGCTCAGCTTCGTCCCCGGCGGAATATCGATGGGATCCGCCCACGGTCCGGCGGCATAGAAATTATGGGGTGTGACCGTTTCCGGCGGCAAAGTGGGCGCCAGAATCCTCAGCATCTTGCTGACAGGGTCGGTATAGATGGCAAATTCGCCGCGCAGCGTGATATACAGCGTACGCCGCACGGGCGGGTTGCCCGCACACGTGGGGGTGCTCATGGTGTTGTATCTCCTGGACTTAAACGGTTCCGAATGCGTCGAACCCGGCCCAGTAATACGGATGCCGCCACTCCGCCCCCCTGGCAACTTCAGCCTCGGCTGCGGCTAGCGATACTGGTACCAGATCTCCTGATAGAACATGCGTATAAAACGCCTCCATCAGGACACGGGTCGCTTCGGAATCTACACTCCAGCGAGCAGCCACGACTCGTCGAGCCCCTGCGCTCAGCAGTGCCTGGACCAGGCTCTTGTTGTTCACCGCCCCACGCTCTTCCCCGGTCGCCGTAAGGCAAGCCGAAAGCACTGCCAGCCGCGTGTTTCGCCAGTCCTGCCGTGCGATGGTACTCGCCGTAAGGAAGCGCGCCTCGCCATCGGGGCCAGGCGGAAGGATCAGGGCGCCATTGCCGCCATTAGCCCAGCCATGGCCGGTGAAATGAAACACCCGAGCCTCCGAAGCCGAATCAGACCGGTTCGGAAATAGCGATGCCACCTGGGAAGCTTCCCGAACGGCTCCCGAAAGCGGCGGCTGTCCTGGAGCTGCGATCAGCAGAAGCGAGTCCGCGGCGGTGATTCGCCCGTCGTCGAGCCGATTGCCCGGTCCGTAAGCCTCCACAAAGGCGAACCGCCGGGCCAGGAACTGCCCCGAATCGTCCGTAAGCGCGCCCAAAGGAATCGATTCCAGCCAGGAGTCCGCCGATACCGAAACCACGCCTTCCCGGAAACTGGCCAGTTCCGGCGCCAGCAGCCACCGATAAAGTTCCCGCCCAGCCGCGGCGATCTCGATTGGGTTCGAATTGCGCGAAGCGCACAGTCTCAGGAATCGGTCGGCCGCCGATTTTACTTTCTGGGATGGCTCCGCAACCATGCGGCTCTTCACCACACCGCCCGAAGCGCTCCAAACCACGATGCCAGCGGGCAACTCGGCAAAGGTAATCGCAGCCGAGCCTGGCCGAAGTTGATTCCAGATAGCCAGCGCCTCACCGGGATTGTGGTCGCGCAGCAGGCGGATTTGGGTCAGATTCCGGTAAGATGGCGCCGCCGTTTCGAGCACCGGCATGCGATCCACCCACGAAGGGAACGTCTGCGCCTCACGCCCGTTGAGCGCAACGGCGCGCCCGAACGCATTCGCTGCCATCTGCCACTGGCCGGAAGCCGCCAGCGACAGCCCCCGCGCCTGATCGATGCGCACCAGATACTCCGCGGCTCTGCCCTGCGAATGCGCGGCCAGTTGATCGATCGCCGGCGTCACCTCCGTGGCGTGGCCGGCTGCAATCCGAGCCTCAACGCGCTGCAGTTCCGCGTCCCAGCGAAGATTGTCGGCCACCGGCCCGGTCTGAGACGCAAGGTACGAACTCACCTGATTCAGCTCCTGCATCTCTTCGTCGTAATGGCCCGTTCCTTCCAGAAGTTTGGCCAGGCCCGCCCGATCGGAGACCGCGATCTGCCCATTACCGGCCTGGTCCGCATAGCGAATCTCAGCGCGGTAAAGCACGGCCGCGGTTTCCCGCCAGTCCGGCAGTTCCGCGGCTTTTTCGAGGAACGTCACGCCGCCCTGGATGCGATAAATCACGGCCGGACTGGTCCAGTAACTGTGTAGCTGTCCGGGGACGCTGTCCCAGATCGGGCTGTAGTTGCCAGTCTTGGCATCGATAGCGGAGACGAAGCCCGCAGCCCGTAGAGCTACCGGCCAGATCCCGGCCCGTTCCATGCGGATTCGGTCCCGTTCGGCTTCTTCGCGCGCCGGGCCAGGCTGTCCCAGGCGATCGATGCAGGAGACGTGTTCCAGATGCGCCGACCCCGCCAGCCATGGGTACTTCGGCTCCGCCACACGCAGCACTTGCTCGGTGGCATCGACGCATTCCGCAAATTTCGCGGCAAAACGAGCCGCGTAAGCGAATTCGATCCGGGCCAGCAACGCGGCGCCCGTCAGCCCGGCCGCATCCAGCTTGCGAGCAGTTTCCCGCGCGGACCCAAACGCAATCTCCGCATGCCCCTGCCGATTGGCTTTCAGCAGCGCCGCCAGTTCCCCGGTCACGTCCCCGGCGCGGCCGAGACTCTCTTCAAACGAACTGTCGTGGAATTGCCGCTCGATGGCCGTGGCCAGCAACTGCGCCGCCTGCCGCGCCGTCGGATTCTGAGAGCATTTCGGCAGCCATTCAATCCAGAACGCATCGAACCAGGGCAGGGGATCGAACCGCGTGCCGGCCGCATGCGCAGCCAGGAATTGCCCCGGATCGGTCAGGATAGCCGCATCGGCTTTGCGTTTCTGTTCGCGGATCTGTTCGATTTTCTTCAGATGCTCCTGCGCTTCCTCGCGCCATCCCGCCGGAGGATTCAGGGCGAGCACCTTGCGCCAAGTCTCAGCCGCTTCGTCAATCAGCCAGAGCTTCTCATAAACCAGCGCCAGGTTGAAAAGCACCCGCTGATCTGAAGGACCCTTCCGCAGCGCTTCGAGATACAGCTCGGAGGCATGGCCGAGATCGATGTTATGCGTTTCCGCCTCGCCGCGCCGCGCGAAGGCGGTCCCGAGATCCGAAAGCACCTCCGGATCTCCCGGACGGGCTTCCAAAGCGCGGCTCAGCGAATCGATAGCCGATTCAACGTTGTTCTCGATCAGGTCCACCCGCCCGCTCAGCAGCAGCACCCTGGGGTCGTTAGGCGATGCCGACTGAAGCTGGCGAATCGCAAGCTCGGCCTTGGCCAGCGATTCCGGTTTATCGAAGGCCGATCCCGCGCCGCGCTTCTGGCGAACGCGGGCATAGCCGTCGTCCGGCATTCGGAAATCGAATGGTCGGGCATCGGTATAGGCTTTGGCCAGAAGCCGCGCGGGATCGGGATGGGTCAGCCGCCAACCCGCCCCAGTAGCCACTACCAGCAAAACTGCGGCCGCTGCCAGATATATCCGGAGCTTTGCAGCCCTGGCGCTGGCCGATTCCTGCGCGAAGCGCGCGGCCATCTGTTCGCTCCAGGAGGGCGCCAGCATTTGATCGATCTGCCGGCAGTCGTCGCGCCATTCGTCCACCTGGCGGCGGCAATCGGAACAATTCCTCAGGTGCCCCAAGGGAGCGCCGGACAATTCTCCCAGCGCCGCCTCCATGATTTGACCTTCGGTCAAATGCCCATCGCGACGATTCAAATAGTCTCCTCTTTGTTTGAGACGAGAATCAAAGCCCAACTCCTTCAGCTTTGAGCGATGCTCCTTTAATCGGGACGCTGCGCCTGGCCCTCGCCGCCACCTTCTTTGTCAGCCGGTAGACGATGGTTTCCACCCCACCCTTGCCAACTCCCATACCGGGATGCGCCGCAATCTCAGCGGGGCTGAAACCCTCGCGATGATATAGCCAGAAAATCCGCCGGTCGCGTTCGGACTCGGCTTCCAGCCATTCATCGATCTGCTCCCGCATTTGGTGCCGTTCCCCGTCCTCGATCGGAGAATCGGAGTCGGCGACCGACTCGGTTTCGGGATCGTCCAGCGACTGGAATTGCTGTCCGCCACCGCGGGAAACCGCCCGGAGGGATTTAAGATGATCGGCGACAACCGAACTGGCGACGCTGTTCAGCCAGGCTTGCAGGGTAGCGTCATCCGTGCCCTGGAAGTTGCGCAGGGCACGGTTTCCATGAACACACAGCCGGACGAATGTCTCCTGGACCAGATCGTCGGCAAGTTCGTAGCTGAATTGCCGGGCACTCGCCAGTTTGCGGACAACGGCTGTTTTGATAACAGGTCTGACCAGGTCGATGAACTGCTTCCAGCCGCGAGCTGTGCCCTGAGCCAGACACTCTCGAAGCTGTTGCGTCAAAACTGCGCCTCCACCCGGGAAAAGATTGCTCCTATTCTACAGAAATGTGCGCAAAAAGCCTATGCGAATGTCCGGATTCCAATACACGAATGTTATCCGCCGCATTAGCGGTCTCCACGCAGACCATGTTTCGCCATTCGTCCGGCGCCATGTCCGCCATCCCGGCCGTCTTCGCGATCCAGGGATTCCACACAACGGTGCTTTCCGAACCCGACTTGGCGACCACGATTCGTCTCTGCCAGTCGGGATCGTTGATAGTGCAGGTGCTGGTTGTGTCGAGATGGACCTGATCGGTTTCCTTCGCGATTCGAATCGGCTCGTTGTACTGCTTTTTTTTGAGGAAATTGTCGGTCTTATCGATGTAAGTTGTGTTTTCGAGGCCGGTTACGGAAATATTCGAGATGTCTGAGACCGCGAAATAGGTGTGGAGGGCTTCTTCATAACGGAAAGGTTCGGAGCCGCCGTTTGAGACTTCGAGCGACATGGCGAGTTCAGTTCCGACGGTTGCCGTGAACCGAACGGCGACCGCGCCTTCGGCGCTCAATGTCAGCGTGATCTCGACCGAGCCGGTATCGAGTAACCGGGTCGACTGGACCGTCCACTCCGAAGTTCGCGCATAACCGTGCGCCGGACCAGGTTTGCCGTCCGACCGCGCGCCAAACCAGGGAAAGATGATCGGGATTCCGCCGCGGATCGCTTTCCCCGGAGCGAAGAAGCTCCTGGAACTCATGAACAGGACTGGCTTCTGGCCGCGAGGAGTCCAGTGCGCGATGTGCGCGCCCTGAAGATAAAGGTCGGCTTCGGCGAGAGGAGTGGATATCAAAACGCGAACGAGGCCACCGGCAGTGGCCTCGAACGTAAGCGCGTTTTCGATGTTGAATTGGTTGTTAAGATCGGCTGCTGTCATACCTGTGAGCGCAGCCTAACACACTATCTGCGGCCGCGAAAACCGCCCCCTCCGATACGAGGAGCCGCGGCGAATCCGCGCACACCACCGCCGTACCCGTAGAACCTTCTTCCACCATAGAACCCGAAGCCCGGCGAATAGAAAGGATAACCAAACGGGCTATAGAAATAGCCATTAACCGGCAGCCAGGCGTAGCTTCCAAACCACGGATTCCAGAACCAACCTGGCCCGTAGCCATAGGCCATCTGAGCGCTGGACGCGTTTACTTCAGACTCGTAGCTCGACCTTACGTCGCTCCAGCGATAGAGATCGTCTTCAGCTTTGCGGTCGAAGCTAACGGCTTTCAGCGGTTCTCCGTTCAAACTCAACTGCTTGCCCCGGCCGATCTCTTTCGATTGGCCGTTTTCCGCGACCGTTTCTTTGCCGTCGATCACGGCGGCAATTCCGCGGTCCGCATCGAACCGGTAGATACCTTCTTTAAGGATTTGCGCGTCGGCGCCACGAGTTGTCACGTTTAGGCCGGCAAGCTTAGGTTTGTAGTCCACTTCAAGCATAGCCTCGCCTTTCAGCACTTCCACGCGCGGATCGGAAAGTCCAGCTGAAACCATTCGAACCGATGAGTTATCGCCCAGTCTTAGATAAGCACCAGGCGATAGCAATACTTCAGCCTTACCATGAGCTGTAGATAGCACCTGACCAGCCTGCATAGCCAGATCTCCGGACTGATGAGTACCAACCGGTGCGCCGTTAAGTGTAACTTCTCCCTCCGCGTAGTTAATTGTGCCCGGTACAGCCATGCGGGCGGCAAAGGCGGAGGGAATGCTCAAGGCAAGCGCCGCCGCCAGTGTGAATAATTGCGTCTTCATAATTTATTACCCGTTTACATAGATGCGAGGGTGGAGAGGTTCGTTGCGACGGTACAGTAGAAGCTACGTGGGGCGCATTCGAGTACTCTCCGACAAAGTTGCCAATCAGATTGCCGCGGGCGAAGTGGTGGAGCGTCCGGCGTCGGTTGTTAAAGAGCTGCTGGAAAATTCGCTCGACGCGGGATCTACTTACATTCGCGTTGAGATCGAAAACGGCGGCAGGAGGCTGATTCGCATCGCCGACGATGGCTGCGGAATGCTGCGCGACGATGCTTTACTCGCCTTCGAGCGACACGCCACCAGCAAGCTACATGATGTGAAGGACCTGCTTTCGATCGCAACTCTCGGGTTTCGCGGCGAGGCGCTGCCTTCGATTGCCTCGGTATCGCGTCTCCTGCTCGAAACCCGTTCGCCAGACGAACAGACCGGCACGCGCGTCGAGATTGCAGGGGGCAAGATCGTGGTTTGCGATGAGATCGCCCGCGGCGGTGGCACCACGATTTCAGTCCGCGATCTGTTCTTTAACGTTCCGGCTCGGAAGAAGTTTTTAAGGTCCGAACAGACGGAACTGGCGCACATCGCGTCGCTGGTGACCCATTACAGCCTTGCGCATTTCGGCAAAACTTTCGAGATGTGGAACGGCGGCGCGAATTTGCTGCATGCCACTCCGGTCGAGACAATGCGGGAGCGCGTTTTCCAGGTATTCGGCGGCGATGTTCTCGACGATTTGATCGATCTGGGCGAGCGCTCGGCCATGCTCCAGGTGATGCAAATGCCAGAGCCCGACGAACCTCCGCGCCGGTTTGTCTTACGCGGTTTCGTCTCGCGCCCGCAGGTGCAGAAGAACAATCGCAACTCGATCTTCATCTTCGTAAATGGCCGGCTGATTCGCGATCGGCTGATGCTTCATGCCATCTCGGCGGCCTACCACAATCTGATGCCGCAGGCGTGCTTTCCTTTTGCCTTGCTGTTTCTGGAATGCGATTGCGAAGAAGTAGATGTCAACGTACATCCCTCGAAGACAGAAGTGCGGTTTCGTCATCAATCCTGGGTGCATGACTTCGTGCGCGATGCGATTCGAGAACAGCTTATGCAATCGCGTCCCGCGCCGTCGTTTGTGCAGCGGAGCGCGAGCCCGACTCCGCAGGCAGCGGCGGTTTTGCCGTATTCGGATTTTTCTCAGGTAATGCAGGATGAGGATCGCGATGCGGCCGGCGGCGGGGTAGCATTGCCGGAATTCACCATGCAGCCCCCGCCCGCTCCTGCGCCGCGCTTCGATTTTGGCGACACGGGCATTGCGGTGAACGAGCCCTCGAAGACTTCCGGCGTTAAGTTGCGCGTTCCGGATACGCACGGCGGCTTTCCCGTGGATTCAATTCCCGCCGAGCATTCGATGGTTCGCATCGGTGAATTGCGGCCGATGGGTCAGTTGCACAACAGCTTCATCATTGCGGCCGGTATCGACGGGTTATGGATTATCGATCAGCATGTAGCCCATGAGCGGATCTTGTTTGAACAGGTGCTGGCGCAGCAGGCCGCAGGACGGGTTGAAATGCAGCAGTTGCTGATGCCGATGATTTTGCAATTGACCGCAGATCAGCAGATCGAATACGCGCGCATTGCCGATGAACTTCACGCATCGGGATTCGATACCGAGCCATTCGGGAATCGGACCATTGCGGTGAAAGCTGCGCCGGCCGCTGTTGGCCTGGGCGATCTGGAGCGGGTGATCCTGGAGATTCTGGAGATTGCCGAGCATGAGTTGCGCAGCGTTTCATTGGCCGACCTGAGGCGCGGGATTGCCGCTTCCATAGCTTGCCGTGCCGCGATTAAGATCAATACGCCGCTCGATCAGCGCAAGATGGAGTGGATGCTTCGCAGCCTGGCGGCGACGGAGTATCCGATGGCTTGTCCGCATGGCCGTCCGGTGGCTTTGCAATACGGCACGCGGGAGATTCTGCGCGCCTTTCACAGAATTTGATTGACCGTGAGGAACCTTTGAACTACGATGTAGTTTAAATGGCTTCGCAACCTGCCCTGGGCGAGTTCGAGCAGATCGTTTTGCTGGCGATTCTGCGAGTTGGTGAGGACGCGTATGGCGTCCCGATACGCGCGGAAATCGAGGTATGTACGGGCCGCGATCCCGCGCCAGGCGCGCTTTACACGACTCTGGATCGGCTCGAGGACAAGGGTTTTGTTACCTCGCGAATGGGTGACCCGACGCCACAGCGCGGCGGTCGTGCGCGGCGTTATTTCGAAGTGACCAAAATCGGTGTAGAGGCTGTAGCCAGCGCGCAGCGTTCCTATCAGAGGCTCCTGAAAGGGCTGGAATTACCGGGGATGGCTTATGTGTAAAGCGGCAGTGGCGGAGTGGATTCTGAGTTTGTTTGTAAGCCGGGAGCGCGCTTCCGCCGTCGTCGGCGACCTGGTGGAACGGCGGTCGGGAGTGTGGCTTGCGGTATTCCGTGTCTCGGTGTCCGCCGTTTCCCGAGACCTGTCCGACCGGCCCGGCCCGCTGATTTTCCTGGCGCTTCAGGCTCTCGTTCTGGATTTTGCATTGATATTACTCGGCGGTCACCTTAATGGGAATATGCTGGTCCCGTACCCACTGGTTACGGGCTGTTGTCTGGGCCTTTGGCTCGCCTGGCGAGCGCCAGGTCGCGAGATGGGTGCGGTTGTTGTTTACGTTCTGACATGCCTGGTCGCATTTGTCGTGCTGTACGCCACCGTTCCCGGAGCGTCAATCCACTTTACCTGGCCCGTTCAGGAGACTGCGCTCCTAATCGCGATGATGGCCTCGCGTCGCCGGAGAATGCGCCATGCATAAGGCGGCGATCGCGGAGTGGATGCTGTCGCTGGTGACAACTAAGGAGAGCGCGGCGTCGATCACGGGCGACCTGGTGGAACGTCGGGAGCCTCGGTTCTGGTTTTCTGTGATCCGGACGGTATTCTCGTTCTCGTTGCGGGATCTGGCGGCGGATCCCAGCCGTTTCACTCGGGTGGCGCTGAAAGGCTTTGGGTTCCTGTTGCTGTGGCAGATTTTGTTCCTGCTGGTCGGCGTAATCGCCATCGTTCAGCTCTTCCCTCTGCATGATCGCGATGTGCCCTTTGCGTTCTACCTGATGGCGGACGTCGCGGCCAGTCAGTTTCTGGTGGGTCGCTCTGTTGCCAAACGCGCTCCTCAACATGAGCTTTCCGCTTGGCTGGCACTGGCGATTGCGGAAACCCTGCTGAATAGCCTGTTCATCCTTGCCGGAAGCTCTGGATGGAAGGCGATTCCTTATTCCCTCGCGTGCTTCGCGCTGTATCAGATCCCCGCGTTCACCGGTGTTGTAATGGTGAGGCGCAGAGCGGCTCGCCATGCCTGAAGGCGGATTGGCGCAATGGCTGCTAAGCCGCGCGACGACGCCGGAACGCGCCGACGCGGTCCTGGGCGATTGCCTGGAACAGGCTCAGTTGCGCGGGCAGCTATGGTTCTGGAAGTCGATTCTTCAAACCGCCGTCTCGCTGAGCTTAACCGGTGAGTGCCGCAGATCATGGAGCCTGATTCCCGCGCTGATCGATTCCACAGTTTGGGCGGTCCTCGTTTACTTTTTTGCCGGTACGAGCTGGCGCGGTGGTCTGATCATGCTCGCGGGAAGCATGCTGTGGGGTCTAATTGAGTTGCGACTCTTTCCCCGCCTCGACTCTAAGAAGTGGAACTGGCTCCGAGTTTCGTGGACTTGCGTCGCAGTGCTTATTCTGTACCGGCTTTTTCCACCGCACTGAACCGGACATCGAGCACCGTTACATCGTCCGTACTCATCGCCGCGGCCATCGCCAGCGATTCGGCCATCGATCGCGATCCTGAGCGCCCCAGCAGCCGAACGGATTCCTCAATCCAGGCATCATCCCGATCTTCCCGCGCTTCCGATACTCCATCCGAGAAAAGCACCAGGCGATCGCCCGGCGCGACGTCGATGGCGCGCTGCGTGAATTCAGCGTTGGCGAATGCGCCCAGGACCAGCCCTGTGGAATCGAGCCTTTGCACGGCGCCGTTTACGCGAAGCAGCACCGGCGCGGGATGCCCGCAGCTGGCATACGTCAGCGTGCGCGCCTCAGCATCGTATGAACCGAAGAAGATCGTCGCATAATGCTCCGGCTCGGTGGCTTCGAAGAACGACTGGTTCACGCGCGCGATCAACTGCGCGGGCGCGCTGGACAACTCGCGATTACCGCGAACCGTAGCGTGCAGATTCGCCATGAGGATCGCCGCTCCCGCACCCTTTCCCGAGATATCGCCGAGAAGGAAGCTCGAAGAAGAAGGGCCGGTGATGAAGATGTCGCACAAGTCGCCGCCGACATCCCCTGCCGGACGAAACACGTACTCGCTTTGGATGCCGGGCGCCGAGAAACGCGGCGGGGGAAGGAGCCGGCGCTGCACGCGGCGCGCGATCGACGAGCTCTGCGCTTTTTCGGTTTGCCTGGCGAGAATCTCGAGGACTCGGTCGTTATCCCAGGGCTTGGTGATGAAATCGCTCGCGCCGCGGCGCATGGCTTCGACGGCGAGATCGATGGTGCTCCAGGCGGTCATGACCACTACCGGAACTTCGGGTTGCTTTGCGCGCAGAACGTCAAGAAGAGCCAGGCCTTCGGCGCCAGAGGTGGTGTCGCGGGCATAGTTCATGTCGATGAGGACGATGTCGTGTTTGCCGGTGGCGGCAGTTGCGAGGGCGTGTTCGGGATTCAGAGCGGATTCGGTCGAGTAGCCGTGACCTTTGAGGAGGAGCCGAAGCGCTTCGAGAACATCGGGCTGATCGTCGACAAGGAGGACTTTGCGGGTTAGTTCGGTCACCATGTGTCGATGAGAGGCATCCGCGAGTCCTTTCCGACATGAACGCGGTTTCAGGGGTTTAGGGGGATATTCGGGTCTGGTGTGTGTCCGATGGCGAACAGAGGCGTAGCGATGGCGGTCAGGTCTACCGGGGCGGCTGGTCCATTTTCACCGGTTCGGCGTGGCCGAGGCGTACCTGCGAAGCGTCGAATACCCGCAAATCCGGAATCAGCTTTTCGAACGGCGTGTAGTCGGGTTCGCTTGTGAACAAGTCGTTCAGGCCCGCGCCTGAAGCATCCATCAGATTCAAGGGCGGAATTCGCAGGAGCTGAAAGATGGTCTTGAGCAAACCTGGAAAGCTGGCGTTGACGTGAGAGACGTAATTCTTCCGCACATAGGGACCCGCCGCCA
>Ga0302319_10016449_pt1 | contig 13634 bp, 13 predicted proteins | sample Bog_T0_2_FD_203319 | JGI IMG/M metagenome (GOLD analysis project Ga0302319, IMG submission 203319) | Peat permafrost microbial communities from Stordalen Mire near Abisko, Sweden - Bog_T0_2 | ecosystem: Environmental > Terrestrial > Soil > Wetlands > Peat | place: Sweden: Abisko, Stordalen Mire...
ATTCGCCGCCAGGCGCGCATAGGCGTCCGGGCTGACTCCAGCGTTCAGCAGCACCCAGTTATGCGCCATCGCGGCCTTGGGGATGTTTCCCTCGTTCTTGAGGTTCACGGTGACAGTGTCGCCGGATTTCACCTGGATTGTGGTGACGCTATACTTCATGGTGTCAAAGGCGCTGATGTTGATGACATCGGTGCCTGCGAGAGCGGTCGCTCCCGCGAATGCCAGGGTGAGGAGGGACGCGAGAAGGGATGAGATTTTTTTCATTGCGCCAACCTGTGGCCTCCCTGGCGATTTAACTAACCATATTTTGCTCTATTTGAGCTTTATTCTAAGAATTTCCGGCCACCCGTTGTTGAAATTACAACATTCCCAGTCAATCCTCGATATTCACGCTGGCCGCGTCCGTTTTACCCCTCGCTCAGCATCCGAAGGACTGCCTTTTGCGCATGGAGCCGGTTTTCGGCCTCGTCAAAGATCGTGCGGGCGTGCTCCTCGAACACATCCTCGGTGATCTCCTTTTCCCGGTACGCAGGCAGGCAGTGCATCACCAGCGCTCCCGGCGCGGCCAGCTCGACGAGCGCCCGGTTGATCTGGTAGGTCGCGAGTTGCGCAATGCGAAATGCGGCTTCATCCTCCTTGCCCATGCTGACCCAGACATCCGTGTAGAGCGCATCCGCGCCGCGGGCGGCATCCTCAATGTCCGCTGTAACCCGGACTTTTGCGTTGCCGATTGCCTGCATCAGCGCGTCGTCCGGCTGGAAATTTTCCGGCGCGGCGATCGTGAGCTCGAAGCCGCACCGCGCCGCAGCCCATATCCACGACCGCGCCACGTTGCACGCGCCGTCGCCGACAAAGCAGACCTTGCGGCCCGCGTAATCCCCCAGCTTTTCCTTGATCGTCTGGAGGTCCGCCAAAATCTGGCACGGATGCTCATCGTCCGTGAGCGCGTTGATCGTCGGGATGCCGGAGAACTCGGCGAATTGAACCACGTCGCTCTGGGCAAACGTCCGGATCACGGCGCCGCCGAGCATCCGTCCCATGACCCGGGCGGTGTCCTTGATCGGCTCGCCGCGCCCGAGCTGTATGTCATTCGAGGAGAGGAACATAACGTCTCCGCCGAGCTCTCGGATGCCGACCTCGAAACTGACGCGCGTCCGGGTTGAAGACTTCGAGAAAATCAGGCCCCAGCATTGGCCGGCGAGCGGCTTCGCCTCATGGGCGCCGCGAGCGGCCTTCATTTGGATGGCCAGCGCCACGAGCTGGTCGATCTCCCCGCCCGTCAGGGCCTCGATGGAAAGCAAATGCTTCATAGGGCTTTCTTCAAGACCGAGTTCAAGATGTCAACCGCCTGCCCGATTTCCTGCCGCGTGACATTGAGCGGCGGCAGCCACCGGATCGCGTTTGCCCCCGCCGGGATCGTCAGCAGGCCGGCCTCATGCAAACGGTCCACCAGCCAAAGACCGGGCGCGCGACTCCCCGTCCCGGCCTTTGCCGCGAAATCCTGCGCAAGCTCGATCCCGATCATCAAGCCGAGCCCGCGCACCTCGGCGATAAGCGGCGATGCCAGTCCCTCGATTGCTTCCTTCGCGTATGCGCCAAGCGTCCGGGCATTCTCAAGGAAACCTTCTTCCTCGATCACTGCAAGCACCTCGAGGGCGCCCGCGCAGACCAGCGGCGTCCCGCCAAAAGTTGTCCCGTGCGAGCCCGGCCCCAGGAGATCTGCGAGCGAGACCGTCCCGCCGCTCTTGAGTGTGAGATGCTTTTCCCCCACCCAGATGGCGCCGAGCGGGAAGCCGCCTGCGATCCCCTTCGCCCAGCTTATCGCATCTGGCTCGATCTCCGGGGCGATGGACCGCCACCCGCACCACTCGCCAGTCCTGCCGAGGCCGCATTGGACCTCGTCAAACATCAGCAGCACGCCGAAATCGTCGCAAATGCTCCGGACCGTCCGCAAAAAATCCGCGCTGACCGGATGGATGCCGCTCTCGCCCTGGACCGGCTCGAGCAGCACGGCCGCCACGCTGCCATCCATGGCCGCCAGCAACGCCTGCGCATCGTTGAACGGCACGTGCGAGAATCCCTGCACCATTGGCTCGAAGCCCTTCTTCACCTTCTCCTGCCCGGTAGCGCTGATGCCCGCCAGGGTGCGCCCATGGAAACTGCCGGTGAACGTGATGATCTTGTGGCGGTCCGCATCGGGCTCCCGCAATTCCCCCACCGTATGCCCCGGCGCGGCCGGGATGGTTTCATTGCCGAATTTCCGGGCAAGCTTGTAGAGGGCTTCATTGGCCTCCGCGCCGCTATTGCAAAAGAAAATCTTTCCGGCGATGCCGACCAGCTCGACCAGTTTCCGCGCCAGGAGGCCCTGCGGCCTTGTGTAATAAAGATTGGATGTATGGACCAGCCGCCCGATCTGCCGGGTCATGACCTCGACCACGCGCGGGTGGCAATGGCCGATCGAGCAAACAGCGATCCCGGCGCCAAAGTCGAGGTACTTGCGTCCCTCTTCATCCCAGACCCATGCGCCCGCGCCGCGCGCGAGCTCGAGGGGGAAGCGCGCATATGTCGGCACGACATAGCCGTCAAACAGCTCGGTCGTGGGGGTTGAATCGAGGCTCGGATTCATGAAGCTGGACAACCTGCCCGATTAAGCGGGCCGGGGAAATTAAAATCCGTCCCGGCTAATGTGGTGTCACGGAAGTTTGATGAATTAATTCAGCCGCCCCGGGGCGCAGGGCGGGGGTAGCGCGGTTAATGTTCCACAAGGATGGGGATTGAGGATTGTAAAAAATATATAGGGCGAAATGGGCTGATTTTACCTGAATTGGTTTGAATTTCTGTCCGGAAATTGAACAAAGGGGGGGTGAAGGTAGCACATGGGGCTGATTATTGAGGGAATGTTCCACGGGCGGGCGGCATGCGCGAAATTGAACAGGTGATTCGACACGGCCTTCGAGCAATTCGACGGGCTCATGGCTTTCAGGTGGCTCGGGGTCAGCCTTGAGGCTGACCTCGGTGGACCCTGCTGTTGCATATTATTCGTGGTCATTTGCGAGGAGGTTAGCAGAATTTTGCGAAATACGTTAGCGCTCCATGGACTCCATGGACTCCAACATACTTAAATTTGTCTGACGTGGTGGCAGGCAGGCTCGTTGAGTGATTCTTGCTGCCTCTTGACGGGGCTTTGGTCGTTGGGCGAGATCCTTGGGGCTCACTCCCCCAGCCCATTCGACAGGGCTGCTAAGACACGATCTCCGTCCCGATGCCGGCATTCGTGAATATCTCGATCAGCAGCGAGTGGGCTACGCGGCCGTCGATCAAATGCGCCTTGCCGACCCCCTTCTCGATTGCCGAGAGGGCCGAGCGGGCCTTTGGCACCATGCCGCCCTCGATCACTTCCTCCTCCATCAATTTCTCGATCATCTCGCGATTCACCGATGGAATCAGCGAGTCCTTCTCGCCGGGCGTGCGCATGATGCCGGGCACGTCGCTCAGGTAAATGAGCTTGGTGGCCTTCAACTCGCCGGCGATCGCGCCGGCGGCGATATCCGCGTTCACGTTGAGCGGCGTCCCCCCGGCATCCTGGGAGATCGGCGAGATCACCGGCACTTTTTCCGCGTCGAGCGCCTTCTGCACCCTGCCGATTTTCAATCCCACGACCTCGCCGGTAAAGCCGAGGTCCACGGCCACGTTGTGCGCGTCCGTCTGCGGCGGGAGCCGTTTCGCGATAAAGACATCCCGCCCGGAGATGCCGACCGCGTCGCCGCCAAACTCCCTGATCCGTCCCGTGAGGCGGGGGTTGATCACCGAGTCGAGCACTTCCTCGACGATCTTGATGGCGTTCTCATCCGTCACGCGCAGGCCGTTTACGAACTTCGCCCTGAGCCCGGCCTCGCGCATGCGGTCCGTGATCGCCTTGCCCCCGCCATGCACCAGGATGGGGTTGATCCCCACGGCCTCGAGAAAAACGATGTCCCGCAGCAGCCGCTCGATCACGTGCTCATCCTCCATGGCGCTGCCGCCATACTTGATCACGAAGGTCTGCCCCCGGAATTTCTGGATGTACGGCAACGCCTCTATCAATGCCTCCGCCCGGTGGACTGGCGATGTCTGGGACATCGCGATCTTGCGCTCAAATGAATTGCGTTCTGTCATACTGCTTGAAGACTTCGTTCGTCGGGGCTCCGGCATTCGGACTTAAAAAATACCCCGCCAGGCGTCACTCGCCCATGTTAAATTCAACGTATTTTGTGGTCAGGTCCGTGGTCCATATCCGGTGTTCGCCGCGGCCCAGGCCAAGGTCCACGGCTATCGTAAATTCCTTTTTCCGCGCGACCGCTTGCAGGCGCGCGGGCGGCGTGGCGGCCGGCATCCCGCGCTCGACAGCAAGTGTGCCGTTATAAGAGATCCGGATACGGTTCTCCCGGATGCGGGCGCCGGAGTACCCGACTGCGTCCATGATCCGGCCCCAGTTCGGATCGCCGCCGTACCATGCGCATTTCACGAGGATCGAATTTGCGATCGCCCGCGCCGCGAGGCGCGCCTCGGCGTTTGTCCGCGCCCCTGTCACATGAAGGTCTATGAACCGGCTCACGCCTTCTCCATCCTTCACGATCATCCGCGCCAGGGCCGCCGTGACGTGATCCAGAGCGGCCTGAAAAATCGCCATGTCCGCGGTCCCGGCGCGTAACGGGGCATTCCCGGCGCGTCCATTGGCGAGCGCCAGCACTGTGTCATTCGTGCTCATGTCGCCATCCACAGTGATGCGGTTGAAACTTTGATCCACGCTGGCGCGCAGCGCCTTTTGCAAGTCCCGCTTGGCGATTGCCGCGTCCGTGGTGATGAAGCAGAGCATCGTGGCCATGTTGGGGTCGATCATCCCCGCGCCCTTCGCGATGCCGCCGATCCTGACCGGCTTCCCGCCGATCTCGCACTCGACCGCCGACTCCTTGGGAAAACTGTCGCTGGTCATGATCGCCTTCGCCGCCTTGAGGCTGAGCCTGCCAAGGTTCGCCGGCAATTTCGCGATTGCCCGCTCGATCTTTTCCATCGGCAACTGGACGCCGATCCGCCCCGTCGAGCACACCAGCACTTCGCGCATGGGCGCGCCTAGCGCCTTCGCCGTCGCGCGGCACATCGCCCGGGCGGCGGCGCTTCCCTGTGTTCCCGTGCAGGCGTTTGCGTTGCCGCTGTTCGCGATGATCGCCCGCGCGGTCCCATTCCTCAGGTGCGCCGTCGATACCAGGACCGGGGCGGCCTTGACCTTGTTGGTGGTAAACGTCCCCGCGCCGACCGCCGCGCTCCCGGAGAAAATCAGCGCCATGTCCTCCCGCGACAGATTTCCTTCCTTGACCCCGCAATGGATGCTCGCCGCGAGAAATCCCTCGGGCGCGGTCACGCCTCCTTTGATCGCCTTCACCCGCGTCATAGCCCCGTCGATTCCGCCCAGCCGCACATGACATTCATGTTTTGCACCGCCTGCCCGGCCGCGCCTTTCACAAGGTTATCCTCCGCGCTCATGAGGATGAGGCGGCCTGTGCGCGGGTCATGCCGCCACGCGATGTCGAGGAAGTTCGAATAGACCACATTCTTCAATTCAACATTCCCCTGCTCGCCTTGCAGCCGGATGAAAATCTCGCCCCCATACGCGGAATCAATCGTCCGATTGATCGTCTCCGCCGTCACGCCCGGCAGCGGCATCGCATAGATCGTCGTCAGGATGCCGCGCGTCACCGGGATCAGGTGCGGTGTGAAGTTGATGATCACCCGCTCGCCGGCAGCCTTGCTAAGCTCCTGCTCGATCTCGCCGAGGTGCCGGTGCTTCGGCACGCCGTATGGGCGCGCGTTCTCGTTGCATTCCGAGTAAAGATAATCCGCCGTCACCGTCCGCCCCGCGCCGCTTACCCCGCTCAGGCTCGCCACCACGATGCTCGCCGGATCAATCAGCTTGTTCCGCAGGAGCGGCAGCAGCGGCAGTATCACACTCGTTGGGTAGCAGCCGGCGGACGCGACGAGTTGCGCGGTCCGCAACTCGGCCCGGTAAATCTCGGGGATGCCGTAGACGCTCTCGCGCAGCAATTCCGGCGCGGGATGGTCGGCGCCATAAAACTCGTGGTAAACCGCCGGGTCCTTGATCCGGAAATCCGCCGAGAGATCGATGACGCGCACCCCCCCCTCGAGCAGCGCCTGCGCGAAGGGCGCCGCCGCCCCGTGCGGCAGGGCGAGGAATGCCACCCCGGCCCCGGACGCGACGATCTCCCGCGGCTCGGATGCCGAGAACTTGAGGTCCGAGTATTTATGCCCCTGGTACCGGGGAAACACCTGCTCGAGCGTCTGCCCCGCGTTGCCGCGCGACGTCACGCAGGCAAGGTCGATGCCCGGATGCCGGATGAGCAGCCGGATCAACTCCTCGCCGGAGTAGCCCGTCGCTCCGGCAATCGCCACCTTCACAAGATTCATAGCGGGACAGTCATCCTGTTGGAAATCGCCTCCGGTCAATGAAGCTGTCGTATTTAAGGACAGGCGTTGCTATTGGCCGCCAGGTCCAGGCCCAGCCGCGCCAGCCCCGCCGGCGTCGCCAGGCCCGCCGGGGGCCGGGGCGCTGTTGTCGATTTTTACCAGCTCGACGTCAAACAGGAGTACCTGGTCCGGCCCGATGCCGCTTTGCGGCGGCGGATTGTCGCCATAGGCGAGATCGGACGGAATCGCGAGTTGCCACTTCGAGCCGACCGGCATCAATTGCAACGCCTCGGACCAGCCGGGGATCACGCCGCCGACCTGGAACTCCGCCGGCTCATTGCGCTTGTAGGAACTGTCAAACTCGGTCCCGTCGATGGTGGTTCCGCGGTATTGCGTGACCACCGTATCGCTCGCTTTTGGGATCGGCCCCGTGCCGGTGGTCAACACCTTGTACTGAAGCCCGCTCGCGGTGACTTTCCATCCATCCTTCTTTTTGTTCGCCTCGAGGTAAGCCACCCCTTTCGCCTTCGCCTTGTCGTGCATGGCCTGGGCGAAAGCTTCCATCGTCGATTGCATCTCCTCGTCGGTCATCTTGAGCTTGCCGCCGGACAGCGCATCCTGCAACCCGATCGCCAGCACCTTCGGGTCGATATCGATATCGTGGGCATGGAGGTCGCGGCCCATGCCGGCGCCCATCGAGTAACTGACCTTGTCCTTGTCGGTTTTAAGTGTGTCATCCGCATTCGACAAGGTGGGGATGGCCAGGAGGGAAACCGCGAGCGCGGCGTACATAATCTTGTTCATAGGTGTGAACCGCTCCTTGTAGCCTATTCCGCCCCCCGCGCAACCGGATTCAGCCCCAGCCAATTTCCCGGCCCCCTGCCCCGGGCCGCGCCGGCATTTGGATTTCATGCGCAATTTCGCGCTCGCCAACTCCCTCTCCATGTGAAATATCCCCGGCTCATGCGCCCCTACCTATTCATTCCCCTCGCATGTTTTGTACTCCTCGCCGGTTGCGCCACTGACGACCTCCAGGAGACCGGCATCAGCCGCAGGACCGCCGAGTCCATCGCGGAAAACCATTGCCCGCAATATCCGGACCGGTTCGGTTACGTCGATCGCTCGGAGTGGAACTCAGACGGCCAGTACTGGCTTGTCGCGCTGACTGATCGCGACGGCGATCACGGTCGCGCCTTCAAGATCAGCCGCCACGGCTCGATCATCGATTCCCACGAGATCAATCGCACGGAGGATAATGGAGACGATTACGGCCCCTCGCACCACCTCGGTTACTGGTATTACTGGTAGGAAAGGCGGGACGAGTTAACTTCCCTTACCTTAGCCCCGCCACCCGCCGCGTCACATCGCCCACCAGGCCTGGGTCCGCCATCACGGCCCGCAGCGGCGGCCACACCCGCCCGTGCCGCGAGATCAGGCGCTTCAATTCCCGCGTCGTGACTTCAGTCGCAAACTTTCGCTCGGCTGCCGACCGCCCAGCTGCGCCCCAGCGCTGCGCGAGCGCGTTATCCTTCAGTGTTTCCTCGAGCGCATCCGCGAGTCCCGCCACGTCGTGCTCGTCAAGCAGTCTGCCTGTAACCCCGTCCTCGATCATCTCCGGCACGCCCGCGACCCGCGTTGAAACCACTGGCAGCCCGGCGGCCATCGCTTCCATGATTACCGTCGGCAGGTTATCGCTCCCGCCCTCGGAGTCCCTCGCGCATGCGAGCGCAAATACGCGCGCCCGGCGCAGGAAATCCATAACCTCGCCTTCCGGCCTCGGCCCCTCGAGCGTCACATGCCCGGCAAGTCCCGCCGAGGCGATCTGCTCCCGCAGCGTCTCCTCGAGCGGCCCGCCTCCGACGATGTGGCACCGGTACTCGACGCCGCGGCCGCGCAGTATTCCGCAAGCCTTGATCAGGTCCGGATACCCCTTTTTCTCGATCAACCGGCCCACGGAGACAATCATCGGCGCCCCATCTGGGCTGCCCGCCGCGTGCGCCACGCCGCGCACGGCGGTGCCATTATAGACCCGCTCGATTTTTCCCGCGTAATCCGGGCAGCGCCGCCGGAGCCAATCACGCGAGTAATCTGTTACCGTCACCACGAGGCTCGCCTCCTTCACAAGCTCATCGAGGCTCACCGGATAATCGTTCTCGCAGAACATGTCATTCGCGTGTCCGGTGAACGAGTAGCCGATCCCGTAAAACTGCTTCATCCAATACGCGGTCCGCGCGGCAATGCCGGCAAATTGCGCATGCACATGCCGAATGCCCAGCCGCTTGAGCTCGAGCCCCAGCCATGCGGCCTCGTACAGCCGCGTCTTGTCGCCCTGTTTGCCCCACCCTGAGAAGACATCCCACACATCCGAGTGGATCCGGTGGGCCTCCCGCGCGGCGCGCACTTCCTTGTTCAACTCCTCATCCCGCGGCAAATATCTCACGCGGGCGACCAGCCCTGGGTCGAAGGCGCTGCCAGCCACATCCTCGGCTTCCCGTATGGAATAGACCGCCGGCGCCATCCCCTGTCTTTCCATCTCGGCCACCTCCCGGTAGCAAAATGTCTGCGTGTACGATGGGAATCGCTCGAACAAATACGCGAACGACCCGCCACCCGCCGGCTCGCCCCGCGTTACCCGCATCGTGGAAATCTCCGGTTCGCGCTTAATCCCACCCACAGCCACGGTCACGCTCGTCTCCTCCGCCATCACCGGCGCTCCCAGGGCGCGCGCCTCGTCGTAATAGCTCTCGAGTTTCTCGATCTGTTTCCCCTGCTCGAATTCCACCCGCACGCTCTCGCTCGCCGCGCGGCCCATTTCAAATGCCCGCTCCGGCGCGCCAGCGAGATCCAGCATCACCCGCAATAGCCCCGCGTCGTCCCGCTCAGGCACAAGCAGCCCCGTCCGTCCATCCGTCACCGCCTCCGGGATGCCCCCGTGCAGCGTCGCCAGCACCGGCAGCCCCGTCGCCATGGCTTCGAGCATCGAGTTCGGCACCCCTTCCTGGTTCTGGTCCGCCGTCATCTCGCTGGGATGCACAAAGAAATGCGCCTCCCCATAGAGACGGGCAAGGTCCGCCTGCCCGAGGAACCCGCGCAGTTCCACCGCATCCGCGATGCCCAACGCCCGCGCCAGTTCCTCGATCTCCGCCTTCATCGGCCCGTCGCCGGCAAGCGTGAACCGCGCCCGAGGCCATTCCCGCCGGAAGCCCGCAAACGCCCTCAGCGCCGTGGCGATTCCCTTCTTCGGGATCAACCGGCACGCCTGGACAAAGCGCCACTCGCCATTCTCCGGCGCCCGCCGCTCGATCAGCGGATAATCCGCCAGGGGGATGCCCGTCCTGTTCAGCCGTATTTTCTCGGGCGGACACCCCAGGTCCGCGAGCCGGTCCGCGAGAGAGAGGGACCGCGCCAGCACAAGCGGCGTCACGCGCAGCAGCTCCCGCAGTTGCCGGTCATACTCCGGCTGATGCTCCCGGGGCATCACATCCGCCCCGTGGAATGACACCACGCACGGCCGCCCCCATCCCTTGATGAATGGCAGCAAATGCACCCCCGTATGCCCGAAGTAAATGTGCATCAGGTCAGCCTCGCGCCGGCGGAATATCTTCATCAGCCCCTGCATCTCCCCCCGGTAATAGAGCGCCGGCAGATGCCGCACATGCTTCAGCCAGAAGCGCCGGATGAAATTCTTCCGCGGCTTCCTCGGAACCATCTCGATGTCTGGAAACGGAAACCGCTCCGCGGAGGTCCGCTCCTTCGCCACGATGAAGGTCTGATACCGCCGCAGCCCCGTGACCTGCCGGTAGATGTGCAACATCTCCGGCTTCAAAAAAGTCGTGCAATAACTGGCGACCGTGGGCACTGGGCGGTTTTCTTTCAAGGAGCGGGCCGGCGACGGGTCCCCGTGTCTGGAGACTTCAATCCGCGGATCGCCCGCGCGGGAAGCCAAAACTTCCGCTCCGGGCCACGGGACGCACTTTATTACGATTAAAGCGGACATTCCCATACGCCCCTGCTAGATAGTCAACCCCGAGGGGTCCCCACAGATGAACCAGAAGCTAATCGCCGAGATCGGGAAAAGCCAGCGGCTGGAGATCATCAACAGGCTCAAGCGGACCCAGGGCCTCTCCGTGGGCGAACTCGCCGAGCAGCTCGGCATGAGTTATATGGGCGTCAAGCAGCACTGCGTGGACCTTATGACGGAGGGTTATCTCGATACATGGCGCCGCGCAAAGGGCATCGGCCGCCCTGAGCTCATCTACCGCCTCACGGACCGCGTCCACGACCTCTTCCCCGCCGCCAGCAACGGGATGACCATCTCCCTCCTCGAGAATGCCAAAAGCCTCTTCGGCCCCGCCGCCGCCGAGAAACTCCTCTTCAGCGTCTTCCAGAAAAAAGCCGAGACCTACACTGCCAAGGTCCGCGGCGAGACGCTCCACGACCGCGCCGGGAAGCTCGCCCGCCTTCGCGATACCGAGGGCTGCATGGCGGAGTTCGAGCACGACACCCCGCATCTCCGGATCGTCGAGCATCACTGCCCCATCCTGGACCTCCTGAAGGCCTTTCCCATCGTGGCCCGCCTCGAGGCCGACCTCTTCACCCGCGTCCTCGGTTCCCCCGTCCAGCGGGAGGAAGCCCACGCCTCCGGTCTCTACCGCTGCGTCTTCACCCTCCACGGACGAGCCGCCCGTTGATCGGAAACGCTCCCTAAATTTCGCTTTTTCCCGCTTGCCATTTCCCTCTGGACCACTATCTTCCCCCTCCCCATGCCAAAAGCCATCTCACGCAGCAAGACCAAGAAAGCCGTCGCCAAGCGCTTTAAAATCACTGGCACCGGCAAGATCCTGCGCGGGCATGCGTCGCGGCGCCATCTGCTTGCCTCCAAGAGCGCCAAGCGCAAACGTCATCTTGCCAAGTCCGGCCTCGTCCACGTAACGGACATGGCCCGCATCATCAAGAACCTGCCCTTCAGCCATTAAAATAGCTGCAAGGGCCGTGTCCGCCCGTCTGCCGGCCATAAGCCGGTAACTCAGCGAGTGAGGCTGGGCGGACCCATTATAATAAGAACAACTCGCTGAACGAGGAGCGCGGCCCAAGAAACCGCGCGCAACACCATGCCAAGAGCCACCAATTCTCCCGCATCCCGCGAGCGCCGCAAACGCGTCCTCGAGAAGGCCAAGGGTTTCCGCGGACGCCGTTCCAAACTCTTCCGCTACGCGAAGAACGCCGTCATGAAAGCCGAGTACTGGTCCTATCGCGACCGGAAGACTCGCAAGCGCACCTTCCGTTACCTCTGGATCGCCCGCATCAACGCCGCGGCCCGCGCCAATGGCCTCACCTACAGCCGATTTATGGAAGGGCTCACCGCCGCCGGCATCACCCTGGACCGCAAGGTCCTGGCAGATATGGTCGTGACGGACGAGGCCGCGTTCAAGTCCATCCTCGAGTCCGTAAACAAGGCCCTCAAGGACAAAGCCGCCAGCACCGCGAAAGCCGCGTAGGCCCACTTTCCAGCAAAAGATTATAGGAAAACGGTGTGACGGGGAAAAACCTCCGGCCACCGTTTTTCTGTTTCATGCAGATGAACCCGCCCTCCCTCAAGATGATCTCCGACGTCACACTCGGCATCGGCTTCGTCGTCTTCATCGCCGGCACCTACTTCGCGGGTAGGTCGCGATTCGCCTCCCTTACGGGCAGGGCGGCGATGGTCCAGGGGGCGTTCGGCGTTCTCTTGATCATGGTCCTTCTTGCCAGCCGGTCCATCAAATGGTGGTCTGCCGATTGCACCCACATCGCCCTCGCCATTTTCATGACGCTCAGCGGCTGCGCCCGCTTCTTCCTCTCGCAACGCCTCTCCTAGCCTTTCCCCAGCCGCCATGGACGAAACCCTCGATCAACTCCGCGCCGCCGCCCTCGCCGAACTCGACGCCGCAGACGGCGAGCAGGCCGTCGAGGCCGTGCGGGTCAAATACCTCGGCCGCGCCGGGTCGATCTCCGCTCTCAGCGAGGGGATGAAATCCCTCGGCAAAGAGGACAAACCCCGCATCGGCAAACTCCTCAACGAAGTCCGCGCCCAGGTCACCGCCGCCATAGACGCCCGCAAGGCCGCCCTCCAGGAGGCCCGCGATTCGGCCGCCGTGGCCGGGCTGGATACGACGCTCCCCGGGGTCCCCGTTTTGCGCGGCGCGCTTCACCCGATGACCCTCCTCCTCGACCGCGCCGTCGCCATCTTCCGCCGGATGGGTTTCGCCCTGGCGGATGGCCCCGACATCGAGGACGAGTGGCATTGCTTCGACGCCCTCAATACTCCCGCCGATCACCCGGCCCGCAACGAGCAGGACACGTTCTATTTGCCCGATGGCCGCCTCCTCCGCACCCAGACCTCGACGATCCAGGTTCGCGCCATGGCGGCGCAGCGCCCGCCCGTCCGCATCATCGGCCCCGGCGCCGCCTATCGCCGCGACGAGATTGACGCCACGCACCTCTCCCAGTTCACCCAGATGGAGGGCCTCTATGTCGATGAGGGGGTGACGCTCGCCGACTTGAAAGGCACGGTCGAGTTCTTCTTCCGCGAGCTCCTTGGCCCGAATGCCGAGGTCCGCTTCCGCCCTCACTTCTTCCCCTTCACGGAGCCGAGCTTCGAGATCGACATCAAGGCGCCCGCACTCGGCGGCGACCGCTGGCTCGAGCTGGCCGGCTGCGGTATGGTCGATCCCGCGGTCTTTGAGTCGATCAATCAGCGCCGCGGCGATAATGCGTACGATCCCGAGACCGTCAGCGGCTGGGCGTTCGGCTTCGGCCTCGAGCGGCTCGCGATGATCATCTCTTCCGTCCCCGACATCCGCTACTTCATCGAGAACGATTTGCGGTTCCTCGAACAATTTCCCTAGCCCATGAAAGTTTCACTCACCTGGCTCCGCGAGTTCGTTGAATTGCCCCCCACCACGCAGGAACTCGTCAATCTCCTCACCCTCGCCGGTGTCGAGGTCGAGGAGGTCATCCAGCGCGGGGTGGACATCCCTCACGTCGTCGTTGCCCAGGTCCTCGAGTCCACGCAGCACCCGAATGCCGACCGCCTCAGCGTCTGCAAGGTCGAGTGCGGCCAGCCGCAGCCGGCCCAGATCGTCTGTGGCGCGAAGAATTACAAGGTGGGCGATAAAGTTGCGCTCGCCCTGCCA
>Ga0302319_10016450_pt1 | contig 13633 bp, 12 predicted proteins | sample Bog_T0_2_FD_203319 | JGI IMG/M metagenome (GOLD analysis project Ga0302319, IMG submission 203319) | Peat permafrost microbial communities from Stordalen Mire near Abisko, Sweden - Bog_T0_2 | ecosystem: Environmental > Terrestrial > Soil > Wetlands > Peat | place: Sweden: Abisko, Stordalen Mire...
GTTGATAACTGTGCTCCGGCGGCTTGACCAGGGCGATCACTCCTTGCGAGGTTTCGGTGGCGGCGATGTCGCGAAACAGGTTCTCGGGTAGCAGAGACACATCCAGCAAGGTTCCGAAGCGGCTTTCCAGCGCGCCTTGGGCAGCTTCCGAAACCAATACTGCGCTAACGTCGCACCCACTGCGAAGCGCTTCTTCGAGCAAGTGGAAGCCTTCCGCGACGCAGTATCCCTGTTCGGTCAACGACCCGCGTAGAATAGCTTTACGGACGTCTTTCAGAACCGGATTTCGCGCGCTGGTCAGCGTCTTCATATATCTATCATGAAATGGATTGTCGGGGCGGCGCTCGCAGTGCTAATTCTGGCAGCCTCGCTGGCGTTCCTTTTTCACATCGCCGGCCAGATCCAGCAGCAGTCGACGGTGGATGACGCGCAAAAGGCCGACGCCATCATCGTGCTCGGCGCAGCGGAGTATCGCGGGCGTCCGTCGCCGGTGCTCGAGGCGCGTCTGAACCATGCGCTGTGGCTGTATCTGAAAGGTCTGGCTCCCCGCATCATCACCACCGGTGGAGCGGGCGGCGATCCCGTTTTCACCGAAGGCGCAGTCGGCCGCGCCTACCTTACGCGCCGTGGCGTACCGCCGGAGGCGATCATCGTCGAGGGACAAGGCGGGTCCACCGTTTACAGTGTCATCGCCGTCGCGGAAATCATGGAGCGTATGGATCTGCATTCCGCCATCGTGGTCAGTGACGGTTATCACATCTATCGCGTGAAGAAGATGCTGGAAGCGCGCGGTTTGAAAATCTATGGTTCTCCCCGCCCGTCGGTGATGCCGTCCGGTTGGCGTGAGAAATGGATCTATTTGAAGCAGGCAGCCGGTTATGTGTTGTGGCGCATCGGCATCACCGTGTGATCAGCATTAGCCGCACGTCGGCAACGTTGGTATTGGTGGGCCGGGTCTTGATCAGGCCGCCGCAGGCTTCGAAGAAACGATAGGAATCGTTGCGCGCCAGATAGTCGGCGGCGGGGAAACCCAGGCTGGCTGCGCGGGCGACTGTGTGGCCGTCCACGATCGCTCCCGCCGCATCCGTTGGGCCATCAGTGCCATCGGTGCCGGCGCTGAGAATTGTGATCTGCGGCGATCCGCTGATATCAATAGCGGCCGCGAGCGCGAATTCCAGATTGCGTCCCCCTAGGCCGTGGTCGTCGCGGAGCGTGACTGTTGTCTCACCTCCAGAGACGATACAGGCTGGGGGTCGAATGGGATGTCCGCTGGCCGCCGCCTCTAGCGCGATCGCGGCGTGCATGCGCGCTACGTCGCTTGTTTCGCCTTGTATCAAGGTAGACAGAATCAATGTGCGGTACCCGAGCGTACGGGCTTGTTGAGCGGCCGCATCGACGGCCAACCGGTTGCTGCCGACAATCAGGTTCTGCACGCGTGAAAACACCGCGTCGCCGGGTTTCGGTGTTTCTCGGGCGGCGTCTTCTAAATGTTTCGCAACGGACCCAGGAACCTGGTTCCATAGATCGTACTTATCCAAGACATCGCGGGCATCGGCAAACGTAGAGGCGTCGGGTGCAGTGGGGCCGGATCCAATGACATCCAGGTTGTCGCCGATAACGTCGGACAGGATCAGAGTCAGCACCCGTGCCGGATAAGCCAACGCAGCGAGTTGCCCACCCTTAATGCGGGAGAGATGCTTACGCAGGCAATTCATCTCATGGATGTTGGCGCCACAGGCTAGCAGGATTTCAGTGACTCGCTGCTTATCTTCCAGGGTCACGTCCTCCACGGGCAAAGGCAGTAAGGCCGACGCGCCGCCTGAGATCAGGCAGATGACGAGATCGTGGGCAGTTGTGTCGCCAGCGATCCGGGCGATGCGTTCAGCGCCCTGGATGCCGTTGGCGTCGGGGATGGGATGCCCGCATTCGTTGAGGGCGATCCGCCGCACGGGCGCGATATGGCCATATTTAACATTCATCAGGCCAGCGGTAATTCGTTTACCAACCAGTCGCTCGACGGCCTGAGCCATGCTGGCGCCGGCCTTACCCGCCCCAATTACAAAGATCCGTTCGAACTTACCGAGGGGGTACCGCCGCCGTCCCGCGGCGAGGACATCGTCCTTAACGCGGACTTGGCGGAGTATGGCCTCCGCAGGGTCGGCTGCTCGAAGTGATGCCTTAAAGATGCGTACTGCGTCCGCCCGACTCGACATCGCTGAGCCGCTTACCTACGCAAGCTTACTCGCGATCCCGCAAGAACGCCGACAACTCCGGCGCCAGCGCCTGCTTCCTGGCAATACAAACATCAATCGACTCCAGCGTCTGCGTCAAATTGCGCGGACCACCGGTATACTGCTTCACGCGGTCCTCAAAGAACGACTGCACTTCCGCCCGATGCTCCGTATCGCAAAACGCGCGGCCAACTTCCGGCAAGCTGGCAGCAAAGTCAGCGCCAACCTCGCGAGGCAATCTTGCCAGCAGAGTGTTCAGATTATCCTTCACGAACTGGAACGGCAAATCCCGGGTTTCGCGATAAGACAGAGGTCCGAACAGCAACTGATAGAACGATTCGCGGACGTCGAAATCGTTGCTGAGCAGTAAGCCCATCGCGGCCTTCGCGAGTTCGGGATTGCGAAACGATCCTAGAGCGCCAATTAAGGTCTCGCGCGTCCGCTGATCCTTCTCCTGCAACGACGCCGTTTTCAACCGGTCGAATAAATCGCGATCCCCGAACTCAGCCGCCACATGCAGCACCGGACCCAACATGCCTGGCTCAATAGCTTTGTGATCGTCCAGCCAATGCCGCGCCAGTTTGCCCGCCTCATCGATCAGTTCCTGGTCCTGGCCATCCTTGGCCACGTCTTCCACTAGCACCTGGCGCAACAGTTTGACGTTCTCGTCGTCGTCAGGCTTCGATTTCCAGCCTAGCTGTAACGCTCGCGGTCCAAACACCTGCCGGATGTAAGCCGCCGCCTTAGGCTGCAGATCTCCCGGAACCATCCGGGAATTTACGAGGTTCGCTATGTCCAGAGCGCTCTCCACCACGTGCCGGTCGCTGTCTTTGCTGAATTCCGGGACCAACGAAAGCGCGAGTTTCGGCGAAACTCCTCCGGAGTCAACCAACGCATTCACATCCCCTAACACGCCTACGCGCTCGGCCACGTTGAGATGACTTCCTCCGTCGCCCAGTACCTGCTTTAGCAGGTCGCCCTTGTAATCGACGCGATAGTAGCCGACCTCCTGGTCGTTGGCCAGCACCCAGGCTGGACAGCTCTTGGCGTGACGCAGCGGCATCTCCCCATTCGTGTCCGACAGCAGTTCACATTCGCTGTAAACCTCGCCGTTCGCTTCGTACTTCACGCATACGGGAACTTGCCAACTGGCCTGCGTGGATCCGGGCGACCCGATCGGCAACGAGCGTTTCTGTGCCAGCTTCAACAGCGGATGTTTGGCGGCGCATTCGAGCGATACGGTCAGCAGCGGGACCCCGGGCTGATCGAGAAAGCTGTTGAAAGCCGGCGCAATGTTCTTGCCCGCGGCCACGCTGATCGCCGCTTCAAAGTCCGTAGTTGTGGCGTTGCCGTTGGCGTGCTGTTTGATATAGAGCCGGACTCCCTTCCGAAACGTGTCGCTGCCGATCCAGTGCTCGAACATCTCAATAACAGCCGCGCCCTTCTGGTAAGTGATGTCGTCGAACGCGTTGGCTATGTCATCGTCGGTAACAATCGGCTGCCGGATCTTGCGCGCCGACGCCAGACTGTCCAGATTTTCGGCTCCCAATCGATCGTTCACTTCCGTAATGGACATGTTCCACTCCGGCTTCCATTCGCCGGTGATCTTGTTCTCCATCCAGGTGGCGAACGCTTCGTTCAACCAGATCTCATTCCACCAGGCAGTCGTCACCAGATCGCCGAACCACTGATGCGCCATCTCATGCGCCGTCACGATAGCGCACTCCCTTTGCCGCCCGATGGTGTCGTTATCCGGCTTCGAGAGCAGCAGGCTCTGTCCATAGGTGATCAGCCCGACGTTCTCCATCGCAAAATTGCTGATCGGCATCACGACACTATCGAGCTTCTCGTAAGGATAAGGAGTGCCGAAGTATTTTTCCTCCAGCTTTAAGAGTTCGGGAATCGATTCGGCGGCGAATGTCGCTTCGCTCGCGCGGCCCCTGGGAACGATGATCCGCAATGGAGTCCGCCCGACTTTCCCCGCGCTGACCGCGTCGAACGGTCCCACCGCCAGCGCGATCAGGTAGCTGGGAAGCGGTTTGGTGATCCCGAAGGTGACTGCCTTCATACCGCCGCTTTCCGGCTCCTCCGCCAACGATGGCGTGTTCGAAAGCGCCATGTCTTTCGAGGGCACATGCAGGGTCATCTGCCAGGGGACTTTGTAACCAGGCTCGTCGAAACAAGGAAACGCCCGGCGGGCATCGGTCGGCTCGAACTGGCTATAGACGTACCAGTTGTCGCCATCCTTCATCTGAAAGAGCCCGGCGCTGCTGTTGCGGCTGATGGCGCCATCGTAGGTAATGTGCAGCGTACCGGTCCCGGTGACTTCTTTATCGAAGCGCAGACCCACGAAGTTATCGCCGCCCGGAACCACCGCCGCCTGATAGGTTTGGCCGCTGGTCTTAAGAACAGCGTCTTTAATGTTGAGCTTGGTGGCGTTCAGCCAAAGCAGCTCTTCCGGCTGCTTTAGATCTACGTCGATGTCGACCGAGCCATCGAAGGTGTCCTTATCGGGCACGATGGTCAGATTGACAGCGTAGCGGATCGGCGCGGCCGTATTGGGCAGACGGAGGCTGGGCGCCTCGGGGCTTTTGGCAGCGAAACAGGCGGCGGCCCAGGCGAGCGAGACAAAGATCGGTTTCAACATCGGACTCTTTCAGTTGGACGCGCCGGCCGCTGATGTGGTTGATATTTTCGCTTTACTCAACGGTGAAAGGCGCCGAAGCGACTGTATTTTCCCATGCCAGGGTGAGTTTGCCTTTATTCCCGCCGGCGCTCTCAAGCGAAATTTTGAATGTCTCAATGGGCGCGGCGGGCTTGCTCATGGTCATCTTCACGCGGCCCAGGTCTTGTGTCTGATCGTAATCGAGTCCGCTCATTCCGGTCTGCTTGTTTACGATTAACTGCCACTGGTTGGGATCGAGAAAAGTGAACAGGGAATATTTGCCTTTGGGAACCTTCAGACCGGCGATGTTCAAGTCGGCAGCGGTGTCGAGTACCGTGGCCTCATTGGCGCCGGTGCGCCACACTCTGCCGTATCCTTCAAGGTCGCCGAAGATTTTGCGCCCGCGCATGGAAGGGGCTGAGTAGTGGATGGAGATCTTCTTTCCATTGATCGTCACGGAAGTGTCGGCGGGCGGGCTGAGAGGCTTCTGCGCGCTCGCAAGACTGGCAGTGAATCCAAGCACCAACACAGAGGTCGACACAGAGGTCAACACAGAGGTCAACAGGGATCGAGTCGATTTTTGCATCTTTAGATTCAGTATACGTTGCGCTGGAGCGCGCTTTTCGCCTCGCGGGCGTCCCGTTCCAGCTTCGGAATGGCGCGGCTCGCGGCGAGGGCGACGGTGGCATTCATCACTCGCATGGCGTCCCCACGGCGTCCGTCGTGTGCCAGCACGATGCAGCGCGCAATCTCGAATTGGACTACGCTCTGGGTTGGAAATTTCTTAACGTCGGGCGATTGAAACTGCGCCAGCACCGCCGCCGCCTCGTCTGCGCGGCCGGTACGTATTAAAGCGCGAGAGAGAACAGCTGCGGCTTCATAACGATGGCCTTCCCGCCCAGAGGACGTGAAGGCGGTGAGCGCCAACCGGGCCTGCGACGCCGCGTCGGCGAAATGGTCCTCCGCAAAACTGAGACGGGCCCATGCCAGTTGGATTTCCGGCTGGCCCATGCCTGTCGGGAGACTGCGGGCCGCGGTTCGGGAATCCTCAAAGCTCTTCCGGGCCGCTGCTAAATCACCCTGATCGAGTTGAGTATCCCCGAGATCAAGGAGCGTTTCACTCAGTTCGAAAGGCTCGTTTACCTCTCGCAAAACAGCGACCGCCTGGTTGTACTCGGCTATCGCCCCGGCGCTCTTGCCCTCCAGAGCCAGCGTACGCGCCTCGGCCGCCTGACTGAGGCCGGCGCTCTCTCGGTCACCGCTCTGCCGCGAACCTTGGAGGGCCTGTTCGATGAAACTTCGAGCTTCGGCCAGCCGCCCCGATTGCGCCAGTACATTGCCGAGTTCCAAACATACGGGGTAGCGTTTTTGGGGACCGATCTCGGAAGCGACGGTTAGCGCCGACCTCTCATAACGCTCCGCCGCCGGCAAATCACCCTGCAATTCCGCGGCATAGGCCAGGCCGTTCAGGGCGTTTAACTGCTCGAGCGAGTTTCCGATTTCATTCGCGGTGTCGAGAACCGATTGATATAAACGCCGCGCACCCCGCAGATCGCCCATCCCTACCAATTGGTTAGCTTCAATCCGGTATGCGGCGGCCACGCAAGCGCGATCGCCGAGTTCCGCACAGATCCCGCGTGCCTCGGCCCGCATCTCTTGGAACCCGGCCATCCCGAGATTTTGCATCGCTCCCGCTTCCAGTAGTCGCGCCTTGGCATACTGAAGCTGGGCGCCACGCGACTTCGCTTTTTCGGCAGCCGATTGAGCCGCCTTCTGCGTGCGTGCAAAATCGCTAACCGCACCGGCCGCTTGGGCCTCGGCCATATCGACACGCGGATCGTCGCCAAGCGGAGCCGGCAGGCTGCGTAGCGCCTGCACGGTTTTCAACGCCTCCTGACCCTGGCCGCCGCGAGTTTGCGCGGACCCGAGCAGCAAGCCGTATTCCAAGTCGTCGGGCAACAGGGTGAACAGTGCCTGGTACACCTGAATGGCTCGGGGCCAGTCGTGAGCCATATTGCGATATCGCCCTTCGATTTCGAGTTGCTCCACTCGGCTCAGGTCCGCCGAGGCATCCAATGCGAGCTTCGCTTCCTGACCCGCGCGGATGTCCAAACCGAGGGCGGACCAAGCCGCTGCAAGACCCGAATGACACAGCGCATTCGAAGGCGCTGACGCCACGGCCTTTTCCAAATACGTCCGCGCGCTGAGTGCGTCCCCTTGGCGCAGGTGTTCCATTCCCTTCGCATACGGCTCCATGGCGGACGCTTGGAAGGATTGCTGGCCGCCGACGGGCAGGCGCACGCCCAACTGCGCTCGGATCCGGCCTGCGCAACGCCGGACAAGCTCCGGCAGAGCGTCCTCTGCAGACTCGTCGCCGATCGCCGCCACCTGCTGCCCGGAACGCGCGTCGAACAACATAACATCAAGATGAATGCCGGGTCTGCGCTGTAAATAGGAGCCTGCTACGACATAATCGCTGCCGAGATTCGCATGTACCCGTTGCATCAACAGGACTGGATACGCGGCTTGCGGAGTTAGTGATAACTCGGTCCGCATGCGGGCCACGTTTTCGAGCGGCAGGGTTCGCAAGCGCTGTTCCGCGCTGAGGTCGATGTTCATCAACTCGGATACCGCCGCCGAGATCCAGGCCGACTCAGGTTGCGAGGAAAGGTCCTGAAAGCCTAGCACCGCAATGGACGCGCGCACTGGCAACCCCGCTGAATTTCTGCGGAACCGGAACCAGCCCGCTAAGGAAATAGCGATTAGCACAACGGCGATTCCTAGCCAGATTGGGAGCATCCGGCGTGTCGGTAATAGTGGCGTCGGCCCGGCAGTGGCCTCGGGCATGCTACGCCACCGGAACTCGGGAACGTAGCCGCCTTTCGGGAGCTCGATGATCACCGGATCGTCGAGTCCCTCGTCCTGATAATACTCGGCAAGCTTCAGACGGAGCCGCCGAGCTTCCAGCCTCACCACCGGGTCGGTGCGAGGATCGTAGTCCTCCGGGCGATCCAACACCGTCACGCCCAGCGAGTACTCCTTCAATTCCCCGCTCCGCCCGTCCAGGGTGAGATTGGTCAGGTGCCGCAACAAGCGCAGGCAGCGTTCGGCCTTTCGAAAGCAGTTCGATGCCCCGAGACGCGCCAACTCGCCCGTTACGGCGGCGCGATCGGGCGCTGTTTCGCTCGCACTGACGCGATTCGGCACGCTGCGGTCTCCCGGATTCATAATAATGCACTCTTGCAGTAGAACCCGGAAGTTGAATCCATTCAGCGTGTTAACTTACGTAGGCTACCGTTGTCTTCTTGTTTACCAGCCGGCTGGGCGCCTACCATCAGCCATATGTTCCTCAGAATCTTTGCATGCGCCGCAATGGCGATCACTCTCCCGGCCCAGACCGTTACGAACCTGCATAATTTCGACGTCACCGACGGCCAATTCCCTTTTGCGGGGCTGGTGCAGGCGGCCAACGGCGATCTCTACGGAAACACCTACAGTGGGGGAGCCAGCCCTAACAATGACGGCACGATCTTTAAGATCACGCCCAGCGGTACGCTGACAACTGTTTACAACTTCTGCGAGTTAACCAATTGTACCGACGGAGCAACACCGATCGGGCCGCTGGTCCAGGATAGCAACGGGAACCTTTATGGGACCTCCGGGTACGGGGGAGCGAACGGGCGTGGCATCGTGTTCAAAATCAGCGCGGGCGGAATGCTGACGACGCTCTATAACTTCTGTAATCTGGCTGGATGCGCGGACGGATCCCAGCCTTACGCAGGTTTGGTCCAGGCCAGCAACGGAAATCTCTACGGAACCACGGAGTTCGGCGGAGCCAACAGCCACGGTACCGTATTTGAAATCACTCCGGCTGGAACGCTAACAACGCTATATAGTTTTTGCGCCCTCAGCGGTTGTGCCGATGGCGTGAGCCCCAGCGCTGGACTGGTCCAGGCCGGCAATGGCGATTTCTACGGAACAACCCAAGATGGCGGCGCGAACCACAACAACGACTGCGACGCATATGGTTGTGGCACGGTGTTCAAAATCACCCCCGGGGGCGGGCTGACGACTTTGCACAGCTTTTGCGCCAAGACCGGATGCGCCGACGGTCAAACTCCGGTCGCAGGGTTGGTTCTTGCTTCCAACGGAAATTTTTATGGAACAACGCAACTGGGCGGAGCCGACAACAACAATGGCACGGTCTTCGAAATCACACCAACAGGCAATTTTAAAACGCTGTACAACTTCTGCTCCCAGAGCGGGTGCACGGACGGGCAAGGTCCCATAGGGGGGCTGATCCAGGCCACGGATGGCGACCTTTATGGAACAACCTCGGCTGGCGGCATCGGTTATGGCACCATCTACAAAATCACTCCGAGTGGTTCGCTAACCACGTTGCACAGCTTCCTCAATACCGACGGTTCCGAGCCTTACGGGACGCTGGTCCAGGATACGAATGGAACCTTTTACGGGACAACCTTCATCGGGGGCGCCAATGGGTATGGAACGGTCTACAGTCTGTCGGTTGGATCGGGTCCGTTTGTGGAAACAGTGCCTACCTCCGGCAAGGTGGGAGCGGCCGTGAAAATTCTAGGGAGCAGTCTGACCGGCGCGACCAGCGTTACCTTTAACGGTACGGCGGCTGTGTTCACTGTGGTGTCGAGCTCTGAAATCACCACCACGGTACCCTCCGGCGCGACCAGCGGCGCCGTGAAGGTTACTACTCCCCATAGCATGCTTTCGAGCAACGTGCCGTTCGTGATCCCGTAGGATTCCTACGGGTACCTCGAAGGGGTTATGATAATTCGGCCAATCAATCGATCTTTTGTGCGCGATCTTTTCCCAAACCTCGAAAGGGCGGCAAATCGGGGCCCACCTCCATGCGGGGGACGTGGTAGGCCTCGACCTCACTCCCGAATAAGGAAAGTTCCTCTGGCAGAAACACCTGGCCACGCAGCCGGCGAGCTATTCACTCGATCACGTTCGTCCGATAATGAAAGAGGCATCTTATGGCGAACGGGCAAGTCGCGCGAACGACAGTTTACCTCCGGAAGCTGACATAGGTAGAAAAGAGCTTCAGGGGATCGACAACGAGCGTTGGGCGAATGCGGAGAAGGAAGCCGACGAGCGGATCGCGGCCCGGGAAGCCTCTCCCCCACCGCGAGCAGCCAGCCGGTAGCACCCCACCCAAAAAAGCGATCTCTGGACCGATGAATCCCACGCCAAAGAGGGACGTGCTGAAAATCTTCGCTCCAGCGGCGCGCGGCCTGGCGGCCCAGCTACCGTCTGGCGAAATCACCCGCGAACCACGGTCTGGGTGGTGGCGTTACAGTAGTGGAGCTCCGGGCCGTTCTTGCCAGAGTGCTCGCCAGTGCGACAGCGGCTGACGCGACTGACGCTAACCCCGCCGATTCCCAGCGTCTGCGAACGTTCGTCCGTGACCGCTCCTGTGATCTCGGGGCGGCCGACGATGAACGCGTCCGCTTTGGCACGTATGGTTACTATCTGAAAACGGCCGCTGTTGCAGGCGAGCGCGATGATCTGCTCGCGCGTTAAGGGGCCGGCGTTGCCTTAATTTCGTCTACGTAAATAGTGTGGACCGGATAAATTGTCGTGAAAATAGCGATCGGGCCAACGCCATCCTTGCTCGGGCGCAGCTCTTGGGCCGAAGCGGCTGAACAGATCGCCAGCAGCAAAATAAGCTGCTTCATCACTCCTTTACTCCTCTCACGTTCACTTCCACGACTCCCGCCCGAAAGACGCCATCCGGCACGCGCTCGACGCCCGCATTGGTGTGCACATCGCCATCCAGTTCCACGGGATCGACCACCCAAACGTACTCCACGCCCCAAGCCAGATATTCCTTGATCTTCTTCCGCAACACCGAAGCCTTGTCATCGGGCGAGATGATCTCGACGCAGAGCAGCGGCGTCTCGCTGCGGCTAGCGCAGAGGCAAAGGTCCGGGATGCGCCTGCTTCCTTCGCGCGGCGCTATCGTCCATTCGGGATACGACCGGAATTCCGGACGGAAGGCGCGGAACGCGAAAATCAGAAACTCCAGCATTTCGCTATGTGGCTTTGTGGGCATGGGACGCTCGACAATCTCTCCGTCGTCGAATTCGGGCTCGCGCTCGTAATTAGGGAGCATTTCGTAATACTGCTCCAGGGTGACTTGGGTAGTTGTGCTCATTTCTTCTTCGCCTTCCTTGCCGGGCAATTCGCTAAATGCGCTCGCAACTCCCTCGCGGAAAACGCCGCGCGGCAGTGCCCTTCTTCATCACCGGAGGGCGCCCACCCGCGCCAGTCTTTCGTAGCGATTGCAGCAGGCGTGCAGCCTAGGACCCTCCACCGTTCTTTTTGCCACGCTTCCATACTACGCTGACCGTGAAATTCACCGCAATAAGCCCAGCATGCTCTATTCGCATCCATAGGGGAAGCTCCTAAAATGAACGGGGGTTTGGAACGGGACGTGCACAGGAAGAAGAAGCCGTGAGAAACAGATGCTTTAGTTCTAGCGCGTCTCAACGGCTCGAGGAAAAATATGAGAACACTGAGACACCTAAGTTTCATGAGTATTGCTGCTGCGGGCCTGTTTTTGGCCACCTCCCGTCAAGCGTCCGCACAGGTTTCCGTTAGTATCGGAGAGCCTCCCGTTTGCCCTTACGGGTACTACGAGGCGCCTCCTTACAACTGCGCTCCCGATGGATTCTACGGCCCCGAGTGGTTCTCGGGAGGTATATTTATCGGGGCCGGACCATGGTTCCATGGCCCGGAGCACTTCTACGGACACGTCGATCATCATCTCGACTATCGCAAGGGATACCACGGACCAATGCCCGCACGGGGCGAGCATCCGGCGGAACACCGAGCTGAGTTTCACGGCACGGCAATGCACGACCCGCATGGTCATGAAGCCCCTCGCGGACGCAAGTAAGCGCCCCGGCGATATTCCCTAAACTGTTGCGAGAATCTTTACCGGAATGAGCTTGATTCTGCCGCCAGCGATTTTGCCGGCGTTGTGATGCAATCTATCCCGGGGGTGGTCGGTTCCCCGCCCCCGGCTGGATTTTTCACAATATCGGGCTTGAATCACCATCCACCGGACCTTGAACTGGGCGGACCTATACATGGGAGCAGGTAATTTTTGCATTGTGGGTAGATACGCCGCGCTGGAAAAGCTTCTTCTATTCCTAGCGATCCTTTGCGCTCCGGCGACAATTGTTGCACAAACGATTCCGAGCGGCGCCGCGATCGACTCGGAAGTGGGCAAGATCATGAACCGAACCCACGCCAAGGGCATGGCCGTTGCGGTCATCGATCGTGGCAAGGTCGGCTATGTGCAAGCTTATGGAATCCGCAATGCCAAGGGAGCTCCGCTCGATACAGACACCGTTATGTACGCCGCGTCGCTGACCAAGACGGTGTTCGCATACACGGTGATGCAACTGGTCGATCAGGGCAAGCTTAACCTTGACACTCCAATTAAGAACGACCTCGACAAGCCGCTGCCGAGCTATGGCCCGGATCCGGTTTTTCCGGACAAATATGGACCATACAAGGATCTTGCCGGCGATCTGCGCTGGGAGCGGATCACTCCTCGTATGTGCCTGACTCATTCGACGGGTTTCAGTAACTTCTGGTTCTTGGAACCCGATCGGAAGTTGCACATCGACTTTGACCCTGGAACGCACTTCAGCTATTCGGGCGAAGGCTTGATCCTTCTGCAATTCGTCATCGAGCACGGGCGCAAGGCCCAAGGCCTGGGGCTTGATGTCGGCGATTTGACGAAGACCAACTTCGACCGTTTGGGGATGACCCGTACAAGCCTGATTTGGCATAGCAACGGTCAGGACCCCAACGTTGCGGACGGATGGAACGATCAGGGTCAGCCGCAGCCACATGAGAAGCGCAGTAAAGTGCGTGTGGCAGGCTCCATGAATACAACCATCTCCGACCTCTCGAAGTTTACCGCAGCCTTGGTGAATGGCGATGGCCTCAGCCGAGTGTCATTCGCCGAGATGACGAGGCCGCTACTGCACATCACCGTTGCCCATCAATTTCCGTTATTCCAGCCCGACTTACCGTTGCATGAGCAACGCAAAGATCTATACGCGGGCTTAGGCGTTGTCGTCTTTGACGGCCCGCAGGGTCACGGTTTCTATAAAGGCGGGCACGATGGACAGACCGCCAATACCATGGTCTGCCTCAAGGCCAGTCAGCGCTGTGTCTTGATCCTGTCAAACGATGTTCGCTCCGAAGCAGGTTTTGCCGAACTGGTCGGGTTCATTCTCGGCGACACCGGCGTGCCTTATGACTGGGAATACGGAGACCACGCCGGAAAGTCTTGAGTTCACCGGACTCGAAGTGCCGAGTTTTCGTTTCGAGCGTAAAGCTAAACCTGGAGCGCTATGCTCCCCGTAGGTCCCCTAGACTTTCGTCCAGGTCGCAACTCTACGAACGTCCGATGCCTCAAGCGGCTTCACTGCCGCATTCTTGAGGTATGGAAAATCCATTGATCGCACTCTCCGACGAGCTTGCGGCTATTGTTGAAAACGCGGGGCACTCCGTAGTAACAGTGCACGGGCGGCCCCGCATCGCCTCCAGCGGCATAGTGTGGAAACCCGGCATCGTAGTCACCGCCGAACACACGCTACGCCGCGACGAAGATCTTCGCATCACTTTACCCGACGGCAAGACTGTGCCTGCCGAGATCGCCGGTCGCGACGCTGGCACC
>Ga0302319_10016451_pt1 | contig 13633 bp, 9 predicted proteins | sample Bog_T0_2_FD_203319 | JGI IMG/M metagenome (GOLD analysis project Ga0302319, IMG submission 203319) | Peat permafrost microbial communities from Stordalen Mire near Abisko, Sweden - Bog_T0_2 | ecosystem: Environmental > Terrestrial > Soil > Wetlands > Peat | place: Sweden: Abisko, Stordalen Mire...
TAAACCGTCGTGAACACCGGCTCCGCTCACGCGGAGCTTTGCAACGGCTTGAGCCGGATGAAGGGAAACTTTCAAGTCCGGTTCTGAGGGGAGGGAGCGGCAGCAATGCCGCTCTCTTACCCGACAACGCGGGGTCAGAACAGACTTACGCTGCTTCGTAAAAAAAATTATGAAGCAACGATTCCGTCTCTACCGCCGCAATGGCGGGATTTATTACATCCATGACGATGAAACGGGCAGGCAGGAAAGCCTGCACACCCGCGAACGCGTTGAAGCCTCGGCGCTCTTCGCCGCCAAAACCCAGTCATACCGGCAGGCGCATCTGAATCTCCGGCTGGCCCGCACTTATCTGGCCGCCACCGATCCGATGGTGGCCAAACGCACCTGGCTGATGGTGATGGAGTCCATGGCCAAAATGAAGCGGGGCGAAACGTTGGAGCGTTGGAAAAACGTCATGCGGGACCAAGCCTTTGCGCTGATTCGCGACCGGCCGGTCCTCGACACCCAGGCGGAACATTTTCTCACGGTGTTGAACAGCGGCAAGGTTTCCACCAATGTCTATCTTCGCCGGATTCATAATTTCGCGCTGGACATGGGCTGGCTGCCCTGGCCGGTGATCATAAAACGCCAATGGCCGGCGATTGTATTCAAGGAGAAACGGGCCATCACCTGGGAGGAGCATTGTCGGATTCTTGAGCGCGAGAAAAACCCGGAACGCAAGGCCTTTTACAAAATGGCGTGGCACCTGGGCGCGTCGCAATCCGATCTGGCCTTTCTGGAGGCGGAGAACATTGACTGGGAACATCACGTCATCAGTTTTGCCCGCCAGAAAACCAAAACGGTTGCTCTGCTGCGTTTCAACGAGGAGGTTTCGGAAATTCTGCGGGATTTGCCGGGGAGTGGCCCGCTGTTTCCGTATCTGCGCACGGTGCGAGCCGGGGACCGGGCCACGGAGTTCTGGCAGCGCTGCCACGGCCTAGGCATCAAGGGTGTCACCTTGCACAGCTACCGATATGCGTGGGCGGAACGGGCGAAGATTGCCGGTTATCCCGAACGCTTTGCGATGGAAAATCTGGGGCACAACAGCAAGGCCGTGCATCGCGCCTATGCGCGGAGGGCGCAGGTAGAGCTGCCGTCACTGGCAGAATACGAGCGCCAGCGGAAGCTCTTTGCCAATGGCGGAGGAAATGAACCTGTGGCGCAAGTCTTCACCGCACAAGGAGGACACCATGCAACCCATTCAAATTAAAGCACTCGAACTGGAGCAGTCGGTGTTGAAATGTAAGCGTCACCCGTAGCACCTCTGGTTAAATTCTGACGGTTATTGTAGTTCTGAGCGCTATGATAACTACGAGTGGCTCTGATAATTCTTCTGTGGAACCTGCGGCGGTGGTGACGAAGTTGCCAGTGATCGCGGACACCAAAGGACGGCTGCGGGTGTCGAAGGTGCAACGGCGGGACAATCTTTCGGCATTGGCCCGCAGCGGCGAGTCGCTTCCCCGGTTTGCGCGGCGGACCGGATTAAAGTATTCAACGCTGGCCAACTGGGTGCAACGCAGTCGTGGTTCCAAACGCAACGGCCGACCGCCCCAGCTACGGTTATTGGAAGCGGTCGTTGAATCGCCTCAGGGGGCTACGGCTGCCACCCCGTTGGTTTTGCAGTTGTCAGGCCATGGGCACATCAAGATCCATGAGGTCGGACAGATTGAACTGCCACCCCATGAAAGTAACTCTGCCTGTGTAAAAATGACACAGCTCAATTCCTTATAAAATTCAGAGGATTGGCAGTTAAATGCCCCAAACTGCGACGGTGGCCGTGCGAACGCTGCTTGCGTAAGCACGGCCACGGCGGCAGGATATGTTTGCAACGGGTCAGTTGACTGAAATGTCAATCTGCTTCGGCTTGGCTTCCTCAACTTTCGGAAGTGTGACGGTGAGAACGCCGTCTTTGTATTGGGCCTTGATCTTGTCCGCCGCCACGGGCGTGGGCAATGTCAGGGCACGCTGGAATTTTCCATAGTAGCGTTCCTGCCGGTGGATCTCGACGCCTTCCAATTTCTCCTCGGCCTTACGTTCGCCGGAGATCAGCAGTGCGCCGTCGTGCAGCGAGACTTCGATGTCTTCGCGCTTCAAGCCAGGCAACTCGGTGCGGACGAAAAAGTTGTCCTTGTCTTCGTGGACATCCAACGCCGGTATCCAGGCCTTCAATGGCGATTCAAACAGACGATCCAGTTCATCCTGCAGGCTCGACAGGCGGCCAAAATTCAGGCCGACCAGTCCGGGTCTTTCACATTGTATCAGTTTCATATTTTTCAATTTGGTTGATTGTTGTTTACGACAAGACAACTTTAGCTGACACCATGCCAACCGTTCACAACTCGAAATATTGCTGAAAATAAAGGGTTTTCTGCACATCGTTCGATGGCCGCTGCCCAGCCGCTGGAAACATTTGGCACAAATGGCGTGCCATCGTCGGGTCATTTGTGCCATCGGCCCCAAAACAAAAAACCCCAAGCCGGGTGGCTTGGGGCCGGATAATAAATATTTTTAATCGAACGCGTGGCCGGCGCAGCACAGCACGTCGCGGACTTTGTGACGGACAAGTTCCTTCACCTTGGTGCGGGCCGGGCCCATGTATTTGCGCGGATCAAATTCCTTCGGGCTTTCCGCGAACACCTTGCGAATGGCGGCAGTCATGGCCATGCGCAGGTCGGTGTCAATGTTCACCTTCGTGCAACCCACGCGGCGCGCGACTTCAATGTCCGCTTCCGGCACGCCCGCAGTGTCCGTGCCCATTTTGCCGCCGTATTTGTTGATTTCCTCGGCCAGATCCTTGGGCACGCTGGAAGCCCCGTGCAACACGAGCGGATAATCGCCCATGCCGGCGTCGAGCAGCGCCTTCTTGATGGCCTTGAGCCGTTCGAGATCAAGATGCTGTTCACCCTTGAATTTGTAGGCGCCGTGTGAATTGCCGATGGCGACCGCGAGCGAATCCACGCCGGAAGCCTTGACGAACGCCACGGCTTCATCGGGATGCGTGTAGGCACCGCCCTTGGAATAACCGCCGCCTTCTTCGCCGTCGTCGTGCTGTGCGCCGACCAGCATGCCTAGTTCGCCTTCGACGACGCAGTTGTGGGCGTGGGCGTAATCCACAACCTTTTTGCAGATCTCGACGTTCTTTTCAAACGGCTCGTGGCTCGCATCAATCATCACGCTGGTGAAACCCTCGTCAATGCACTCCTTGCAGAGCTCGAAGGTGTCGCCATGGTCCAGGTGAACCGCGATGGGAATGGTCGAAAGACTGACGGCCGCTTCAATCAGTTTTTTGAGATAGGTGGGATGGGCGTATTGACGCGCGCCCTTGGAAATCTGGAGCATCAGCGGCGCCTTTTCCTCTTCGCAGGCTTCAACGATCGCCTGGATGAGTTCCATGTTGTTGACGTTAAACGCGCCGAGGGCGTATTTGCCTTTCAAGGCTTTCGCGAACAGCTCCCTTGTATGTGTCAGTGGCATAATTTTTGATATTTAATCTGCGTTTGAAAAACCTGCTCTTTCCAACGAAGGAAAATCATACCTCAAGCCTCCTGAAAGGAAATAAAAAATATGATCCTGTTCGGCGCAATAAATTCCTTTCCGTCAACACCGCTTTGCGTGAAAACTTTACCGGTGCAGGCGCATTTCCTTCTCGGCCCGGCCGGCAGCGGCAAGACCTTCCGCTGTCTGGCTGAAATCCGCGCGGCGTTGCGCGGCGCGGCCGCCGGCCCGCCGCTCATCCTGCTCGCGCCCAAACAGGCCACGTTCCAGCTCGAACGCCAGTTGCTCGCGGACGATTCGCTCCCCGGCTACACGCGGCTGCAAATTTTTTCCTTTGAACGGCTCGCGCAATTCGTCCTGGCGGAACTGGGCGTCACGCCGCCGAAATTTTTGAGCGACGAAGGCCGCGTGATGGTGCTGCGCGCGCTTTTGCTCCGGCACGCTGACGAACTCAAGCTGTTTCGGCGCAGCGCGCGGCGGCCCGGCTTCGCGCAGGAACTGAATGGCCTGCTCAACGAACTGCAACAGCATCAGGTCACACCCGCCAGTCTACACACGCTCGCCCGGCGAGAAGGCCTGTCCCGTGAATTGCGCGCCAAACTCCACGACCTCGCACTGCTGTCGGAAAAATATGCGGACTGGCTGCATGAACACGGATTGCAGGACGGAAACCACCTGCTGGATTTTGCAGCCGAAAAGCTCCGGGCACGATTCACGGTTTCCGATTCCCGATTCCCGATTCAACATCTGTGGCTCGACGGTTTTGCCGAGATGACCCCGCAGGAGCTGGATTTGCTCGCGGCGGTGGTTCCGATCTGCAACCGCGCCACCCTCGCCTTCTGTCTCGACGACCCCGGTGCGGCTGCCGTTGAAGATTCCCGGTTCTCAATCTGGTCAGCCGTCGGCAAATCGTTTCAACAATGCCGCCAGCGGATTCAAAATCTGCCGGATTGTCAAACCAGCATCGAGACCCTCGGGCGCAATTCGGTGAGCAATCGTTTCGCCGAAAGTCCGGCCCTGCAGCATTTGGAACGAACCTGGGCAAAACCGGCGCAAAGTTCAAAATTCAAAATTCAAAATTCCGTCAGGATCGTCGTCTGCCCCGATGCCGGGGCCGAAGCCGCGCTGGCCGCGCGACAAATCCTCAAATTTGTCCGCAACGGCGGACGTTACCGCGACTGCGCCGTTCTGGTCCGCAATCTCGACAGCCATCACAAGCCGCTCGAACGCGTGTTTCACCGCTACGAAATTCCGTTTTTTCTGGACCGCCGTGAAGGCGTGGCGCATCACCCGCTCGCCGAGCTGACCCGGAGCGCGCTCCGCACCGTCGCTTTTGACTGGCGGCCCGACGACTGGTTCGCCGCGCTCAAGGCCGGATTTTCTCCCGTGAAAGAGGAGAAAATTGACGAACTTGAAAATGCCGCATTGGAATTCGGCTGGCGCGGGAAGAAATGGCGAGAACCGTTGCCGGACGAAACCAGCGAGCAACTGCGCAAAATAATTTTGCCGCCGTTTGAAGCATTCTTCGCCCAGCTCGGCCGGAATAAATTTCAACCGACCGGCCTGCGGCTTGCCGAAGCCTTGCGCGAACTTTGGCGAAGCTTGCACGTCGAACAAACTCTGGAACGCTGGACGCTCGACGAGGAAAAACCGGCCACCGGTCACCGGCCGTCGGCAGTCCACCGGACGGTCTGGGACCAGATGAATGCCTGGCTGGATAATCTGGTGCTGGCATTCTCAAACGAGCAGCTGCCGTTGCGCGATTGGCTGCCGGTTTTGGAGGCCGGCCTGGCGAACCTAACCGTCGGCGTGGTTCCGCCAGCGCTGGATCAGGTGCTCATCGGCGCGGTGGACCGCGCGCGTAATCCCGACTTGAAGCTCGTGTTGGTGCTGGGCGTGAACGAAACCATCTTTCCCGCCACTCCTGCCGTCCAGTCCCTTTTGACCGATGCCGACCGCGATGAACTCACGCTTTCGCTCGGTCCGGGTTTGCACGATCAGCTGGCGCGCGAGTATTACTACGGCTACATCGCCTGCACCCGCGCCAGCGAAAAACTCGTCGTCACCTTTTCGCGCCACGACACGGACGACAACGCCTTGAACCCGTCGGCGTTCATCGTTCATCTCCGGCACATTTTCCCCGGACTTGAGGAAGAGGATTTTCAATCTGAAGTGCCGTTGGATGAGATTGAACACGCAAGCGAAGCGGTGCCGCAGCTGATGGAAATTCAAAACCCGAAGTTCCAAACTCGAAACGTGGAAGAACTGCTGCGGCTCCCCGCGCTCGCGGAATTGATCAAAAGCCTGAACACATTGCGCGAGCCGGACCCCGCCGAAAACCTGTCGCCCGCGCTCGCGGAAAAGCTTTATGGTTCGACGCTGCGGACTTCAGTCAGCCGGCTGGAGGAATTCGCTGCTTGCCCGTTCCGTTTTTTTGTCCGTTCCGGCCTGCGCGCCGACGAGCGGAAGGTGTTTGAACTCGACGCCCGGGAACGCGGCAGCTTCCAGCACGATGTGCTGAAAAAATTTCACGATGATTTGATGGCGGAAGGCAGACGCTGGCGCGATCTCACGCCCGCCGAGGCGCGCGCGCGCATCGGAACCCTCGCCGCCGGGCTGACGGAGAACTACCGTGGCGGCCTGCTGCGCGACACGGCCGAATCGCGGTTCACCGCGCGGGCGCTGGCGGAATCGTTGCAGGACTTTGTTGCGGTCATCGTGGCCTGGCTGCGCGAACAGAACGCATTTGACCCCGTGGCGGCGGAACTGGAGTTCGACCACAAACTTGGCGCGCGCGTTCCCGCCTGGGAAATTGACCTGGCTGGCGGACACACGCTGGCGCTGCACGGGCGCATTGACCGCGTGGATTTGTGGCGTGATCCGGCCGGGGGCGACGCCCTAGCGCTGGTGCTGGATTACAAATCGAGCGTCAAAAAACTGGACAAAGTCCTGGTCGAACACGGCGTGCAGTTGCAGTTGCTCGCATATCTGAACGTGCTGCGGCACTGGAAAAATCCGCGCGCGGTTTTTGGCGTGGACCGGGTGGTTCCCGCCGGTGTTTTTTATGTCAACCTGCGCGGCGAATACCCGGGTGGCGGCTCGCGCACGGAAATTCTGGCGGACGCCGACGCGGCGCGGCGCAGGGCGTATCGCCACACGGGACGGTTTGACGCGGGCGTGCTGGACCGGCTGGATCGCATCGGGGCGGCGGATCAATTCAATTATCGCCTGAACAAAGACGGCTCATTGCACAAAGGATCGGTTGAGGCCCTGCCCCGCGCGGAGTTTGAAAAATTGCTCGATGGCGTCGAAACGCAGCTGCGCGTTATGGGCGAAAGGATTTTTTCCGGCGCGGCGGAGGTGGATCCGTATCGCAAGGGCGCGCAGACGCCGTGCGAATTTTGTGATTACCAGCCGGCCTGCCGGATTGACAAGTGGACGCACCACTATCGCGCGCTGCGGGCGGCATCACCGTCCGGCAAATGAGACGTTTTTAGCGGCACGATAAATCCGCAGCAGACCGTAATCGTATTTTTCCAAGCAGTTCCCGCGCCCCGACGAGGTTGCCCCAGCCGGTGCGCTGGAACGCAACGGCGATTTCCGCCTGCGCCTCGGCGTTGATGAGTTGCGCCAGGTCAATTTTCTCGCCGGCCTCAATTGCCGTCGCCAGATGCCCATAAATCGTGCCGGCCACCAATCCGCGCGCCGTGGCGATTTCTGTCGGCGAATCGCCCGCGCGAAAACGACGGAGTGTTTCGCGCGCGGTATCGCCCAAGCTGGAACGCTGCGCCACGGGGATGACAAACGAATCTTCGGCAAAAATCTGGCGCGGATTTGTCGCCAGATGCAACGCGATTTCATCAAGAAAAACTTCGCCGAACTCGCGCAATTTCTTTTCGCCGACGCCGCTGATGCGGGCGAAGTCGCGTTCTCTTTCGGGATAATTCCGCGCCATCTGCCGCAACGCCACGTCGGAAAAAATGATGTAGGCTGGCACGTCGCGTTCGTCGGCGAGCCGCTTGCGCAGTTCGCGCAACCGCTCAAACAGCGTTTCGTCGCAGGTGATCTCGCCGACATGGCGGGTTTTCGTTTCCGGCGCTGTGACCGGTTTGGTGAGCGTGACCTTTTTTCGTTCCTTGAGCGCGGCGCGGCCTTCGTTGGTGATTTCCAACACGCTGAATTTTTCCGTGGTTTGCCGGAGAAAGCCGAGCCGCACCAGTTCGCGGCCAATCGCCGCCCATTCGGAGCGGTTGTGTTCCTTGCCGATGCCGAAGGTCGAAAGCTGCGCGTGGTCCCACTTGCGGATTTTTTCCGTGTCCGCGCCGGTGAGGACTTCGACCACGTGATTGAAGCCGACGCCAAAACCGTTTTTCTCGCGGATGCGATAGACGCACGAGAGAAATTTTTGCGCCGCGAGCGTGCCGTCAAACGTCGCGCGCGGGGAAAGGCAGTTGTCGCATGCGCCGCAATTGATTTCGGACTGCGGATTGCGGATTGCGGATTTTTCGGACGGGATACTGGCATCGAAATCCTCGCCAAAATAGCGCAGCAGTTCCACCCGCCGGCAACCGGCGCATTCGGCGTAATGCACCATCTGTTGCAACTGTTCGCGGGCAATTTGCCGTTCCTGCGGATTCGTTTTCTCGTCAATGAACGTCGTCTGTTTCACCGCGTCGCCGGGGCTGAAGAGCAAAACACATTCGCCCGGCAGCCCGTCGCGACCCGCGCGGCCGGTTTCCTGATAATATCCTTCGATGTTCTTCGGCAGGTCGTAGTGGAAGACGAAGCGGACGTTCGGCTTGTTGATGCCCATGCCGAAAGCGATGGTCGCGCAGACCACGCGAATGTCATCGCGCAGAAAAAGTTCCTGGTGCTCGCTGCGCTCCTTCGGCGTCAACCCGGCGTGATACGGCTTTGCCTTGATCCCGTTTTCGTTCAGGCGCTCGGCCACGCTCTCGGTCACTTTGCGCGACAGGCAATACACGATGCCGCTTTCCTTCGGTCGGGCGCGAAGAAAATCCAGCAGTTGATCATAAGGCTTGTTTTTGGCGATGACGCGGTAGGTCAGGTTCGGCCGGTTGAAGCTGGCGACGTAGCATTTCGGCTCGCGCAACTGCAAATGATTGACGATGTCCTCGCGCACGCGGCCGGTGGCGGTGGCGGTGAGCGCCATGAACGGGACGTCGGGAAATAATTTTCTCAGGTCGGAAATCTGGCGGTATTCCGGGCGAAAATCGTGGCCCCATTCGCTGATGCAATGCGCTTCGTCAATGGCGATGAGTTGCACATTCCAGCGTTTTAAATCGCCGAGAAAGCCGGACAACATCAAGCGCTCCGGCGCGGCGTAGAGCAGGCGAAATTCGCCGTTGTGCAAACCGCGCAGACGTTTCCGCGATTCATCGGCGGCGAGCGAGGAATTCAGAAACGTCGCCGCAATGCCGCTGGCCTGCAACGCGTCTACCTGGTCTTTCATCAACGCAATCAGCGGCGAGACGACCACGGTCAAGCCGTCGCGGACGAGCGCGGGAAGCTGGAAGCAAAGGGATTTGCCGCCGCCGGTTGGCAGGAGCGCGAAGACGTCCTTGCCCGCGAGCGAATCGCGGATGATTTCCTCCTGCAATGGCCGGAACGAGGTGAAACCGAAGTATTGCTTCAGCAGCGGGAGCAGTTCGGGGCCGGCGGATTTCACTCGTCCAAAAATAGTTTAGAAAGGCCGGGATTCAAGCTTTAGCTCGCTTGGCGGCGTGAAGGCAAAGTGGAAATTTTGACGGGCTGCCAACCGTCTCTACGACAGATTATGCAGATTCCCCACTAACCATTACTGGTTTTGGGACAAAATGCGCAACTGCGGCAAGTTCCAGCGCCAAGATTTTTTGGGCGGGTTACCGGCAAAACTACGCCACCCGGGCCAACCGACAATTAAATTATTAATCATATAACACTCAATAAATCACTTTGTTTAATGATAAGGATTAAATTTCCTGTCCTGGATTTGTGGAAACTTGCGCTGGAGCCGGTGGCATTGATCTGGCATCTGCGAAACACCCTCGGACATGAGCGAAAGGGCGGCTGGAATGGCCGTAACACGGTCTAGCTTCGGCGGGACCTGTCTAGGATTGCCGGCACATTGTCCAGGGTCGTCGGAACGGCGGCTGGCATCTCCGGAACATCGTCTAACCATGGCGAAACAAACGCTGGCAGCAATGGAACCGTGCTGGCGGCCGGCGGACAGGCGTAGCGGCTTCCGGCAGAAAGCCGCCGTCCAAAAATGAAAAGAAGGAGGAAAGGGGTGCGGCGCTCTGCCGAGATGCCGCCACTTCAGTGATATTCCTGCACGGTCTTGACCGCGTAGCCGGTTTTTTTCAGCGCGGCGATGCCGAGCGCGGCGGCCTTGGCACCGCTCAACGTGGTCATGATGGGCGTGCCGGTGTAAACGGCGGTGGTGCGGATTTTCACCTCGTCCTCGCGCGGCGACTGGCCGGCGGGCGTGTTGATGACGAGCTGGATTTCCTTGTTCTTGAGCAGGTCAATGACGTTGGGGCGGCCTTCCATCAATTTCAGAATTCGCTGCACTTTCAGGCCGGCCTTTTCCAAAACCGTGGCGGTGCCGCTGGTGGCGACCAGCTCAAAGCCGAGATCGGAAAATAATTTTGCGACCGCCGCCACTTCGGTTTTATGCGAGTTGCTGACGCTGATGAAAACTTTTCCGCTCGTGGGCAGAGGCGAGTTCGCCGCCATCTGCGATTTTGCGTAGGCCACGCCGAGATCGGCATCCAGGCCCATGACTTCGCCGGTGGAACGCATTTCCGGCGAGAGCAAAATGTCCTGGCCGACGAATTTGTTGAACGGGAAAACGGATTCTTTCACCGCCCAATACTTCGTCCAGATTTCCCCGGTGAAATTTAATTCCTTCAAAGTTTTTCCCGCCATGACTTTGGCGGCGAGCTTGGCAAGCGGTTTGCCGATTGCCTTGGAGACGAACGGCACCGTGCGCGACGCGCGCGGGTTCACCTCGAGGACGTAAACGGTTTCGCCCTTGACGGCGTATTGCACATTCATCAGGCCGATGACCTTCAATTCACGCGCCATCGCGTGGGTGTATTCGCGGATGATGCCGATGACTTTTTCGGAAAGCGTGTGGGGCGGCAGCACCATCGCGGCGTCGCCGGAATGCACGCCGGCAAATTCGATGTGTTCCAACATGCCGCCGATGACGATCGTGCCTTCGTTCGGATTTTTGAAATGGCCGACATCCGTGATGCAGTCCACGTCCACCTCGGTCGCGTCCTCGAGAAATTTGTCCACGAGCACCGGCCGTTCGGGTGACGCCTCGACGGCATATTTCATGTAATGCGACAGCTCGGCGTCGGAATAAACGATCTGCATCGCGCGTCCGCCGAGAACGAAGCTCGGCCGCACCAGGACCGGGTAACCAAGCCGCTTTGAAGCGACGAGCGCTTCGGCTTCGTTGGTGGCGAGGCCGTTCGGCGGCTGCGGAATTTTTAATTTGTCGAGCATCGCGGCGAACAGCTTGCGGTCTTCGGCGATCTCAATGCTCTGCGGCGAGGTGCCGATGATGTTGACGCCATTTTTTTGCAAGCCGAGCGCGAGGTTCAGCGGTGTCTGGCCGCCGAACTGCGCGATGGCGCCCCAGCATTTTTCGCGTTCGTAAATATGCAGGACGTCTTCCAGCGTGAGCGGCTCAAAAAAAAGTTTGTCGCTGGTGTCGTAATCCGTCGAAACCGTTTCGGGATTCGAGTTTACCATGATGGTTTCAAAGCCGTCTTCCTTCAGCGCGAAGGCGGCATGAACACAGCAGTAATCAAATTCAATGCCCTGGCCGATGCGGTTTGGCCCGCCGCCAAGAATCATTACTTTCTTGGCGGTGTTGCCTTTCACCTCGTCGTCGCCACGGTCGTAAGTCGAGTAGTAATAGGGCGTGTAAGCTTCAAATTCGGCGGCACAAGTGTCCACGAGGCGGTAGCTCGGCACGAGGCCGATGCGTTTGCGTTCGGCGCGGATGACGTCCTCGGTCGTGCCGGTGAGGTGCGCGATTTGCCGGTCGGAAAATCCGAGCGACTTGGCCTGGGCGAGTTTTTCAGCGTTGAGTAATGGCATTCGGCGAAATAAATTCGCGACAGTAAGCCGGAAAAGTTTCCAGGTGTCCAGCCAGAGTGTACATTCGCACTTGCCGGGGGCGCGGCTTTGCGCTAGGAAAGTGGCGTGACAAGACTTGGACAACAGCTGCTCTTGATGTGGCTGTTTGTTCCACTGCTGGCAGTGGCGCAAATTGACCCGGCGGCGCGCGACCTGGTGCAGTTTGGCTACAATCAGGCGTTCCATGGTCATGTGCCCATCGCCGGTTACGCTTTTTTTTACCATAACCAGCCGGATTTTCTGCGCACGAACCTCACCCTGCGGCTGGTGGTCGCGCCGGTTTATTTGGATTCCGAACTCGGCTTCGTCAACGGCCTCGGGCCGAACACGGATTTTGGCCTCGGGCTGGCGGGTGGCGGCTTTGCCGACAGCTACAATGAAATCCACGACGGCACGTTCAACCCGGGCGAATCCTTTGAAGGCAACGGCGCGGAAATTTCCGCCAGCGTTTATCACCGGTTCAACCCCGCCGACAAGATTCCGCTGAACTATATTTTGCGCGGCACGGCGCATTATGCGTTTTACAACCGCGACAGCGATACCGCGCCCGGATTTCAGCTGCCAGCCGACCACGCCGACTTCAATGTGCGCACTGGCCTGCGCTGGGGCGGCGTGGAACCGACACTGTTCCCGCCACTGGCGATGGAATTGTCCGTCTGGTATGAAGGCCACCTGCGCACCGACCCCGGAACTTACGGCTTCAACAGCCATGACGAATTCCGACAGCAGTCGCATTTGTTTTGGACGGAAGCCGCGCTGGCCTACACGCTGCCCCGCAGTCAGCAAAGTTTTTACGTCCGCCTCACCGCCGGGACGAGCGTGGACGCCGACCGTTTCAGCGCCTACCGGCTCGGCGGATTTCTGCCGCTCGTGTCGGAATTTCCCCTGTCGCTGCCCGGCTATTTTTTCCAGGAATTCAGCGCGCGGCAGTTTGTGCTGCTCAACGCCAACTACCTCGTGCCGCTCGACCCCGGCAAGCTGTTTGATCTGGATTTGAATGCGTCCACGGCCGTCGTGGATTATTTGCCCGGCGAATCGCAGCCCGGCAACAGTCTCACCGGTGTGGGTGGCGGCATTTTATATCACACGCCCTCCAACCGGTTGAAACTAATATTTAACTATGCCTACGGCATTGACGCCATCCGCGCGAACGGCCGCGGCGCGAGCAGCGTCGGCGTCCTCATGCAAATTGACCTGGGCCGGATGAGCAGCCCGAAATTCAACCAGCCGCAACCGCTGCCCTTGCACGGCTGGCAACGGTTTTTTAACTGAAACGGCGGCCGGCCGGCCCGCAACAAGTTTATTTTCCCGGGCAGAAAAATGTTTCTTGCCGCCGCCGGGCTCCGATTCAACTTGCGCGCCGCACGACGGCTTGGTTTATTGTGGGAACCGGGCGCATATGGTGGAATTGGCAGACACGCTACTTTGAGGTGGTAGTGCCGCAAGGTGTGCAGGTTCAAGTCCTGCTATGCGCACCAATGTTGACAACGGAAACAAAGCCTCCAATAGAAATGAGAATCCTCATGGCCGCCGGGTTATTGCCCGCAACCGCGCTTCCCGCGCAAACTGCCGCGTGTCAGGCGTTGTCAAAGTTTGATCAAACTTCAGGGAATGGCAGCGGTGGCTTAATAAACGTCGCGCGCTTGTTTGCGACAAATAACACCGTGACCCCGTGAAGCCTCCGCGTAAAATGAAAACGTTCCTTGTATTTTTTGCACTGGTCGCCGCCGCCGCGACGCTGACCGGCTGCGTCCATTCCAACCGTGCCCAGATGTCGCCGGACAACAAAGCCTTTTATCCGATTTCATCGCCGCCGCCGTAATTATGATAGAATTGTCCGCCCATTCAAATCCTGCCTTGTTCGCCAATTTTGACAGCGATTTAAAGGGGCAACCCTTGGCATTCACCATTGATTGGAATGCAAACGCCGGGCAAACAAAGA
>Ga0302319_10016452_pt1 | contig 13633 bp, 14 predicted proteins | sample Bog_T0_2_FD_203319 | JGI IMG/M metagenome (GOLD analysis project Ga0302319, IMG submission 203319) | Peat permafrost microbial communities from Stordalen Mire near Abisko, Sweden - Bog_T0_2 | ecosystem: Environmental > Terrestrial > Soil > Wetlands > Peat | place: Sweden: Abisko, Stordalen Mire...
CGGAGAGGCGGCGTTTCATCTGGCCTCGTTGATCGCTCACCGCTTCAGCGTGGTGACGACGCTGTCGCGTTCGATCGCCCCGATCGAAGCCAATCTCGTCAAATACGGCCTCGACCGGCGTTGCGCACGGGTGCGCGCCTGCGAAGTGCCGGTGCTCGCGCTCGACGATCCCGATTCCGACGCCTGCGACCGCCTGTCCGCGGAAATCGCGAACGCGTTGCAGGAGGACGGAAGCGAAGCGATTGTCCTCGGCTGCGCCGGCATGGCCGATCTCGCCGCCTCGCTGGCGCGTCGGCACCGCGTCCCGGTGGTCGACGGCGTCGCGGCCGCGGTGAAGCTCGTCGAAGCCTTGGGCGCGCTGGGCCTCGCAACCTCGAAACGCGGCCCCTACGCGCCGCCGCTGCCGAAGCGGTTCATCGGCGCCTTCGCCGGGCTCTCGCGCGCTTGATTGTCGGCGCAGCCGCGTTACCCTCAGCGCAACGATTGAGGAGACGCGCTCATGACCGGCCACATCGACCCTACCAAGGAAACCTTCGCCGCCTTCAAGGCCAACGACCGCCCGGGGCCGATCCATATGCTTAATCTGGTCCGGCTGCGCCCGCGCGCGATCTACGCCGACGGCCGCGAGGCGACGGGCGCGCAAGCCTATGCGGCCTATGGGCGCGAGAGTTTTCCGGTGTTCTCGCGGCTGGGCGGGCGCATCGTCTGGCGCGGCAAGTTCGAGCTGACGCTGATCGGTCCCGCCGACGAGCGCTGGGACCATGCCTTCATCGCCGAATATCCGAGCGTGGCGGCGTTCGTCGAAATGATCCGCGACCCCCTCTACCGCGAGGCGGTCAAGCACCGGCAGGCGGCGGTGGAGGATTCCCGGCTCATCCGGCTCGAGCCAGGCGAGGCGGGAGCAGCTTTCGGTTGACGATTCGGATCGCTGTAGCCGCGGTCGTCGACCTAATTTATACACACGCCTCGGCCGCGTCACCCACGACCTCGTCCTGAGCTTGTCGAAGGACGATTCAGGTAGGACGGAGGGGCGCGCCAGAAGCCGCCGCAACCCCGAAAGCCGAGGGATCCAGGCTGATTGCACGACCTTCGATTTCTCCTGGAGCGTCCTTCGACAAGCTCAGGACGAGGGGATGGTTGCACAACGGTCCTTGTAACGATGTGTGCATACCGTAGGTCGTCGACTGCGACAGCCAGCCCGGCGACAATTGCGCAGTCACGAACGCCCGAGCGCCCGTCCGACGTCGAGCGTCGAGCGCACGCCGATGGCGTCGAAATTCTTGCCGAGCCACGCCTTCGCCGCGGCGCGGCCGAGATCGCGCAGATTCGTCAGCAGCGTCCAGGTCACGTCGAGCTTGCTGGAGGCGCTGAAGCTTGCCAGCTTGCCGTCGCCGCCAACGCGGTGCAGCAGTTCGCGTCGGTATTTCGGGCCGCTCAACGCGCCGCTGTCCACCAGACGGGCGACGAAATCGGCGGCGCGCAATTCGGCGAGCAGACTGGCGTTGAAGGTGATCTCGTTGACGCGGTCGGAAATCTGGTCCGCCGTGCGCGGCGTCTCGTCGCGCTCGATCGGGTTGATCTCGACGATCAGCGTGTCGCGGCAATCGGTCTCGAAGAACAACGGCCACAGTGGCGGATTGCCGGAATAGCCGCCATCCCAATAGGGAACGCCTGATATCTCCACCGCCTGGAACAGTTGCGGCAGACAGGCCGAGGCCATCACGTGATCGATGGTCAACTCGTCGCGGCGGAACACTTCGCCGCGGCCGGTGACGACGTTGGTCGCGGCGATGAACAGCCGCGGCGCAACGGCGCTGCGCAGCTTGCCGAAATCGACGATGCCATCGAGATGTTCGCGCAGCGGATTGATGCCCAACGGGTTGAATTGGTAGGGCGACGTGAAATTCGACACCGCGTCGAACCAGCGCTGCGGCGAGACCATCGTCGTCCAGGCGTTGAACCAAGCGTCGACGACGCCGCGCTCGCCCGTCGGCAGCGTGCCTTCCGAGCTTACCGACAGCCAAAAATCCTGCAACTTGCGCCGCGCGCCCTCGCGCCCGCCGTCCTGCAACCCGGACGCCAACACCACCGCGTTCATCGCCCCCGCGCTGGCGCCGCTGACGCCGACGATCTCCAGATCGTCGCGTTCGATGAGCGCTTCGAGCACGCCCCAGGTGAAGGCGCCGTGCGAGCCGCCGCCCTGCAAGGCGAGATTGATGCGCTTGGTTTGGGTCATGCGGGGCCTGGCTCCGATTTGGCGAACATTTTGTCGAACAAAGCCTTGGAGCGCGCAAGACCCTGTTCCGTCAAGACCACGGATTTCGCCTTGTTCACGGGATCCCAGATGAAGCCTTTTTCGTGCAGGCGGTTCATCGCCTCCCAGTCGAAACCCTTCCAGGCCCGCGCCATGGTCTCAGGCAGAAAACTGTCGCCGTGAACGCCGAGATAGAGTAACGCCAGCACGGCGTCGTCGATTTTGTCGGCGTCGATTTCGTCGGTCATACGAAGCCTCTGGTCGCGCCGAGCCATTTGCGCGAAACCATACGCCGCGAAGGCGCCGAGGCAAGGGCGCCGCTGACCAAGGAGCGTCCCCATGCTCGATCACATCGGTTTTTCCGTCTCCAATTTCGAACGTTCGCTCGCCTTCTACAAAGCTGCTCTCGCGCCGCTGTCGCTCGGGCTCGTCATGAGCGTCAGCCGGGAGCAGACCGGCGCCGGCGCCCATGCGGGCTTTGGCGGCGCGGACGGCAAGCCGTTCTTCTGGATCGGCGACAGCGGACCGACGACGCAGGGCGTCCATGTCGCCTTCGCCGCGGCCTCGCGCGCCGAGGTCGACGCCTTCCATGCGGCGGCGCTGGCGGCGGGCGGACGCGACAACGGCGCGCCGGGGCTGCGCCCGCATTATCATCCCAACTATTTTGGGGCCTTCGTGTTCGACCCGGACGGCAACAATATCGAAGCCGTCTGCCACCGGCCCGCGTGAGTCCGGCTTGCGTCGGCGGCGGCGCGCGTGCAGTTAGAGCGTCCCTGACGCAAAGGAGCCGCTATGTCCGATTGGCCGCAAACTCTCGTCCTCGCCGGCGCCGGCAAGATGGGCGGGGCGATGCTGGAGGGCTGGCTGGCGGGGGGATTGCCAGCCGCGGGGGTGACAATCCTCGAGCCTACGCCGTCGGAGCAGATTCGCGACCTCGTCGCCCGTCACGGCCTCGCGCTCAACCCGGAAACTGTCGCCGCGCCGCAAACGCTGGTGCTCGCCATCAAGCCGCAAACCCTGGCGGCCGCCGCGCCGAAGTTGGCGAGCGTCGCCGGGCCAAAGACCCTCGTCGTCTCCGTGCTCGCCGGCAAGACCATCGCCAATCTGCAAGAACGCCTCACCGCCGCCAAAGCCTTCGTACGGGTGATGCCGAACACCCCGGCCGCGGTCGGACGCGGCGCGACGGCGGGCGCGGCCAACGCCGCCGTCACGGGTGAGCAAAAGGCCTGGACCGAACGGCTGATGCGGGCGGTCGGCGTATTCGAATGGGTCGACGACGAAGCGCTCGTCGACGCGGTGACGGCGCTGTCGGGCTCCGGTCCCGCCTACGCGTTCGCGCTGGTCGAGGCGATGGCGAAGGCGGGCGAAGCGGTCGGCCTGTCCGCGGAACTCTCGATGCGGCTGGCGCGCGCGACCGTCGAGGGCGCGGGCGAGTTGATGCACAGCGAGCCCGGGACGTCGGCCGCGCAATTGCGCGTCAACGTCACCTCACCCGGAGGCACCACCGCCGCCGCGCTCGCCGTGCTGCAAGCGCCCGATGGGCTGGAAGCGCTGCTGACCCGGGCGGTGGCCGCCGCGCACCGGCGGGCGGGGGAGTTGGCGGGGTGAGCGGTGCTGATTCTGCAAGTACGGGATGTTGTGAATATGCGCACAGCACACTTGGCAGCGACGGCTATTCAAATTGTTATATACGGCTCCATCTTGTGGCTTATCCTTGATTTAGCGGAAGGCCGCTTTGGTCGCGAGGTCGCTTGGGGTCTGGGCATCGTACTAGTTGCTGCGCTCGTACTCTTACTCATCATCAGACGTAAGAGGTAACTTGAAGGACTGTTGCACGGCAGGAGCCGATACCTTAATTACATTTAGAATCGTCCTTTTTTTAACAACCCAAACGCCATCTTCTTTGTTTTCGTCGGTTTTCATTTCTACGAGCAAATGAACGCCCTCTCGAAACGGAACGTTCGCCTTGCCCGCAAGCGCCTCATCAAGAAATTTCTTGTCGGCAATTTTTGCGGTGAATTCTTGTCCAGAAAAGAAAAATCTCCACCCTCGATTGTTGTGCGCGAGCACAGGACTCACAAGTATTAATGTTTGTACAGCGGTTGTAGTTCTCGACTCGGAAGATTCTTCAACAATAACCTGGTTATACCCGCGTGCCCGAAATTCAGATTTCGGCACAATGGAGGAAGGTTTCTCTCCCTTACTTTTACTTGCTCCAACGCCTTTGATTACATCATCTTGATCAAGCTCACGATAGACTTGTTCTACGAACTCCGAAGCAACTTTCTTTGCAATAATGTCATTTACAATTTCAATAATTTCCTTTCTTTCGTTCTCACTGATATTATGATTAATGCTAGGATCGCTCTTAAACAAATGATCAAATAACTTATCCATGCCATATTGCCGCAAATCGGTCGCGAACCAGCTTATGCCAATACCAACCAGAGCAGTTAGTGTAATTTTATTTGGAGATAACTTTTTTATTGCACGAAATATTGTATTTAATTTCAGACTACCTTCCGTTCCGCTTTCAATTTCGACTCTAATATCTAGAAAAGGATCAATAGTCTTTGCTGCCTCTCGAACCGCAGCAGAGAACGCCAGCGCCGCTCTCGCCACAACGTCAAGGTCAGCGACGCGACCTGATTCCAGATCAATATACAGACTGAATGTGGCTTCCATATCATTGCCTCCAATGGTGGGAGCCTAATGCGCGTTCGTGCCCCAATCAACCCGCTCAAGCTTCTGCCGGACGTGAGCGTTCACGCAATGTTTTCCGGCTATGAGAAATCTCGCAACTTGGCGCCTCGCCACGCGCCGACAAAATCCCTACATTGACGGCCGCCAAGGAGGGGCGGGTATGACCGAGCCGAGCGAGACGATCACGACGCCGACGAAGCCGAAGGGCGACCCGCGCCCGCGCCTTGTCGAGGCGCTGATGCAGCTTTGCGGCGAGCGGCGGTTCGAGGAAATCTCGATCCGCGACGTCGCCGCCCGAGCGAATGTGTCGCTCGCCGATTTTCGCGACGCCTTCCCCAGCAAAGCCGCGATTCTCGGCAGCTTCAACCGCATGATCGATCGCGCGGTGCTCGACCAGGATTTCTCGGAGATGGCGACCGAGACGCCGCGAGAGCGACTGTTCGACGCGTTGATGCGGCGGCTGGAAGTCATGACGCCCTATCGCGCCGGTCTGCGCGAGATTGTCGCCTGGGTGAAGCGCGATCCGCTCTCGGCCTCGCAACTCAATCGCGCCATCGTCAATTCGATGCGCTTCATGCTGGAGGCGGCAGGCGTCGACAACGAAGGGCCGGCCGCAGCGCTCAAACTGCAAGGCCTCACGCTCGGCTGGGCGCGGCTCGTCGAAGTCTGGCTCGACGACGAGGATCCCGGCCTCTCTCTCACCATGGCCGCGCTCGACCGCGAGTTGACGCTGGGCGAGAAACTCGCGCACGGGGTCGACCGGCTCGAAGCTTTCACCGCGCCGCTGCGGCGACTCGCCGGCCTCGCGCTGGAGGCGGGCGAGCGAATGGTCGAGCGGGGGGGCCCGAAGGAGGCGGCGAAAGACGAGGCGTAGGGATTCGAGGTCGAATCCTCTGCGGCGCGCCAGCCTTCTCACGCAATTGCGCGCGTCGTGAGCGAGTGAGATATTTGCAAAATGCGGCTCTATGATTACGACATTCCCGAGGACGCTTGCGATAGGATCGGCGCCTCGCTCGGTCATCTGGGCAGCAAGTGGGCGCTACCCATCATCATGCGCCTCAGCGACGGACCGGTCCGCTTCAACGAACTCAGGCGACAGATCCCTGGGATTTCGCAGAAGGTTTTGACCGCCACGCTGCGGTCGCTGCAGCGTAACGGCTATATTCGGCGCAGGGAGGTGGCGAATGTGCCCCCGCAAGTGGACTACGAACTGACGCCGCAATGCCGGGTCCTGTTGCTGCCGATGCGCGATCTCGTCCGCGCGGCGGTCGACCAGCAACCCGCCGTGTTGGCCGCGCAGAGGGCCTTCGACGCCTCGAACAACGGCAAGGACGACGGCCAAAGCCGCCGGTAACCTCGGGGTGCCTTCTTGCGCCGGCCGAAGCCGAGGTCATCTATTTGCACATCATAAGCAGCGCAGAAGTCTGCTGTCATGGAGCAAATGAATGTCCGACGACAATGCTATTCGCCAGCACACCCTGTCCGTCGTCCAATCCTATTTGGCCCTGCTTAGTCAGGGTCGGTGGAACGAATGGCGCGAACTCTGGTCGGAGGACAGCGTCCTCGAGTTCCCTTACGCGCCGGAGGGCGCCGTCAATCGCTACGTCGGCCGGGACGCCATCGTCGCCTACATGTCCGGCACGGCCGACCACATCACGGTCCACGGCGTCACCTCGGTTCAAGTGCATCCCCTGCTCGATCCGAACGCGGTCATCGTCGAACTCCGGATCGATGGGTCAATAAGATCCAGCAATAAACCTTACAACCAGCGCTACGTCACTTTTTTCCAACTGACCGACGGCAAGATCCAGCACTACCGCGAGTACTGGAGCCCCTTGATCACGATGGAGGCGATGGGGGGTTACGACGCCTATATGCGCGCCTTATACCCGGGCAGGGTCGGTTGCTGAGCGTCCGGGAATCTGCTTCGCCCCGATGCCGCCGTTCCGGGACGGCATCGGCTCACGCGTTCCGCGGAGAAGAGTTCTCGACCTCGTATTCATTGGCGCGCCCAAAAGCCGCGCCGATTTCCCTTGCGCGACGCAGGAGCGGCGGCGATGATTTGATGCGGATAACGGCGGTTCGACTGATATCGCCGCGCATGAGTTTTTCCTAAAAGGGACTCGCGTCAGGCGTCCGGCGTCTTTCGCGGAAACGTGAGTATGGCCGAACCGCAAGACAGTCCCGCGTCGCAATCCCAACCTGCAAAGAGCGCAGCGCCCGCGACGTCTCCGGGTCCGGCGCCGGGATCGGCCGCGTCGACGGAGCTCGAAGCGCGCCGCAAGCGGCGGCCGGCGGCGAGCATCGCGTTCGTGCTCGTGCTCGCCGCGCTGGCGGCCGGCGGCTATTTCTATTGGCGCATGAACGTCGGTTACGAGACCACCGACGACGCGTTCATCGACGGCCGCGCCGTTGGCGTCGCCCCCGAGGTCGCCGGCAAGGTGGCCTCGCTCGACGTCGCCGACAACGAATTCGTCCACAAAGGCCAGCCGCTGCTCCATATCGACGCCCGACAATACGAGCACGACCGGGATCTGGCCAAAGGCGCCCTCGACGCCGCCAAGAGCCAGCACGAAGGCTTCGCCTATGGCGTCGACATTGCGCGGAAAAACTTCCCCGCCCTGCTCGAACAAGCCAAGGCTCAGCTCGCCAGCGCCGAGGCGACGCGCGAACGCGCGCAATCCGACTATACCCGCCAGCGCAATCTGCCCAAGGACGCCACGACCCAGCAGGAGGTCGACGCCGCCGCCGCCGCGCTCGCCGTCGGCGAAGCTCAGGTCGCGGCCGCCAAGGCGCAGGTTGCGCTGAGCGAGCCGGTCCCGCAACGCATCGGCCAAGCCGATTCGCAGGTCGGGCAACAGAACGGCCAGATCGAGCAGGCGGAAGCGCGGCTCGCGCAAGCCGAGCTCAACCTCGAACGGACAGTGATCCTGTCGCCGACGAATGGCTGGATCACCAAGCGCAACGTCGAAGCCGGCGACTATGTCGCGCCGGGCCAGCCGCTGATGTCGATCGTCGCGCCCGAGGTCTGGGTCACCGCCGATTTCAAGGAAAACCAGCTCGACCACATGCGGCCGGGACAGCCGGCGACGATCGGGGTCGACGCCTACCCGAGCCTCGCCCTCAAGGGCCACGTCGACAGCATCCAGCGCGGAACCGGCTCGAAATTCACGGCGTTCCCGCCCGAGAACGCGACCGGCAATTTCGTCAAGATCGTGCAGCGGGTGCCGGTCAAGATCGTCATCGACAGCGGCCTCGATCCGAATCTGGCGCTGCCGCTCGGCCTCTCCGTCGCGCCGCGGGTCAAGGTCCAATGAGCGGGCCGCCGGCCCACGTGTGGACGCCGAGCCACAATCCCTGGCTGATCGCGATCGCGGTGACGATCGCCACCTTTATGGAGGTGCTCGACACGACCATCGTCAACGTCGCGCTGCCGCATATCGCCGGCACGATGTCGGCGAGTCCGGACGAGGCGACCTGGGCGATCACCTCCTATCTGGTCGCCAACGGCATCGTGCTGACGATTTCCGGCTGGCTGGCCGAACTGCTCGGCCGCAAACGCTATTTTCTCATCTGCATCACCATGTTCACCGTCTGCTCGTTCCTGTGCGGAATCGCCGACAGCCTCCAGCAACTCATCATCTTCCGCCTCGCCCAGGGGTTCTTCGGCGGCGGGTTGCAGCCCAATCAGCAGTCGATCATTCTCGATAGTTTCCCGCTGGCCAAACGCGGCGCGGCGCTCGGCGTGGTGTCGATCGCCGTAGTGATCGCGCCGATTCTGGGCCCGACGGTCGGGGGCTACATCACCGACACCTCGTCGTGGCGCTGGGTGTTCTTCATCAACATTCCCGTCGGGGTGATCGCGGTGTTCGCCAACGCGATTCTCGTCGAGGACCCGCCGTGGCAAGGCCAGAATCGACGCCGCGGCGTCGACTTCGTCGGCCTGTCGCTGATCGCGCTGGGGCTGGGCTGTCTCGAAGTGATGCTCGATCGCGGCGAGGATCTCGACTGGTTTTCCTCGCCGTTCATCGTCACCATGGCGCTGCTGGCCGGGCTCGGGATTTTCGCGGCGACGCTGTGGTTGCTCACCGCCGACAAGCCGATCGTCAATCTCGAAGTGTTTCGCGACCGCAACTTCACCACCGGCTGCGCGATGATCTCGGCGCTCGGGGTGATCCTCTATTCGAGCGCGGTGACGGTGCCGCAGTTCGTGCAGGTGTATCTCGGCTATACCGCGACCTGGTCGGGCCTCATCATGTCGCCGGGCGGGCTGGTGGTCGTGGTGCTGATCCCGGTGGTGACCCGGCTGATCAAGGTCATGCAGACGCGCATCGTGGTCGCGTTCGGATTCTGCCTGCTGGGAGCCGGACTGTATTATTCCAGCGACCTGACGCCGACCATCGACTTCTATACCCTGATGAGCCAGCGCGCGCTGCTGTCGGCCGGCCTCGCCTTCATGTTCGTGCCGATCGGCGCGCTCACCTTTGTGACCCTGCCGATGCGGCTGCGTGGCGACGGCGCGGCGCTGTTCTCGATGTTCCGCAACGTATTCGGCTCGGTCGGGATCGCCGGCGCGACGGCGCTCGCCGACCATCGCCAGCAGATCCATCAGTCCTATCTGTCGCAATCCGCCTCGCCCTACCATCAGCCCTATGTCGCGCTCACCCACACTTACGCGCGGGCGCTGGAGGCGCTGGGCCACCCGTCAGCCTCGGCGCAGGGCGCGGCGGTCGGGCGGCTCTACCAGATGTTTCGCACCCAGGTTGCCGTGCTCGCCTACAGCGACGTGTTCCTCGCGCTGGCCGCTGTGGCTTTCGCGGTCGTTCCCCTGTGTCTTCTCGCTTCGCCGGTGAAAGCCGGCGCAGCCGCGCCGAGCGGGGGGAAGCGATGAGCGCGTTGCGGCGTCTCCTCGCGCTCGTCGCCGCGTCGGCGCTGAGCGGCTGCCTGATGGGCCCGGATTTTTCCGCGCCCGATCCCGGCCTGCCGCAAACGGGCCTCGGCGCCGATACGGCGCGTTCGGGCTTGGATCCGCAATGGTGGCGCGTCTTCCGCGATCCCACGCTCGTCGATCTGGAGACGCGGGTCGCGGCGCAAAACCTCGACCTCAGAACCGCGGCGCTGCGGATCGCCGAGAGCCGCGCGCAGCGCGGAATCGTCGCCTCGGCGGCGGCGCCCGACGTCAACGGCGCGGCCAAATATACGCACTCGCTCTACAGCGACAACGGACTGGTGAGCCTGCTGACCCCGCTCGCGGGCGGACATCCGATCAGCGTGCAGCCGATGGACGAATACACCCCGGCGCTCGATCTCTCCTGGGAAATCGATCTGTGGGGCAAAGTCGCGCGGCAGACCGAGGCCGCCGAGGCTCAGGTCGAGGCCACCGAGGATGCGCGACGGGGCGCGCTGACCTCCACGCTCGCCGAGGCCGCGCGCGACTATATCCAGTTGCGCGGCCTGCAAACGCAATTGCGGATCGGCGAAGACAACGCCAGGACTGCCGACGAAATCGTCGCGTTGGCGCGCGCCCGCGAGAGCGGGGGCATGACGACCGCGCTCGACGTGGAAAACGCCGCCGCGCAGGCCGACGCCGTCAAGGCCGCGATTCCCCCGTTGCGCGCCCAGATCCAGATTTCGATCGACGCGCTGAGCTTCCTCGTCAACCTGCCGCCCAACGGCCTGCGCGGCGAATTTTTACGCGCACGACCCACGCCGCGGGGCCCTGACCGGTTAGGGGCCGGGGTCGCCTTCGATCTGGCGCGCCGCCGCCCCGACATTCGCCAGGCCGAAGCGCAGTTGCACGCGGCGACGGCAACGATCGGCGTCGCCACCGCCGCATTCTATCCGTCGATCAGCCTGACCGGCATGGTCGGGCTCGACTCGCTTAATTTCAACACCTTGTTCCAGCCCAATTCGATCGAATACGCGGTGGGGCCGTCGCTGACGCTGCCGATCTTCGACGGGGGTCGGCTGAAATCGAACCTCGAACTGACCGAGACCCAGCAGCAGGAAGCCTATATCGGCTATCACAAGACGGTGCTGCGGGCGTGGCATGAGGTCGCCGATGCGCTTGCGGCGTGGCGCGGGGAAAAGGACCGGTTGGCGCGGCTCGACAGCCAGTGCGAGCACGCCCATCGCGCGCTGGCGCTGGCGCGCGACCGCTACGGCCAAGGCGTGGCGGAATTCCTGGTGGTCCTCGACGCCGAACGCGGCGCGCTCGCCGCCGACGAGCAACGCGCCGCCAGCGAGGCCAATGTCTCGCTCGATCTGGTTCAGCTCTACAAAGCGCTCGGCGGCGGCTGGGAGGCGTTTGCGCCCGCCGCGGCGGCGGCGAACTGACGAGGCTGGGATTACGGCGCGATCCACGGCGTTTGCTTCAGCGCCGCGCTCTCGAAAGCGCAGTCGCGTTGCGGGGGCAAGGCTTTGGCCCGCGCCGCGTCGATATCGCTCCTGGCGTCCTCGAGGTCGGCCAGGAAATCAGAATTGGCATGCGGGGCTGGCGACGGTCGCGGCGGCGACGATACGTCCCCGCCAAGCGAAGCTTCCGCCGCCCCGGCGCGCGCCGTGACGGATTTGGTCGACGACAGGCGATTTCAACGCTTTACCTGTCATGCCGTGGCCGCGCGAAGACTGCGAAACGAAGACCCGGCGCGTTCGCACGAAGGCGCGGGGGAGCACTTGGAGATGCGGTATTGCGTATGCTGTCCCCGTAACGCCCCGTAACGCTAACCCCGAAACGACGCAGAGCGACCATTAACCATTTCTCAATGTTTACGATGAAAAGAACATTTCTATAACGTATATTAACGAAAGGCGCTTAAGTCAGGTGGAAATTAGATGCACAGTCGCTCTAACGTGATTGACGACAACGAGAAATCGGCCTCCCACCGTCGGGAGGCATTGGGTTTCAATTTGGCGGCAGTTCTGGCCTTCACGGTGTTCAATGGCGCGTCCCTAATTGGATTGAAATAGGTTGCACCCGAGCCATCAGGCCACTCTATATGTAGTGTGTGTCTGAACCAACTGGATAGGCACGGATTGATTTACGCGACTACCTTTCCAAGGAGCGTGAATGAAACAGTCTTTGACGAAAGCAAGTTGGGAAATACTTGCAATACTGCGATTCTTCCTCAGTTTTATTGTATTGTCCGGACACTTTATCTGGTTCACGGGTCATGACGGATGGATCGAGAGCCTCGACGCCTTTGGCGGCGTTGCCGCCGTCGTCGGCTTTCTGCTGATTTCCGGCTATTCGATCGCCGCCTCGTTCGAACGCGAGGCCGACGGCTTTTATCGCCGGCGTTTTCTGCGCGTCTATCCGCTGTATTTTTGCGCCGTAACATTCGCCTTTGCGCTGGAGATTTTCACTAGCGGCCATCTGCACCTGCCGGGGCGCGAGATCGACAGCCTCGGCTGGACGACGGCGGCGGGAAATCTCTTGTTCCTGCAAACCTTCGCGATCAAACCGATTCAGTTCGACGGACCGGTGTGGTCACTGGCGATCGAGGCCTTCTATTACCTGCTCGCGCCGCTGTTCGCGCGCCTCGACCGGCGCTCGTTGCTGACGCTCGTTTCCATCTCTATTTTCTGCTACGCGCTGCCAAAACACAACGACTGGGGCCTGGCGTACTTTGCCCTCAGCAAGTTCAACGCGCTCAATTATCTGTGGTGCTGGCTGCTGGGCTTTTTGCTGTGGCGCGAACCCAGCCCGCTTGTCGTCGGCTTCGCGCTGATCGGCGTCCCGCTGATGGTGTTTGGTGCCAACACGCCGCAGCCGCTCGCCGTCGTCACCTACGCCATCACATTGTCGGCGCTGATATTCGCGCGGCGCGTTGCAATTCCTGCCGCGATGAAAAGCTTTGCGAACTATCTCGGCGACGTCTCCTATCCGCTTTATGTGTTCCATTTGCCGGCGCTGATCCTCGGCTACGCGGTCTTGCAGCTGCGATCTTCTTATGCGCTGGTTCCGCTGGCGGTGGGAATTTCGATCATCGCACTGCATCTGGTCGACCGCTTCCTCAAGCGCAGATTCATCGTGCCGCTGCTGCGGGACGCCATCGCGGCGACAGGCCCCGCAGCCACGCGCCTTTCTGTTTCGCTGTTTCGCGGTTCGTTGCACCTGGTTACAGGCCGCCGAGAGTTTTCCCTAGCCGTTACGCGCGCGCGGCAATGGGCGAGGGATGCAAAAAGCCCGACGCCATGACTGGCATGCCTGCTTTTTCTTCGCCTTGGCCACGGCGTCCTGAGAGTCCGTCCCATAACTTCGCGTTTAATTGCAGACCTTTCGGAGCATTAGGCGGATTGAGGCGAGACGGAGGAAGACGAGGGCGCTGAGGTTGAGATTTTCCCAATCTATTGCCAGGCGGCGACATCGGTTAAGCCAACCGAAGGAGCGCTCGACAATCCATCGCCTCGGTAAGGTAACAAAGCCCTTGGCGGTGTCGGAACGTTTGACGATTTCGGTTCTGAGGTTCGGTAGAATAGATGCGAGCGCCGAGTGAAACACCGGCCCCTGGTAAGCGCTGTCGGCGAACAGTTTCTTAAGGAATGGGAACAATCCAAACAAGGTTGCCAGCAACGCGATACCGCCGTCGCGATCCTGGACGTTGGCCGGCGTTACCAGCCCTTGCAACAGCAGACCCTGCATGTCGACGAGAACATGGCGCTTCTTTCCCTTGA
>Ga0302319_10016453_pt1 | contig 13632 bp, 7 predicted proteins | sample Bog_T0_2_FD_203319 | JGI IMG/M metagenome (GOLD analysis project Ga0302319, IMG submission 203319) | Peat permafrost microbial communities from Stordalen Mire near Abisko, Sweden - Bog_T0_2 | ecosystem: Environmental > Terrestrial > Soil > Wetlands > Peat | place: Sweden: Abisko, Stordalen Mire...
GGCGCTATGTTGAAACGCTTTCCCCTTACGCACGTCAATTTTTAGATCAGATGGAGCGGCCCGACGTCGATTCTATCGACGGGCTGAGTCCTGCCATCTCGATTGAGCAGAAGACGACGTCGCGCAGTCCGCGTTCTACTGTCGGCACTGTCACAGAGATTTACGACTATTTGCGGTTGCTTTACGCCTCCGTCGGCGTACCCCATTGCCCTTTGTGTGGGGCCGAGATTGCGAAACAATCGCCCGCGCAGATTCTGGAGCAAGTTTTCACCATGCACCAGAATGAACGGATCATGATTCTGGCGCCGATTGCGCGCGGCCGCAAAGGCGAATACAAGAAAGAATTGGAACAGATTGCCAAGGGCGGTTTTCGGGCACGCGTTGACGGCGAATTGATTACGCTTGACGAGCCGATCAAGCTCGACAAGCGCAAGAATCACACCATTGAGGTGGTGATTGACCGCTTGGTGGTGAAGCCCGGGATTGAGCAGCGGCTGGAAGCCTCCATTCAAACAGCGTTGAAGTGGACAGAGGGCTTGGTCATCGTGGCCGTGATCGATGGCGAAGAACGGTTATATTCGGAAAAACTTGCGTGTCCCAACGACGGCACCAGTATTCCGCAGTTGGAGCCGCGCTCGTTTTCGTTCAATAGTCCCTATGGCGCTTGTGAGACATGTCACGGCGTGGGTAATACCTGGGCCTTCGACGCGGGCAAAGTGATTAGCGATTCGTCGAAGCCCCTAATGGAAGGCGGCCTGGGACCGGGTGGAACGTCCTCTTATATGTTGTCGGCGTTGACGGAAGCGAGCGAAGCTTTGGGTATTGATCTGGGCGCGCCGTTCGACGATTTGCCGAAGAAGATGCGGACGGCTCTCATCTACGGCAACAGCCAGTTCGCCGGAGTTCTCAAGACATTAGAGGATCATTACGCGCAGGCGAGTGAAGGTTATCGCGAATGGTTGATGGAATTCATGTCGCCCACCAAGTGCCCGGCCTGCCAAGGGCGAAGGTTGAAACCCGCCAGCCTGGCGGTGACCGTACAGGGTGTCTCGATTGCTGAATTTACCGGTATGTCGATGCTGCGCGCGCTGCCCTTGGTGAAGAAGTGGAAGTTCACTGAGCGTGAATTGAAAGTGGTGGCGCGGGTGATTGAAGAGATTCAAAACCGCTTGACGTTTTTGAGTGATGTGGGTTTGGATTATTTGAGCCTTGACCGCTCTTCGGCGACGCTTTCTGGCGGCGAGGCGCAGCGCATTCGCTTGGCCACGCAAATCGGCTCAAAGCTTCGCGGCGTTTTGTATGTGCTCGACGAACCGTCTATCGGTTTGCATCCGCGCGACAACAGCAGGCTTTTGGATACCTTGCATTCGTTGCGTGATTTAGGCAACACCGTGCTGGTGGTGGAGCACGATGCGGAGACGATTGAACGCGCTGACTATGTGATCGACTTGGGGCCGCGCGCTGGGCGCTTGGGTGGCGGCGTGATGGCGCAAGGTACGCCGGCTCAGATCATGGCTACGCCCGCTTCGCTGACAGGCGAATATCTTTCGGGACACATTTCGATTCCTTCGCCATTGGTGCGGCGCGCGGGCAATGGCCACAAACTGACGGTGAAGGGCGCGAGCGAACACAATTTGAAGAATGTGGATGTGGATTTTCCCCTCGGCACCCTGACGGTAGTGACGGGCGTTTCGGGCAGCGGCAAATCCACTTTGGTCCACGACATTCTTTACCGGGCGCTGGCAAAGGAAGTGTATGGCTCCAGCGGCGTGCCTGGGGCGCACGAATCCATCCACGGTTTGGAGTTTATCGATAAGGTGATTGAGATTGATCAATCGCCGATTGGGCGAACGCCAAGGTCCAACCCGGCTACGTATACGGGTGTCTTCTCGCCCATCCGCGATATTTATGCGATGCTGCCGGAATCGCGCGAGCGTGGCTATAAGGCAGGGCGGTTTAGCTTCAATGTAAAAGGTGGCCGTTGCGAAGCCTGCCAGGGTGACGGGTTGAAACGCATTGAGATGAATTTTCTGCCCGACGTTTATGTGACGTGCGACATTTGCCGCGGCCGGCGCTACAACCTGGAAACGCTGCAAGTGAAATATAAGGGGCACAGCATTGCCGATTTGCTGGAATCGAGCGTCGAAGATGCGCTGGGGATTTTAGAAAATATTCCGCAGATTCACGCCAAGCTGAAGACGCTGAACGAAGTAGGCTTGGGCTACATTCATCTGGGCCAATCGTCCACCACTCTTTCGGGCGGCGAAGCGCAACGCATCAAGCTGGCCAAAGAGTTGAGCAAACGTCAGACCGGTAAAACGTTTTATCTGCTCGATGAGCCGACCACCGGTTTGCATTTCGATGATGTGCGGCATTTATTGGACGTCCTGCAGCGCTTGGTGGATCTAGGCAACACCGTGGTGGTGATTGAGCACAATCTGGACGTGATCAAGAGCGCGGATTATTTGATTGACCTCGGACCGGAAGGCGGCGACGCGGGCGGCCACATTGTGGCTACGGGTACGCCCGAGGAAGTGATGCGCATCAAGCGCAGCCATACCGCGCAGGCGCTTAAGAAGATAATGAAGGCGGGACATGCAGCCTGAAGATCTGGAGCGAGTGGACGCAGCGCCGGTGGCGGAACAACTCATCGAGCAGCCGCCTGACGTTCTTTTTACGCAGCCGGAGCCGGTGCGCGAGCCTTTCTGGGATTATTTCGATCTGCTCCTCATTTTGGGGCTGGGGTTCGCGTCTCTAATATTGGTGAATCTCGTCGCTTTCGGCTGGGTCCATTTTCATCCGAAACTCAAGAACGATTTGTCTTCCTTGGCCATGCCTGTCCAATACTTGGCGTACGGTCTGATCTATTTGTGCTTCTATGTCGTCTTTAAACTTAGGTACGATCGCCCCGTTTTCCGTTCTCTTGGTTTCGTCAAAACACATTTCAACTTAATTGCGGCCGGGGTCGGCGGCGTTTTGCTGGCCTTTGGCCTCGGTCTGGTGGCCAACTTTATCCACACGCCGAAAGTGGAGACACCGTTCGATGAGTTAGCGAAGACCCCGTTCTCGCTGGCTCTCCTGGGCCTGACGGCGATTGTGACGGCGCCTCTGGTCGAAGAGGCGATTTTCCGCGGTTTTTTGCAGCCCCTTTTTTCCCGCACTTTCGGGATGGCGTTGGGAATCGGGTTCACGGCCCTGTTGTTCGGATGCCTGCATGCCTACGAATATCAATTCGCGTGGCAATATGTGGCGGCCATCGGTATTGTCGGTGTGGCCCTCGGAACGCTGCGCGCCAAAACAAATTCCACAATTCCCGGCACCGTGATGCACGGCTGTTTTAACGCGGTGGCCGTAGTGGGCCTAATAGGCGCAAAGTACCACATCATCGATATAAATAAATGAACGCAAGCACTCTTACCCAAAGCATTGAGACGATTGAATGGACGCCAGCCGGCGTGGTGATGATTGATCAGACGCGGTTGCCGCGCGAGACGGTGTTCGTTACTTGTCGCGACTATCTGGAAGTGGCGGAGGCGATTCGCAGCATGATTATCCGTGGCGCGCCGGCCATTGGTGTAGCCGCCGCCATGGGCGTGGCGATTGGTGCTCTCAAATCGGAAAACCTCGAAGCCGATATGCCGGTGATTTGTGAGACTCTGGCGAAGACGCGGCCCACCGCGGTGAATCTGTTCTGGGCCATCGACCGAATGAAGCGTGTCTATGACGCGACGAAAACTGCTGGTCTAGCGGCCATACGCGAGCGGCTCGTGAAAGAAGCGGCCCTGGTTCGCGAAGAAGATATCGCCATTAACCAGGCGATTGGCAAGCATGGCGCGGATCTGGTTCCCGACGGCAAGACGGTCCTCACTCATTGCAACGCAGGCGCCTTAGCGACAGCCGGCTTTGGTACGGCGTTGGGTGTCATTCGCGCTGCGGTACAGATGGGAAAGAAGATTGATGTGTTTGCCGATGAGACGCGTCCGTTCCTGCAAGGCGCGCGCTTAACGGCGTGGGAACTGCAGCGCGACGGCATTGAGACAACGCTCATTACCGACAACATGGCGGGACACTTTTTAAAGAGTGGCCGGATCGGGTGCGTGGTGGTGGGTGCGGACCGGATCGCAGCCAATGGCGATGTGGCGAATAAGATTGGTACCTATAGCGTGGCTGTTTTGGCGAAAGAGAACAATGTGCCGTTTTATGTGGCCGCGCCCATTTCCACCCTGGATCTCACGCTGACTTCAGGCGAACAGATTCCGATTGAGGAACGCGCTGCGATTGAAGTGACGCATGTGTACGGTGTGCATATGGCCCCAGACGGGATCAAGGTGGCGAATCCGGCCTTCGACGTGACGCCGAATCGGTACGTGACAGGCATTATTACGGAGAAGGGTGTCGCCCGTGCGCCGTTTACGGAGAGTTTGAAGAAGTTGGCGGGTTAAATCAGCCAGCTAGACATCGGTTGATATTCTTGAAGTTGCGCAACATGATCCCCCACCTACGCTTGTTGGCTTCCCCCCGTCTCTATGTAGCGCTCGCCCTCTGCATCTTGGCTGGCTCGTGGACGTTTGCCAAGACGCGTGCGACAGATAGCGCCCATCCCGACTTGGTGACCATCGTCTCAGACGAGTTGAATCGTGAATTCTCAGCTCTCAAAGCGAAGGGAGACCCGCCGCCCTACTATATGGCCTACGAAGTGACTGACGAGCAGTCAACCACCGAATCGGCAACCCTGGGCGCGCTTGTCAGCGATTCGCAATCTCACTTTCGCGGCTTCGACACAACCATTAGAATTGGCTCACCCGAATTCGACAACTATCACCCGTACAAAGATTCCCGCGTGCAGTTTACACGTTTCACACAAATTAGTCTGGACGACGATCCGAACGAGATAAAGCGAGCGCTGTGGGCTGAGAGCGACCGCGTTTATCGAAGCGCCTCACGCCGCTTGTTGCAGATCAAGACCGACCAGCAATTGCTGGCCGACGAAAAAGAGAAGAACGCGGATTTTTCGGCCGCCCCCACCGTGAAATACGCCCACTTTCCGCCGCAATATTCCATAGACAAAGAGCTTTGGGCCAGAAAAGTGCGGGCTTGGTCCGCCGAATTCAAGCAGCATGAAAAGATTTTGGCTTCGGGCGTAGATTTTGTCACGCGCCGCGATTTGCGAACCTTTGTCAATACAGAGGGCTCCGCTATTCAAACGGGCAGTAATTTCTTTCGCATCGAAATGCAGGCCGAAGCGCTCGCCCCAGATGGCATGGGGGTGGATGATTTCGATTCTATTGAAGCATCTGACCCGGCGCACATGCCCACTGATGCAGTGGTGATGGAGCGCGTCAAGGTGCTCGCTAAGAAATTAGACAATCTGGTGGCGGCGCCGCCGGCCGAGCCGATCGTCTGCCCAGCCATCTTATCGGGCCGCGCCTCCGCCGTCTTCTTTCATGAAATTTTCGGCCACCGCGTCGAAGGGCACCGGCAAAAAGACATCAACGAGGGGCAAACGTTTACTAAGATGCTGGGAACGAAAGTACTTCCGGATTTCATCAGCGTCACGTTTGATCCCACGCGGGAGAATTATCAGGGCAGCGATCTGATTGGCCATTACGATTACGACGACGAAGGCGTGAAAGCGCGGCCCGTCAAAGTGGTCGAAGGCGGGGTGTTAAAAGCCTTCTTGTTGTCCCGCTCGCCAGTCGGAGAATTCAAAGAATCAAATGGACATGGCCGCCGGCAGCCCGGTTTTGAGATCGTTTCGCGCCAATCAAACCTGTTGGTGGAATCGGCCAACAGTGTTTCTTCGCAAGCGCTGCGCGCCATGCTGATAGAACAAATTAAAAAGCAGAATAAACCATACGGCCTGTATTTCGAGGAAGTATCGAGCGGTTATACGACCACCGGCCGGCGCGGGCTGCAGGCATTCACGGTTGTGCCGCTCGTGGTGTATCGAGTTTTTGCCGACGGGCGCCCGGATGAACTCATACGAGGTGTCGACATCGTGGGCACGCCGCTGGCCAGTTTCCAAAAGATCGTGGCCACGTCGGATAAAGCGGAAGTCTTCAACGGCTATTGCGGGGCCGAATCGGGCAGCATACCGGTGTCGGCCGTGTCGCCGGCGATTTTAGTTTCGGAAATCGAAACGCAGAAAAAGCAAAATGCCCAAGAGAAACAGCCATTGCTGCCGAGGCCGGAGTTCAAATGAAAAAACTTGCCGTCATCGCATTGGCGCTGAGCGGAACTGTCAGCAGCTTTGGCGCCGATACCGCCGCCGCTCTCAAGAGCGATGTGCAGTTGCGGGCCATGGCAGATGAACTCGCGCGTACCAAGACGCTGCAGCTCAACAATCTGGACAAGCCCTACTTTGTTCAATATTCAATCAGCGATTCAGAAGAGGTAGTAATCACCGCGAGTTTGGGCGGCATTCTCACTTCCGGGCGTGGCCGCTCTCGCGGACCTCGGGTGGAAGTGCGAGTTGGCACCGCGCAGTTCGACAACACGAACTCCATTTTTAGCAGTACCTCGCGTTTTGGCACGCTCCCCATAGATGACGATTACGACGCCATCCGAATTCAGCTTTGGCTCGCCAGCGATGCGGTTTATAAGGCAGCCACCGATCAAATTACCCGCAAGAGAAACGCTCTGCGAGAGATTGCCGAGACGGATCAAACGCCAGATCTCTCGCCGGCGAAGCCATTCGTTGCATTAGACACTCCTGGCCGTCTTTCGGTGAATCAAAAAACATGGGAAGACGTTCTACGGCGCGCCTCCGCTCGCTTTGCAGCCTCCCCTTTGGTGACCCAATCCAGCGTGCGGTTCAGAACCATCGGATCCACCTATCGAGTTCTCAATAGCGAAGGCACTGTCATTCGTATTCCACAAGATCTGACAGATATCGCCATTCGCGGCGAGGCGCTGGCCCCAGACGGTAACAAGGTTTGGAATTATCAGGCGGCCGTCGGTTTGAAAGCCGCCAACATGCCAGATCCGCAAGCGTTAGAGAAGATGGTGGAAAACGTGGCCGCCGGTCTGGACAACCTGATTAAGGCGCCGGTCTCGGAAGACTATACCGGCCCGGTCCTATTCGAACAGCAAGCGGCCGCTCAATTGCTCGCGTCCACTTTGGAAGATGCGGTGCGGTTGCAACGGAAGCCCGTGGCGCCACCCGGATCGAATAGCGGCCAAGTGCTGGAGAGCGTGTGGGCTTCCAAGATGGGAAGCAAAGTGTTGCCGGAATGGATGAGCGTGATTGACGACCCTTTGAAAGAAGAGTTTCACGGCACAAGTTTAGCGGGTTTCTACAAAGTGGATGATGAAGGGGTTCCCGCCGAACGTGTGCTCCTCGTAGACAAGGGTGTGTTGAAAGGTTTTCTAGCCAGCCGCGAACCCGTGAAAAATATTGTCGCTTCTAACGGCCATGGCCGTCTTCCTGGTCCTTGGGGTACTGAACTAGCGGTTCCGGGCAATCTCTTTGTCGATGTAACGGAGAAGACGAAGGAAGCGGATATGAAATCCAAGTTGATCGAGAAAGCAAAAGCGGCAGGGCTGAAATACGGCATGTTGATCCGCCGCCTCGATTTCCCGTCGTCAGCGAGCAACGAGGAATTGCAGAGCATGGGACGGCAATTGCAAAAGGGCGGTGTTTCGCGAACACTCAATTCGCCCCTGCTGGCGTACCGGGTTTACTTGGATGGGCACGAAGAGCTGGTGCGCGGCTTGCGATTCAAGGATTTCAGCGCCAAAGACTTGCGCGATATCGCACTGGCGTCCGACCAGCCGTACGTGTTCAATTACGTGAACAGCGGGTCAAGCTTCAATCATGCGGATTCGGCGCAGAGTGCCACCACCTCCACCGTAATCGCGCCCTCGCTGTTACTCGAGAGCGTGGATTTAGCGCGCGCCGAAAATGAACCGGGCAAACTGCCGCTTGTGGCTGCGCCCGCGCTCATAGCGCAACAGTAGCGCATGCGGATTATCAGCCGGGCCATCTTTAAGGAAGTAGCCCTCAACGCCGGGCTGGGCTCCGGGCTGTTCATTTTCGTTCTGTATTTGCGCAAAATTGAGCAGCTCTCTGCCATGCTGGTGCGGAGTTCCGCCCCCACGATGGTATCTGCAAAGCTGTTCCTTTATGCGCTGCCCGCAACATTGCCCTTCGCGCTGCCGCTGGGCGTTCTTGTGGGCATCCTCATTGGCCTGAGCCGCATGTCGGCCGATAGTGAAATCACCGCCCTTCGCGCTGCCGGCATTTCGAGTGTAACCATCGCCAGGCCGGTCATGCTGTTCGCTTTTCTGGCGCTAGTCATCACGGCCTTGGCCGCTCTTTGGCTGACGCCGCTTTCGTTGAATCTTGAAACCAAAACCGCTCACACCTTTGCAGCGGCACAGTTAACGGGCAACATTGAATCGCGCATCTTCGACGAAGATTTCCCAGACACCGTTCTTTATGTCAGCGATGTGCAGACGGAAGAGAAGCAAACCATCTGGCGCGGCGTGTTTATCGCCGACGTGACGCCGCCCGAAAAGCTGCAAGTAGAAGGCAAGAACCGCGGCGAAGGCCCACGCATCATCACCGCAGCCGAAGCCATTCCTTATCCCGATCAAGAAAACAATCGCATCATCCTCGACATGCACGACTTCCGCTCCACGGAACGCGACAAAGAGGGCAAGGCCGTCACCACTTACGCCCAGCGGCACCAATGGGTGCTGCAGGCGCAGAAGCAGGAAGATCTGCAAGTGAACAAGACCGTCGCGCAAATGGATACCGGTCCGCTCTACAAATACATCCATAAGCGCGATCTTTCGCCCAAAGATATTGTTGACGGAACCATAGAGCTCAATCAACGTTTCGCGCTTCCCTTGGCCTGCATCATGCTGGCGCTGGTTGGCATTCCGCTAGGCGTCACCTCGCGCAAAGGCGGCAAATCATCGGCGTATGTCGTCACTGTGTTGGTGGCGTTTCTCTACTACATGAGTTACGCCTCACTCCTGGGGCTTGCCAGAAGCGGTCGCGTGGCGGTGCCGGTGGCGGCGTGGACGCCCGGTACAGTGTACGCGATAGCGGGAACCTTTCTGCTTTCACGCCTTGAACGGCCAGGGGATTTCGACTTGGGCGCCTGGCTGAATGCACAGGGTCTTCGCGTGTGGAAATGGTTGCAAAATTTGCTAAGAACCAGCACCGAATCTGTGGGGCGGCCCTTGAGCGCCCGCGGTTTCGGCTTACGGCCGATGCTGATTGACGGCTATGTCCTCAACGGTTTTCTCTTTTACTTCGGTATTCTGCTGGTCGCTCTCGTGTCACTTGTTGAGATCTTCACCTTCTTTGAACTGCTGGGCGACATGATCAAAAACGACATCAGCATGACCACGATGATCGATTATCTGTGGCATCTGGCGCCGAGTTTGATCTATCAAGTCACGCCCATTGGCACGTTGGCCGCGTCTTTGATCTGCTTCACTATTCTGACCAAATACAACGAGGTAACCGCGTTCAAGGCTGCGGGCGTCAGCGTTCACCGCTTAGCGGCGCCCGTCATGTTTGCCAGCTTGGTCATCAGTTTGTTGCTCTTTGGGTTCGATCACTTTTATATTCCTGCCGCGAACCGCCGCCAAGAGATGCTGCGGGCTGAGATCAAAAAGAAGCCTGTGGCCACGTACCGCCGGCCCGACCGGCAATGGGTTTATGGTCAAGGCAATCGCATTTTCAACTTTCTGCATTTGGATCCGAAACAGAACCTGATGTCGAAGGTGAATGTCTTTGAGCTGGACCCGAAAACGTTTCAAATCGCGCACCAGATTACCGCCGACCGCGCGCAGTGGAATGACCGCCTTCATAAATGGGTTTTTGAAAACGGCGTGAGCCAAGAGACTACGGCTACCGGGTCGAACTACAAACAGTTCGCCAATGCCACCGCGACCTTCGCGGAATTGACTGAGACGCCATCCTGGTTTGTCAAAGAGGAGAAGGAGTACAAGGAACTGAACTTCCAGGAACTCGGCTCCTATATCGATGAGTTGCAAGCCAGCGGCTTAGACACCACGCCGCTCCGCGTGCAGTGGCACAAAAAGTTTTCGGTGCCGTTGTTTGCCTTCATCATGGCGATTCTTAGTATTCCGTTTGCATTTGTCGGCGGCACACGCGGAGCCATGCGAGGTGTGCTCACAGCGTTTATCATTGCGATTGTTTATTGGACAGTGGGCACGATTTTTGAGCAATTTGGCGATCTGAATTTGTTGCCCGCGGCCATGGCCGCCTGGGCGCCAGACGTGATTTTCATGCTGGGCGGCATGTATTTCATGCTGCGCATGAAGACCTAGTTCGTACATACTGGATACATGGCGGAACCTACCATCCCAAACACCGGCGACCCTCGCGTTGACGCCGCTCTCGACCGCATCCGTGGAAAGTTCACCGATCTGGAAGACGCCATGCTTGTGCAAGCCCACCTCGAAAAGGGCTTGGCTTCGCAGTTGAAAGATCACGCCGAATTCTTGGCTCACCACCGGCAAGCTATGTACGAGTTTGACGATAAGCTCAACGCGCTCATCGATATCGTTGGCAGGATGCAAGGCGGCATGGAATCCCGGCCGCTTTAGTTCACTTTTTCTCCACCCCGTCCAATCGATACTTCTCCATCAGCCCATCCACATCCATCCCCGCCTCAAATTCCTTACTCCGCAAATCCCCCACCGCCTTCCGCAACCCGCGTATATACTCCGCCACTTTTCTCTTCTGCGCATCATCCATGCCGATACTCGCATCTTGCACGTCCGGAATTCGCTCTCTCTCAAATTGCTCCGCCGCCGCCACCAGCTTCGCCTTCGCGTCCACCGCAGCCTGACCCTTCGCCGCAAAAAACGCCCGATTCTCTTCCAACATCACCATCAAATCCGCGCGCACTCGCGCCGTTGCGGCCCGCCAGCCATCCAGCGCCGCATTGCCGCTGCTCGCCTCCGTCTTCACATATTGGGTCGGCTTAGACAAACTCGGCGAATCATAAATCGCATTGAAGATCAGCTTGTAAGTCCCATGCGACTGCCCGCGCCACTGCGGCCTAAAGCCCATCAAATAGATACGCCCGTCCCCATAAAACGCCTCTACCGCCGCCGCTTTCCCTTGCAAGCGCTCAGGATGCAGTAAATAACCGCTCGCCAGCGGATTCCGGTCCTTCGGATAACTCGCCAGAATCTTGCCGTGAAAATCAGGCTTCGTTTCAAAGGCCGGACCCAGTTCGAACATCACCACCGGATCGCGCGGCATGCCCCAGGTCCCCGGCCCGTCGCTATCGCTCAGTTCCACGTTCAGCAGCGATCCCGAACAATAAAATTGATCGCCGGTCAAGCCTTCCAGCACATTGCTCACCGGCAGATGGAAGCTCTGTATCGCCAGCAACGACGCATTGTTGAAAGTAATCAGCGTTCCACCTGCGCGCACAAAAGCACGCAACGCATCTACGCCGTTCTCGCCAATCCCGCCTGCATACTCGCCCGAAATCGTGCCCGGCGCGAAGCCGTTCATCATCCGCGCCGTACTCGCGTCCGGCAGAATAATCGCATCCAAGCGCTCGCGCAAATGCCCCGCTTGGATATCGCCGTTGCGCAGCGTCACCGGCGCAAAGCCGTAATTCTCTAAAATCCAGCGTGTCCAGCCTTCGTCAATGTTGGCAGCCCACGCGCGATACAAACCGACCCGCGGCTTTTTCGAAGTCAACGTTTCTTTAGGAATCTGTGATGTAGCCAGCGCATTCACGGAATACTTCTTCGCAATCTCCGCCATCCGCTCGCGCTCCAGCCCTGAGACAAGAATCGCTCCTGTTTCTGAACCCGCCGGCGTATTCATTTCCGTTTTCACAAACGCCGCTTGCCCGCCGCCCGCCAATAGCGCGTTCAGCGCCGCGAAACTGGCGTTCGCTTGGTGGCTGAGCACGTAACTGCTGCCCGTTCCTTGAATCCCGCCCGTGGGCAACGTCACCTGTTCAATTGGCTTCAACACCGCGAGTTGGCTCGCTGTCAACGGCTCCGAAACCGCGTTCACTTCCACGCCCATTTGCAGCGGCAACGTCCACCCGGCCACGTCGTACGGCTTGATCGGCGGCCCACCCGGCCCTTGCCGCAGGTCAGGAAAATGTTGCGGTTCGAACAACTCTTTCACCAGCGGCGAGAACGGTTGGTCCATCAGAACCACCCAGGCGTTCTTGTATTGCCGGCTATTCGCTACAAATGGTTGCGTTGCTTGCTGAACCTCAATGCCATTGGTCAGCAGCTTGTCTATCAAAACACCGGCCGTTGGCAAATCGCGCTGTTCCTGCGGAATCACGTAAGCAAAGGGCGGTTCCGTCTTGAATCGCTTGATATTATCGCGCGCCGCCTGGTAGCGGTTGTAAAGCAACGTTTCGCGGTATTTCGCCGCGGTATCGAGCACTGACATTGAGCCGCCCAGCATGTACCGAACCGCGTCGCTGAGCCGCCACCAACCGCCCTTCCAAGGGCTGCTATAAAACACTTCCGAAGTCATTGCCTGGCTGTCTTTTGGAAAATCGTTCACCGTATAAAAATGCGGAGTCGCGTAACTATACAGCGCTGTCTCTGTAAAGAACGAGATGCTGTTGCGAAAGATATGCGTGAAGTCGAGAAAGCCCGGATACCAATTATCGAACCCTACGCGATGCACCGCGCCCGGCATGCCGTGCTCATCCAAATAAGCGGCCATGTTAATGCCGAGTACGTTCAGCCAACGCGCCATCAGAGGGTTGATGTTTGAGGAAATGGGTTCGGTAAACGGCGGAATAAAAATGCGCGTCGGAAACGGCGCCGTTTGATGATGGCAATAAAAAATAACCGGATTCCACTCGAGTTCGGTCCGCGTCACATCGCGCGATTCCAACATGTTGTTCATGTACCCGTCGCGATTGTTGTCGTGGCCCACATATTCCTGATAAAGGTCCGGCACCGGGCTCACTTCATACGGCGTGCCTAAGTTTCGCCGGTACCACGCCACCACTTCGTTTTGGCCGTCCGGATTCAACGTCGGCCACAACATCAGAATCACGTTGTTAAGAATCGCGTCCACTTCCGGATCGCCTTCCGTGCTTGCCAATTTGTAGGCCAGCGCAATCGATTGCTGTGCGCCCGCCACCTCCGTGGAATGCAGCCCGCCGTCAATATGGACCATCGCCTTGCCCTCGCGCGCCAGCTCTTTCGCTGTTTCGTCGGTCAATCCGCGCCCTTGCGCCAAGCGCCGTGAAATCTCTTTGTATTTATCGAGCTGGGCCAGGTTCTGCTGCGAGGAAATGATCGCGATCTCCCAATCCAAACCGCGCGTCGTCTTCCCTACATTGATGATCTTGACTCGCTTCGATGCGGCCGCCAGCTTATGGAAATACTCCCGCGATTCGTCATAATTCGCCAGATAAAAATCGTCACCCGGCTTGTGGCCAAGCACCGACTCTGGAGTTGGAATTCCTTGTGCCCCTACAACCTGTGACAGCAAAACGCACGCAAGAATCAACTTGACCATCATTTTCCAGATGGTACCGAATGGTCTTCTTGGGCTGCTTCGTTTAGTTCGTCCGCAACGCGATCATCGGATGAATGCGCGACGCCCGATACGCCGGAATATAACCGGCCAGCAGCGCCACG
>Ga0302319_10016460_pt1 | contig 13630 bp, 11 predicted proteins | sample Bog_T0_2_FD_203319 | JGI IMG/M metagenome (GOLD analysis project Ga0302319, IMG submission 203319) | Peat permafrost microbial communities from Stordalen Mire near Abisko, Sweden - Bog_T0_2 | ecosystem: Environmental > Terrestrial > Soil > Wetlands > Peat | place: Sweden: Abisko, Stordalen Mire...
TGTTCGGCTCGCTGCTTGCCTACGTGGGCATGGTCCAGCAGATATTCGGAGAGGTGTTCCGGCGTGCCGCCCTGATGCCGACGATGTTCGGCGTCTGTGCGATCTCGATGGGCGTCGCGGCATTCTGGAACTCCCGCAACGTCGAGCGCCTCGGCATGCGGCGCATATCACACGCGGCGCTGCTGGCCTTCATCGCCGTGTCGCTGCTGCATCTCGTCATCGCAGCCAGCGGGATCGAGCGCATCTGGAGCTTTGTGCTGCTGCAATCCGTGGCGATGGCGGCGTTCAACCTGTCGTCCTCGAACTTCGGTGCGATGGCGCTCGAGCCGATCGGCGCGATTGCCGGCATCGGCGCCTCGGTGCAGGGCTGCATCACGACGGCGGGCGCCGCGGTGGTCGCGACGCTGATCGGCCGGCTGTTCAACGGCAGCGTCATTCCGCTGGCGGCCGGCAGCCTGCTGTGCGGTCTCGCGACGCTCGCGTGCGTGCTGCACGCCGAACAGGGCCGCCTGTTCCGCGCGCACCATGCTCCGGCCGCGTCCTTCGGCATCAAGGCCGCGTGAGGACTGCCGGCGCTAGATGCTGCGACCGCCGTCAACGGCGATGATCTGGCCGGTGATGTAGGGCGCATCCTGCGCGAGGAACAGCACCGTTCTCGCGACGTCGCGCGGGGTGCCATGGCGCTTCAGCGCGGTCTTGCCGACGATCTCGGCCTTCAGTGCGGCATCCAGCTCCTGTTCCGGCCAGAGCACGGGTCCCGGCGCCACTCCATTGACCCGGATCTCGGGACCCAGCTCGCGCGCGAGCGAGCGCGTCAGCATTGCGAGGCCGGCCTTGGCCGCGCAGTACACCGGATGGTCCCGCAGCGGCCGCAGTCCGTGGATGTCCACCATGTTGATGATCAGCCCCTGGCGCGCGCGCAGGCAGGGTGCGGCCGCCTGCGACAGGAACAGGGGTGCGCGCAGGTTGCTGCCGAAAAGATCGTCCCACTGTGCCGTCGTGATCGTGCCGATCGGCGTCGGGTAAAAGCTCGACGCATTGTTGATCAGGATGTCGATCCCGCCGAAGGCGCGCACCGCAGCCGCGACCAGCGACTCCGCGAATCCATCGTCACGCAGATCCGCCGCCTGCAGTACCACGGAGTCGCGGCGCGTCCCGTTCAGTTCCGCGGCGAGTCCGCCCGCCTCCGCGGCGGAAGTGCGATAATGCAGCAGTACGCGGGCTCCCGCGGCGTGCAGGGTGCGCACGATCTCGGCTCCGACGCGGCGGGCGCCGCCAGTGATCAACAGGACCTTGCCCTCGAGGTCCGCAGTCTCGCTACGGGTATTCATGCCAGCCAACGATACCGGAACTGGTCTCCAGCGTGAACCGATGCCGGCCGGCGACGCAGGCCGGCACGGCGCAGCGGTACGCTCTGCCATCGATGCTGCCATCGCCGCTGCCGGCGGCTGGCTCAGCTTCGAGCGTTACATGGAACTCGCGCTGTATGCCCCGGGCCTCGGGTATTACAGTGCCGGGGCGCGGAAATTCGGCGCTGCCGGCGACTTCGTCACGGCACCCGAGATCTCGCCGCTGTTCGGCGCCTGCGTCGCCCGCCAGTGCGCGGAGGTTCTGGAGGCCTGCGTCGCGGGCAGTATCCTGGAAATCGGCGCCGGTACGGGGCGGCTCGCCGTCGACGTGCTGGCGCGGCTCGAGTCGCTGGGGCGCCTGCCGGAACACTACTGGATCCTGGAGACGAGCGCCGACCTGCGCGAGCGCCAGTTCGACACCCTGGCCAGGAGCCTGCCGCACCTGATCGAGCGCATCCACTGGCTCGATGCGCCGCCGGCGGCCGGGTTCGACGGGCTCATCCTCGCCAACGAGGTGCTGGACGCGCTGCCGGTGCGGCGTTTCACCTGGAATGCGACCGGAACGCAGGAACTCGGCGTCATCAATGCCGGCGACCAGCTCGCATGGGAACCGCGCCCGGCCGACGCCAGCCTGGAACTCGCCTGCGCGCAGCTGCGGGCTGCGGGTGGCGGCTGGGAAGCAGGCTACATCTCAGAATACTGCGAGCGCCTGTCCGCGTGGACGCACTACGTGACGCGCCCGCTGCGGCGCGGCGCCGTGCTGTGGTTCGACTACGGACTGCCGCGATCGCAATACTATTTTGCCGAGCGGCATGGCGGCACGCTCCTCTGCCACCATCGCCAGCAGGCGAACGATGATCCACTGCAGCGACCGGGTTTGCAGGACATTACGGCATGGGTCGACTTCACGCGGCTGGCCGAGGCCGCGGCCGGCGCGGACTTCGGCGTCGCGGGCTTCACGACACAGACCTGGTTTCTCGCCGGTACCGGCATCGACTTGGAGATGCAGCGGCTAGCCGCGGGCGACGCGAACAGGGCGGCGCGACTGGCGAATCAGGCGCGCCAGCTCGTGATGCCGGGCGAGATGGGTGAGCGCTTCAAGGCCATGGCCTGGATCCGCGGGCTCGACCTGCCGCTCGCCGGCTTCGAACTGCGCGACTTCCGCGCCAGCCTCTAGCCCGGCTGCGGCTGCTCCCCGCGCACCGCGGCAATCGCCTCCTGGCGCTGCCGCCTGAGCTGTTGCGCGATCGCGGCACCGTCGCGGCCGGCGATCTCGGCCGCGAGTGGTTTCTGGGCCGCCGCGGCCGCGCGCGCCGCAAGCAGGTATTGGCGCTGCGGATAGGGCCGCTCCTCGAAGCCGGTGCGGCCGCGCGAGTCCGCTTCACAGGCAAGCAGTGCCTGCGCAAACCGCTCCGGTCGCCGGAACGCATCCGCCCTTTCCAGCAGCTCCAGGACGGTCTGCGGCCGCAGCTCGAAGGCACGATGCACGTTGCCATGCTGGCGGGCAACGATCAGCGCGAGTTCGCGGTATTCGTTGGGCACCCGCAGGCGGGACGCCAGATCCTCGATCAGCCGCGCGCCGCGCTCCTCGTGCCCATGGTGCCGCGGCCACAGTTCGCGCGGCGTGGTTCCCTTGCCGAGGTCGTGGACGAGCGCGGCAAAGCGCACTGCCGGTTCGGCTGCGAGGCGCGCGGCCTGCGTCAGCACCATCAGCGTATGCACACCGGTGTCGATCTCCGGATGCCACTCGGCGGGCTGCGGCACTCCGAACAGCGCGTCGATCTCGGGATAGATCACGCCGAGCGCAGCGCATTCGCGCAGCACGCTGAAGAATCGCGCGGGGTCCGGCGCCCGCAGTGCCTTTTCCGTTTCCTGCCACACGCGCTCCGGAACGAGCGCGTCCACCTCGCCGCGCACAACGATCGTGCGCATCAGCTCCAGCGTCTCGGGCGCCACGGTGAAACCCAGCGGTGCGAACCTCGCGGCAAAGCGCGCGACGCGCAGCACACGCACCGGATCCTCGGTGAACGCAGCCGAGACATGGCGCAGGACGCGGGACTCAAGGTCCGCACGGCCGCCATACGGGTCGATCAGTGTCCCGTCGGTCGCCTGTGCGATCGCATTGATCGTCAGGTCGCGCCGGCTGAGGTCCTGTTCCAGCGTGACCTCGGGGCCGAAGCGGAACTCGAACCCACGATACCCCGGGGCGACCTTGCGCTCGAGTCGTGCGAGTGCGTATTCCTCATGCGTCGTAGGATGCAGGAACACGGGGAAGTCGCGGCCGACCTCGCGATAGCCCCGACTCCGCAACTCCTCGCGGGTGGCGCCGACGACGACCCAGTCGCGTTCGCCCACGGTGAGCCCGAGCAGTCCATCACGGATCGCACCGCCGACCAGATACACTTGCATGGGTGGATATTACCAGCATCGCGCGTTCCCTCGGCGCTGCCGCTGCGCTCGCCGCCGCGGCGCTGGCGCTCGCCGGCTGCTACGAGCTGCAGGCGGCCTGCGGCCAGCTCGCGCTGTCGGTGAGGCAGCGTCCCATCGACGCGGTGATTGTGGATCCCGCAACTGCGCCGGCGCTGCGCGCGCAGCTGGCGAAGGTGTCCGGCATGCGGGATTTTGCCAGTCGCACACTGGCGCTTCCCGAGAACTCCAGTTACCGGAAATACGTCGACGTGGGACCGGATGCGGTGGTCTGGAACGTGTACGCGACCGCGGAATTCTCGGTCGAGCCGCGGCGCTGGTGTTTCCCGCTCGTCGGCTGTGTCCCGTACCGCGGCTATTTCTCCGCAGCGCGCGCGCGCCGCTTCGCCGCCGAGCTGCATCGCCAAGGCTACGACGTCACCGTGCAGGGCGCCGCCGCCTATTCGACCCTCGGGTACTTTGCCGATCCCGTGCTCAGTACGATGCTCGGCTGGAGCGACGCCGAGCTTGCCGGCATCATCTTTCACGAGCTGACGCACCAGCTGGTCTACGCCCCGGGGGATGCGCCGTTCAATGAGGCGCTTGCCGGCCTCGTGGAACAGGAGGGCGTGCGCCGCTGGCTGATCGCGCAGGGCAGGGAGGAGGAGCTCGCGGCGCACCTGCGGACGCGGGAACGCGATCTTGCGGTGACGCGGCTTATGCTGCAGGCGCGGCAGCGGCTCGCACAGCTGTACGCATCCGGCGACGAACCGGCAACGCTGCGGGCCGGCAAGGCCGGCATCTTCGCTGACCTGCGGCAGGACTACGAGCGCCTGCGCGAGGGCTGGGGGGGGTACGCGGGTTATGACCGGACGTTTGCCGCGGCCCTCAACAATGCGTCGCTGCTGCCGGTCGCCACCTATGATCAGTGCCTGCCGGCCTTGAGGCGCGAGCTCGATGCAGTGCACGGCGACCTGCGCGCATTCTACGCCCGCGCCCGCGAACTCAAGGAGCTGCCGGCGCCGCAGCGCGACGCGCTGCTGTGCCGATGAGTCAGCCGTGCGTATCGCGCCCGGCGAGCATGCGGTCGTGGCTCAGGCGTGCGTTGTCCTCGAAGCTGCCGAGGTACTGGCTCGCCACCCCCTCCATCGCCTGGGGCCGGATGCCGAGCGCTGCGCAGCCGTCCTCGGTGCAGACGCTGTCGATGCTCAGCGAGCGGTAGTTGTCGCTCGAGAAGGGGCGGCCCGGCACGAAGTCGAACACCCCCGCCTGCAGCCGCGCCACCCAGTCCGGCAGGCCGATGATCAGGCGCGCATTGCCGGTCGCGCCGGCGACGAAGGCCACGATCTCGCGCAGTGTGTAGACCTGCGGACCGCCGAGCTGGTAAATCCTGCGGCTCGTCGCGCCGCCGCGCAACGCGCGCACGAAGGCCTCGACGACATCATCGACGAACACAGGCTGGAAGCGGGCATCCGGCTTTGCCAGCGGAAACACCAGCGGCAGCGCTGCGAGCAGCGCGGCGAAGCGGTTCAGGAACGAGTCACCGGGTCCGAAGATCACCGACGGCTGGAAGATCGTCCAGTCGAGCGGCCCACTGTCCTCCGCAATGAGACGCTCGGCCGCGCCCTTCGAGCGCAGGTAGTGGCTCGGCGCTTCGGTGCCAGCACGCAGCGATGACATCTGCAGGAAACGGGCGACTCCCGCCGAGCGCGCAGCGGCCACCGCCCGTCGCGTCAGTTCGGTATGCGCGCGGCGGAACCCAGCGCCCCCAAAGCCGCTCTCGTTGAGTATACCGACCATGTTGATGACGACCGACTGGCCGCGAAAGCGCTGCGCCAACGCTGCCTGGTCGTAGACGTTGCAGTTTTCGAGCATGAGCCCGGGCAGAACCCGCAGCGCCTTGTGGCCCTCGGCATCGCGCGTCAGCACGGTCACGCGGTGCCCGTCGCGTACCAGGCGGGAGGCGAGCCGCGATCCGACGAATCCGGTTCCGCCCAGCATGCAGATCGACAGTGGGGTGCTCATGGCCTGTTCCTAGCGAATGGGGATCAGCAGGATCTGCGAGCCGCGCCGCACGTTGAGCAGCAGCAGGCTGGCTCCCCTGGAGGCCTCCCTGAAGGCCTTGAGGCTTGTCACGGGCACGCGGCCGACGCCGACGATCAGGTCATTGGCGCGCAGGCCCGCCTGTGCGGCCGGGCTGCCCTCCTGGACGGACTTGACGGTGACGCCGCCGCCGGCGGCGGCGTCCGCGAGCTCGGCACCCTCCAGGTTCCTGTGGATGCCGCCGGCGCCGCCGGCCTCCACTGCGCCCCTCTCGGCGATCAGCGCCGTGACCTTCAGCGGCTTGCCGTCGCGCAACAGGCTCAGGTCCACCTTGTCGCCGACGCGAAGCATGCCGATCGTGCGCCGCAGCTCGGCGGCATTGCGGATGACGTGAGCGTCGACCGCGCTGACGACATCGCCGGTACGCACGCCGGCCTTCTCGGCGGCGGATCCCGGTGCAACGCCTGCCACCAGCGCGCCGCTCGCCTCACCGAGGCCATACTCCTTCGCGATGTCGGGCGTCACGTCATAGATGTTGATGCCGAGGACGCCGCGCCTGACCTCGCCGTAGCGGATCAGCTGGTCGGTGACGCTCCTGACCATGTTGGACGAGATCGCGAAGCCGATGCCGATGTTGCCGCCGCTGCGTGACAGGATCGCGGAATTGATCCCGACCAGCTCACCGCGCAGGTTCACCAGCGCGCCGCCGGAGTTGCCCGGATTGATCGATGCATCGGTCTGGATGAAGTCCTCATAGCCGTCCGGGTTGATTCCGGAGCGGCCGAGTGCGCTGACGATGCCTGCGGTGACCGTATGCTGCAGCCCGAACGGATTGCCGATTGCGACGACGTAGTCGCCTACCTCCAGCTGGCCCGAGTCGGCGATGCCGATCTCGACGAGGTTCGGCTCCTTCGCCTGCAGCAGGGCAAGGTCCGAGCCCTCGTCGGTACCCAGCACCTTGGCGCTGAACGTGCGGTTGTCGAGCAGCGTGACGGTGATCTCGCTGGCATTCTCGACCACGTGGTTATTGGTGACGATGTAGCCGTTCTTTGCATCGATGATCACGCCGGAGCCCGCGCTCTGGAACTGGCGCTCGCGCGGCGCTGAGTCCGGCGGGTTCTCGAAGAAACGCCGGAAAAACGGATCATCGAGCAGCGGATTGTGCTGCGCCTGTTCACGGACGGTGCCGCGTGTGGCGATATTGACGACGGCCGGCGAGACGCGCCTGACCATCGGCGCAAGCGACGGCATGGGTGACGCGACCTCCGCCTGCGACGGCGCGGCGGCAACGGCGGCGGATGGGACAAGATTCAGGGACAGAGGCAAGGCCGCCAGCAGGGCAGCGACAGGTGAATAACGCCGGTTCATGGGGAATCCTTTCGGGTGCTTCTTCTCTATCAGGCAGCTGGATTTAAGGCGCCGGTCATGCCGCCCGACGGCGACTCTGACCGGCCCCGGATCTTACACGCAGTGGCCGCGCAGCCTGCAGTTGTCAGGCCGCCTCGACGGTGATGCGCTGCGGCTGCACCTGGGCGAGCTTCGGGATGCTGATTTCCAGCACGCCGTGCACACAGCGGGCGCGGATGTTCTGCGTATCCGCGGTCTCCGGCAGGCTGAAGCGGCGCTGGAACTCGCCCTTGATCCTCTCGATGCGGCGATAGCCCTCGCCCGGCGCGGCTGGCGCCTGCGCGCGCCGCCCGCTGATCGTCAGCACTCCGGCTTCTGACGTGATCTCGACGGCCTTCGGGTCGACACCCGGCACATCGACGTGCAACAGGTACTGCTGCGCATCCTCATGGATGTCCACGGGCGGCAGCCAGGCACCGGAATCGGCGGCGGTGGTCAGCGGCGCAGCCGCGAACAGCCGGTCGATGTCTTTCTGCAGGCGGCCCACCAGGGCCCAGGGTTCATAGCGAACGACGGTCATGATCGGTTCCTCCTCGGTGAATGGTTGACTGAACGTGGGCGCAATCGCCTTGCGCCTGTGACGGTAGGTAAGGCCGGGTCAGTGCATTTCAACGGGGCGGGGAAACAATCGCAGCGGTGTCAATAAGACAAATTGTGCATAACTTGTATAAACACAATATCTTGTAAATTCCTCGTTTACCCCTTGACCTTGGGAGTCGCGAGTGTAATTAGGTGATTTCTTTAGAGTTTTTTGTAACTTATTGAAAATACAGCATTTTTTTAATACAAAAAACAGCGAAATAAGGCTTGACGATAATTGTCGTCGGGACTTAACCTTCCGCGCAAGGCACAAGATGTAGTGTTCGCAGAAAAAGCATCATTCGTCCTCCGCCTCATCGCGCTTTTCCCGCAAGAATTATAATGGAGCTACCTTTACGCCCATGAACACGGTGGTCAAGATCGAACCCAAGGACGTTGGCAGCATTCCCTACCAGGAGGCTTCCACTGACATATGGGACAAGAAATATCGCCTGACGGCGAAGGACGGCACGCCGATCGACCAGTCGATGGACGACACGTACAAGCGGGTCGCCCGTGCGCTGTCCGACGTGGAGACGCCGGAAGTCCGCGAACAGTGGTATGAATCGTTCCTGTGGGCCCTGCGCCATGGTGCGATCCCGGCCGGTCGCGTGACCTCGAATGCCGGTGCGCTGGAACACAAGCCGGCGACTTCGACGATCAACTGCACCGTATCCGGCACGATCCGCGACTCGATGGACAACATCCTCGGCAAGGTCCACGAGGCCGGGCTCACGCTGAAGGCCGGTTGCGGCATCGGCTATGAATTCTCGACGCTGCGGCCGCGCGGCGCCTACGTCTCCGGCGCCGGCGCATACACGTCGGGTCCGCTGTCGTTCATGGATATCTACGACAAGATGTGCTTCACCGTGTCCTCCGCCGGCGGTCGCCGCGGCGCGCAGATGGGCACCTTCGACGTCGGCCACCCGGATGTGCTCGAGTTCGTCCGTGCGAAACGCGAGAACGGCCGCCTGCGGCAGTTCAACCTGTCGCTGCTGATCTCCGATGACTTCATGAATGCGGTCAAGAGCGATTCCGAGTGGCGCCTCGCGTTCCCGCTGAGCCGCGCCGAATACGACGCTGACCAGCCGGACCTCGCCGATACGACGAAATTCCTGTGGCGCGAGTGGCCGTACACCGACGGCTACGTCGCGAACGACGCCGGTCTCGTGGCGTGCAAGATCTTCAAGACACTGCCCGCCCGCCGCGTCTGGGACCTGATCATGTCCTCGACCTATGACTTTGCCGAACCGGGATTCATCCTGATCGACAAGGTCAACGACATGAACAACAACTGGTGGACCGAGGACATCCGTGCCACCAATCCCTGCGGCGAGCAGCCGCTGCCGCCATACGGCTCCTGCCTGCTGGGATCCGTCAACCTGACCAAGTTCGTGCTCGATCCCTTCACCGAGCAGGCACGCTTCGACTGGGATACCTACCGCAAGGTAGTCAAGGTATTCACGCGCATGCTCGACAACGTCGTCGAGATCAACGGCCTGCCGCTGGCGCAGCAGCGCGACGAGATCACCCGCAAGCGCCGCCATGGCATGGGCTTCCTGGGGTTAGGGTCGACGATCACGATGCTGTGCATGAAATACGGCTCGAAGAAGTCGGTTGAATTCACGGCCGACGTCTCCCGCGAGATGGCCGTGGCGGGCTGGGAGTCGGCGGTCGAGCTCGCGCGCGAGAAGGGCCCGGCGCCGATCATGAACGAGGAATTCGTCGTGACCGCCGCGATGCTGCGCAAGCGACCCGAGATGGTCAGGCACGGCTGGCGGATCGGCTCGCGCGTCCCCGGACGCGTCCTGCATGCGCGCTACAGCCGCTACATGCAGCGCATCGCCGAGGTGGCGCCGCAGCTCGTCGATGAACTGGCCGAGGTCGGCGCGCGCTTCACGCACCACACCTCGATCGCACCCACGGGCACGATTTCCCTATCGCTCGCCAACAACGCCTCCAACGGCATAGAGCCGTCGTTCGCGCATCATTACTTCCGCAACGTGATCCGCGAGGGCAAGAAGTCGAAGGAGAAGATCGACGTCTTCTCATTCGAGCTGCTGGCGTACCGCGAACTCGTCAATCCGCGCGCGATGCCGAATTCCCAGTCCACGGGCGAGAAGCTGCCGGATTACTTCATCTCTGCCGACGACATCGGCCCGAAGGAGCACGTCGACATCCAGGCCGCGGCCCAGCGGTGGGTGGACTCGTCGATATCGAAGACCGCGAACGTCCCGACCGACTACAAGTACGAGGACTTCAAGGATATCTATCTGTATGCCTACGACCAGGGCCTGAAGGGCTGCACGACGTTCCGCTTCAACCCCGAGGCTTTCCAGGGCGTGCTGGTCAAGGAAGAGGACCTGAAGAACACGACCTATGTGTTCACTCTGGAGGACGGTACGGAGGTCGAGGCAAAGGGCGACCAGGAGATCGAGTACGACGGTGAGACCCACACGGCCGCGAACCTGTTCGACGCCCTCAAAGAAGGTTACTACGGGAAATTCTGACCATGGCAAGCATCAAGATTGACAGGAAGATCGCGAAGTATCGCGTCCAGAAGCCGGAAGCGAAGCCGGCAACGACCGTGGCGGCGCTGAAGACCGAGGGCAACGTGATCCGGATGCACGAGAAGCTCGAGCGGCCCGAGGTGCTGATCGGCAACACGTACAAGATCAAGACGCCGATCTCCGACCATGCGATGTACGTGACGATCAACGATATTCTCCTGAACGAGGGCACGCCGCACGAACAGCGCCGGCCGTTCGAGGTGTTCATCAACTCGAAGAACCTCGATCATTTTCAGTGGATCGTTGCGCTGACGCGGGTGATCTCGGCGGTGTTCCGCAAGGGCGGTGACACGACGTTCCTCGTCGACGAGCTCAAGGCGGTGTTCGATCCGCGCGGCGGCTACTGGCAGCCCGGCGGGAAATTCATGCCCTCGACGATTGCCGAGCTCGGCTATGTGATCGAGCGGCATCTGCAGTACATCGGCATGCTGAAGAAGCCCGAGCTCGACGAGAGCCAGCGTAAGCTCGTCAACGAAAAGCGCGCCGAGTTCGAGGCCCGCAAGAAACAGACCGACGCTTTTTCCCGTTCGGACTTTCCCGAGGGCGCGCAGCTGTGCGGCAAGTGCAGCACAGCTGCACTGGTCATGCTGGACGGCTGCCAGACCTGCCTGAACTGTGGCGACTCGAAGTGCGGGTAGATCGCCGGACGACGCGCTGAAACGCCGCTTCCACTGCCTGGTGGCAGTCGCCCTGCTGATCGCGGCAGTGCCTTGCCCCGCCGGGGTCGCGCCCGTCGGGGACTCCGCCGTGTTCGCCGTTCCGCCAGAGCTCGAGCCGGATGTGCGTTTCTGGGTCCGCGTCTACACCGAGGTCACGACCGACGGCGGCCTGATCCACGACTCGTGGTACCTGGGCCTGGTGTACGAAGTCCTGCGTTTCGAGCCGGAGGAATCCTTCGCGCAGCGCGAGCGCGAGGTTGCCGCGGCGAAGGCACGCTACGCGGCGCTGCTGCACCGCTTCGCCGATGGCGATACCGCTGCGCTGAGCCGGCATGAAAAACGCATCCTGCAGTCCTTCGGGCCCGATGCGACGCGCCAGCAGTTCCTCGATGCCGTCGAGCGCATCCGCTTCCAGCTGGGCCAGGCGAACCGCTTCCAGGAAGGCCTGATCCGCTCGCAGCTGTGGGAATCGCACATCGCGCGCACGCTGCAGGAGCGCGGAGTTCCGGCCGAGATCGCCGCCCTGCCGCACGTCGAGTCCTCGTTCAACCCCGCCGCCTATTCACGCGTCGGTGCCGCCGGCCTGTGGCAATTCATGCCCGCGACTGCGCGCCGCTACATGCGGGTGGATGACCTCGTCGACGAACGCCTCGATCCCTACCGCGCAACCGAGGCGGCGGCAAACCTGATGCTCTACAACTACAACCTGCTCGGCACCTGGCCGCTTGCCGTGACCGCCTACAACCATGGGCCCGGCGGCCTCAGGCGTGCGCAGGAGGAACTCGGAACGAATGACATCGGCGTCGTCGTCAAGCGCTTCCAGGGCGCCACGTTCGGCTTTGCATCGCGAAATTTCTACGTCGCCTTTCTTGCCGCCCTCGAGGTGGACCGCAATGCCGAGACCTTCTTCGGACCGCTGACCCACCTGCCGGACACGCAGAACACTTCGGTCGAGCTGCCCGACTACATACCGGTCGATGCGCTGGCGAAGGCCTTCGGTGCCGACCCCGGCGCGCTCAGGGTGCTGAACCCGGCGCTGCGGCCGCCGATCTGGGACGGGGAGCGCTTCGTACCCCGCGGCTACGCACTGCGCCTGCCGGGGAACCTGCCGCCGGGCGAGATCGCCGCGGGCTGGGCGCGACTGCCGCTGTCCGCGCGCTACCTCGCGCAGCGCGGTGACGCCAGGTACAGGGTGCGCCATGACGAATCGCTGGCAGCGGTGGCCTCCAGACTGCGGATTCCCGCCGCAAGGTTGCTCGCGGCCAATGGCTGGAGGGAGGCCCCGGCACTGCAGCGCGGTCAGGTTCTGCGGCTGCCGCTGCCGCCGACGCGTGCCGACGGCGCGGGCGTCACTGCGGTCCTGGCCGATGCGACGCAGCTTCCGCTGCAGTCCACGGTTCCCGACAGGCCGCCGGTCCGGCCGGCGCACGGGTCGCGGGAACCGGTTGCACCGCGTCCTGCCGGTGAGGCCCTGCTGCCTGCCGCCACCCCGACGGCCAATACCGACACCACCGACTACGGCGTCGAGGCCGGCGACGCGATCGTCCTGCGCGCCGACGAGACGCTGGGACACCTCGCCGACTGGAGCGGCGTCAGCATCGAGGATCTGCGCGTGCGCAATCACCTGAAGAAGGGCAGTACGGTCGGACTCGGGCGCCGCATCCGGCTGGACCTGTCACGCAATGGCGCGGAGCGCTTCGTCGCCGCAAGGACTGCCTATCACCGTCAGCTGCAGGACGCATTCTTCGCCACGCACCGCATTGCCGGCACCGATACCGTGGTGGTCCGCCGCGGCGATTCGCTGTGGACGCTGGCGCAGCAGCACGGCGACCTGCCGCTGTGGCTGATCACGCAGTACAACCCGGACGTCGATTTCAGCGCGATGCAGCCCGGTGCCCAGGTCACGCTGCCCCGCATCGAGCCGATCAATCGCCAGTGAGGTTGCGCGAATTCACGTAGGCCAGGAACAGCGGTCGCGGATCGGCGGACGTCGTGAAGGAGACCGCGGAGCCGTCCGCCGCGAGGCAGCGCAGGGTCAGCCGCGAGCTCGCCGCCAGGCGCCGCAGCTCATGCACGCCGAGCCTGTAATACGCAGTCTGGCCCCAGGGAACCGCCGGCCTGTACGGCTCTGCGCTGAGCTCCGGCGCAGTCGCGGGGTGCAGTTCGAGCACACCGTCGTCGAGGGTCAGTGCGAGCGTCGCCGGATCCTTGATGTCGGCAAGCGGCTGGTCCTGGCCTGGCGCGACATGCAGCCACAGGCCATGCGTGATCGTGCCCATGCGGTTCCACTCGACCGGCCCGAGATAGGCAAAGCTGGGGCGCTTGCCGACCACGATGACCTGCCGCTGCGCGAGTTCCAGCGGCCGCTGCAATGCTGCCACGGTGATGCCCGTGCGCTCATCGAGCATCTCCACCGGCTGGCGGACCTGCATCCCGGTGCAGGCACCGGCCAGGCAGGCAAGGAGCATCGCAAGCGGCCGGAGACGTGACATGCGTCGCAGTATATCGTGCTGCCCGCGGCGACAGATTATGTCGTGCCCCGGAATCAGTATAATTCCGCACCATGGAATTCAAGTCCTGCAGACCGTGGTTGCGCGGCGCCGCTCTGTCGCTGGCA
>Ga0302319_10016461_pt1 | contig 13630 bp, 11 predicted proteins | sample Bog_T0_2_FD_203319 | JGI IMG/M metagenome (GOLD analysis project Ga0302319, IMG submission 203319) | Peat permafrost microbial communities from Stordalen Mire near Abisko, Sweden - Bog_T0_2 | ecosystem: Environmental > Terrestrial > Soil > Wetlands > Peat | place: Sweden: Abisko, Stordalen Mire...
TGGTCAGGTTCAGGCTCAGGTCGTCAAAATAAACCGATCCGGTGGAACCCGCGGCGTCGCCCTGGAACACCACCTGCCACCGGACGAAATACGTGCCCGGCGGTGCGATCAAAGAGGCGGCGGCATTGGTAATGGCAAAGGTGTTTGGGTCGCATTGATTGGTCACCGGCAAATCGGACCAGGTGTTTTCGGGGAAAGCGCCCGCCAGAATGGCATTGGTGCTAATGATGCTGGAACGATAGAGTGCCAGCACCTTGGCCGAGGCGTCGCGAAAGGTCACTTCGAGCCACGCGCAGTTTTGACCGGCGATGGCATCGGAGGAGAGAGTTTTTGCCCAACCATCGGCGGAGTAGGTCGCGCCGGCACCGGAAATATAATCCTGGTAAATACCGCTGTAGTTGAGGGTGCCGGTGAAACCCTGAAAGACCTTGAAGTAATTGCTGCCGCTGTGCGCCGCCAGGCCGGTTTCATTAAGAGCATTGCCCCAATTCTGACCGTACCAAGTCCAGCCGACCAGGTTTTGGCTTTGCCCCGGGGCGTCGGATTCAAAACCGGGATTGGTCAGGACATTGCCCGCCAGCGAAGCGGTGCCGATGATGACCAGAGCAGCCCACGCCATAATCCCGGTAGGACAGTATTTATTCATGGATCATAATGGCCACCGGGTTGCCGGAAGCCTTCGAAGTTTTAGAGCAATTTAAAGACCGGCTTAGCCGTATCCATGCAGTTGATAGCGATGCGGCTGCGCCGCAGATTTTTGCGCAAGACAAGAAGTGAGGCGCGAGCATACCCGCCAGTGGTCTGTATGCGCCGAACGACGATGTCCTTGCGCAAAAAGATCAAGCCGACGCTCGCGATTCAATTGCATGGTTACGGCCTAGAACGAGGTGATGGCAAAAATGTCGTTGACGTCGGTGCTTAAATCGGACCATTTCCAACTTTCCACATGACCATCGCAAAATGAAGCATTGGCACGGCCGTTATGGCGACAGGCAGCCTGCTTGTAAGAAGGCACCGTGGTCCAGCCGGTTCCCGGCGCCGGGGTGATGACCGGCTTGATGACGGTGATGTCGGTGTAATAACTGGCGGGCAATCGGTTGAGGTTGCCACCGGTTTTCGGATCCCCCACATCGCCGACCAACCAGATCTGGCTGGTCCGGATGATGGTGTTCAGTTTGCGGCTACCTTCCACATTGCCGGATATGTCCAGATAGTAGCGGATGACGCCGTTGGCCGGATTTACGGTGTCTTCCAGCGGACCGTAACCCTCGCAAGGCGAATCATAATAGGCAACCGTTGCGGCGGAAATGTCCGCATCCTGGACCGCCGTGCAGCGCCAGACATTGTTAGAGGTGGAGGTGCTGGTGATATAACTTCCATTGCCCAGGTAGTGGAACCACCAGTTGGTGGTGTGCTGGGCAAAGTTGTGGTCGTTCAAGGGCGGCAGGAAGTCGTTGTTGTCACCGACATACATCATGGTGGCCAGGCCGATCTGCTTGTTGTTGCTGGTGCAGGCGATGGCCTTGGCCTTGTTTTTGGCGGCGCTCAAGGCCGGCAGCAGCATGGCCGCCAGAATGGCGATGATGGCAATGACGACGAGGAGCTCGATCAGGGTGAACCCGGCTGCCTTCCCGTTTTGATTGGGTCTCATGTTTTTTGGCTGAACCTGGGTGCTTCGCGGCGGCCCCAGTCGGATGCCGGCCGCGGCAGATTTTTGGTGGATGCGAGGGCTCATTGGATCGACAGCCGGTAATATCGGTTTCCGGATCCGTTGGTGTCCGAGAGCGTCAGGCTGGAACCATTGCCAGCGACGGCGGAGCCCAAGTTGGACCAGGCGGCATCCGTCAGGTTCGTTTTGTATTGCAAGACGTAGGCGTGGTTGTTCTCGGAAAGAAATTCCAAACTGGTCACCTGGCCGGTCCGGCCGGCGGACACAGCCGGCAAGGGAACGGCCACCAGAGCGCTGGACCTGGCATTCCCGCCCCAAGGATCCGGTGTGCCATCGGGATTTTCAATCGGGCCGGAAGTGCGGAGGCCGTATTGGATATGGTCGCCAGCGGTCGTCGGCAGGGTGATGCTGAACGACTGGCCGGCCAACAGGTTGGTGACCGCGGAAGCCACCAGGGTGTAGCCGGAGTTAAAATCCTCGAGGAAGGCGAAGGCCGCGCCGGTTCCCGCCAGATTGTTGCTCGGTCAATACCCGGAAAACGTCAAGGTCGAACCTCCCAGATTGTCGTCTTGAATATAGAATTCAGCCTCCACGGAGCGGACGGACACCCCGGCCGAAACATAATTGGCATCGGTGGTTTCCCACAGGTTGGTATTGGGAGCCAGGACAGCCACGCCGTTGACGAAGCTGCTTCGCAAAGCGGCGGTCCCAAACGGTTCCCCGCTTTCAAAGGAGCCCGGCGTTCCGTCCCCATTGATGGCAAAAAAGTTCACATACCCGATATAAGGAGCATTGGGGTCCACGACCAAATGGCCGGGATTCTCGACCGCCAAATAAACCGACCCGGTGGAGCTGAGATTGAGGGTCGCATCCTTGACGATGATGGAATAGCTGGCTTCGTTGGTGGTGGTGACATTGGTCAGATCAAGCAGGGCACCGGTGGCGCCGGGCAAATTGACGCCATTTTTTTGCCATTGATAGCTTAAGGGATCGGCTCCGGTGACATTGACGGCAAGCACCACGTTGGACCCCAGGATGGCGATGGGCGGATTGGCAGTCACCGAACTAATGATGGGACCCGCGGGCGGCGGGTTGCTCGAAATGACCACATTGCCCAGACTGGGCAGGGCCGCGGTTCGGGCGTTTGGCCCGACGGTTTCAAAGCCGTATTGAATATGGTCGCCCGCCGAAGTGGACAGGGTGACGGTAAAGGCTCCCTTGACCAGGGGCGCGGTGGCGCTGGTGGAGGAGGAGTAATCGGGCGCAAAATCCTTGATAAAGACGGTCGAGGTGTACGGCGCCACGAGCGAGTTATTCCACACGTTTCCGGAAAAGGTTATGGTCTGACCTGCAAGCGCATCATTCTGAACATACATACTGGCGTCCATGGTGTGGTTGCCGGGCGAGGCCAGCGAACCATCGTTCGGCGGCTGCCACCAATAGGAGTCAATGGGATCCGAGCGGTCAATGTTGTCGTTGGGAGTCAAGGTCAGGGTGGTGCCGGAAAAGCGGGCATCCAAATCACCGGTCCCCCACGAACTGCCAAAATCATAGGCTCCGCCATTGGCGGGTAGTTCCAGCACGTTCATATAGCCAATCCAAGGCTGGCCAGGGTCCACGTAGACATTGACTGCGCTGGCGGTTGCGACCGCCCCCAGTAGGAGCAGAGCCGCAACGCCAAGGCGACAAAAGGGGGGGCGGGTTTTCATACGATGCTGGCTTTGGTATTATTCATGGGTGCCGGGTTCATACTTATACTACCCCCAGATCATGACCCTGCCCAGCTGGCCAACCGGCTAGTTTTACGGTCCCTGGCCCTGCTTGAATTTCAAGGCGGCCTCCGTCCGTGAATGGACGTGAAGTTTGTCGTAAATATGCTGGAGGTGCCACTTGACGGCGGCGACGGTGACGCCCAGGCGGTCGGCGATGGCCTTGTTGCCGAGCCCGTGCATCACGAGTTCCAGGACCTCCCGTTCACGGTCGGAAAGGTCTTCGGCCTGGGCGGCCACGGCGGCCTGCTGGCGAAACTGGCCGATAACCTTGCGGGCGATTTCGGGGGTCATGGGGACGCCGCCTTCATGGGCTTCCTTGATGGCGACGAGGATTTTTTCGGGTTGGGCGCGCTTGAGCAGATAGCCGCAGGCGCCAGCCCGCAAGGCTTGAAATATCCTTTCCGAATCTTCATAGACGGTCAGAATGACGATATGTAGGTCGGACAGCTGTTGTTTGAGTTTGGCGGTGCATTCGACGCCGGTGGAATCGGGCAGCTGAATATCCATCAGGACCACGTCCGGCCGCGCCTTGGGGATCTGCCGCAACGCTTCCGCGACCGTGCCACAGGTGCAGACGCATTGGAAGCCGGGGGTCCGGTTGAGCAGGGTCTCAAATCCTTCGCGCAAGGTTTGGTTGTCCTCGACGATGCCGACTTTGATGCTCATAGTTTTTGGGGCAGCGGCGCCTGAAAACGCACGGTGGTTCCCCGCTTGATCTCGCTGGTGATTTCGCAAAGGCCGCGGAGCGATTTCAAGCGCTCCCGCATGTTAACCAGGCCGTCGTTGCCGGTTTGCCGCACATTCAAATCAAAACCGCAGCCATTGTCCGCCAATTCGACCAGCAGCCAGCCATCCTGGACTTTGATTCGCAGCCAGACCTGGGTGGCCTGCGCGTGGCGGACGATATTGGTCAGCGCCTCCTTGAACGCGAGGAAAACCTCCTGCCGGAATTTAGGGTCCAGGGGATGATCCGGCAAATCCTCGGCCACATCGAGGCCGCAGGACACGGCTGCCAGATCCAGCAGCCGCTGGGCGTACGAACCAAAGTAGCTGGCGAGCGAGGCGATGGTGTCGTTGCGCGGATTCACGGCCCAGACGATTTCATCCAGCGACGCCACCATGTGTCGCGCGGTTTCCGTAAGCACATCCAGATAACGAATTTTTTCCCCGGCGGACGTGGCGGGACTTTTGACCAGGGTGGTCAGGATGTTTACTTCGGCGAGCCCCGAGCCCAGATCATCATGCAGATCGTGGGCGACGCGCGCGCGTTCCAGCTCGATTTCACGCCGGCGCTCGGCGCGCTGGCGTTCCTGAATCTGCATTTCCAGCTGCCGGGAACGCTCGGCCACCTGGCGCTGTAGCACCATCACCCAACCGAACGCCGCCAGACTCACCAAACCCAGCCCGCCGGCAATCCACAAGACTTTTTTCAGGGTCCACCAGGGCGGCGATTGCAGCACCGCGATGTCGGCCGCCGAACGCAGCTCGATTTGAAATGATTTGGCGCGCCAGTCTTCGCCGGCCTGCCATTCGCCGGGGTCGATTTTGCAAACGCCGGTCACGGAAATGCGACTGCCATTTTCGAGGCTGGCAAAGGCATCCGAAGCTTCGGCCTGCTTCAGGTTGGCGTGGAACAGCACGTTGCCGTCCTGGAGAATCAAGTACGTTTCCGAACCGTGCCAGGCGCGGTCGAGCAGTTTGGCGGTGACTTGAATCAGGCAGCAATCGTGCTTCCCTTTCAAGGCCTCCGTGACCGTCACCGGCGTGGCTTTAACCGGCGGCCCGGCGGCGATCGTCCGGTAGCTGGCGTCCTGCAGCGTGGGCGTGTAATCGCCCTGGCTGACGTAGCCAAGCACCTCCACGTGGTCGCCGAGGCGCAGCGGGGCGCGTGACTTCGTCTGCACCTCGACTCCGTTTTCGCCGTCCTGAAGGAACAGCCGCCGGCCAGGCTCAAAGTAAACGACCGTGCCCGCGACTTTCACCGGGTGACCAAATGCCTCCCGGGGGGCGAATTGCAGCAGGCTGCCGATGGGCCGCGCGGCGACGGCGAAGGGGTTGGCCGGAGCCGGGATCTCAATCGTCAGATCTTCCGGACGCGGCACCATGAGACGGATGGCGAACAACTGGCGCTGATGATTGAACTGGGTGGAGCAGACGCCACGCACCCGGACGGTACTGTCCAGCAATTCCTCCGGCCGCCGGACCGGCAACTCGCGGGCAAAGACCGAAAGCCGGCCACCGCCAGTGGCGAGCCCGATGAGGTGGAAGGGCGAGGCTTCCAGCGCCTGAACCGACCGCACCACCCCGGTGATTTCCACCAACTGACTGTCCTCCTCGCCACTGGCGAGTTGCTCGTAATCCGCCGCCACCGGCGCGGGCAGGGTTTCCTGCCCCAGCAGGCGCACCTGTTCCGGCACAATGACCGGCGCATACTCGCCGGGGCTGCTCACCCCCTCAATTTCGACGAACTGGCCGGGAAACAATGACGGGGTGTTGGTGGAATACTGAAGATAGATGCCGGCGGTGCCATCCTGAATAAACCGGGAATAAAGATTCTCATCAAAGAAAGTCACCACGCCACGCAGGTGAACGCGCATGGGTTTGCGGGCTTGTTCCACGGTCAAACCGCGCACTTCCGAGATGGTGGTCAAGGCATCGCCCGCCGCCGGACCGGCGGTAAGCCGCGCCGAAAAAAAACCTCCACAAACCGCGCCGAGCAGGAAACAGAATGGCCGGCTAAATAATTTTCGTAAGACAGGTTTCATCGCCCGTTCCGCACTCAGCGCAAACCCCCAAATGTTCCAGGCATTCGCTGAGAATTTTGCGGGCTTGGCAGTAAAATCCAAGATGGGCGGGTTTCCTGTGAATGCCAAGAATAATCACCAGCAGCATGGCCATCCGGCGCCCCGGATCACCATTACATCTTCACATTAAACTGCAATTCCGCCAGATGCCGGTACAGGCCGTTTTCCCGCTGCTGTAATTCCTGGTGCGTGCCCGACTCCACAAGCAAGCCGTCGCGAATCACGAGGATGCGGTCTGCGCGCCGCACGGTGGCGAGCCGGTGCGCGATCATAAAGGTCGTGCGGTTTTCCATCAGCCGGTCGAGGGCCAGTTGCACGAGCCGTTCGCTTTCCGAATCCAGGGAACTGGTCGCTTCGTCGAGAATGAGAATGGCGGGATTCTTCAAAATGGCCCGGGCGATGGCCACGCGCTGGCGCTGGCCGCCGGACAGCTTTATCCCGCGTTCGCCCACCAGCGTCTGGTAACCCTCCGGAAACGGTGCAATGAATTCATGCGCATACGCCTGCCGCGCCGCCTCCAGCACCTCCGCTTCCGTGGCGTCCGGACGACCGTAGGCAATATTCTCGTAGATGGTGCCACCAAACAGCAGGGCTTCCTGCGGCACGATCGACATCTGATTTCTCAACCAGGCTAGCGGATACTCCATCGCGGGCCGGCCATCGAGAAGGATTTCACCCGGTTGCGGATCATAAAAACGCAGCAGTAGGGAGATGATCGTGGATTTGCCGGAACCGCTGGGCCCGACCAGGGCGATTTTCTCGCCGGGCCGCACGACAAACGATATGCCCTTGAGCACCTCCACTCCCATCCGGGAAGGGTAACTAAACTGCACCCGGCGGAATTCCACCTCGCCACGGAGCGGGTCGGCGGGGCCGGTCACGGCGGCCGGTCCCGCGCCGGTCACGACAAATTCCGGCTGTTCCCGCAACAATTCCCTCACGCGCTGCGAGGCGCCCACCGCCTTCTGGACCTGGCTGTACAGATCGGCAAACTGCCCCATGGCTCCGGCCACGAATGCCGTGTACAGCACAAACCGCGTCATCTCGCCGATGCTGATGCGTCCGCTCTGCAAGAGCGTGGCCCCCGACCATAGCACCACGACGATGCAGCCGAACAAGGCAAAAACGATGAAGGCAATGAACGCGCCCCGCAACCTTGCGCCGCGCAGCGCCACCTGCAAATAGGCATCCATGCTCCGGGCGTAGCGCGCGATTTCAAAGCCCTCATTGACGAACGCCTTCACATTAAAGATGCCCTGCAGGGTTTCCTCGGCAATGGTGCCCGTCTCGGCGAGCCGGTCCTGCGCCTCGCGCGAATTGCCGCGCAATTTGCGCCCAAACACCACCGCCAGGACAATGACCGGCGGGATGGCGCCGAGCATGATAAGGGTCAGCCGGCCCGACGTGCTGGCAATCAATACGATTCCGCCCAGCAATAGCAGGGACTGCCGGAGAAACTGGGGCACGACCATGATCAGCGTGGCCTCGATTTGCGTCAGGTCGGCGGAAAGCCGGCTGTTCAATTCCCCCACCCGGCGCTGGCCAAAGAAAGCCATTGGCAGACAGATTAACCGCGCATACGTATCGCGCCGCAAATCCGCCAGGGCATTTTGACCGATCCGCGTCATCGTGGTGGAATGAAAGTAGGAACTGGCCGCCTGCACGAAGAGCACCACCAGCATCAACATCGCCACGAGATTAATGCGGTGCGGCAGCCAGGGCAGGCCGCGGCCCGTGGCTCCGGGCACGGCCGCATCCATGAGGCTGCCGGCGAGAAAGGGAAAGCACAGGCTCAACAAGCTGGAGAAGATCAACGCCCCGCAGGCGGCAATCAGCACGCCCCGATAAGGCCGGAGATAGGAGAACAGGATGGCCGCCTCGCGCAAATTCTCCCGCGTGAGTTTGGTTTTGGGCAAATCCAGGTCCAGCCGGCCCCGGGAACTATAGCGTGCCATGATTCCCGCATCGTGGCAAAGCGCAGCGCCAGCCGCAAGGAGTTCAAGCGTGTCAGTAATGAAACGAAGCGATGACAACGACGCATTTTACCGGAACTTTTTCCCGGGTTATTCCCGCCGGTTTGTCACCACGAATTCAAGCGAATTAGTTGGCTGGTTATTGGTCGCCATGGGGATTCCATTCGCGCTGGCGGGCGGCATTTATGGGTTCTGGTTCCGCGACCTGCCCTTCACCCTGCCGGCGGCGGTGGGCCTGATCACGCTGGGCGGCCTGAGCCTGTTGAATGAATAGGGTTCCGGCCGAATTGCCGTCTCACCACACTTTTTGCGTCTTTGCGTACCGGCGTCTTTGCGTTAATGATGTGGCATGCGAGTGCGTTTCCTTCTCGGTCCCGCCGGCAGCGGCAAAACCTTCCGCTGCCTGGCGGAAATCCGCGCCGCGCTCAGCCATTGCCCGGATGGGCCGCCGCTCGTTCTGATCGCCCCGAAGCAGGCGACATTCCAGATCGAACGCCAATTGCTTGCCACTCCCGACCTGGCTGGCTTCACCCGACTGGAGGTTTTATCCTTTGAACGTCTCGCCAAATTCATTTTCGACCGGCTCCACCTGCCGCCTCCCCAGCTGTTGTCGGATGAGGGCCGGCTCATGGTGTTGCGCGCGCTGTTGCGGCGGCACGAGGACAAATTGAAGCTATTCCGAGGCAGCGCCCGGCGACCCGGCCTTGCCCAGGAACTGGGTGGGCAGCTGAAGGAATTGCAGCAGCAGCAGTTGGGCCCGGCCCGGCTGCGCACCTTGGCGGCGGATGAAAGCCTGCGCCGCGAACTTCGCGACAAGCTCCACGACCTCGCCCTGCTCTCGGAAAAATACGCGGAATGGCTCCAGCAACATGAGCTGCAGGATGCCGATTGCCGCTTGGATTTCGCCACCGGCTGCCTCCGGTCCGAAGCCAATCCCCGTGAGTCCGCATTTTTCATTGAGCACCTGTGGCTGGATGGGTTCGCGGAAATGACGCCGCAGGAGCATGCGTTACTGGCCGCCATCATCCCCTTTTGCGCGGATGCCACGCTGGCCTTCTGCCTCGAGGCGGAGCCTACACCCGCCGTTTCCTGGCTGTCCATCTGGTCAGCCATTGGAAAAACGTATCAGCGCTGCCGCGAACAGCTGGCGGCACTGCCGGGCTGCCAGGTGCGCACGGAAATTCTGCCGCGCACACCGGGCAAGAACCGGTTCCCGGAACATTCCGCGCTCGGCGAGCTGGAAGCTGGCTGGGCGCTGCCCGTGGCCGCGGGCGGGGAAACGGATTTTGCCGCGCACCTTACCGTAACCGCCCGTGCCAATCCCGAAGCCGAAGCGGTCTTCGCGGCGCGGGCGCTGTTGCAATTCGTGCGCGAGCAGAACACCCACCGTTTCCGGGACTGTGCCGTGCTGGTTCGCGACCTGGAGATGTATCATCAGCCCATTGCGCGGACGTTTCGCCGTTACGAAATTCCGTTCTTTCTGGACCGCCGCGAAAACGTGGCGCATCACCCGCTCGCCGAGCTGACCCGCGGCATCCTGCGGGCGGTGGCGCATGACTGGCCGCACGACGACTGGTTTGCCGCGCTGAAGGCGGGCTTCACGCCGGTGCCGGAAGCAGAGCTGGACTGGCTGGAAAACAACGCCCTGGAATTCGGCTGGCGCGGCAAACTATGGCTGGAGACGCTGCCGGATGCCGGCGCCGAAGGCCTGCGCCGACGCATTTTGCCGCCATTTGAAACCTTGTATCGCCGGTTGGAACAATTAGCGATGGAACCCACCGGGGGTGAACTCGCTGAAGTCGTCCGCGAGCTGTGGGCCGACCTGGACGTGGAATCCACGCTGGAGAAGTGGAGCCACCCCGAAACCGAAACCGCAGCCGAATCCTGGCCGGCCATGGGCCGCCACGCGGCTTTGCACCAGACCGTGTTCGACCAGATGACCTCATGGCTCGATAACGTGGCCCTGGCTTTTCCGCGCCAGCGCATGCCGTTGACGGAATGGCTGCCCGTGCTCGACGCCGGGCTGGCCAGCCTGACCGTGGGGGCGATTCCGCCGTCGTTGGACGAAGTGCTGGTCGGCGCGATTGACCGGGCGCGCAATCCGGATCTGAAATTTGCGCTCCTGCTGGGGATGAATGAAACGGTCTTCCCGGCCACGCCCGTCGCCCCGGTGATCCTGACGAATTCCGACCGCGCGGAACTAGACCGCCGGAACGCCCCGCTGTACCCCGATATACTGGATCAAATCTCGCGCGAGCGTTATCTCGGCTACATCGCCTGTTCCCGCGCCAGCCAGCGCCTCGCCATGACCTTTTCCCGGCAGGATGCCACCGGACGGAAGTTGAATCCGTCGCCGTTCATCGCGCAGGTACAAAAAATGTTTCCGCGCCTGGCCGTGCAGGAATTTTTCGGGGAACCGGACTGGCGCGCGGCCGAACACGTGAGTGAGTTGATCCCGCCGTTGGTGGCGCAGCATAGCCGACAGCACCCGCACCCGCCGGCGGCGACCCGGGCGGAGTGGGAGGCGCTGCTGAAAATACCCGCGGTGGATGCACTAGCCCAAAGGCTCGCGCTATTGCGCGAGCCGGACGAGGCGGAAAACCTGTCGCCGGCCTGCGCGGAAAAACTCTACGGCGCGGTGCTGAAATCATCAGTCAGCCGGCTCGAGGAATTTGCACAATGTCCGTTCCGCTTTTTTGTCCATTCCGGTCTGCGCGCGGAGGAGCGCAAAAAACTCGAGCTGGACGCGCGCGAACGGGGGAGTTTTCAGCACGAGATCCTCAGACAATTCCACGAGGAGCTGGCCGCCGAACAAAAGCGCTGGCGGGACATCACGCCAGCGGAGGCTCGCGCGCGCATCGGTCGAATCGCCACCGCGCTGGCGCCGGACTACCGGGAGGGCCTTTTGCGCGTGGACGATGAGAGCCGTTTCACCGCCCGGGCCTTGACGGCTGCGTTGCAGGATTTTGTGGAAACACTGGTCACGTGGATGCGCGGGCAATTTGCTTTTGACCCGGTCAAGGCGGAGACCGGGTTTGGCATGGATGATTTCGGGCCGCCCGCCTGGAGAATCGGCTTGAGTCAGGGCCAGACGCTGGCGCTGTGCGGGCGCGTGGACCGGATTGACCTCAGTCAGCTGGGCGACGAGTCGCTGGTCTTGGTGATGGATTACAAGTCCAGCGGGCGCGAATTGGACAAGGTGCTCATGGAAAACGGCATCCAAATGCAACTGGCCGCCTATCTTGCGGCGGTTCGGCGGTGGCCGCCGGAATTTTTTGGCGCGAAGAAGCTTAATCCCGCCGGGATGTTTTATGTGAACCTGCGCGGGAAGTTTGAAAGCGGCGCCTCGCGCACCGAGGTGCTGGCGGACCCCGGAGAGGCGCGCCGCCTGGCTTACCGGCACACCGGACGATTTAATGCCGTGTTCCTGCCCCAGCTCGACGGCCGCCAAGCGCATGACCAGTTTAATTATCAGTTGAACAAGGACGGCAGCGTTCGGTCCAATTCCCTGGAGGCGCTGCCCGCCGATGCCTTCGCCGCCCTGCTCGACCAGGTGGAGGTGCAATTGCGCGGCATTGGCGAGCGGATCTATTCCGGCGCGGCGGCCGTGGATCCATATCGCAAAGGCAAGGCGACGGCCTGTGATTATTGCGATTACCGCGCGGTTTGCCGGCTGGATGAATGGACGCATGAATTCCGGGAGTTGCGCCCCGGTGGAAAACCCGCGCCCAAAGGTGATTAATCTGAGAAAACATCTGTACCTGGGGTTGCTGGCGTTGCGGCTGGCGGCAGCCACTTGCGCTGCGCAGCCGACCAACCCGCCGGCAGCCGGCAACCCTTCAACCAACGCGACCAATTCCGTCAACCCAAGCAACCCCAACCAGACCATGACCTTTCCCTTTCAACGAACCGACGAAGAATGGCGTAAAATACTGACGCCGGAACAATATCAAGTGCTGCGCGAGGCGGGCACGGAACGTCCCTTCACCGGCAAATATTGGAACATGAAGGAGCCGGGGGTGTATCGCTGCGCGGCGTGCGGAGCGGTGCTTTTTACGTCCCGGGACAAATTTGATTCCGGCTGCGGCTGGCCGAGTTTTTCCGATCTGGCAGCGAAAGGCGTGGTGGTGGAGCGGAGCGATACGAGCCATGGGATGCGCCGCACCGAGGTGCTCTGTGCCAATTGCGGCAGCCACTTGGGCCACGTTTTTGACGACGGCCCCACGCCCACCGGCCTGCGTTATTGCATCAATTCGGTTTCGATTGATTTCAGCGACACGAACCAGCTTGGGGAAAAAGCGCCGGAGAAAAAGTGAACCGTCGGCCTAGCCCAGCAGTTCGCGCACTTTCGCCGCAATATCCCCTCGTTTCACCAGCGATTCACCAACGAGCATCGCCCGCGCGCCGCATTGTTGCAGCCGATCCACATCCGAGCGGGTGTGGATGCCACTTTCGGCAACGAGCAGTGGCGGGGCTGCCTGCCATCCGCCATCCGCAAGCTTTGCCGCCAGCCTTTCGGTGACGCCCAAGTCCACCTCAAACGTCTTCAAGTTGCGGTTGTTCACCCCAACGAGCGCGGGCGCAATTTTTCGCGCTCGCTCCAGTTCCTCCTCGTCATGCACCTCCACCAGCACGGCCAGGCCGGCTTCCGTCGCCAGCGAATGAAAGTTGGCGAGTTGTTCATCCGTCAGGATGGCGACAATGAGCAGGATGGCATCCGCGCCCCATTCGATGGCTTCGAGGATCTGCCGCTCGTCAATGATGAAATCCTTGCGCAACAGGGGCAGTTTCACCACCGCGCGAATCTGCCGCAGATAATCGAGCGAGCCCTGGAAAAATTTTTCATCCGTCAGCACCGAGAGGCAGCTGGCACCGGCAGCCTCGTATTCCCGGGCGATGCGCACCGGATCGAAGTTCGGACAGATCACGCCCGCGGAGGGGGACGCCTTCTTCACCTCGGCGATCAGCGCCATGCCTGATCGTTGATCGGTGATCCGAGCTGCGTTGCGCAGCGCGGCGAGAAAGTCACGCCGCTCGCCATGTTCGAGCCGGGCGTCGCGCAAATCGCCGGCCGCGATCAACCGCGCTGGCAGTTGCCCCACCTCGATTTTTTTTTGCTCAACGATTTCGTCGAGAATATTCATTCTTCGTCGTCCTTGACCCCCTGCATTCGCTTGATCGGGCAGCCGGCGCGGAGCCAGGCGTTTATGAAGGGGTCCAGCGCCCCATCCATCACGCCCTGGGTGTCGCTGGTCTGTGTGCCGGTGCGCAAATCCTTGACCATGCGATAGGGCTGGAAAACGTAGCTGCGAATCTGGTTGCCCCAGGAAATGCTGCCCTTGTCGCCGTAAAAACGCTCCATCTCGCTTTTGGCTTCGTCGAGTTTGAGCGCGTAGAGTTTGGAAACGAGCA
>Ga0302319_10016464_pt1 | contig 13628 bp, 13 predicted proteins | sample Bog_T0_2_FD_203319 | JGI IMG/M metagenome (GOLD analysis project Ga0302319, IMG submission 203319) | Peat permafrost microbial communities from Stordalen Mire near Abisko, Sweden - Bog_T0_2 | ecosystem: Environmental > Terrestrial > Soil > Wetlands > Peat | place: Sweden: Abisko, Stordalen Mire...
TTGTTTAACCTTGCTTTCAATCGCATAGGCGAAGCCGCCGGTATCCATCGCCTCCCATAATTGCTTTACCATCGGAACAAAGTTCGCCGGCGTTTTCTCGCACCGCTCCAGCACAGATTTGAACGATTTTTCGGGCAGTAACCCGGTATCTTCGGCGAACATGGTGAATAGGCAGCGCATCAAGAACATGGCCACTCGCTCCGGGGCGTAGTTTTGCGCCTCCAGCGCGCGGGAAATGGCCGCCAGTTTTTCGGCAATCTCCCGCGTTACTTTCGCAGTCCGGCGGGCCGGGTCCAGGGCCATCGGGTCCAGCCACACCAGCCGCAGCCGCTCCCGCACCTCGGCATCGCGCAAATCGTCCAGGGTAATGCGGAAACTTTGCCGGTCCGGGAAATGGGCGTAATTCTTGCCCTGGCCAGAAAAATCCGCCCTTATCTCCAGCACCCGCCCGACATCGCAAATAATGATGAACGGCGGCCACCCGTGATCCGCCGGCAGCGCCTTGGCGTAGCTTTCTGCTTGGTTTCGGGCGTTCATCATCATGACGTTTGACGCGGCCGCCTCCCGGCCTTGTGCCCCTGGCTTCCTCTTGCCCACGTTAGGCTCCGACATATCAGCGTCGGAAAACAGGCTGCCTTGCGTGTCCAGTGCCTTGCTGCCGCCTTTCAGGCGGGACTGCTTGGCCTCCAGCACGAAACAGCCACGCTTGTAGAGGTCGATCCGCCCGGTGCTCACGCTGCCATCCAGCCCGGTCAGTTTCACCGCGCGTTCAAAAACATAGTCATTTTCGGCGGTGGTGGCTTGCGCGGGGTCCGGGCGGGGCACGCCGATCACGTCGCATAGCTCACTCAGGTACATGCCATAATTGGCGCGTTCTGCCCCGCCCTCATGGCCTTGCCAGCGCTTTATGAATTGTTCCACCGGGTCCGGCGCTTGCCTCATTTCTTGAGGTTAGGTGAATTTTGGTTGCCTCGGCAACTTGACCGGGCGGAGCGGTTTTTCGGAAATTTTACCTTTGAGGGCTGTCCGAAGGTTTGCGAGACGCACGTGCGCGGGCAATCTGCCTCGCCCTATCCGAGCGGGGCATTCTAACCCCGCCTAGGAGCCGCCTAGCCGCCCCTACCCCTTTTCCCAAGGGCATATCAAATTCCCCGCACCGCGCCTCTACAACCGCCCAGAGCCGCGCCCCACGCCAATGCCGGCGCCTTTCTCGCTCCACGCGCGCGTCGCGGGGCTGATGGGAGACGCGCGGGCGTGACGACGGCGGAAGCAAGGTGGCCTATAGCCCAGCCGTTTTTTCACCCGTTTCGGGGTTTTACGCGCGCGTAGGGTGGGGAGGATGGGATTGCGCGTGCGCGGCGAGGGGGGGGGTGGGAAAAGAGTAGTGACTAAACATCACCGGAAAACACCTCCCGAATGGCCCCTGCCCCCAAATGCCCCGGCGGATGGCATACAGCGCACCGCCAGCCCTTCGGCTCCGCCGCCTCGCACCACCACCGCGCCCCAAGGCAGCAATAGCAACGCGCGCCAGGTGTGGGGATGACGGCGGCATCACCCCAGGCCGGGGGGAGAATATGGCAGGCCCCCTCGCCCTTGCTTTGGGGTTTTACGCGCGCGTGGGCGTTGGGGATGGGATTTGCTGCCCCTTCCACCATAAGAGCCGCCCGTTCTGTCGCCTCAAACGCAGCATCGCTGGCGGCTTCATTTAGCGCGGGCGATACTGTGACTCTATTGACAATGTTGACACTGTGCGAGGCAGCGGCTGGCGCTGGCGGCACATTGTCAACAGAGTCAACATTGTCACGCCTTGAAGCGCGCGCCTTATAGGCTTCGCTCCACCGCCTCATCGTGGCATCGCCAGGATGGCAGGGTTCACCGGGTAAGCCGCCCTAGCTCTCGCCTGGAAATCTCCGGCCTCCGGTTTCTGCAACCACTCTGCATCCACAAGCCCGCCAGCGGCGGCATGGATGGCCTTGGCATCTAGTAGGCCCGGTAGCCTCACCTCACGTTGCAACCGCCTTACATGTACCTCTGACGGGCGTTCCTTCATAATCCAGCGGGCAAGGGTGGTGGCGTTCCGTTCGGCGGCGGGCGCGGCGGCATCGCCATAAACCCGCTCCGCCATCGGCAAGAAATAATCCGCCACAAGGTCACATGCGCGGGATAATGCCGCCTTAGTGATTTTAGACGGCGGCGCGTCATATCCCGCCGCCCAATCCAGAAAGCCCAAGACCAGGGACAACCGCAAAGCCAGCCCGCGCGCCTTGCCATAGGCGGAACACATAAGCCCGCCCGCCGATTGCTGCTTTGCCTGCATGTCGCGGCCAAACGCCTCCAGCATCGAAACGGCGGAATCTTCCAGCGGCACATAGACCGGCATCGCGGGTTGGCCCCCACTCCCAGGCGTCAATTCCAATGCGCGCAATTTATCCAGGGCATTGATCGCAAAACTCGCATTGGGTGCGGTGCCGGATATGCGGAACGATTTTGGGTCCGGCCATGCCCAAGCGATACGCGCCATCAAGCCGTCATCCGCCTCTCTAAACATTTCGGCCAGCCGCTCCGGCTGGGTGCCCCCCGTCACCGCCACCGCCAGCCGCTCAACGATAATCGGCTCCGGGTGCTTTTGCCGCTCCACCCTGTAAGGCCGCCCGCCATAGGCTTCCAGCCAGAACGCGCGGCCTGAGTCGTTGTAACTATTCATGCCCAGCAACCATCCCGCCAGCTCATCACGCACCAAAAGCAAACCCTTCGGCGCAGCGGTGGCCAGCAATCCGGCCACCCGCTCTATCGTCACGTCAGTCTGTCTAAGTCGCGGCGCTTGCGGCTCCGGCCCGGTTGCATCGGCGGGCGGCATTGGTGGTGGTGATCCGCTTTTATGGGCTGCCTTTATATCCTTCTCCCAGTCCGCCAGCTTTGCCTTGTGAATCTCTGCCGCCGCCCGCCATTCTTTAAGGCGGTCCGGGAAATCTCCCAACATGCGCCGCTCAATTTCGGGCAGCACGTCGCGCATGAGACAATCCGCGCCGGGGCTTTTGCTACTGCCGCTATCCCCCACAACGCCAAGCCATAAATGCGGCGGCTCCCGCCAGCCAGGCGCTGCCTCCGCCTATCGCGCATGGCCGATTAGGGCGGATGCGCTGGCCAGTAGAGGCAGTGCCACGTAGTCAACCGGCGCGGCGGCGGCTTCGGCTGCGCCATCAATCCAATGCGCCCAAGCCGCCCCTAAAACATCCATCGGCAAAGGCGGTGGCGGGCGGCGGTTAGGCTTTAATACGGTCATGTCTGGCTCCCCCCACGGTTCCGCCGGGGTCTTATCTGTCGCCTTGGCCGTCGCATTATCCCAGATTCGCTGTATCTCGCGCCGCCCGTTTTCCTCGCCCTTCTCGCGCGCCCAATCTTTCGTGTCCGGGTGCGCTCCCAGCGCGGCGGCCATGTCGTCAAAATTCCACCCCGCCGCCTTTAGCGAGGCCCCCAGCCCCATCGCGGCGGCACTCCGGCTCGCATACAGTTTCATCTTGCCCAGTACGCGGCCTATACGCGGGTTGCTGGCGCCGGCGGCATCAAGGCGGGCCAATATGCCATCCTTATCCTCACCGGCCTGTATGTTTCTCCCAGGCGGTTTTTTGTCTGCCCCGCCACCGATACCCTTAAACGCTGGCCCAGCCTCTCGAATCAGCCAGAGTAGTTTGTCCACCGATACCGTTTCGATGGTTTCAGGCGTTCCAGAAAGATGGTCATTCGTGACGGCAAAGTAACGGTTTCCGATATGAAGTTCTATGGCGGGCGGATGCTCGCCGCCGCCGTTCTGCCATAGCCTGCCGTGCTGCGTACCCATCGCGGCGGTTAAAGCCTCGCGCTCGGCAACTCTGTAGAGAAAATAGCCCTTCATGCCAGTCTTGGAGGGGCTGACTTCCCAATATGTCGGAAAAGCCGCGATGATTTCCCTGGCCCATTCTTGAATGACGCCAGTCGCCGAATCGGCGCACGTATCAAGGTCAATGCCACCAAGGTGCAAGCCGCCGCCAATATCGGTTAGCTCAATCCCGACCCCGCCGCCGGAGCCGTTCAACAGGCGCGGCGCGGCCAATTCGGCTCGGTGCCGGATTGCCCAGGTACGGGGATCATCGGCCTTGGCCCGCTGCCCATCGCCATTGGGATTTAGAGGGACTTTCGTGACTTTGCCGTTTCGCGTCTCATTGCGCCACGCAACCCAAATAGGAAGCGCCCCAAGGGTGGTGAGGGTGTGGCCGCTCATTGCCGCACCTCCCCAGCCTTTGGAGCATTAGCAAACCGCTCCGCGTCCTCCCGGCTGATATAGCGCGCGGTGCCGTCCGGCGCGATCATGGTCATGCCGGTGGCGGTAGGCGCGGCATTAGAAAGATAGCTGACGACGGTGGCCAGGACGCCGCCGGACGAGGCGTGATGAATAAATGCGATGGATGCTACAAGAGGAAATTTTGACATACAGGGCAATCCTCATAGGGAGTGCCGGGATTAAGACTTTGCAATTTCCGCACGGCTTCGCTATGTGTTGCTTGTCGAGAGCAGCACGTTTCAAAGCCTTTGGAGACCGCTGGGTGCCTGCCCGGCGGTCTTTGTTTTAGGCGGCCTTAGGATTGGGCAGGCCCGCGAGAAAGGCTTTCAGACTGTCCGCCGGCACGACGGTTGCCGAGCCGATCTTGCGCGTTTCTATCTTGCCCTCTTTGACTAGTTGCCAAAAGAGGGTGTTTTTGATGCCCAGCGCGGCTTGAGCTTCGGCGGGGCGGTAAACAAGCTTGTCGGTCATTGGATTACTCCGTGTTCCGTAGGATGCGGACGGAATGACTGACCGATTCGGCAAAGTGTCGTAATGACATAACCTAAGGGATAGGTTTTCCCATGGCAAAACATGCCCCCTAAGTTTTGCCACCACGAGCAAGATATTGGGATATGATCCGCTGAAGGTTGCGCTCGTCGATGAGTGCAAACTCACTTAGGATTGTTCGTCTTGCTTCTGCTTTTGTGAGTCCATCCTTAGCTACAAGCTGTTCAAATCTGGCTAATATTTCACCACGCCTAGAATCTCTCGCGTAATCGAGAAAGCAATTTTTCCCTTTGCGCACAAAACCTAAGACCTTTGGGATTCTCACGGCAGCCGCTGTTGCACTTAGCGCTGTCTCGCCAGCATCGGGAGCGACTTCGTAGTATAGCATAAATATTTCTTCGGCGGCTTTTGACAGATAAGCGGAACACCAATCTGGTAGCATCAGTTTCTTGGGACACTCCGAAAGAGCCGTAAAAAATTCCCGATAATCATTGAAGTCCTCCTTGCGTAAAAATGTTCCGTCTTGAGAAAGCAAGGGTTTGATGTCTTGCACCGCGTTTATGTTGTCATAGCGATCTATTGGCGGAAGTTGGCAATATCGAATGGCTTCCCAAACATATAAGGGATCGGAGTATTTCTCATACAGAATTTTCTGATTTGACAAATGAATTTCATCCTGGAGGAGAAGCGTTTTTTTTATTGCCGGGACTATCTCGTCAAAAATTTCTCGGCGTTTTCTCTGCTTCTGAGTTTCGGTTTCTGCGGATTCCTTTGTCATTTTTCAAGACCGGATGGCGTGGCTTCTAGGGCCTTGTCGGCCTTCTTTTTGTTTATACAGTATGATTCCCAGTCCCCCATCATCCGCGTGCGCTGCTCAAACAAATCACTCCGCCGGTAAGCCGCCTCCACTCTATCCGGGTTTCGATGCGCCAACGCCACCTCTGCCACCTCTCGCGGATATGTCGAGGCCTCCGCCGCCCAGTCCCGGAACGCCGAGCGCATACCGTGCACTGTCACGCCATCCACCACCGCCCCCAGGGCTTTGCTCACCGCCACGTCACTTAAGGGCCGTTTCTTTTTGCCACCGGGAAATACTAGGTCATCAGGCTCTTTTTTTAGGGGTAAAAGTTGTTTCAGAATCGCCAGGGCGGCATCCGAGAGCGGGACGCGATGCGCTTGCCCGGCCTTCATGCGCTCCGGCGGCAGCGTCCACACCTTTGCCGTCATATCAATCTCATGCCACCGCGCGCCCCGCGCCTCCCCCGAACGTGCCGCCGTCAATATGGTGAAACGCAAACATAGCGCGCTGGTGCCGCCCGCCGCCGCCAGCTTGTCCATCACGGCGGGCAGTTCCCGCCAGGGCAAGGCGGCGTGATGCTGCACGCGGGCAATCTTGGCGCGGGCGGGCAACAAATGATCGAGGTGGCCTTTCCACCGCGCCGGGTTCTCGCCCTCCCGCCAGCCGCGCGTTCTGGCGTAATCCAGAATGTTCTCAATCCGCCCCCTCACCCGCGACGCGGTTTCGGGCTTGGCCTCCCATATCGGTTGCAGACATTCCAGCACGTCATCAACCGTGACCTCGCTCACCGGCTTCTGGCCAAAAACCGGATAGGCATAGGCTTTAAGCGTCGCCTTCCACTGGTCCCCATGCTTTTCGTTTTTCCACCCAGCCTTGTGGGAGGCTATGAATTCATCCTCCACCGCTTCAAACGTCTTGGCTCTGGCGGCCTCTGCCGCCTTGGCCTTGGCCGCCGCCCGGCGATGCTCAATCGGGTCTATCCCCTTCCGCAGAAGTCGGCGGGCATCTATCGCCGCGTCACGGGCATCGGCTAGGCTTACCAGGCTATCCGGCCCTAGCCCCATCCAATGCCCCCGGCCGCCCCGCTTGTAGCGAAACATCCATGTCCGGCTGCCCTTGACGATGCTAAGGTAAAGCCCGCCCCCATCGCCATGAAAGCCGGGCTTGGTTATTGCCTTCCACTCCTTCGCGGTACGCTTTTCTTCGGCCATCGCCAAAACCTACATACACTTCTATATACACCTTAGTCACGGATTGGAGCGAAGGCAAGCGTAGCGGAGCGAATGACGTTTGACAAAATCAAGGCTATTTCAGCCAGTTTTAGAGCCGTACGAAGCCGGGCGCATTGGCTTTAGGCAGACATCCCCTCCGCCAGAATTTTTCGATTGTTCCCGAGTTTGCCGACAACAATCAAAACCAAAAATCGATGTGGCTACGCCTACCTGGCTACACCGGCCCCGCGACTGCCCGCGAACGGGAACGCAGAGACCTGCAAATAAACATCATAATAAGTAAGTATTACTGTCCTATTTCTTGAAAAGGGGATCGCGCGAGGATGATAATTGTGGTGGGTACATCGGGCATCACCTAACCCACCTAATCCACCTAACCTTAGGGCCGGTCGCCCGGAGACCAGTCCTGGGCGGGGTTTGGTATTGGTGGCGGGTGCTACATAATACCGGTTCTAAGGCCCTTCGGCCTTAGCGGGGGGTCCTGGGGGGCAGCGCCCCCCTGGCCCTTGCCTCAAAATCCCCTCAAGTGCTGCCTGGTCGGCCCAATTCAACAGGACGGTGATGGGCAGGGTGGCGTCGCGGAGGGAGGGCGGGAGTTTGATGTGGTCTTTGGTGGTCGTGACGAGTTGGGCGTGGTGGCGGGCGGCGAGGGTGAGGAGGCGGGTGGCGTCGGATTGGGTGTAGGTGTGGTGGTCGGGGTAGGCGATTTGCGCGGCGAGGTGGGCGCCGAGTTCGGTGACGGAGGCGAAGAATTTTTCGGGGCGGCCGATGCCGGCGAAGGCGATGACGGGTGTTTGCGCCAGTTTTTGCGAGCAGACCGGAGTGAGGGTGGCGCGCAGGATGGGCAGGTTTTTGGGCAAGGCGGCGGCGGCGTTGGTGGTGTCGGCGCCGATCAGCACGGCGGCCTGGCAGCGGCCGGCGGCGGCGGCGACGGGTTCGCGCAGCGGGCCGGCGGGGAGGAGCAGAGAATTGCCGAAGCCGAAGCCGCCGTCGATCACCAGGAAGGAGACGGTTTTGGCAAGGCCGGGGTTTTGCAGGCCGTCATCCATGACGATGGCGGTCGCACCTTCGGCCAGGGCCAGCCGGGCGCCGGCGGCGCGGTCGCGCGAGACGATGGTGGGGGCGGCGGCGGCAAGGAGCAGGGCTTCGTCGCCGACGTCGCGCGCGGTGTGGTGCGCCGGGTTCACCAGGATGGGACCGGCAAAGCGGCCGCGAAAACCGCGCGTAAGCGCGAACGGCCGGCCCGGCAGCCGGCCGAGCAGGTCCAGCGCCAAAATTGTCTTGCCGGAGCCGCCGACGGTGGCGTTGCCGGCGCAATAAACCGGGATCCCGGCGAAGAAGCCAGGTTTTTTGACCCGCCTTGCGGTGATCTGGCGGGTGATGACGCCGAGCGGCGAGAGCAAACTGGCGGCCGGGCCGCCCATTGTCCAGAATGCCGGCGATTTCATAGCCGCTTACTCTCATTAAGAGAAATGGGCGTTGACCGATCCGAGTCATTGCGAGCGCAGCGAAGCAATCCATCTTTCATGCCGGTTGCAAGAAAGATGGATTGCTTCGCAAGGGCTCGCAATGACGCGGATGGGTCAAAGTCCATGCCACTTGCTATCATAGCGCGATGCGCAGGATCAGGTCCGCGAGTTTTTGCGGCAGCGCTTCCAGGCCGGCGAAGGCGGTTTTGGCGGCCTCGCCCGCCTGCGCGGCGGCGTCCGGGTTTTGCAGCCAGGCCGTGACGGCGGCGGCGAGCGAGCCGGCGTCCCGCACCTCCATTAGCGCGCCGCATGCGCGCAAAATTTCCGCCTGTTCGGCGATGTTTTCGGTGAACGGGCCAGTGATGACGGGGATGTTCAGCCGTGCCGCCTCAGCCAGGTTGTGACCGCCGATGGGCACCAGCGAGCCGCCGATGAAGGCGAACGGAGCAAGACGGTAGAACAGGCCGAGTTCGCCGAGCGTGTCGGCGACATAGACTTGGCCCGGCAGCGGCGGCTGGCCAAGGCTGCGGCGGGGGAGCAAAAATTCGGCGCCGCGTTCCGGGTGGCGCGGGGCGATGATGGTGACCAGCGTGGGGAAGTTTGCCAGCAGGATTTGGTGCGCCTCGATAACCATCTCCTCCTCGCCCGCGTGCGTGCTGGCGGCGAGCCAAACCGGGCCGTGGATTTGGCCTTGCAGTTCGTCGAGCCTTTCGGCGTCGCAGGGCAGGGCCGGGGCGGCATATTTCAGGTTGCCCCATTCAAGAATGCCGGCATTGCCGAATTTCTTGAAAACTTCGGCGTCCTGTCGCGACTGCACATGCACGTACCGAAAACCGTAGATCAGGATGCCGGCGTGCGGCAAAAATTTTTGCCAGCGCGCGGCGCTGCGCGCCGAAAAGCTGGCGTTAATGAGCAGACGGGGGATGCCGTGCGAATCGGTCAGGCGCAGCAGGTTGGGCCAAATCTCGCTCTCCACGAACACCGCCGCGTCCGGCCGCCAGTGGCGTAAAAAATTCTTCGCCCAGGCCGGCACATCAAGCGGGACGAATTGGTGCCGCGCGTGCGCGGGCAGGCGTTCGGCTGCGATTTTCGCGGAGGTGACGGTGCCGGTGGTGAGCAGAACCTGGGCCTGGCCAGCCAGCGCGTCGATCAGCGCCAGGACAGACATGGTTTCGCCGACGCTGGCGGCGTGGATCCAGATGAGTTTTTGGCCCGCCGGCCGCGGCAGGGAGGCGATGCCGCGGCGCTCTGCCAGGCGGTCAGCGATTTCCTTGCCCTGGCGGACCCGGCGGTTGAGCATGGTGCGCAGTACCGGGGCGGCGCAGGTGCCGGTGAGGCTGGCGGCTGAGGACATGATGCTCATGGTTTTTTTTCACGCGCGCGCTCGAGCGACCCGGTGAGCGCGGCTTCGATGGCCGGCAGCTGCGCTTGCCAGTTGTTGCGCGCGACGTTGATCGGCGCGGCGATGACCAGGCGGCCGCGGCCGAAGGGCAACGGGATTTTCATGCCGTCCCAGGAGTTGAGGTTGACGCCCCAGGCGGTCGCGGCGGCGGCGGCGATGACCGGCGCACCGGTGAGCGCCGCCAGTTGCGCGACACCGGGTGCGGCGGCGCGGCGCGGGCCGCGCGGGCCGTCCGGTGTCAGGCCGATATCGGCGCCGGCTTGCAGCGCGTGGGACAGCGCCCGCAGCCCGGCGGCGCCGCCTCTGGATGACGACGCCGCGACCTGTTTTGGCCCGAATTTTTCCACGACCTTGCCGATAAGCTGGCCGTCGCGATGCCGGCTGGCCAGCACGAACGCGGGCTTTTTGGCGCTGATGGCGGTTTTTTTCATCCACAGGATCGGCATGGCGGGCAGCGTCTCATGCCAGAACGCCACGATACAAGGCCGGCCTGATGCAAAACTGTCCAAATGGTCCCTGCCCTGCACCTCCCACCGCGTCGTCCGCGCCACCAGCACCAGATAGAGATAACCTGCCCACACGATCGCGGCCTGCACGGCGGCGGAGTTGAGAACGCGCTTCATACGGGCCGCGCGATAGCATAGCTGCGACGCCCGCGCACGCGGCTGGGCCGAAAACCTAGGTCTGGATTGCTTCGCCGTCCTCTTTCACGAACACGCCGAAATGCGGGTTTTCCAACAGCCCCAGCACCAGTTCGGACGGCCGGCAAAGCCGCGTACCGCGTGGGGAGACCACGATCGGGCGGTTGATCAGAATCGGCTGCGCCAGCATGGCATCCAGCAACTGGTCATCGCGCCATTTCGGGTCGCCAAGCTGCAGTTCGTCGTACGGCGTGCCGTTTTGCCGCAGCAGCGCGCGCACCGGCATGCCCATCGCCGCGATCAGCCCCGCCAGCGTCTCCCGGCTCGGCGGGGTTTTCAAATATTCGATAATTTCTGGCTCCTCGCCGCTGCGCCGGATCATCGCCAGCGTGTTGCGCGACGTGCCGCAGTTTGGATTGTGATAGATGGTCACGGCCATCGTTCAAACTCCCGTTCTTGATGTGGCGGCCTCGGCGGCCGGCGCCAGCAGCCAGTCCGTCACCACCAACGCCGCCGCCGCACCCGCCAGTTGCGCCAGAATGAAGGCCGGCACATCCGCCGGGCGGATGCCGGAAAACGTGTCGGTCAGTGCCCGGGCAATGGCGACGGCCGGGTTGGCGAAAGACGTGGAAGCCGTGAACCAATAGGCCGCGGTGATGTAGAGCCCCACCAGCCAGGCCACGCTGCCCGCCGCCAGCCGCCTGCCGGCCAGAATGGTGGCCACAAGACCGAAACTCGCCACCCACTCCGCCAGCCACTGTCCCCCGCCGGTCCGAGCGTGTTGCGAGAGCGCGATCAGCTTCAGCCCGAACATCGCGTGCGCCAAAATTGTGCCGGCGATGCCGCCCCCCACCTGAACAGCAGCGTAAAGTACGGCCATGCTCCGGCTCATCTCGCCTTTCAACGCGAACACCAGCGACACCGCCGGGTTGAGATGCGCGCCCGATACGGGGCCCAGAATCGTGATCAAAACCGTCAGCATCGCCCCCGTCGCCACCGCGTTGGCCAGCAGCGCCACGGCGGTATCCGCCGTCAGCCGGGCGGCCATGATGCCGGACCCCACCACCGCGGCCATCAGAAACAAGGTGCCAAAACCCTCCGCCGCCAGGCGGCGTGAAAGGCCGTAATCTAGGCTACGCCTGGACGTCATCGCGCCGCGCAACAGGCGCCGCCGTTTGTCCGCACCGTACCCAGATCGGCGGCATCGCCATAAACCGCGCTTTCGCCGGTGGTCAAAAAAGTCTCCCACGCGATGCCGGATGGATCCGAAATCCAGGATTTTTCGGATTTTGCGTAGCAGCAGGTCGTCGCCCCCTCCTCCAGCACCGGCCGGTCCGCCTGGCGGAGGCGGGCATAAATCTCCCGCAATTCATCCTGGTTCTCGACCTGGATGCCCAGATGGTCCAGCCCTGGCGCGCCGCCGCGCGCCGAAATCGCGAAGTTCAGGTGCGGGTCGTCCAGCAGCCATTTGGCGTAGTCCGGCTTGGTCACCGCCGGCGGCGCGGCGAACAGCGCGCTGTAGAACGGGATGGAAGCGTTCAAATCCTCGACGGAAACATGAATGTGCAGGCGTTTCATAGGTGTGGCTCCCTCATTTCATGGGCGGTCAGCGCCGTGGGATCGCAAAATCCGGGGCCGCAGCCGGCCGGGGCGCCCTGGCAACAATTTTCGGTCAAATAACGCAGCAGCGCGTTCATCGCGGCGAATTCCGCGGCATAAATCAGCGACCGGCTCTCCCGCCGGAAGGTTATCAGCCCCGCGTGGCGCAATTGGTTCAAGTGAAATGAGAGCGTGTTGGCCGGCACGCCCAGCCGCTCCGCGATTTGCCCGGCGGGCAGGCCTTCCGGGCCGGCCTGCACCAGGAGGCGGAAGACGTCGAGCCTTGACTCCTGCGCCAGTGCCGCGAGTCCCGTGATGGCATCTTGTTTTTCCATAATTCTAATATAATTGAATTATGGAAGAAAGCAATCGACTTTATCTCGCCTTGTGAGGCAAATTTTGCCCAGAAACGCGCTCAATCAGCGCCCGGTAATCCCGAAGATATTTCCGCATGTCCAGATGCCGCCGCGCATAACGGCGCGCCGCGGCGCGCAGGCTCGCCATTTCGGCCGGATGGTCCAACGCGTGCAATATGGTTGCGGCCAAGGCTTGCGCGTCCAGCGCCGGCGTGACCAGGCCGGTTTCGCCGTGCCTGACGAACTCGGTCACCGTGGCCGTATCGCCGCCGATGACCAGGCAGCCGCAGGCCAGCGCCTCCCGCAGCGACCATGACGCCACGAACGGATAAGACAAATAGACATGCACATCCGAGCGCTTCAGCAGCGCCAGGTGGTCCGGATAGGCGATCTTGCCGGGAAAATTTACCCGCGAGAGGTCGAGTCTGCCCGATAATTCCGCCAGCAGCGCCTCGCGCCACGGGCCGTCCTTGTGCTTGGCGCCGTAACTCACCTCGTCGCCGCCGACCACGGAGACCACCACGTCCGGCCGCTTCGCCAGCACTTCCGGAAGGGCGCGCATCAAAGTGTGGAAGCCGCGATAGGGTTCCAAATTGCGGGCCACAAAAGTGATGAGTTTTTGCTCCGGCGCGACCGTGAAACCAGGCGCCTGCAGCGTTTGCTGGGCCGCCTTAGGGTCGGGTTTGCAGGTCTCCAGGTCCACGCCTTCCTGCAGCAGATGCAATTGCGGCTGCGCCCATTTCGGATAGGTCTGTTTTTGCCAGCGCGTCGGCACCTGGCCGGCCTGGCCCTGCGTCAGCGCCAGCAGATTCACGCCGTTCTTGGCCCGCACGGAGGAAAACTGTTCCACCGGCATCACGAATTCCGGGTCGAAATTCACGTCGCCGCCGACAATGTTGTAGAAGAATTCGAAATAGCCCAGAATCGGCACGCCGGGATACACATCCGTCAGATTCAGCAACTCGCCCCAGCCGTTATGGCCGATGATGATGTCCGGCGTGAACCCAAGCGCCTTGATCTGGCGCGCGCCGGTGGCGCAGTTTTCGGCGCGGCGCATCGCGGTCTCAAACTCGCGCGCGTCGCGATGCGTCGCCTCCGGCACCATCGGCGGGCGGGCATAGGTGACTTTTCGCACGCCGGGCATGAAATTGCCGTTCGGCTCGGTCATGAAAACAATCTCGTGCGTGCCGGGCGCGCGCTCGTTGTCGGCCAGGAGGCTGCGGATGATGTGCAGATACTGGCCGGGGAAGTTTTGGTGGACGAAGAAGAATTTCATAAGAAAGAAGCGCTTTTTAAAAAAAGGCTCCCCGCCTGGGGCGCGCA
>Ga0302319_10016466_pt1 | contig 13627 bp, 15 predicted proteins | sample Bog_T0_2_FD_203319 | JGI IMG/M metagenome (GOLD analysis project Ga0302319, IMG submission 203319) | Peat permafrost microbial communities from Stordalen Mire near Abisko, Sweden - Bog_T0_2 | ecosystem: Environmental > Terrestrial > Soil > Wetlands > Peat | place: Sweden: Abisko, Stordalen Mire...
CGCCTCCCGCACAGCCTTTTCCTTCGCATTCTGGCATCCGGCCGTGACCTGCTCGTAGGCCTCAATCGCCTTGTGGTAATCGCTGTTGCACCGCCACTGCCATTGCAGCCTCACCTGTGGCGGGATTGTTTGCAGGTACCGCACCAGGCTTTCGTGAGCCCGGGCTGCCGCATTCTCGCCCGCACCGCGCAAGTCAGGAGGGCGGATGACGAAGCCCTTCGCCACGGTCGCCCGCTTCCGAAAGGTACCCCAGACGAGGAGGTCCCTGACAAAATGTCCGTTGGGGGGAGGCCGATTCATAGGTCGAGGGGCGGCAGTTCCTCCGCCCAATTTAGTCCCGTCTCCTTCCTCTCCAGAATCCGGCTCTCGAACCAGTCCCGCAGGTATCCCGGCGGCTTTCCCATCACCAGCAGGAGAACCACCGAAAGGAGCGCAACGTTCGGCAAAACGAACAGCACCGGAACCGCAAAGAGCCAGGAGCACTTGAGGACCGAAATGGCCGCGAAGGTGGCCATCACCGAAACCATGAAAACACCCGCCACGATGCCGCTTGTCGTGGGATCGAACCCGGCCCAAAGGGTCCCCTTGGTCTGCAAGCCGGCGTTCGTTGGCCGATACGTGGGCATGGTCAGTTGAAGCTCGGAGTGGGGGTACCGCTCGCCCCGATGAAGATGTAGAAAAGCAGGCTCACGACCGGCACCCCGATGGCGAACATCCACACCAGGAAGAAGCAGAACTTGGCTGTTCCCGGGTTGTTTTCCTTCTGGGTCACGCCGACGAACCAAGAGATGATCGCCAAGACCCAGGCCACGATGGTGATGATGCCAGCGATCGTGCCGGCGCCGCTCTTGAAGTCCTGCACGCTGGTCCAATTGACCTGGGCGAGCAGTACCGAAATTCCCGTATTCTGCGGGCTTGCCACTAGGGCCGATAGCGGATTTAAAAGAAGCATTTCGCGACAGATATTCACTGACTAATCGAATACAACAATAAATTGCGATGCCCAAAAAGGAAAAGAAGGCCTCACCCCTGACGGTTCAGCTCTCCGATGAGCACCGTAAGAAGCTCGCCCGGCTGGTCGGCTACGCCATGATGAACGACGTTCACCCGAACGTCGGACGCGTCATCCGTACCCTCATCGAAACCGCCGTCGAGGGCCCCGAATTCCTCAAGGCGGTGTCACAGATCGACGATAGAGAGCGGGAGTCTTACCGTGAAAAGCGGCGCAACCTGTGAGAGGCTGAACGGCTTCACTTCCTGGATCTCGGACCGGATCAAGGGGCAACCCGAGGTCCTGGCGGCCTTGGACGCCCACTTCGGCCGAAGCGAACTAGGGCTCACCGAACCGGGCTACGTCCTGGGCGGATTCCTCTTCGTCGGCCCCACCGGCGTCGGCAAGACCGAGACCACGCTACTTTTTGCGGAATACTTCTTTGGCCAGGACTCGGTTGCCCGCCTCAACATGGCGGAATTCAAGGAAGCGCGCAGCGTCCTCGAATTGCGCGAGCGGCTGGCCAAAGCCAAGCGCGAGGGCAAACGGGTCTTTCTGATCGACGAAATCGAAAAAGCCCACTGGGAGGTTCTGGACCTCCTGTTGGGCATCCTCGACAAGGGAGCCCAAGCTTCGGCCCCGGACGGTACCCCGCTCGACTTCACGGACTCGTACCTGGTCATGACCTCTAATCTCGGGGCGCGCGAGGCGATGCGCTCCCGAACCCGCAATTATATCTCTTTCTCCAACACGGTGATGGAGTATGTCCGCCGTTACCTTCGCCCTGAGCTACTGGGCCGAATCGAGGGTGTAGGGGGCACCTTCGTTTTCCGCCGCCTGGAGGAGCCCCAGCAGCGTCAGGTCGCCGCCTTTCATGTCAGTCGGGTGTTGGAACGGATGAAGGCTGGAGGACATGCCCTCGACCTATCTCCCGACGCCTTCGAATACGTGGTCCGAAACGGCTTCAGCGAGGACTACGGTGCCCGCCGACTCATGGGCGTGATCCGTACGAACATCGAAGGGGCCGTGAGCGAGGCTCTCCGCCGGAATCTCCCCGCCAGCGGTCGCCTGGTTGAACATACCGACGGTCGGGGCCTGGCGATCAGCGCGTAGCCCGACACACGGCTTCGGCCGACACTCCTCGGCCGCTCGGAAGCAGTGCTTGAACGGGAGCGGCCCGTCGTCACCCACCGCCGGAAAGCATGCGTTTACAGACTTTCCGTTTTTGAATGAAAGGCGGACTGAGCCGTAGAAAATCACTGTGGCAAACTTGACCGTGACCTAAAGCTCGGTCGCTTTCTCATAACCCTTACGCTCAGGTACCGATCCAACGGAATGGTGCAATGATCGGGGAGTCGGGTGATGAGTGCTGTAAACTTTCGTCCCGATTTTCTTGAAGGCATTTACGACTTTCCGTCGTGGGTGTTGCGTGCTGCCGTTAGCCGAAACGAATGCATATGTGGGCTTGAAATATTCCACCAGCGTTTCCGTGAGGTTGCGACGACTTCCGTGATGCGGGATCTGCATCCAATTCAAGTTATTCAATTGATAGCGGGAAACAGCGGATTGCAACGCCGAGACGCCCGCATCAGCGGTGAATAATAATCGATTCGCGTTATGAGACGCGGTCAAAATCACCGAAGATTCGTTTTCTGGCTCTGTCGGCTCGCTCCCCAAGTCACCGTCATCCTCCGCTAGGGGTTGTCCTCCGACAGCAGTACCTCTCGCAAAGTCTTCGATCATCAATTTTAGCTCATGCGCTGCTCGCGCTGATTCGAAGTTTTTTAGCTTTTCAAAATCCCCGAACTGAAGGAGCAGATTCCGATAGAACTCCAGCGTTGGACCACAAACGAATAACGGTCCGATGCTCGATTTATCGAAGGGCTCGGAAATCGGAATGTTTCGTGCCACCGCGACACGATAGAGCTCTTGTGTTGTATCGAGGGAGGCCCTGATGACGTTAACGACCTTGCTTTGCCCGGCTTGTCCAAGAGATCGCGTCAACTCTTCATAATTGATATGCCTCCAGGGCAAGTGCATCCACAGTTGGCCGACGGTGAGCTGCTTATTGTTGAGAAGTTGAACTAATCCCGCAGCGTGGTCGTCGTGCGGATGGGTGCACACTAAATGATGTAGGTGTGCGACACGAAGCTCCGCCAACTTCTTCAATACCTCATCAGCGTCAGCGGCGTGCCCTCCGTCAATTAGCACCCTGGTCGCATTTGAACCGGTCCACTGCGTCACCAAGATTGCGTCAGCGTTGCCTATGTCCACGCGGCCAGCGATGGCGAAATGCGGACCTTTTTCGATTTGTTTTGGGGAGCGGACATCGACAGCACGAATCTGTCGGCAGAATCATTTCCGACATTTGAGGAGGCCCTCGGCCTCCTGGAACTCGCCAATGCGCGTGGCGAGTGTTTCAAGGCGTACGGCGGCCTGCCGCATCAAGCAAGCCGTGCGCATGAAGCCAGAGCCCATCTCATCTCTTTAATTGCGACGGTCATCGCAGAAAACCTCCGGCATGCCTCCGTGCATCATCAAGCCTTCGTTCAATCCCTCTCCCATTTAGGTTGGTTGAATTCGACTGATTTCGTTAGCCTGAACTACGATCTTCTCCTCGACAATGCTCTTAGCGCGCTGGCACCGGCGGCTCCAGACTACGCAATATCGTTTCGTAACCCAAGTCCGCCTTCCCCCGGTACCAGGATTCCAAAGCTACTCAAAATCCATGGGTCGCTAAACTGGCTTTTTTGTCCCACTTGCAACCAGATCGACTTGTTTCCCGGCGAGAAAATCGCCGCTGAAATTGTCATCAATCCAGGACTTATGACTTGTCCGGTTTGTCAGGAGCCGCGGACACCGATTGTGATTCCGCCCACCTTCTTCAAGGCGATGTCGAACTTTTACCTCCAGCAGATCTGGAAGTCAGCCGAGGAGACGCTGCTGAAAGCGGACCATATTATATTTTGTGGGTACTCGTATCCAGACGCCGATCTACATTTTAAATATCTAATCAAGCGATCAGAAATCAATCGCGCGAGCGGAGCGCGGCCACCAGAGGTATTTATTGTCAACGAACACGCCGGCAAGGATGTTGCGCAGCGAGAAGCCGAGCGAGATCGGTTTGTTCGTTTTTTCCGCAACAAGGGGCTCGTTCATTTGACGAAATTATCATTCTCCGATTTGGCATCCGATCCCACTGCTTATGCGGCTAGTGCTTCTTGGATTTAGTTGCCCGAACTGTCTTTAAATAGTGCCCAAGAGAGCGCTCGAAGGGAGCGCATCCGATAGCGCATCGACAATTGCTTCCCGTCATCACTGAGAGGAGGAATGTATCCCTCGGCCCATCTACCGGCGACATGGAAGACGATGCATTTGAACTGAGGCAGTCGGGTGAAGATGCCTGTATGGAAGATATGCCTTAACTCCCTCTTGACCATGAGGACCGAATCTTTTCCTCCAAAGCTGTGGCTCTTTTCGGTCTGCCACTCTTTCCCGAAGATATTGGCCGCCATCTCCCGCCCGGTCTCATCCCGGATCGCCCCGATTACATGGTTGTTCAGATTGGTCACGATGGTCTCCGCCAGGTCTCTCCGACCCTTGAGCGCTGGCAGCATCGAGGAGTAGCTCTGCATCGCGAGGATCAGCGTCCCACGCGCCTCCCGGATCTTGTCCAGGGTGTTGTGGTCGGCCAAGCCCTCCTCGGCGGCCAAGATGCTATTCTGCCCTTCATCGGCCAGGAGCACAATCGGCGTCAACGACGCCCTCCCCTGCTCATCAAATTCATCGAACCTGCGGAGCAGATGGTAATAGCCCGCAAACTTGAACCATGCGATCACGTATCGCCGTTGGGTGAGGTAGGACTGCGGGATCGACGGGCAAAGGATCTTTCCCTGGTCAACCGCGCTCAAATCAAGGGTTGGATTGGGATCTCCGAAGAGTTCCCGGAGCCCGTCCGCCGAGTACGGGTAGAGGTAAAGCTCGGTTGTTGATTTGATGCCGGATTTCTCGTCGCCTGCCTTACGGTCGAAATTCCTCCAGTGGGCTAGCAGTTGCTCGCAGGTATCCGACTCGTTCTCCCGCTCTTCGAGTCGCTCGACCACGGCGTTGTAGGTCCCGTCATCCGCGATGAAGTCGTAGGCGTCGGCCAGGGTCGGAACCATGTCGATGGCCTCCAGTGTGGCGAAGATCGCCGCGATGGTCTTGCGGCCCTGGTTCTTGAAGAACGCATTGTTCGTTTCTTGGCCGCAGGCAACGGCTGTGTCGATCACCAGCTGGGCATAGGTTTCCCAAGAAATCGACCTGTCGCCGATCAGGTTCATGGTGTGGCTCGGAGAGTTGGCCTCCCGGCCTCGCCCTCTCGGCCGCAGGACGATCAGCTTGTCCGGCTTGCCATGCGCCGTGCATATCCCAGCCAGGACCCGGTGAAAATTGGCCTTCTCATCAATGGCAATGCACCCGAAGTCCGGGACCGACTGCATGAGCTGGATCAGCATTGTCCGAATGACGCCCGCCGTCTTTCCGGAGCCCGAACGCCCGACGACAATCCAATGGGTCAAGAACTCCTCCATGGTCCACGAAAGGCCCAAGAACCGGACGACATTCTTGCCACCTGGGCGCTCGATGGGCGGGAATAACGCCGCTCCCAATGGCATTAGACTCACGATTAAAGCCGCCGCCGCGACCAGGCGTTCACCAAACGCGAGGGCAATCGATGCGAGCCCCAGCCCGATAGCAAATAACCCGAAGTGAGGCGTCTGCCTCGATAGGCTCATTGCCCTTTGGGCCGGGGGCGCGCCCGCCTGCCTCGTTTCGGTGCCGTCTTGAGGATGAACCGGCAAAAAGCCCCGACCTTCTCCTCGTCGGTATCGACCTTAAGCGCGACCAGCTTCGCGGTGATTTCCCGGTACGACAGTCCGTAGGTCTTGCGCATCGCCCGAATCTCTTCGGACAGGGCCTCAAGGGCCGTCCCCTTGTACGGATTGGTGCGCCTGTCCTCCAAATCACCGAGAACGGCCGCGAGTTGAGTTTTGACCGCTTGCAATTGGGACGTGTCCATAGCGCGTTCCGCATAGTCATTGACTATCTGTCATAGTCAAGCCAGCACTCTTTCAACCAAAGGAACCCAGCATGCGTCATCGATTGGGAGACAAATTAAACCCGGCCTCCACTTCCGCCACCGCCCCGGCTGGAACGTCGAGCGATCCGGTCCGACACGCCTGTTTCTCTCGGGCCACCGGAAATGCCGTCCTTTGCTCCTATCGGACAATCGAGGGCACGACCTGGGCATTCCCTATCGGGCAACTCCTTGCTGCCCGTGCGGCCGAAGACGGGAAAGCGCTGCAAATCGTCTACAGCGGAGGCGAGGTTCGGCTTGAGGGCGCACGGCTCGACAAGGTGAGGGACGCCATCATCCGGGGACACCCATTCGAAATTCACGCCGTGAACCCGACGTATCGCAGCGAATATGAAGATGAGGTCTTCATATCCGCCGTGAAGGTCACTGAGGAGCGCCGGCCCGCGCCGGAACCCCAAGAACCTGGCGCCCCATGACACGACCTCTGACTAGCCCGCGGTTTCTGACCGCCGATCTTTCTGGCGTTGCCGACCTCCTTCGCGATTTGGCGCTTCCTGACGACGCTGCGGATCTCCTGCTCTTCATCGATCTCTGCCGGCGGTCCCTACGCGTCCGGGCCTGGCTGTTTGGCCGATTCGCTTCGGAGCCGGCCACCCAAGCTGCTTTTCGCGCGTATTTGGCTGATCCTCAGGCTCCCGGTCCCGACCGCCCACTCTGGCCTCGGGTTCTCGCCGCCGCACTACGGCCCAATCCACCGGCTATCCAGCCGGGCCAAGGCCCTCACGGCGGTCTTTGGGAGATAGAGGTGCTGGCCCTCATAAAAGGCTACCAGGCCGGCCTCCTCGACGTATCCACCTTCGCGCTCGTCCGACTCTGGCGCCGATTTGTGGCCTCGGGCAGGATCGAGGTCCCGCTGGCCCTCCAGTTCGCGACTGCCCGTCACTTTGGAAGACTTGCCAACGACGACTCGGGTCGGCTTGCCCGCGAGTTACAGGAAGTGCTCCGCTTCTTCCGCCAGCGAACGGGCCGGTCCCTTGGGCCCACTGATTTTGGCCATACCGATTCCTGGAAAATCCATCTGCTCCTTCACGTCCTCGATCACCCTCGGCCGGCCTACAAGGTGAGCGAACTGCGCGGGAGCCTGCCAGAGCGATACCGGCGGGTAGACCGCCACGAGATTCGAGGTTTTTGCCAACGCCACGGCCTGCGCCGCGATGAACGTCCCGGAAGGCCTGCCTCTCGCAATCGTCGCACCCCCACGGCGGCGAATAGCCCGCTGCGCCCGGCTAGATGATGACCCGCGTTTGCTCCATCCGATGCGGGAAGTCCCGACCTCTTCAGGGGCAGAGGCGAATGCCGCTCAAACCTTGCGCTCTGCGCAAGGGGTGGGGTGTCAACCGAAATTGGGAAACAACACTTTGTTTCCCCGCTGCCCGGGACTCCGGCTTTGGCCCTGAGGATTTCCGATGATTTCCCCGTTCACCCATACCGATCTTTCGGCCGCCCGCCACTACTTCAAGGCCCACCTCTCGGTGGGGGACTACTATTCCCAGAAAAATGCGGCAATCGGCCAGTGGTTTGGCAAGGGAACCGCCCGCCTAAGTCTCGGGGAAAACGTCAGTGAAGCAGCCTTTGCGGCTCTTTGTGAAGGCAACGACCCGAACACCGGGAAATGGCTTACCGTTCGTCGTAATACGGTCCGGAGAAAGGACGGCAAACTGGTCGCTAACCGACGACTTTTCCAGGACTGGACGATCAGCCCCCCGAAAAGCGTGTCGCTTGTCGCGCTGCTCCATGATCCGAGGATCATCGAGGCCCATGATCGGTGCGTTCGCACCGTTCTAAACGAACTTGAGGCATTCGCGGAAGCCCGAGTGCGCCGGGACGGAAATCAGGACGGGGTCCGGCCCACCTGTAACCTGGTCGCCGCCTGCTTTCGTCACGATACCAGTCGGGAACTTGATCCCCAACTTCACACCCATTGCGTGGTCTTCAACGCCACGTTCGATGCGGTAGAGCAACGATGGAAGGCGCTCCAAACCCACGGAATGTTCAAAGCCCAACGGTTTGCCAGTTCGATCTATGACCACGAACTGAGCCGCGAACTGCATGCGCTCGGTTATCGCACTCGCCCCGTCGGCAAGAGCTTCGAAATCGACGGGATAGCTCCGGAGGTTCTCAACCGATTCTCGAAGCGCCGTAGGCAGATCGACCTGGAGACTGCAGAAGTTATCGCCCGGGAGGGACCTCCCCTAAACGTGAAGGATATCCGAGATCGGGTTGCCCACGATAAGCGGCGCCGAAAAATCAAGGAAGCGAGCGCTGAAACCCTGCGTAAATCTTGGCTGGGCCAATTGACACCGGTCGAGCGTACGGCGCTTCAGTCGCTCCGCGCCGGCGCTACGGCCACTCCAGCACCGGAGGTCCGCTCGTCGGACCTCCTTGCCTGGGCGGAACGCCACGTTTTCGAGCGCCATTCGGTTGCCGCCCAGCATGAATTGCTCGCGGCTGCTCTCGTCCGAGGGCGGGGTCAGTCGTTCAGCCTACCGGGTCTCCGAGACGCCATGAAACAGATGCCAACAGTCTTCTTTTTGGAGCACGGGGAAGTCACTTCTCGGGAGTTGGTCCGCCTCGAAATGGAGGTAGACATGATCGCCCGAAAGGGCGTCCGCGGGCATCGGCCGCTAAACGGAACCTTCACCCCTGACGAGCGGCTATCCGAGGAGCAGCGCCGGGCTGTCGGCAAGATCATGCAAAGCCGGTCTTTCATAACCCTTTTCCGCGGAGCGGCCGGAACTGGCAAGTCTACCTCACTTCGGGAAGTCCAGAAAGGGCTCCTGGCCGCCAATCATCCGGTCGTTGTTCTGGCTCCCCAGCGTCAGCAGGTCCTTGACCTCGAAAGTGACGGACTTCCGGCAAATACTCTGGCCAGGTTTCTGGCGGCACCACGCCTCGAAGCCAACACCGTCGTTATCCTGGACGAGAGCGGCCAAGTCGGCATCCGGGACATGCACCGCCTTGTGACCCTGGCCCGGGAAAACCGAGCCCGCCTGATCCTCTCCGGCGACACCCGGCAGCACGGAGCGGTGGCGGCATCGGACGCCCTAGTCCTTCTCGAACGCTATTCCGGCGTCCCGGTCGCCCGACTGAAATCCATCCGCCGCCAGGACCCTCGGCTTTCCAGCGACCGCGCCGAGAAGCGCGCGATTTCCGCCTACCGATCCGCCGTTCGCCTCGCCTCCCGTGGGCGCCCGGCGGCAGCGCTTGACGCCCTGGATGGCCTCGGCTGGGTCCGCGAGCAGACGCCCGGGGAAGGTCGCCGCCTATTGGCGCGGGACTACCTCGATGCCCTGGAGCGAAAGGAGCGAGCGCTGGTTGTTGCCCAGACCTGGAATGAGGTTGAAGCGGTCAATTCCACTGTGCGGGCGGCCCTCGCCGCCGCAGGCCGGCTGGGGACCGGTTCCCGTTTGCCGACCTTTCGGGCCGTCGATCTTACCGGGGCAGAGAAGCAGGATGCCTCCAGCTATCCCAAGTCAGGAGCCGTCGTGTTCCTCCGAAACTACGGCCGCTATCAACGCGGTGAGATCTGCCGCGTTCAAGGAGCCGATTCCCAGGGAATCACGCTTGTAAAGGGCGGGCGCCGATCCCGCATTTCCTACCGGTACGCCGACCGGCTCAATCTTGTCGAGGAAAGGCCGTTGGACCTGGCCCCGGGCGACCGCATCCAACTCAAAATGAACGGCCGTTCTCTGGACGGCCGGCCCTTAGCCAACGGCGAACTTGCAACGGTTCGTGAGGTCGTAGCCGATGGGCGCATCGTGATCGAGAGCGACCGGGGCCAGCGGAAGACCCTCGGGGCCGATCACCGGGTATTCAATTACGGTTACGCCACCACTTCCTACGGAAGCCAGGGCAAGACCGTGGACACCGTACTCTTTTCGGATGCCGGCTCACGTCTAGCGACTAACCAGAAGCAGTTTTATGTGACGATTTCTCGAGGCCGGCGCCGGGCCCTGATTTTCACGCCGGACAAAGCGGCGCTTCGCCGCGCCATCGAATCCGAGGGGCACCGGACGCTTGCCGTGGAAGGGGCCAACGCCGGGACAAGCGGGCAACAGCAGGGCCAGCGGATAGCCGCCTGGCGACGGCGCCTAGCGGCTGAACCCACTCCTTCTCAAGCCCAAGGAAGGGGCATGCGCCTTTAAGCCTCCGTGAACGCTAAACCGGATCGCAGCTCAAAAACCCCATCGACCGCACCCCGTCCGCCTCTCGCCCGGCGTGAGGCCCGGGTTCCGGTGACCACCGAAACATTCGATTTGTACGTTCGCAGCGTGGCGCAGATAGCAGCCGAGACCGGCCTATCCCAAGAACTCACCGTCGAAGCCCTGATGGCCTACAGCCTCGCCCTGCCGGAGGCCGACGAACTCATCCACGGATTTATCCGGGGCGACCTGACCCTCTTCCCACCGGCCGAAGAGAACCGTCGCATCATGGAACGGGACACGCGCCGCCTTGAGTTGGAAACCCCTGCTCCGGAAAGCCGGCCGACTACCCCGCTGGGGAGAAAACTCGACCCTCAGCGAAGTATCGACCGGGGCGGTATCCGGTCAGAGCGAACGTCGGAGCTGGACGGCTTCATTAAGGAAAACCCCGAGGTATACCGACAGGTGGGCGCTTCATCCCATGCCTTCCTGGTGCGGTGGGTCATGCTCCATCTGATGGAGGCGGCCCGGGCCCGCGAACGCGTTCACCGGATCGCCCATGACTTCTGGGCACAGTTCCCCCACGTTCGCCAGGGAATCGATACCGGGTGGGGTAAACCCTCGCCCAAGCCGACGCGCGCCATCCGACCGCCGGGTTAACCGGGTTTACGCCAGGGCCGGAGGGGTCATCGTGGACAGCGCCGATGTCGGCGACCCCGCATGCGGTAGACCAGGTAAGCGGAGGATGACCAAAGAAGCCTCTGGGACCGCCGCAAATCCAGTTATAAAAGTGGCAAATCGGGTCAAAGACAGCGGGGAGCACGGGTTGGTACTATCGCCATGAGAATATCTGCGCAGGGGTCGCCCAGGTATCTTCTTGTCGGCCTTGACCCACCTAACTCGTTCCAATCCAGCTCAAGACAAAATTTCCCCACGCATCGAGGTGCCCGCAGCGATGCCCGGGCTACGCCGTGACCTCATCTATGGCGACAATATCGGATTGGCCTACGGGCAGCTCGATCCCGTGGAGATCGGGATGCACAGCCATCGCGCCCATGCTCAGATCATGCTCCTCTTCAGGCCCGCGGCGTGCGATCTCACGTGGAGGGTTAAAGGCGACAAGGCGCACCGCGAGCATTTGCGGGGAGCGCAACTCTGCGTTGTCGCCCCGAAGGTCGAGCACGCGTTCCGTTGGAAAGAGAAGGCCGGGATTGCCAAGTTCTACGTTACGGCGCGCTTCCTCAAAAATGTGGGCAATGCGGGGACCGGCCTCGATGGCGTCGTGATCCACGACCTCGCCCTGGTCGCAGGGCACGACGCCATTGCCCGGCATCTCATCTCGCTTTTCGAAGCCTTCTGTGAGCCTGGTTGCGCCATCCAAGACCACGACTTCGCGGTAGCTGCCGGCCGCGTCCTGACGGGGCGCCTTTTGAACTTTCATCACGAAGCCAGCGGCCCCGGCGGTCGCGACGGACAACTGACGACTCTCCAGCAAAAAGTCGTGAACGACTTTCTAGAGACGAATCTGCACCGCGGCATCGGAGTGGAAGAGCTGATGGAATTGGTTTTCCTCTCCAAGGCCCATTTCATCCGGCTCTACACCCGGACCTACGGTGCGCCACCCGTCCGCAGCCATCTCTTTCGGCGATTGCGCCGGGCCGAGGAAATGCTCCTTCGGACCGACTGCACAATTCTCGATGCCGTCCATCAATTCGGCTTCGCCGACCAAAGCTATTTCAACCGCGCCTTTCTGAAATACCTCAAGTATCGCCCCGGGGCCTTGCTTCGCCTTCGGGCCAAAGCACCCCCAAAATGAGCACGGCCACAAACTACACCCTCGAAATCACCGTAATCCCGGGACGCCCCAGAATCTGGAGGCAAATCCTCGTTCCCTCAGATATCAGACTGCCCCGACTGCACGTTGTAATCCAGAGAGTCACGGGCGCCCCGGACTCGCTGCAACGCTTCTTTGTCGATAGTCAAAAGAGGATCTTTGGACATCCGACCTGGAAGGACTTCCCAAAGATCAAAAACGACTCCCGGGTCAGACTGGACCGCCTCCTTCGCAAAGCCGGCGACACCTTGGCTTACTTCTCCGGCGACGGGGACGCGTGGGAGCACATCGTCCATCTATCGCAGGTCAGGAAAACGGCCAGGCGCCTGAGCCGAGCGACATGCATGGCGGCCAATTCTCCGCGCGACCGTGCGGGCAAGAGCGCAAACCGCCTATTCCACCTCCAAAGGGTCAATCACACCCTCCGGAGTATTAGGCTCTGACGAGCGCATTTGGCGGCAATATTCCGGTGCGGTCTGTGCTTCCCCCGATGTAACGGACACGCGTTGGGCGTGTTGTTGTTCAGTTAGCTGAGGTTGGATTCGTAGTCGAGCGGGCTCTTGTAGCCGAGGGCCGAGTGGAGGCGGGTGCGGTTGTAGAAGGCTTCGATGTAGTCGAAGATGGCTGTGCGGGCTTCGTCACGTGTAAGGAAGCGCCGGCGGTGGACGAGTTCGTTTTTGAGGCTGCTCCAGAAGGCTTCCATGGCTGCGTTGTCGTAGCAGTTGCCGCGGCGGCTCATGGAGGCGACGAGGCCGTTCTCGGCCAGGAGATCGCGATAGGAGGCGCTGGCGTACTGGACGCCGCGGTCCGAGTGATGGATCAGTCCCGGGGACGGACGCCGTTGGCGCAGCGCCATTGCGAGCGCTGCGGCGGGCAAGGACGCCTCGAGGGTGGGCCCCATGGCCCAGCCGACGAGCCGGCGGGTGCAGCGATCGAGGACGCCGGCGAGGTATAGCCAGCCTTCTGCCGTTGGAACGTACGTCAGGTCGCTCACCCACACTTGGTCCGCCTTCGTTGGGACGGGCTGCGTAGCCAGGCGATTCGGGGCGATCGGATGGTCGTGGCGGCTGTCGGTCGTGACGACCCTGAAGCGAGCCTTCTGGCGCCCGCGCAGGCCTGCCTTGCGCATGAGGCGGGCCACTCGGTTGTGCCCGACGCTCGTACCGTTTGCCCGCAGGGCGGCCGTCACCCGGGGACTGCCATATGTTCCGCGCGACTGCTTGTGGACAGTCTGGATCTGCTCTCGCAGCGCGCGCTCCCCTCGGGACCGCGCCGACTCAGCCGATCGCAGCCAATCGTAGTAACCGCTGCGCGACGTCCCGAAGGTTTCGCTCATTAGCTTGATGTCGTGCTCGCCGCTCATCGCTTTGATCCGGGCATACCTCTCGCCGGCGGTTCGGAGAGGATGCCCGCCGCTTTTTTTAGGATTTCACGCTGCTCCGTCAGCCTCTCCACCTCCCGTCGCAGTCGGCTCACCTCAGCCTTCAGCGACTCCTTATCTTCGGGGAGTGGGGGGGGCGCGG
>Ga0302319_10016467_pt1 | contig 13627 bp, 8 predicted proteins | sample Bog_T0_2_FD_203319 | JGI IMG/M metagenome (GOLD analysis project Ga0302319, IMG submission 203319) | Peat permafrost microbial communities from Stordalen Mire near Abisko, Sweden - Bog_T0_2 | ecosystem: Environmental > Terrestrial > Soil > Wetlands > Peat | place: Sweden: Abisko, Stordalen Mire...
CAGCCGGCGGTGTTGGCAATGTAGGGCAGCGGAAAACTCAACAGCAGTGCCCACAGCACCCAGCGCGCGTGCGTCAGCCGGCCGCGCCACAGCAGAAACGCGCTGACCAGCATGAGCAGCACGAACCAGGTCCCGAGGCCGGCCATGATGTGGTACGCGTAGAACAGGAGCGGCAGCGCGGTGGGCCACTGGTCATGGGGAATCTGGTCAAGCCCAACGACCTCCGCCTTGGTGGTGCCGTAGATGAGGAAGCTGAGCAGATCGTTGACCACGATGGGATTGTCGATCTGGCCGGTCTCCTCGTTGGGCTGGCCCATCAGCACCATGCCTGCGCCGGCCTCGCTGTGGAAGAGGCCCTCCATGGCGGCGATGGCGGCGGGTTGGTTGTGCGCCACGTATTTGCCGGCCAGGTCGCCAGTGGGAAAGATGATGAGGATTGAGCTCAACAGCCCGGCGATGACACCCACCTTGAGGAAGATGCGCGCGTACTGTTCCCGGCGGCCTTCGAGAAGATAGAAGGCGCCCACCGCGGCCATGACAAACGACCCTGTGACCACTGCGCCCATCATGTTGTGGGCGTATTGCAGGATCGCCCAGGGGTTCAGCAGGAGTTGCCAGAAGCTCACCACTTCAAAGCCGCCGCTGGGCGTGCGGGTGTAGGCCACGGGATGCTGCATCCATGCGTCGGTAACGATGATGAAGAAACCGGAGATCCACGAGCCGACAAAGACCATGAATGCCGAAAACCAGTGCATAAGCTTCGAGATTCGCTTTTCACCGTAGAGAAAGAGGCCGAGAAAGGCCGACTCCAGAAAAAAGCTGAAGACGCCCTCCATGGCCAGCGGCTGCCCAATCACGCCTCCGGAAAGCCGCGAAAACCGCGCCCAGTTGGTGCCGAACTCGAACTCCATGGGAATGCCGGTGACCACGCCGAAGACAAAGTTGATGCCGAAGATCTTTCCCCAGAAGCGCGCCGCCCGGTCCCACTTTTCGTCGCCTGTTTTGAGCGCAACCGACTTGAGCACAACAATCAGCACCGCCAGGCCCATGGTCAGTTGGGGAAACAGGTAGTGAAAGGTGATGGTGAAGGCGAAGTGCAGGCGGTGAATCAGTTCTGCGGTCATGCAGCAACTCCTGGTTCCGAACGAGTGCCTGGCGGCGGGCAACCGTCAATTCATGGGTCGCGGGTCAAATGGGATTATAGGCGCATCGAAATCCCGGGGTGGATCGCTTTGACAAGAGCGAAAGGGTGATCTGAATCACACCAAACTTATGTCTTCCGGGTTGATTCTATTCCTGTGGAACTGAATCTTCCATGACTTGGACACTCCGCATCCCACATGTCAAAGCGGCGTTGGTCTAAGATTGTCGGGGGATAGTTGGGGGTCAAGAAAAACATGAGAACCGCGATCATCGGCGGAGGCATTGCCGGGCTGGCTGCCGCTTATGAACTGGAAATAGCCCGCGCCGCAGGTGCTGAGGTCGAGTACACGCTTTTCGAGTCACGCAAGCAGGTGGGCGGCTCGCTGGCGACGGAGATCGTGAATGGAGCGGTACTTGAGCGCGGCCCAGACTCGTTTCTTACGGAAAAGCCGGCGGCGATTCAACTGTGCCGCGAGCTTGGCCTCGCCGCCGACCTTGTCCCCTCCAACGACGCCGAGCGCAAGACCTACATTTTGGTGAATAACCGCTTGGTAGCCCTGCCGGACGGCCTGATGTTCCTGGTTCCCACCAAGCTGATTCCCACGGCGCTGACGCGGCTTTTCAGCCTGACCACCAAGATTCGCATGGGACTGGAACTCCTGCATCCACCGCGGCCCAGCAAGGAAGACGAGTCAGTGGCTGCGCTGGTGGAGCGGCACTTTGGTGCGGAGGCCGTAGACCGCCTGGCCGACCCGCTGCTGTCAGGTATTTATGGCGGCGATGCCACGCAGCTTAGCGCGCGCACAGTGCTGCCGCGACTGGTGGAGATGGAGCAGGAGTATGGCAGCCTGACCCGCGGCATGCTGGCCGGCCACGCCAAAATGCGGGCCAAGGCGAAAGAGGCCGCGAAGAAGGCTTCGGCGAACGGAAATGGTCATGCAAAGCCGCCGGCGCGCACCATTTTTACCACGTTGCGTGGGGGCCTGCAGCAGCTCGTGGATGCGGTGCAGGCTAGGCTGAATCCAGGTTCTTTGCGCCTGGGAACGCCGGTGAGCGGTCTTGAAAAGGTGCGGGAAGGCTGGCGGGTTGAGGCTGGCGGCGTGCGAGAGATTTACGATTCGGTCATTGTCTGCTCGCCGGCGTGGGCGGCCGGGGTGCTGCTGGGCAACGTGGACGCGACGCTGGCGGAGGATCTGGCCGCTATTCCTTATTCGTCTTCGATCACCATCAACCTGCTTTACGACGAGGCCAAGCTGGGACAGTTGCCGGATGGATTCGGCTTCCTGGTTCCGGCGAGCGAAGGGCGCGCCATGCTGGCCTGCACCTTTGTGCACCGCAAGTTTCTGGGCCGCACGCCGCCGGGGAAGGCCGTGCTGCGCGCATTCCTGGGCGGAATGAAGAATGAAGCCCTGCTGACCGAGCCGGATGAAGCGCTGGTGGCGATTGTTCGGCGTGAGTTCCAGGAGATTCTCGGCATCACGGCTGAGCCGGAGTACACGCAGGTTTCGCGCTGGCGGCGGGCGATGGCGCAGTATGCGGTGGGGCACCAGGCGCGGGCCAAGCGCGTGGCGGAGCGAGTGGCCGCGCTGCCGGGGCTGAAGCTGGCCGGGAATGCGTACGACGGGATCGGGATTCCGGACTGCATTCGGCTGGGACGTGGGGCGGCTAGGGAGCTGCTGGCTGGTCAGTTGGTTAGCGAGACGGTGAGACAAGCAACTGATTCAGTCGCATTTGTCGTCTCACAAAGCCATGGTCAGCATTGACATCAGAGCCATTTGGAGTAACAGTAGTGAATGCAGGGTTGAGGCTTGGAAAGAACACGCTACCCAGGCACAAATACCCGCTGGAAACCTTGAAACGGCCGCTCTTCGAGTGGCCGTTTCACTTCTTACTCATCAATTTACCGTCACCCCGGATCCGCTGACCCCTTATCTTTCAACGACCGGCAAGATCAGCGCGCTGGGATGCGCGGCGTCGTGGAGGATGGTGTTGGTGGCTTTTACCATTTCGGTGGTGGTGGCGGAGTCTTTGCCGGTGTTGAGGTTGCGGTCGAAGCGGGGGAAGTTGCTGCTGCTCACCTCCAGGCGGATTTTGTGGCCCTTCAGGAAGACGTTGCTGGTGGACCACATGTCAATCTTGTACTCGTAGACTTCGCCGGGGGTGATGAGCTTGGGCGCGGCCTTGGTGGACTCGCGATATTTGGCGCGGAGAATGCCCTCAGTGACGTTGCGCGCGAAGCCGTCCGGGCCAACGTCGACTAGCTTGGCGGTGAAGTCTGTGTCGACAGCGGAGGACCTGGCGAAGAGGTCGAGCGTGACCTGGCCGGTGACTTCTACATCCTGCTGCAGCGCTTCCGTCGAGTAGACCAGCATATCGGGGCGCTTTTCGATTTCGGATTGGTCGCGGGGGCCTCCGGCGAAGTGCTCGCCGTCGCAGCAGAGCGGGCCGCCGACGGTGGGGACTGGGTTGGCGGGATCGTAGATGTAGGTATCCTCGCCTCGCTCACCGATCAGCGAGGCCAAACCTCCATCTCCCGACGAAGTGTTCGCTTTCCCGCCGGATGAGAGGACGTAGCGCTTTGGCTTCGCTTCCTTCGGGGGCCAGCTTTCAGAATCGCGCCACTCGTTGACGCCCATCACGAAATACCGGACGGGCTTGGTGGTGTCGGCAAACTCGTTCTGCTTCCCAAGGAAGAGGTAGTCGTACCAATCGAGCGTCGCGTTTTCGTCGCTGAACTCGGCAGCCGCCGGGCCAAAATCAGTCGCCCCAATGTGACGTCCGCCGCCGGCGTGCCCGCCGATGGCGATCAGCAACCGTTGCTCCTTGCGCGCTTCTTCGGTCCCGGCGTGATCGCGCAGGCCCTGGTAGTTGAGCAGCGAGCCGCCCTGGAAAATGTCGTACCAGGCGGCCATGGTCAGCGCGGGAACGGTGATGTTCTGGTAGTTCTCCTCGATGGACCACTGCTTCCAATAGTCGTCGTAGGTGGGATGAGCGAGCCAGTCGAGAAAGTACGGCGCAAGAACAGGGGTAAGCTCTGTTCCATCCTTTGGCGCGTTCAAATTGAAGACGGGGTAGTTGCTGAGCGGCAGAACGGTGGACCCGACGCGGAAGTTGGTGATCCTGCGCATCAGGTGGTCGAGCGTATCCTGCGCCAGGCCGGAGGTCCACGACTCGTTAAATCCCTGCTCGAATGCGCCGCCCTGGTAGGTCCAGTTTTCGTGGTAGTTGCTGGCCGTGACCCATGGGGCGATGCCATTCAAATGCGGCGGATGGGCGATGGCGGCGAGCATCTGCGTAGCTCCAACATAAGACCCTCCCCACATGCCAACGCGGCCGTCGGAGTGGGGCAGCGCGGCGACCCACTCGATAGTGTCGTAGCCGTCTTCCGACTCGTGCTTGAAGGTGTACCACTCGCCATCGGAGGTGAAGCGGCCGCGCACATCCTGCACCACGACCTGGTAGCCGCGTGCGGCGGCCCGGCGCGCAAAGGCTGCCCCATTCTCCTTGTTGTAGGGCGTGCGCTGGAGGAGTGTTGGGTATTTGCCATCGGCGGCGGGGCGGTAGATGTCGGCGCGCAGGGTGACACCGTCGCGGGTCTTCATGGCGACGCCGTGTTCCTCGACAATCTGTCCGGGCGGCGCGGCTGCCATTGAGGCGGTTTGTGCGATGGCAGTGGCGGCCGAGGCTGCAAGCAACAAGGAAAGCCAAAGAGTCTTGAACATGGCGGGCGGAATCCTCCGGGGTTCGGAAAAACCAGTCCATTCTAACTGCTGATCTCAGCCGTAGAGATTGCGGTAGGCCAGCCGCTGCGGGTCGGCCAGCAATCGCCCAAGGGCTACGCCGAACAGGAAGCCGGCAACGTGGGCCAGATAAGCCACGCCGCCGCTGCGGACTTCGGTGACAGCGCCCAGGTTCCAAAGCTGGATGAGGAACCAGAAGCCGATAAGCAGGACGGCTGGGATGTAAGTAACTCGAAAAAAGATGAGGAAGAAGAGCAGTGTGCGGATGCGGTCGCGCGGAAACGTCACCAGAAACGCGCCCATCACCGCTGCAATTGCGCCGCTTGCGCCGAGTACGGGAATGGCGGAGTGGGGATCGCTGGCGACCTGCGCGACCATCGCCACCAGTCCGCCGCCAAGGTAGAAGAGCAGGAAGCGTAACGATCCCATGGCGTCTTCCATGGCTGGTCCAAAGGCCCACAGGAAGACCATGTTGCCAATGATGTGCATCCATCCGGCGTGCATGAACATGGCGGTGACCAGCGTTATGGGGTGGTGGCCGTGCATGAGGCGCGCGGGTATGGCCGACCAATGATGGAGGAACGGCTCGCCGCCGCCCAGTTCCAGCACGAAGACAAGGACGTTGGCGACGATGAGCAGAACGGTGATGGTTGCAGCCTTGCCCGGCCGACGAGACGCATCGCCGAGCGGGATCATGCCGCCCATTACATGCCGCCCTTGCCCAGCAGGATTCCTATGCCGTAGGTGACCGCGCCTTCCACCGCGCCGATGACGGTCATTTCAAAGCCCGACGACCACCACGACCGCACCGTAATGAGGCTCTTTGCGGCGCCCACCGCGAAATGCGCCAAAAGGGAGATCACCGCTGCCGCAATTACCGCGTTCAGGCCGCTCATAAAGAAGAACGGGATGATCGGAATGGTGGCGCCAATCGCCGTTGACAGCGCTCCCGAGCTTGCCGATACCAGCGGATTGCTCAACGCTTCTTCGCTTGACCCGAGCCGCTCGCTCGCCAGGGCGCGAAGCAGCTGCTCCGGATCGCTGGCGATGTGGTTGACCATGTGGATGGCGTCGGCTTCCGGCAGGCCCTTGACCTGGTAGTAGAGCGAAAGCAGCTCACGGGCTTCGGGGCCGTTCATCTGAATGGCTTCGCGCTCGCGGTGTAGTTCGGCTTCGTAGATTTCGCGGTTGCTCTTGGCGGCCAGGTACGCGCCGGACCCCATGCTGAGGGCCGAAGCGATCATGCCGGAAAGGCCAGCAAGCAGCACATATTTACTGTCGCCGGCGGTTGCGCCGGAGACGCCGGAGACGATGCCAAAGATAGCGCCCAGGCCGTCATTCACGCCATAAATCGCGTCGCCAATCCACGCGCCGGGCTGCTTGCGCCCCTGGTTGCGCTTGGCCAGCATCTCTTCCAGAACCGCCTTCGGGTCGATTTTGGGTGCGCCGGCCGGGGCGGTGTAGTGGCCGCGGAGCAGGGAACCAAGCTCGCGGTAGTGATCCTTCTCGTCTTCGATGACGTGGTCGAGGATGGCCACGGAGCCTTCGTCGCCGAGGGCCTTGAGCTGTTCGCCATAGGTGGCGATGTGGCGGCTTTCTTCAATTTCCAGGCGGCGCAGGGCCATGCGGACGCCACCGGCGCGGTTGGCCAGCGAATCGGCCTCGCCGCCGGGTTTGCCCTTGTAAACCGGCTCGGGTCCGCCCAGTTCCAGGATGCGCCCATGCCACAGCGACGCATGCTCCCACTCGGCGTTGGCCAGGTGGCGCAGCACCTGTGCGCGCACCGGGTCGGTGTCGCGTTCGGCAAGGGCCAGGTAGGTGTGGTAGGCCTCGACCTCGGCGTGCCAGTTTTCTTCCAGGGCCGCCAGAACCTTTTTTAACCTGGCGCCGCTCAATGCTGCAGTGGCCACGTATGTCTCCTTGCTTCCATTCAGAATAACGGAAGGCGGCAGACGGGCGGTAGCTTTCCTGGAGCGGCGCGGCCTTACTCGTATCGGAGAGCGGCCATGGGATCGACGCGCATGGCACGGCGGGCGGGAATGTAGCTGGCGGTGAGCGCCACGGCAGCCAGAAACAGCGACAGACCGAGAAATACTTCGGGATCGAGGAACGATACGCCGAAGAGCACATCCGGCACGCCGGGCAACACCAGGAAGGCATGAAGCGCACTTGACGCTGCAATGGAGAGGACAAATCCGATGCCCGCGCCAATCGCCACCGGGCGCATGCTCTGGCGCAGGATGAGGCGCAAAACGCCGCCGCGCGTGGCTCCCAGCGCCATGCGAATGCCGATTTCGCGGGTTCTCTGGCTCACCAGGTAGGCAACCACGCCATAAATCCCCACCCCGGCAAGCGGAACCGCCAGGCAGGCCAGCAAGCCCGCAAATTCCCCCAACATCTGCGACAGGAGGCGTTGCAGGCGCATGTGGCCGTCTTCCAGGCTTACCAGGTTGGGCTGGAGCTTGGGATCGACGGTGTTCAATGCGTCCACCACGGCGCGGGCCGAGTTGGCCGGATCGCCCTTGACGCGGATCAGCAGCGTGGACCCGGCAAACTGGTCTGGAGGCTCGGGCACATAGAAAAAGACGGGGTCGATGCGGGTGAGATTTGCGTTGCGCGCATCCCTGGCCACGCCTACCACTTCAAATTCCTGCCAGGTATTGTTGGCCTTGAGGTCCAGCCTGAATCGCTTCCCTAGCGGATCTTGGCCAGGCCAGAATTGCCTCGCCGTTGAGGCGCTTACCACCGCCACACCGGCTCCGCGTTCGGCTTCCTGGGAGGTGAAGATTCGTCCGCGGACAATCGGCACCTGCATGGTCTGGAAATAGTCCGGAGACACAATATCGCCCAGCAGACCGCCCTGCACATTGACTTCCGCGCCCTTGTCGCCCTCGATGATTGCCTGGCGACCAAACGTCCCGGTGCCGGGCGGCTTGATGGACGCGGCCACCCCGGCGACCTCGGGCATGGCGCGCAGCTCGTCCATGATCTGCCGTTGCTTCTCTACAGATGGCTGCGGCCCGGTGTTCAGGCCGACAAAGAAAACCCGCTTCGTCTCAAACCCCGGATCGACGGAAAGGGAACGGCGCAGGCCCTGAAGCAGCAGCCCCGCGCTTATGAGCAGAAACAGCGAGGCGGCAAACTGGCCTGCCACCAGCAGGTTGCGCAGGCGCGAACGGCTGGTCTGCTGGCCGGCTGTGGCGCCTTCCACCTTGAGCGCGCTTGTGCCATCGGACTTCGAAAACCGCAGCGCGGGAACCATGCCGAACAACACCCCGGTCAGGAGAGAGAGAAACAGCGTATAGGCGAAGACGCGGAAATCCGGGGCGAGATTGATGCTGAAAGCCGCACCGCCCAGCACGGCGAGCGATTGCACCAGCTGTTGGAGAATCACCTGGAGCAAATGGCTGGCCCAGTACGAGACCAGCAGGCCGCACGCGCCGCCCAGCAGGCCAAGCACAAGGCTTTCCGTGAGCAACTGGCGCAGGAGGCGTTTTCTGGTCGCGCCCAACGCCCTGCGCACGGCGATCTCGTGGCGTCGCATGGTTCCGCGCGCCATCAGCATGTTGGTCAGGTTGGCGCAGGCGATCAGCAGGATCAGCCCGATGACGCCCATGAGCATCGCCACCACGCCGCGAAACCACAGGGCATTCGTTTCGCCAAAGAATGTAGCCCGGTTGAGCGTGACCGCGATCGTCTTGTCCGTTCGCTGCTGGGACTGGCCCCATTGCTGCGCCAGCAAAAGCATCTCCGCCTCAGCTTGAGACCGCGTCGAGTCTGCGCGGGTCGAATTGAGTCGGCCCAGAAGCTGGACCTGCGCGTCTTTTGGCTGCTCGAGCCATGCGTGGCCCGGTTCAAGATAGGCCTGCATTGCGGCCGGCGCCCAGAAGTCGGGAACCAGCGGCGGAGCGCCACTGCCGATGAACTCCTTTGGCGCCACTCCAATGATGGTGAACGCCTGCCCGTTGACCTTGAGCGTTTTGCCAATCGCGGTGGGGTCGCCCTGGAACTGCCGCTGCCAGAAGGGATAACTCAGCACCATGGCCGGCACCGATTCCGGCTTGCTCTCTTCCGGCAGAAAGTACCGCCCTGCCGCGGCATTCCCGGCAAGACTCGGAAAATAGTTGTCGGATACGACCTGCCCCTGAAGTGTGATGCTGCTCGCCGTGGTTGCTCCTTCCGGAATTCCGACCACGGAGATCAGTCGGCTGGCGGCGATCAGGTCAGACAGAGCACGGGTATGTGTGCGGTAGTACAGGTATTCCGGCCAGGAGACAAGGAACTGCGGATCGCCGGTAGTGCCGCTCTGGAACCACTGCTCGAAGCGGACCAGGCCCTGCGCGTCTTTTACCGGCAGAGGTTTCAACGCGATGCCGTCGAAGGCCGCAAAGAAGGTGGTGTTCACGCCGATACCGAGCGCCAGCGTCAGCACCGCGACCAGGGTGATGCCGGGGTTGCGCAGGCATCCGCGCAGGGCATAGCGCAAATCCGCCCAAAGACTCTCAAGCCCAAGGGCGAAATCCACCGCTTGCACCCGCTCCTTCATCGCCGCCGGGTTACCGAATCGCAGCCGCGCCTCGCGCACCGCCTGCGCCGGAGACATGCCGTCGTCCAGGTTGTCGCTGGCTCGCATTTCCAGGTGACACTGAAGTTCTTCCTCGATCTCGCTTTCCACCCGCGACCGGTTTACAAATGCCCAGACCCGCCGAATAATCTTCATCGCACGCTCCTAAATGGATGCCTCATGCAAAACTCCGCATCGCCTGCACGCCAACCATCAGCTGCTCCCAGCTCTCTTCCGCGGCGGCCAGTTGCTTGCGTCCGGCAACGGTGAGCTTGTAGAAACGGGCTCGGCGCTTGCCTTCGCTGGCCACCCACTCCGAACTCAGCCACCCGCTCAGCTCCATGCGATGCAGCGCCGGATACAGCGACCCCTCTTCCACCTGGAGAATGTCTCGCGAGGCGCGCTGAATGTGAAGCACAATCCCATACCCATGCAGCGCCGGAATCTGGGCAAGCGTCTTCAGCACCAGCAAGTCGAGCGTTCCCTGCAAATCGTTTCTAGCCATGCGATGTACCCCTACTTCTAGGTAAAAATACTCAACAGATACCTAGATGTCAATGCGTTTCTCCAAAAACCGCCGGCATTCCTGTCCCAAGTGCATGGAGATTTCCCGGCCGCCCAGGCTATCAGGCGCTTAGCCGGCCTGATATCTGCGTGTGAAAAACCCGTCGTCACTTCCCCGTCAAGGGGTTTTCCGTATAGTGTTGTTTGCAGCAAAACACCCGGATTCCAGGCGGCGGAAAACCTCCTGCCAGCGAGTCCAGTCGGCACGTCTGTGGCCGATGCAGGTCAGGTACGCGAAAATCAAGCCCTTACCGGGCAGAAACTTTCTTTGAGGAAGCGGGGATTAACCTTCTATGGCAGCACAATCGAAGCAATCAGCGGCACTTACGTCGCCGGGGTACCTTGTCCCATTCATCATCGTCACCGCGCTGTTCTTCATCTTCGGGTTCATCACCAACCTGAACATGGCGTTGGTTCCGCACCTGAAGAAAATCTTCACGTTGCCGTACGCGTGGGCCATGCTGGTGGAGTCGGCCTTCTTCCTGGCCTATTTCGTCTTTTCCTCGCCGACTTCCAAGCTGATTGAGACCATTGGATACAAGAAGACCATGGTGGTCAGCCTGTTCATCCAGGTGGTGGGCTGCCTGCTCTTCATTCCCGCGGCCAAAATGGTGAGCTTCCCACTGTTCCTCACCGCGATTTTCATCGTCGGCGCGGGCGTTACCGCGCTGCAGACTTCGGCCAACCCCTATGTGTCAATTCTTGGCCCTGAAGGCAGCTCCTCTATCCGTCTGAACCTCGCGCAGGCTTTCAATTCCATCGGCGGCACTCTCGCGCCCATCGTCGCTGGCGCTTATATCCTCAATGACCTGGGCCCGGACGCAACGCAAATGCAGGTGGCCGATACGGTTCGCATCCCCTACATCCTGATCGCCGGCGCCCTCTTTCTGCTGGGCACCGCGGTCGCTTTCATGCACCTGCCCCACATCGAGCAGACGCAATCCTTCCGCCCCGGCAAGCAAGGCGACCCCGTGCTCAGCCGCAGCATCTGGAGCTACAAGCATACGGTTCTTGGCGCGCTGGGAATTTTCTTCTATGTAGGCGTGGAAGTCGGCCTGGCATCCATTGCCGTCAACTATTTCAAGCTGCAGGGTATGAGCACGGCTAAGACCGCCTCCTTCCTGGTTTCCCTATACTGGTTTGGCGCACTGGTTGGCCGCCTGCTCGGCGCCGGAATCATGACCAAGGTCAATCCGGGCAAACTGCTCGGCATCTTTGGTACTTTGGCCGCTCTTTCGATCGCGCTGTCCATGTTCACCAGCGGCAGCATCGCTATCGGAACCCTGGTTCTCTGCGGCTTCTTCAACTCCGTAATGTTCCCAAACATCTTTACCCTGGGCATTGCCGGACTGGGACCGATGACCAGCAAGGGGTCGGGACTGATTATGACGGCCGTTGTCGGCGGTGCGGTGGTACCGCTGGCGATTGGCGCGCTCGCGGACAGGACGAGCATTCAAATCTCGTTCATCATCCCCGTCATCTGCTACCTCTACATCGCCTTCTACGGCTTCGTGGGGCACAAGCCGAGCCGCACGGTTACCGGCTGAACTGGTTGCCGATTTCAAAAAAGGGCCCTTCGGCATCCGCCGAAGGGCCTTTTTTAGCGCGATGAGTACGTCTTATGTACACTGCAAAACCTTTCTCCGCAACAGGCTGCGATTCGCGGTAAGATGGGTCTCGCTTCCGAGCAACCTCCGCACGAGCGCGCCAGCCATGAGTTCTCCAGCCAAGTCCCGCGCACCAGGCCTCTTCATCGCAGCCGTCGTTGCGCTTGCAATTCTGCTGCTTCTGCTGCGGCTGTTTGTCTTTGTGCATGGACGTGGCGAGCGGCGGCCGCATATCACACACGCCGGGCCAGTTCCGGGCGCAGTCCGGGTCGCTAACTTCGGCAAAGCCGCGGGCGAGCAGGCTCCGCAGTTAACCGACCGTTTCCAGGATGGGACACCCGATTTTCTCCGCCTGACCGACCCCGCCGACCGGGCGGCCTTCCGCCAGTGGTTCACTGCAATTGCCAATTTCCAGGCGGTTCGGCTGAGCGCCGATGTGCCGCCGGAGATTACCGACTGCGCAAGCCTTTTGCGGTACGCATATCGCGAAGCTCTGAAGCGCCACGACGACACATGGTTTGCCGCGACGGGGATGGAAGTCGCGACGCTGCCGGGCGAGATCCGCGCGTGGCGATATCCTGAGACGCCGCTGGGCGCGGCGCTTTTCCGGGTGCAGCCCGGACCGTTCACTCCAGCCGACGCAACCAACGGAGCCTTCGCGCAGTTTGCCGACGCTAAAACGCTGGTGGAGCGAAACGCGTACTTCGTCACCCGCGACGTCGACCAGGCGCAGCCCGGCGACCTGCTGTTTTATCGCCAGTTTGGCCAGTCGTCGCCTTGGCACTCCATGATCGTTACGCGCATCGGTGGGCAGGCGGCGGTGGTCTACGATACTGGCCCGTCCCAGGGTTTCAATGATCCGGCCCATGCGCAGCCGGGCGAGTTGCGCCGCGTAGCGTTGGCTGAGTTACTCGACCATCCCCTGCCGCAGTGGCGGCCGGTTCCAGGCAATCCAAACTTTCTCGGCGTCTATCGCTGGAATATTCTGCGAGGAAATGAATGAAAGTCCTCAAATCTCTCCTGCTCAGCTCCTTGTTCGTCCTTTTCCTCGGCCACGCCCAAGCCAAAGACGCTCCGCGCTCTTTCTACCTCTCCACCAGCCGCACCTTCGCGCCCGGCGAGAGCGTCAAAATCCAGTTGCTCGCCCGCAACGTGCCCGCGCTCGAATTCCGAGTCTACAAGGTCCGCGACACCGAGAAGTTTTTCTCCAGCCTCAAGGACGTCCACAGCTTCGGAGACGAGAGCTACTCGCCACCCGAGCAGATTGACCAGCGCACCTGGCTGGAGCGGCTCCACGACTTCAAAAATCACCTCTGGTGGCTGGTGCGGCACTTCTTCCGCGGCCAATTTACAGACGACGCGCGAGACAGCTTCCGCGAGTCCCAGGCCAAGCTGGGCAAGCGCAGCCGGGTGGTGGGAGCTACTGAGTTCGCGCAGATTCCGATCCTCAACGAAAGCCAGTTAGTCGCCCGCTGGAAGCTCGAAACCCCGCCCGCCATCGTAAGCGAAACCCAGCAGCTGCCCATTGATGGCCTGGCGGCAGGCGTTTATTTGATTGAAGCCACCGACGGCGCCTACAAGGCCTACACCGTGGCCATCGTCACCCCCATCGCAATGGTGGAGCGCGCCACCAACGGCCAGGTCAGCCTCTACGTAGCCGACCGGAAGACCGGCGCACCCGTGGCCGACGCCCAAGTCTCCCTCTGGGCCAACGGCAAGCAGCAATCCACAGCGAAAACCGGCTCCGACGGCCTGGCATCGCTCGCCATGTCCGGAACGTCGGCGCCAGTGGGACCGAACGGCGATACACCTGCCATTGATAATGTTTGGATTCTCGCCCACCACGGAGCGGACGCCGCCCTGGTGACCCCATGGAGCTACAGCTTCAGCCCCGATACAACCGGCAACCTGAAGGCCTTTACCTACACCGATCGGCCCGTCTACCGTCCCGGCCACACGGTCCACATCAAGGCAATCGTCCGCAAAGAGGACCACGACGCGCTTGTGCT
>Ga0302319_10016468_pt1 | contig 13627 bp, 13 predicted proteins | sample Bog_T0_2_FD_203319 | JGI IMG/M metagenome (GOLD analysis project Ga0302319, IMG submission 203319) | Peat permafrost microbial communities from Stordalen Mire near Abisko, Sweden - Bog_T0_2 | ecosystem: Environmental > Terrestrial > Soil > Wetlands > Peat | place: Sweden: Abisko, Stordalen Mire...
ACAGGGCGCACCTTGGCGGCAAGAGCATCCATAGCGACCTTCAGGTTCGCGGCCCGAGTCGGGCGGAGAAGATTGCTCACCCCATTTGCCGCAACATCTTCCATAGCTGTCCCGATTGTCCCTCGTCTCGGGACTGTAACCTCTACAGCGGCAGCCGCGGAACCCCATCCAGCGGATTCACCCGCGCCGCCGGCTGCAGCGGACCGCAAGACTGATCCTCCGCATCCTTCGAAATCAAGGACCGCAAATTCGGCATCGGCCCCTCGTCGCTGAGCACGTTCGACAACTCCGAATCCTGCAGAACATCGTAGACCGACCGCGCCTGCCCGTCCACCAAAACCGTCTCACTTACGAGGCGAATTCCGTGGCTGTAATCGGCATAACAGGCGCCATGCACGGTGCTCAACGGCTGAATCGGCGCGCCATTCAACCGATGCCATCCATAAATTGCGATCTTCCCCGGATTGCGCTCCAGGCGATTCGTAATCACAACGTCCTTCTTATCGCCCGAAACCAACGCCCCCTGCGTAATGCCCAGGACGCGGGACTGCGCCTCAACCTTATCGTTGTGGTTCACGTAATACTCGGTGGACCGCATCTGCGGACCCGCCGTCATCGGCTCCGGCGAAAAATGAAACGCCGCCTGGGCGTAAATCGCGTCCACAATCTTCCTGGTGGGCAGCACAAAACCCAACCGGCTCGCAACGGCAGCGGCGGTATAGAGGTTCATTGGAATGCGCAGGAAGTCTTTATCGGTGCCGATCGCCAGGTACTCAGGCATGGCAAAGACCGTTGCGGTAAGCATCTTGCCCTGGGACTGAAAACTGAGCTTCACCGGCACCAGATTGCGCAGGAAGCCGGGCAGATTGCCGGCAAGGATTTCCTTGAGGATGGCCTGCTCCCGCTGCCTGGGGTCCATCTTCGCCACATACTTCGCGAACTGCGACCCGGTGAGCGCCCTGGCAGGGCCAATCGGAATGCTGTGCGTGAGGCTCGCAATGCCCAGAGTGACCAGGCCCTGACCCTCCGCCGTCATGCCGGGAGTGGCAAAGACCGTGGAGCAAAGCAGCCCGCAAACAACCTTCTGCCAAACATTAAGGTTTCTCAATAATTCGAGTATACCATCCGCTAACCCTCCACCGAGCACCGATGGCGAGGGCGCGGTCGCCCTGACGGCCCATGGCAGAGGTTTCCCCTGCCGAAAGTCACACTCTAAAACGCCTGCTCGCCAAGCCAACGCCGCCAGGACTCAACCGCCGAAACGCAGCGGGTTTACTGATAACTGAAAACTGATAACTGATAACTCTGTCAATACTGCGCGAACAGTTTTCCCCAATCCGTCTGCATCGCCTTCCGAACCCGCGCCCGGCCCACAAAGTTGTACCAGTAAACATCGTGGTAAAGCCGTGACGCAATGTATGACCACGGCGCGATCGACGTCCGCAGCAGCAGCTTTTCCAGCGGTTTCAGCGGCCCCCAGTAAATCAGCTTCTGGCCCCGGCTGGCCAGCGTATCGTCATGCGCGGCAAAGTGGAAGTTGACGCCCGAAATATCGTCCCCCGCGATCTCAATCTCGCGCACATCCCCGCAGCCCAACCCGCGCTCATGCGCCAGGCGGATGAACTTGATCGAAAGCGGATCGAAACCCATCATCTTGGCCGCCACGGCGTCGATGGCCACCATGTCCGAACTCGCCAGCATGAAGTTTTTGACATAGGGCACCATGCAGCGCGGCCCCGGCCCGTCGCCCGCAAACGTGCCGTCCATCACGGCGAACAGGCCGGGGTGGATTTCTTTCTGAATCGCCAGCAGGTCCACCAGGGTTTCATGGATCACGCTATGCGTCCAGTGGCGTTTGTCGAAAAGCAGGCCGCCGAAAGCGTTCTTCATCGCGCCGGTCATCTGCGTGAAGACATGCGTTTTCATGGTGGGCAGATGAATGATGTTCGACCCCACCAGCCGCTTCGGAATCACGATGCCCTCGGGATAGATGTCATCGAGCGCCAGCATTTTCGCTTTCGGTTGAAAGTGGATCCACTCCTCGCCCTCGTCATAGAGATGGATGTTGCGAATGCCGTATTTATCGATGACCGCCTTGTGTTTATTGGCGATTTCGCCGCGCCGGTCGTCCACCACCACGGTGCGATTATGCGCAGCGTAGAGGCTGTCTTTGGGATAGCCGTCCGCAAGCAGCGTTGCGATCACGCCATCAAGCTGCCAGGGGGTGGTGGAACAGGCAGGATAAAAATGCTGCCAGCTGACGTTGACCTTGAGGGCGGTCTGTTTGTCTCGCGGCAGAAAGTCCTGATAATTCGCCAGATGCATCAGCCGGCTGTAATCCGGGATGACGGTGGCGGGTGTGGTCTTGAGTACCGCGACGACGGATTTGGCCATGAGAGGAACTACTATGCAATCGGATATCCAAAGCCGAGCGGGGCCGTACTTAAGTTGGTAAACTTCGCGCGTAAACCGGGCTTTATCGCTCCAGCCAGTCGCTCAGGGTTCGCGCCGGGACGGTGATTCGCCGGGTAAAGTGATCGACCGGACGGAAGTTGCGGATAACGAGTTTGGCATCGGCAATGTCCGCCGCGTCGACGGGAAAGTGATTCTGCCCCGTCGGGTCGTGAAACTGCATTCCGAAGCTTCTTGCGTCGGCGAGGGCATCGAAGAACTGCGCAGGGTAGGGGGCGTAGTTGCGGCTTCCGCAGTTCCAGCTTTCCGTGTTGCGCCGTCCACTGGGAGCATGTTCCAGGAATGTGGCGAAACAGTCGGGCGGCGGACCAGCCTGACGGCAGTTGAGATTGATGGAGGTGCCGAAGCGGTCCACCTTCGTGACGCAGATACGCGAGGTATTCGGCCACGGTCATTTTGCCCGGCATGTCCTGGTTCTCCGAGACATAACCGATACGGCGCAACTCGCGCGGCGAGAGCTTCTTCGAATCGACGCCCATCACCGACACGCTGCCGCGCGTGGGCTCAATGATGTTCATCAGAACTTTGATCGTCGTCGTCTTGCCCGCTCCGTTAGCGCCGATCAATGCGAACGCGCTGCCTTCCGGGACGTGGAAGCTCAGCCCCCGCAGCGCATCATGCGTGCCGAACTTCTTCCACAGGTTCGATACGTCAATCATTTGCGTTTCCCCTCTGCCGGTTTTTCAGATTTCGGCGCATCGAGTTTCGCCCACTCGCTTTCCACCGCGTGCATCAGTTCCGGCAGCGACAGGCCGACGCGCCGCGCTTCCACCACCAACTGCTCCACCTCATGCGTGAGCAGCCGCTTGCGCTCCCCGGCACGCGCAACCGGAGGCTTCGCCACCACTGTGCCCAGACCCGGGCGCGCTTCCAGATACCCTTCCTGGATTAAATGCTGCACTACCTTGTGCGCCGTATTCGGATGGATCTTCAGCTCCGCCGCCAGCGCGCGCACGGACGGAAACGCCTGTCCGGGCGCGAACTCGCCGCTGATAAACGCTTTCTGCGCGGCGAACACGACCTGGTCGAAGATCGTCTCCCCCGGACCCGAACCTGGTCGCAGGCTGAACCGTAATACAGTCACAGTGACACTATGACACTGTGACGCATAGGGAGTCAAGCGTTTTCTTGCGGGGCCTTGCCAGGTTCCTGTCACCTGGCGCACTGTCTGAGAGCGACTGGCCACGCGGCGACAGCCACGTTCTCAAACGCGCAACCCCACCGTCGGGGTTCCGCCCCGAACCGGTTATGATGAAGGAGATGAGTGTCGCCACACTGATTTCGCTCGAAGAATACCTGCACACCAGCTATCACCCCGACTGCGACTTCATCGACGGCGAAGTGCTGGAGAGAAATGTGGGCAAACGAGAGCATAGCTACGCACAAGGTCGCACCATAGGCTGGTTTCTCCGCCACCAGCAGACGTTGCTTCTTGAGCCGATGCCGGAGATGCGAGTGCAGGTAGGAGCCGGCAGGGTTCGGATACCGGACGTTGTGGTGTCTGAAATGCCAATCCCCAACGAACCGGTCTTTACGTCGCCTTCCTATCTATATGTCGAAGTGATGTCCCCGGAAGACACCATGGCGGGACTCCAGGACCGCGTCGACGAATACCTTAAATTCGGAGTCCCAAACATCTGGGTTCTGGACCCATGGAAGCACCGTGGCTGGCGCGTAACCGAAGCCGGCTGGGCCACCGCAACCGACGGCATCATGCGCACCGCCGATGGCAAAGTCGCCATGCCCCTGCAAGACGTATTGCTGCCCTAACTACCCATGAAACGACTCATCCCGGCGGCGCTCGTCGTTTCCCTGATCCCTTTCGCCCTTCCGGCATTCGCTGCCGATACCACCACCGAAGCCGCCGGTACGATGAAGCGTTTCATCGACGCCCTGGTCATCGCGCAAGACAATTCCGCCGACCCGATCGATCTCGATCAGGCCTTTTACGGTGGCGCAATACCCGGTCTACTCAGGCACCTGGACCCGCACTCCTCCTTCTTCGATCCTGGCCAGTTCGAGCAGCTCAACCAGATGCAGCATTCCACCAGCAAGGGCTTCGGCACCGTCGTGTCGATTCTTCCTGGTCGCGTGATGGTGCTTCAAGTGTTGCCCAATACGCCGTCGGCGAAAGCGGGCATGATGCCTGGGGATGAAATCCGAGGCGTCAATAACTACCGGCTGGACAGGCTCGAGCCGGATCAGATCATCGAATTGCTCACCGAATCCCGCCAGAAGCCGGTGGTGCTGGTGCTTCGTCACCCCGACGCGCTCCGGTTTGAGGAAACCCGCCTGGTGCCCGAAACCATGCAGGCGCCCAGCGTGGAACGGGTTTTTGAACTGCAGCCCGGTATCGGCTACGTGCGCGTCAGTGCGTTTGAAGGAACCACGGGACATGACATCCGCACCGCCATCGAGAAACTGGGCGGCCAAAACCTGAAAGGCCTTGTGCTCGATTTTCGCAACAACCCCGGTGGCCTGGTCACCGCCGCGCTGGAGACCGCGGCGCTGTTTCTCAAGCCGGGACAAGTGATCCTTTCGGCCAAAGGCCGTAACGTTCCCGAGACCACCGAGCGCGTGCCCGCCGGCAATGTACCGTACACTTTTCCGGTGGCCATAATCGTAAACGGGAAGACAGCCAGCGCATCGGAGATCGTAACCGGCGCGCTTCAGGACCACGACCGCGCCACGGTAATCGGCGAACCCACTTTCGGCAAAGGCCTGGTGCAAAGCGTCTATCCGCTTGCCGAGAAGACCGGCCTCGCGCTGACCACCGCGCTCTACTACACGGCCAGCGGACGCTCCATCCAGAAGCCCTTCCGCGAAGAAGGCTTCGAACTCGGGGAGACCGCGGCGCATCCCAACGAGCAACAGGATTTCAAGACGGACAACGGCAGGCCGATTCTGGGCGGTGGTGGCATCACGCCGGATATCGTCGCGCATCCGGAGTCTTTCACTCAGTTCCGCGCCGCGCTGGAGGCTTCGGGATCCTACACGACTTTCGCCGCGGAGTACATTCGCGACCACAAAATTGCCGATGGCTGGGAAGTGCCTCAGGCCATGCTCGATCAGTTCCAGATCTGGCTCGGTGACCGTCAGATCCAGCCCAGTCTTCGCGAATGGCTCGCCGAGCGCGATTACATAGCCTCGCGCCTCAAAGAGGACGTGTACGATCTGACGCTGGGAGTCGCAAGAGGCGATGAAATCCAGGCTCAGCGCGATCCGCCAATCCAGCAGGCCTTGCAGTCGGTGCTGATGCCGCCGGCATTTCTAAGCACAGGTAAATAGCCTTGTGCTCAAGCTACACCAGGCAACCTGCTCGCCGATTGTTAATCGATTGTCAATCGGCCCACAAGCTCATCTGAGCCCCCCTCGTCGAATTATCCAGATGCGGGTGGCGACCAGTGGGGTTGGATACAGTCGCGGCGAAGGATAATCCCCGTGCGTTTCCGTACCGCTCCTTTACAGTCGCGGCTCGGTAGCGGTTGGGTGGCTCGCAGGGTCTCTTACCTGTTCCATCTGCCGCCAGGCAGAGGCTGCCCGCTGAAGCATGTGCCACCTGGTAGAAACGTGTCGCGGAGGTGCCCTCGAAACCGAAGGCGAAGTCCGTACTTGCCATCCCCGACTCCACAGGAGTATCAGGCGGCGCGGCGATAGCCCGCCGTCCCGTGCCTCGCCGGAACTCCGTCGTTCATAATACCCCTATAGGAAAGCGCGACACCCGAAAATACTCCCATGCCGGCAACCATCGCTCCCGATCAGGAAACTAACCCATGGCTGGCCGCCGAGGCCCGCTTCAATCACGCCGCCGATAAGCTCGGACTCGACGAGGGCATCCGCAAAATCCTCGGCAATCCGAACCGCGAGTTGACCGTGAATATCCCGGTGATGCTGGACGATGGCCGCATCGAAATGTTCACCGGGTATCGTGTGCAGCATTCCGTTGCGCGCGGACCCGGCAAGGGCGGCATCCGCTACGCCCCGGATGTGAATCTCGACGAAGTACGCGCGCTCGCGTCCTGGATGACCTGGAAATGCGCGGTCGTCAACATCCCTTTCGGCGGCGCGAAAGGCGGCGTCATTTGCAATCCGGCTATGCTTTCCGATGGCGAACTGGAGCGCATCACGCGTCGCTATACCGCCGAGATCATGGATATTATCGGGCCGGATCGCGACGTGCCCGCGCCGGACGTGAACACGAACGACCGCGTCATGGCCTGGATCATGGACACTTACTCCATGCACGTCCGTCACGCCACGACTGCCGTGGTCACGGGCAAGCCCATGGAGTTGGGCGGGTCGCGCGGACGCACCGAAGCCACCGGCCGTGGCTGCATGATCGTGACGCTGGAAGCTCTCAAGAGATTCGGTCTGCGCCCCGAAGAAACGCGCGTGGTGATCCAGGGCTTCGGCAACGTGGGCGGCATGGCGGCGCGTCTGATGGCGGCGCGCGGCTTCAAGATCGTGAGCATCGTGGAATACAACGGCGCCGTTTATAACGAGGACGGTCTCGACATTCCGGCGTTGATGAGTCATCGCAAAGAAACCGGGTCGATCGCCAATTTCGCGGGCGGCGAAAATGTCGATAAAACGGAGGCGCTTTACCAGAAGTGCGACGTGCTGCTGCCGGCGGCCACCGAGAATGTGATCACTTCGGCCAACGCCGATCGTCTGCGCTGCCGGATTCTCTGCGAAGGAGCCAACGGACCCACGACGCCGCTCGCCGATGAGATTCTCGCGAAGAACAAAGTCTTCGTCATCCCGGACATTCTGGCTAACGCGGGCGGCGTGACTGTGTCGTACTTCGAGTGGGTGCAGGATCGCCAGGGCTTCTTCTGGAATGAGGAACTGGTCAACACGCGCCTCGAAGAAATCATGGTGGGTAGTTTCAACGCCGTGACCGCCTATGGCGAAAAGCACAATGTGGATAATCGGACGGCGGCCTACATGCTCGCGCTGGACCGTGTGGCATCGGCAATGAAGCTGCGCGGCATCTACGCGTAACGCATTAACGATCGTTTAAATTAACGGACGATGAAGTCCGTACACCCTCCTGAGCAGCTATCGTCTCCCTTACCAGGAGGCTTATCATGAAGCCAAAATTACTTGCTCTTGCAGTGCTCGCCGGAAGTTCGCTGTTCGCCGCTCCCGCTGTTGCCATCGGCGGCGGCGTCGGTATCGAAATCGGTGCGCCGCCACCCCCGCCCCACGTCCGTTACATCCGCCCCGTCGCTCCGAGCCCGAACCACGTTTGGATCAACGGATTCTACGAACCGGTCGGTCGCGAGTACCGCTGGCGGGAGGGCTACTGGGCTCCGCGTCCGTATCCTCACGCCGTGTGGGTTGCGCCGCGCTACCGCGAACATCGATACTATCCGGGCTATTGGAGACGGTAGCGATCAGTGTTGGACCACGTCGCCGCCCAGGCCGGCGTATTCGTCTTTCACGGTGATCGCCTTGCTCCCGGCGAAGGTCACAAACGTGATCTTCCCCGGGGGCTTGCCGAAAATCCAGTACTCGGTTTCGATGCCGTCTTTGGTGGTCTCGCGGCCATGCGTATCCGGCGGACCGCCCATCGCCATCTTGACCTGATCGCGCGTCATGCCCACCAGGGGGCGTTTCTCGGTGATCGCCTGCTGCATTTCGGGCGTCAGCGTTTCCGAATAAAGCTGGGTCGCCGAGCGCTGATCGAAATCCATGATGGGCGACAGGATCTTCTTCACTGCCGCGGACGTCAAGCCCTCCATCGGCTTGCGCCAAACCACAAGGATGTAGGTGCCGAGAGTAGGCGTCGAACCGCGGTTCGAGTTATCCACCTGCGATTGGGTGGTGCCGCCGACGCCGGTCTGAATGTTGTCGTACCAGTGCCGTCCGCTGCTGATACCCCCATTGATATCGAGCAACAGCTTATCGCCCTGAAACGTGACCTTCGTGATACGAACCTGTTCGCCGGCGCGCGCGGCGGGACCCATCGCGCGGAATGCGTCTTCCCAGTATTGGCGATTGAAGGTACCTTCGACAAACAACTCGAGCGGCTTCTTCGAGCGTGCCAGCGGGACCTTCATCGTGGCGAATTCCGAATCGAGACCGCGCAGCAGTTCGATCTTTTCGTCTTCGGTGAGTTTGTCGCCGGAACCGAGGACTCCGGCCTGTGAAACGGCGCAGGCGGCCAGTGTCAGGAGGGCGAGACAGCGGATTCCGGCACCAGATAAGCTGTACCCTTCGCGGCGGGGACTTTCCAGACGGCGACGAGAAGCAGCACGATCACCAGCGAGGTAATCCCGCTCGCCTCCGGTCCGTAGTTTCCGCCACTCCATAAGTCTCCGGCGCTCCATACCAGTTCGTACCCGGTTACCTTTATTGTAAGACCACTGAGCCCCACTCCAAAAAAGGGTAGCGCGGCATTCCACGCAAAATGAATCCCGGCCGGCAGCCAGAGATCGCGGGACCGAAGGAGGGCCGCACCGAACACGACGCCAAAACCGACGGTGTTGATTGTGCTCATCGTGGTTGCGCCCGGATTGCCGGCGTGCATGAGTCCAAATACCGCGCCGACTCCCAGGATGGCGGCCCAACTGCCATAGCCCTTCATCAGGTATTGCAGGGAGAAACCGCGGAAGACGATTTCTTCGCTGAGGGCGCCACAGAAGAGCAGCACAGGCATAAAGAGAGCGGCGCGCCAGGATGCGTCGGCGTTCGCGACATTGCGAAAGTGCGCGAACCCCAGCGCGACGGCGGGCAGGACCGCAAGAGCCGCGGCCACGCCTCCGAGTACGATGCCAGCGAGGAGATTCCGCAACGAGCCTTCGCCCCATGCGAGACCGGTATCGGCGAGCTTACGCGATTCGAAGATGGCCATTGCGAGAGCGGATGCGATCGCGGCGGCCACCAGAGGAGGCACCGTGATCGCGAACATCTGCCCGCCCATGAACTGCCCGACCGGCACGAGGACGTACAACAGAATCCGATCAAACAGAAAGCACGTGGCCGCGCCTATGAGCGGGCGCAGCGGATCGCGACGTGGGGCGGGAGGCGTCAACGCACCCTCACGCCTTTCGGAGCTACCTTCGCGTCAAGCACTTCCGCACCGGCGGCCTTCAGCGCGACCGATACCTTCTCTTTTGTGCCCGGCTCTACAAGGAACACGACGCAACCACCGCCACCCGCGCCGCAGACCTTGGCCCCGGTGCTGCCGGAGCGACGGGCCGTGGTGACCAGTTCGTCGATCAGCGGCGTCGTGATCCCCGGGATGTTCTTGCGCCGATAGCTCCACTCTTCGCGCATGAGGCGTCCGGCGCTGTCCCAGTCGTGGACGTGCAGCGCGGTTCGCATCGAGTTCGCGATGGCGGCGATGCGGTCGAAGTTGCGATGGATGGCCCGGTTGCCGTCGATATGTCCTTTCATGACTTCCCAGTTGTTGATGCCGGAGTTGCGGGGCGCGCCGGTATATACGAGTACGAAACGCTGGTCCAGTTCGTTCGCTTCCACCGGGAGAGCGGTGCGGGTGATCCCCGCGGGCGTCAGTTCCACGGCTGAGACGCCTCCATACATGGCCGGATAGTAGTCCTGCGCGCCGGTCGGCACACGGATCACCTGGGCCTCTATGTTCTGCGCGATCTCGCGGATCTTCTCGATGCGATGCGCTGCTCCGGTGAGCTTGTTGAGCGCGGTGGCGGTGGCGATCATGAGCGCCGACGAGCCGGAGATGCCAGCCCCGGCGGGCGCTTCCGAGAAGGACTCCATCGTGAACCCAACGGCCGGGGCGAAGTGCCTGACAAGAAGCGCCAGCACCGGCAGCTTGTAGCGCTTCGCGGCGCAGAGAGCGGCCAGCGAATCGAACTTTTCTTCCTTGCCGAGGTCCTTCGACCGCAGTACGATCGAAGGGTCGGCGTTAGTGACGATGTCGCAGCGGGTATAACGGTTGACTGCGAAGTTCACTGTCACCACGTTGTCATGGAACAGATAGAGGGGCCAGATATCGAGCGTCGCGCCGGCGAGATCCACGCGGCAGGGCGCCTGAGAAGAGATGTGCATGGGCTATCGGAAACATAGCACAGAGGGATAGAGCAAGTGAGCCAACTATGCTGAGAGATAGTGTCCTTTCTTCGCATCGCTCCTGGCACACGCCGAATCCTGTTGCTTTGTCTGATGGCCGTGCTTGCGGCGTTGTATGCCGTGGCGTGGCTTGCGCCCGCGGTCGGGCTGGCGTATCGGGACGGCGTGTTTCTTGCGGCAGCCGTGAATCACCAGTTGGGAGAAGGTCTGTTCCCTGTTGCGCTGATGCCTTTTGCTCTCCTTTCGCGACAGCCTCAGTGGCTGAAGCTGACGCCTCTTGCGTGCACAATTCTGTGGCTGATCCTGACCCGGCGGCTGCTGACCCGGATGGGCGCATCTCCCGAATGCGCGACGTTCCTGGTCGTCATTACCGCGGCGTCTCCTACTGTCATTTACCTCGCTACCGGACTCTTCGCCGAGCCGTTGTTCGCGCTGCTGATTACCGTCGCGCTGCTGTCATTGCTCGACGACAAGCCACTGCAGGCGGGCTTGTGCGCGGGACTTGCCACGGTCACGCTCACCGCGGGCATTGCGCTCATCGTGGCCATCCTCATTACGCTGGTGGCGACGCGTCGCCTTCGGGACGCTACCGTCTTCACCTGCGCCGCGATGGCCCCGACTGCGCCCTGGCTCGGATGGCAATTGTCTCACGGCGGCGTTCCGGCGGCTGCGTTGCATCTCAGCGAACTGGCGATGCTTACGGGCAACAACGCGATGCTGATTGCGGCCAGCCCATTCACCTTGCTGAGCGGCTATCCGAGTCTCTATCCCGGACTGCTGACGGCCGTCGCGCTTCTGATCGTGCTCGTGCGGCGGCGTTACTTTGTGCCCGATCTCTTCATCGGTTTCTACTGTTTGATCCTCATCTGGCGCACTGAGTCTCCTCTGCACGCGTTTGCGCCGGTGCTGCCGCTGTTTCTTTGGATGCTGTGGCGAGTCGCCCGCTCGGGCCGATTCGCGCTCGTGACCAGGGCGACGGCGATCCTCATGATCGCGCCGGCCTTGTGGTTCGGGGCCTCGCGGGTGGCGACGGTCCCCAGGCTCGGTGCCGTGACCTCGGAGAACGGCACACCCGACAACTGGCGTGAGATGGAGAAGCTGTTCGCCTTCATCCGCACCAGCACGCCCGCCGATGCGCGGCTGCTGGCGGATCTGGATCCGGTGTTTTTTCTCAACACCGGGCGGATCACCCTCCGCGGCTTTGCGCCGGACGGATACCGCGAGTACTATGCGCCCCCGGGCGCGCTGGTCAACCCGGATGGGCTGCGGGCCGCCATCGCACGCGGGGGAGTGAATTACGTTGTGCTGACTCCGGACCTGGATCTGCCGGAGTCTAAGTCGTTCCACATGGCCGCTGCCGCTATGGAGCGCGGCGGCGTGCTGGAGCCGGTCAGCGTGCCGGGGGTTGCAGGCGGCTATCGGCTCCTGCGGGTTGTGAAGTAGCGTGGAATCCGGTGTTCGCTCAGCGACGGGTGATAACGGTTGGACGGCAGAACTGCGCTAATGCTAATGGCTCCACACGTCAAAGCGACGTGCGTTGTGGTTCCAGTAGACGTGCCAGGCATCGGTCTCTCCGTCGTCGAAGCGTAATCCCTTACACGTCTTGGACCGCTGGAAGCCGGGAAGTTCGTATCCGGGGTCTTCCCGGGGATCGTAGTCCAGGTCCTCAAGCGTAAGAGTAAGTGAAGCGGCAACTCGCATGCGGTCGCGAATTACGACGGGCCGCCGATTCATGCCATTCAAAAACACCGCCACCACAATACCGGCCGGGTCCGCTCCCGCTCCCGCGATTGCCGTCTGAATTCGCCCCTGGCAAGTAAAGTCAGCCTTCACGATGGATGCCGCGCGCCAACCGATGCCCGGGAGGTACCTTGACGCAGCCCGAACCACGGGGTCTATCGCGTACGCCCGCTGAAGCCCCGCAAGGAGCAGGAGCGCAACTGGAACCGAGCGAACCCGAGCATTCGGTCGACTAATATGAGTACTCACATTCATAAGTCCAACCTCGAATCTCACCGTGGCGCACACACTCGTGTCTGCCGCGCCGAGACTCATCCCGGCGCTTTCCGGCCCATCGCGATGTCTGTTTTCCGCTGGCTAATCGATCCCCGCCAGCACTTCCTTCACGAAATTCTGCGCATCCCCGATAATCCGCTCCAGATGTTCCGGACTCGCATAACTCTCCGCATAAACCTTATAAATATTCTCAGTGCCCGACGGACGCAGTGCGAACCAACCCTTCTCCGTCAGCACCTTCAACCCGCCCAGCGAAGCCCCCTCAGCGCTATTCAGACGGCTGACCACCGCATCGCCCGCCAACGTCGTACCCGCGAAATCCTCCGGCGCCAGCTTCTTCAGACGCTCCCTGCGCGCCGCGCTCGCAGGCGAATCCACGCGCTTACTCCACACGCTGCCCAACTGCGCCGTCAACCCGCGATAATACTCGCCCGGATCTTTCCCCGTCACCGCCGTAATCTCCGCAGCCAACAAGCCCAGGATCAGTCCATCCTTATCCGTCGACCACACCGTCCCGTCGCGTCGCAGGAAACTCGCGCCCGCGCTCTCTTCGCCGCCAAAGCAGCAGGTGCCGTCGAACAGCCCGCCCGCAAACCACTTGAAACCCACCGGCACTTCAAACAGCTTGCGACCCAGACTCTTCACCACCCAGTCGATCATCGTGCTGCTCACCAGCGTCTTACCTACCACCGCGCTCGTCGGCCAGTGCGGCCGATGCGTCAGCAAATAGTGAATCGCCACCGCCAGATAAGCGTTCGGCTCCAGCAACCCCGCGCTCGGCGTCACAATTCCGTGCCGATCCGAATCCGGGTCGCAGCCCCACGCAATATCGAAATCGTCCTTGAGCTTCACCAGCCCGGCCATCGCGTAAGGACTCGAACAATCCATCCGAATCCGCCCGTCATGATCCAGCGTCATGAAACCGAACTGCGGGTCCACCTTCTTGTTCACCACATCGATGTTCAGCCCGTACCGCTCGGCGATCGGCTCCCAATACGGCAGCGACGCCCCGCCCAGCGGATCCACGCCAATCCTCAGCCCGGCGCCGCGAATCGCATCCATGTCGATGACGTTGCCCAGATCG
>Ga0302319_10016472_pt1 | contig 13625 bp, 10 predicted proteins | sample Bog_T0_2_FD_203319 | JGI IMG/M metagenome (GOLD analysis project Ga0302319, IMG submission 203319) | Peat permafrost microbial communities from Stordalen Mire near Abisko, Sweden - Bog_T0_2 | ecosystem: Environmental > Terrestrial > Soil > Wetlands > Peat | place: Sweden: Abisko, Stordalen Mire...
CGAATCGGTCAGCGAAGGCCATCCCGATAAGGTCTGCGACCGCATCTCCGACGAGATCGTCGACCTGTTCTTCCGCGAGGGCGTCGCCGCCGGGCTCGATCCCTGGGGCATCCGCGCCGCCTGCGAGACGCTGGCCACCACCAACCGCGTCGTCATCGCCGGCGAGACGCGCGGCCCGCGCGCCGTGACCAAGGACTGGATCGCCCATGTCGCGCGCATGGCGATCAAGGACATCGGCTACGAGCAGGACGGCTTCCACTGGGAGAAGGCGCAGATCGACGTGCTGCTGCACCCTCAGTCGGCCGACATCGCGCAAGGCGTCGACGCCAACCAGCCCGGCGACAACAAGGAAGAGGGCGCCGGCGACCAGGGCATCATGTTCGGCTACGCCACCAACGAGACGCCGGAGCTGATGCCGGCGCCGATTTACTACGCCCACAAGATTCTCGAAGACCTCGCGCATGCCCGCAAGTCCGGCAAGGGACCGGCGGCCAAGCTCGGCCCCGACGCCAAGAGCCAGGTCACCGTGCGCTACGAGAACGGCAAGGCGGTCGAGGCGACGCAGATCGTCGTCTCGCATCAGCACGTCGTCGAGGACCTCTCGTCCAATCAGGTGCGCGAGATCGTCGAGCCGTTCGTGCAGGCCGCTCTGCCGAAGGGCTGGATCACGCCCAAGACCGTGTGGCACATCAACCCGACCGGCAAGTTCTTCATCGGCGGCCCCGACGGCGACAGCGGCCTCACCGGCCGCAAGATCATCGTCGACACCTACGGCGGCGCGGCCCCGCATGGCGGCGGCGCGTTCTCCGGCAAGGACCCGACCAAAGTTGACCGCTCTGCCGCCTACGCCGCGCGCTATCTCGCCAAGAACGTGGTCGCGGCGGGATTGGCCGACCGCTGCACGCTGCAGCTTTCCTACGCCATCGGCGTCGCCCGGCCGCTGTCGATCTACGCCGACCTGCACGGCACGGGCAGAATCGAGGAAGGCAAGCTCGAGGCGGCGCTGATGGAGGTGATGAACCTCACGCCGCGCGGCATCCGCCAGCATCTTCAGCTCAACCGTCCGATCTACGCGCGCACTTCGTCCTACGGCCATTTCGGCCGTCACCCCGACGCGGACGGCGGCTTCTCCTGGGAGAAGACCGATCTCGTCGACAAGCTCAAGGGCCTTGCCTGAGGCTCCGTCGGTCGAGCCACGGCCCGCCCTCTACGGGCGCGAGCGGGAAATTATGCGCGACGAGTCATTCGCGCTATGGGTCTCGTTTGGGCGCAGCGCCCGGAGTCGGACGAGATCGCATGGCAGATTTATTCGCAGAAGCGGGCGCTGTTCTCGAAGTCGTTTGGATCAATATCCTGTTGTCGGGCGACAACGCCATCCTAATTGGCCTGGCTTGCCGGAACCTGCCGGACAATCGACGTCGCTTTGGAATTGTGCTGGGCGCCGGCGGCGCCATCGCCTTGCGGATTGTGTTTACCCTCGCCGTAGCGCAACTGCTTGATGTGCCGTACCTTACTTTGGTCGGCGGCTGTTTCGTGATATTCCTTGCAACCAAATTGCCGCATGACGACGCGGGGTCGCCCGAGTTTGAGGGCAAGCGCACGCTGCTCAAAGCGGTCTTGTCCATAATCGTCGCCGATGTCGTCGTATCGCTCGACAACGCGCTCGCGCTCGCCGCCGCCGCCAACGGCTCGGCGCGGCTCATCATACTCGGGCTCTTGGTGTCCGGGCCGACGATCATGCTGGGCGCCGGCGTGATCGCCGCGCTGATGAAACGTCTGCCGGCTCTGGTGTGGATCGGCGCCGTCATTCTTGGCTGGGCGGGCGGACAGCTCATTGCGCGCGATCCGTCGCTTCGGTTATTGAACCTGCAGGTTCCGACATTCGAATTGTGGGTCGGCGCAGTCGGAGCCGCAGCTGTTCCGTTGGTTGGAGCCTTCGTCAGGCGATACAAGGCCTCGCGGAGTTGAGGCTGGTCTGACCCGCTTAAGAACAGAACGCGCGATTTGAAAGCACGAGCGGCGCGCAATATTCATGTGAAGAACTAGCGCGCAGCCGCTATCGCGACTAGCCGTTGGCGACGGGCGCCGGCTCGACTGCGTCGTCGACTTCGATATCCTCCTCGGCTTCGATCAGCGCACGCCTTCTGCTCTTGCGCGCGGCGGAGCGCGCGATCGCCGCATCGAAGCCGGCCTCAGCTCCCTCTTCGAAGCCACGGCGGAAGACGTTGTCTTCCGGCAGAAGCTCAACGACGAACACAGCGCCGAAAACGACGCCGAACGCGGCGCCATAGGCGACATTATAGGCGCCTGAATTGGCAGTCGCTTTCACCTTGCGCGCCGCCGCCCTTGCGGATTCGCTGGCGTTCGCCGCCGCGTGGTTGAGCGACTGCGAGGCGGTCTCGATCTTCTCGCCGATCGCCGCGAGCGGATCGCGCTGAGCCGTCTTTTCCTGTTGTTTCGCCATACCCGACATCTCCGTTCTGAGAGTGATTTCCTCAGCGCCCTTTTGCAGCCTGCCACGCGGCGCCGTTGCTAGTCCTCGAACACCTCTTCGATCGTGGAAGGTTTCGATCTACGAAGCGTGAGCAACCAGGCTCCCCCGAGGAACATATACGCGAGATAAATCCAGACCAGGATATTGTTCGGAAAGTCCGGAGGAGGAAACAGCGTGCTGCCGGGAACGCCGATGACGCCGAGGAACGGAACGACCGTGAAACTCGCGCCGAGGAACGCGACGACGATGGACGTCGCCGTCAGGGCGCCGATCTTATGCAGGTAGATCGGCGCCGCCAGCGAGATCAGCAGATAGACAGACAGAAAGCCGAAACTGCAGAGAGTCCCGAAATAGCCTTGCGCGTCGAACTCCGAGACCCCAAAGAAAGTGGGCGCAACGGCGGCGGCAAAGGTCAACCCGCCCGCAAACGCGATCGCCACAGACGGCGTTTTGTTGCGACTATGGACCACGCCAAGCACCCGAGGCGCTACGTCGTGCCGGGCCATCGAGTAGACGATGCGCGCCGTCGCGTTGATCGACGCCAGCGTGCAGGAGAAGAAGCTTATTAGAATGCCCAGATTAATGAACGCTCCAAGCCACGCCAGATTGAGCCGGGTCGATAACAGCAGCAGCGGCGATTCCGCCTTTCCGAGATCGGCGCCGAGGGCGCGGAAGCCTAGTATCACGACATAAGCCATGAAAATGAAAATGAGGCCGGATACGATGACGCTCTGCACCACCGATTTCGGAATAGAATGCAGCGGGTCCTTCGCCTCTTCGCCGAGCGCGGTCGAGCTTTCGAAGCCGGAGAACGCAAACACGACGAGCACGACGCCGGTCAGAACGCCGCCGGGCGTCGTCCCTTGCAAGGTGAACTGCGCGCGATCGAACGCGAAATGCTGATGACGCCAGACCGCCACGCCGAGCGCCAGGACGCCCGCGATGGCCGCGCCTTCGAACGCCAGCATGGCCTTGGCCGACAATTTCACGTCGCGGCTTGCGACATAGATGCTGGCGAGCGTCGCCGCCGCGAACAAGACGATGGACGGAAGCGTCAGCCCAGCCGCTTCGAGCAAGCCGCGGGCGATAACGACAAATCCGCACAGGGTCGACATTCCCGTAAGCATATAACCGAACAGAAGCGCCCAACCGCCGATGACGCCCGCGACGCCGCCCAGCCCCTTGACGATGAATCGATAGAGCGAGCCCGCCGAGGCCGAGCGCCTTGCAAACTGGTTGATATTCCAGCTGACAAGCACCAATCCCATCATTCCGATCAGAAAGCTGAGCCACGTTCCGTTTCCCGCCGAGGCGAAAATCAAACCTAGAACCGCGGCTGGCACCGTCGAGGGCGCAATGACGGAGACGGACTGCGCTAGGACCTCGACGTAACTGAGACATTGCGATTTGAGCCGCAGACTGGCGGTCGGCGCGACGGCGGCGGGAGTGGGTGGGGGCGCCGTCATAGCTCTGTCATCACTTTCCGCAACAATGCTTGAAACTCGCCTCAACCTTACCGGACACGCAAAATGTGTGCCGAACGGGGACGTTTGACCCTTCCGCCCGCTAACTCGATATGTCATATAGACTATGGCAGTTTGTGTCAAACCGACGATGGATCAATCCGCGGCGAATGGAATGGAAGTTTATCGTCATAGGTTGGATACACGTGGGGTCAGCAAGGCGACGCTGCAGCGCTCGGCGGTGGACCCACATGACCGCCTGCGGCTTTCCGACCGTCTGAGGCGGGTCCTCGACGATCACCCCGACGTGCGCCAGTTCAGCGTCGAGCGCATCGTTCGCGCGTTGGGGTCGGAGAACTCGGCCGCGGTCGCTTTGTTCGCCGCAGCCGGCGTTTTCGAGGCTCCCGACGCGGCGTTCCTTTCCGGACGGATCACCGCCTTGCTCGGAGCCAAACTGGCGATCGGCGCGCGCCCGGTCAGCCTTCCGCGCGCGCTGATGCGGCGCAAGATTCCTCGCAGTTCGCTGGCGCTGCTGATTCACAGCCTGTGCGCCGTGCTCGACGGCGTCGACTTCGGCCTGCGGGAGCGATGGACCTGGGTGTTTCACCCCTCGTTGACCAGCGTTCTCGGCCTTCTCGTGTTCCTGCTGGGCGTCGCCAGCATGGCGCCGATCGTCGGCGGCGGCGTGCAGCACGCCGCCTCGGCTTTCCTTGTCGCCGCCGGAATGGCCGAACGCGATGGACTGGCGGCGATGATCGGCGCGGTCGCGGGCTTGGCGTCGATCGCGCTCGCGGTGCTGAGCGTGATTTCCGGCCGCAGCCTGTGGTTCAGGATCAGAACTTGGCTGCTCCGATGCGCGCACAACCTACGGCTTCGCGCGCTGGCGCGGATGCTCGATTATTGCTGCGATGGATTGGGTGAGTTGCTGCGGCTGCGTTGGTCCGGGCTGCTGCTGTTGATTTTTGCGCCCGCGCCGTCGCTTGAAAGCGCCGCGCGCTCGCAAGGCGCGCCGGAATCGGCATTGCGTCGGCGAGCGCGGAGCGTCAGAATGCGGGTTGTCAGCGCCATGGCGCTTCCTACGGCTGCGAAACATGGATCTTGAACAATTCTACGTGTTTCCGGTTCGGGCGCGGCTGACTTCGGACAAGCGCCGCGCCATCGAAGCGCAGATCGACGAAAACGCGCAAGCCTTCGAGCGCGAGGTCTCTTATAAATGGTTGAAGCGGGGCGAGGAGCGGTTTCTGCGCATCCTCTCCGATCCGATAACCATCGAGGTCGTGTTTCTTGAAGATCGCGTCGAGTGCTACGGCGCAGCGCCAGCCTGGGCGAAGCTGCTGCTGACGAAGGCTCGCAAGGAAGATTTGAAGAACCGAATTGAAAAAGTCCTGATCGGCGCCGGCTTAGTCGAGGCGCCGGAGGCGTGAAGCGTCAGCGCCGACGCGCGTTGCGCATAGCTGCGAGGGTCGCCAGGGCAACGAGAGCTGCGCCCGCGAGTTTCGCGGCGCGCGCCCTGAATCCTATTCCTTGAAGGGCGGGAGTTTCGTCCGCGTGCTTTTGCGCCGCCGCGGCGCGCGCGTCGCGCCGTTCGAGCCAATAAGTCATCCGCGCGTAGGTCTCGTTGAGGCGGGCAGCGGCCACGGGGTCGCCACCGCGGTCGGGATGGTGGATCGCCATGAGCTGGTCCCGTCGGCGGCGCAGTTCGCTGCGCGAAAAAGCCAACTCCTCAGGCACGCCGAGCGAAGCCGCGTCCGCCAGATATTGCGCCTTCCGATACCTGGGGAACAGCGGGCCCTCCTCATTCAGGCCGCGATATCGAGATGGCGCCGGCTGTGCTGGGCGATGAACTCAGCGAGTTCGTCCTTGTCGTGCTGCAACCTTGCGGCCTTGCGCAAAGGCAGCAGGCCGTTGCCGACCGCCAAGAGGCCGCCGATCTGGTTGAACACCATCGAATGCATCACGCCGAAATTGCCGAACAGGGCGCCAACGATGCACACCGTATTGGCGGCGACGATCATGCGCCAACTGCGCTTGATGTTTCGCTGCAAATCCGTCGCGACGTCGTGGATTTGCAGCAACTTCTCCAGGCTCTCTTCCATGAACACGATCTGCGCTGTGTCGGTGGCGATGCTCGAGGCGCCGCGCAGCGAGATGGACACATCCGCCTGCTTGAGCGCGATGGAGTCGTTGACGCCGTCGCCGATGAAGCAGACGCGTCGCCCTTCCTTCTGAAGCGTCTTGACGTAGCGCGCCTTGTCCTGCGGCAGCACTTCGGCGAAATGGCGGTCCATGCCGAGCTTGCGCGCGAGGTTGCGAGTCGGGCGCTCGTGATCGCCGGAAATGATCGCCAGATGCCGGGCACCGCGCGCGCGCAGGCCGTCGATCACGAGTTGCGCCTCGCTGCGCTGCGCGGCTTTCAACTCGAGCGCGCCGCCGAGCGCGCCGTCCACACTGACCATGATGAGCGAGTGGCCTTCGTCATGGACGCGCTCGACTTCTTGGCTTAGCGCCGGCGGAAGTTTGATCCCCTCATGCGTCATGAAGCGCGCGCTGCCGACATGCACGACATGGCCCTCGACGCCGACAGTCACGCCGTAGCCGACGGAATATTTGGTCTCGTCGGTCTCGGGCATCGGCAGCTTGAGTTGATCGAAACGGTCGAGGATCGCCTTGGCGATGGGATGGCTGAACTTGTTCTCTGCCGCCGCCGCCCAGCTCAGGATCTGCGTCTCGTCGTGTTGGGCGAAGGTCAGGACGCGGCCGACCTCGGGACGCTCGCGCGTCAGCGTGCCGGTCTTATCGAACAGGAAGGTGTCGACTTCGCTCATCGCCTCCAGCGCGCGGCCGGATTTGACCAGCACGCCCTGCTGCGCCGCCAGCGTCAGCGACGACAGCATGGCGATGGGCGCCGCCATACGGATGCCCGTGCCGAGATCGCAGTTGACCACGGCGACGGCGCTGTTGGCGCCGCGCGTCGCGAGACTGAGCGCGCCGAGCGCGAGCGTCGGGCCGACCGCCTTGTCCGCGAGCTGCTGGCCTTGCGAGGCCGCCTTCAAAGTGTGGCCCGAGGTCTCGTTGAGGATGCGGGTCAGCTTGGCCGCCGTGGTGTCCTGCCCGGCGCTGGTGACGGCGACGCGCACCTTGCCGGCGATCACCGTGGTTGAGGCTAGCACCCTGTCGCCCTTGATCTTCTCGACCGGCGCGGATTCGCCTGTGAGCGCATGCTGGTCGAACATCGCCATGCCGTCGACGACCTCGCCGTCCACGGGCGCAGACTCGCCGGTGTGGATGAAGATGATGTCGCCGGTCTTGACCTTTTCGAGCGGCGTCTCGACGGCGGCGCCGTCGACGTCGAGCCAGACGAAGCGCGGCTGCTTGCCGAAGACGTTGAGCAGCATGCGCTTGGAGTCGCGCTCCGTGCGTTCGACCAGCTTGCGCGAGATGCTGAGCGTGAAAGCCAGGACGGTGCCGGCGAAGATCTGGTTGGTCGCCAGACAGGCGGCGACGACGATGGCGTCGAGCAAGTCGACGCCGAGTCGCTTCTCCTTGAACACGAGGTCGTAGGCGCCCTTGAAGCTCGGGATCACCGAGTAGATGAACAGCGCCGCGCTGACCGGCGTCAGCACGGGCAGGAAGAACTGACTGACGGCGGAAAGCGCGACGGCCGCCGTCGACACCGGCAGATCGTAGTCGATCGGCGCGAGCGCGAAATCCTCGGTTTTCTCCAGCGCGCCGTCCAGCAGGGCAACGAGCTGGCGCTTCTGGATCTGGCGCGGGTTGAAATGGATCAGGACCGTGCCGGTCAGTTCCTGGATGGAGAATTTGTCGACGCCAAACGCGTTGACGAGCTCGGCTTCGATTGTCTGACGCAAGGCGCGGCGGCGAAACAGCACGGGGTTCTCGAAGCGGATCCGCCCCTCGATCTCGTGCTTCACCGCCCAACCGGAGAAGGTCCGGCCGTATCGCTGCAAGCGAACGCGCGCCCCGGCGCCGCGGCCGAACGATTCCGGCAGTTCGGCCAGCGGCCCGGGGTTGGAAAATTGCCCGGCGAGCCGCTGCAACTGTCCCTGCGGATCGCGGGCGCTGACTGCGTAGCCGATCTCGGCCTCGCCGCGCGCGGCGTCGATGGAGACTCGGCCAACCTCGGGCGCGCCGAACGCGCGCTGAAAAAAGCGCCGGGCGGTCGCGCCCGTCGGCTCGCGGAGAAATGGTGCGCCGGAAATCCTAATCACGCCCAGCGCCGGCAGAGCGACCTGCGGGCCGGTTTCGTCTTGTCGGCGCGGCGCGATCGCGACAAGCGGCCCACTCAGCGCGGGCTCGGCGAAGGTCAAATGGCGCTTGCGGGCTTCAACACGCGACCTGATCGAAGACATATGGCGCAATTTCCTGTAGTGGAGGGCGGCGGGGAGCCGCCGTCAGTCGCTCGCCAATCGAGGGGCGCGCGCGGCGCTGCGACGCCGCACACGCGTGGCCCGCGCTTCCGCCCGGCTATCCGAAAACGACTCCAGACGGCCCAGCAGGAAGCTTGCCAGCCCCCCGTAGATCGCGCCGATACTCCCGGCCATGCCGCCCTCGCTATCCGCCTCGTCGGCGTCGAAGTCCGCGCCGGCAGGCGCGGCGTCGCGGATCCCGGGGGTGCGATCTCTTGGCATAGGCGCGGCTTGTCAAATGGTTGCGTCTGGCTGTGACAATTGAATGACGTTGCGAAATAAGTCAACTAGATTTATAGAGTGTGTGGAAGCTATCGGATTGGGGTTTTTCATGAGCGCCAACGGCGCCCCGCAGGACCGACGCGCTCCGGCACGCGCCGTGCGCAAGGGGCCGTCGCCCGGCGCGGAGATTGGCCTGGGCGGCAACCGTCTCATCCTGCGCAGTCCCGATCTCTTCGCAGGCGACGCAGGGCACGCTCGACATCTGATCGAGAAGGCCTTCTCGTTGGATCAGGTCCGCGCCGTTGTCCTGAGGCGCGAGCTTGATCAGATAGGCATCGAGCTATCGCCGCTGGCCGACGCCGAAGCCGTCTGGCCGCGCCTGGGCGCGCTGTTGCGGACGTCGGGTCCAGTCCCGTCCGGCCGCGCCGCGCGGCTCGATCTGATTGGGCCGGCGCCGGGCCTGCCGGTGCGGGTGTCGCGCGCCGGCGCCGCGCTGACGACCTTCAGGGCTCGCGTGCTGTCGTCGGAGCATCTGCGCATCGGCCATCCGCTGTTGCGCCAGGGGGCGATAAGGCGCCGCTTCCGCGAGTTCCTGCAAACCGTGCACGGAGTCTCCGAGGTGCGCGGCCTCGGTTTCATCAGGCCCGGCGTCCTCGTCGTGTTCGACGCCGCTATTGTCGATGCGGAGCAGATTCTGCGGTTGGTCGAAGGGGCCTGGGCGGAAATCACGGACGTGCGCTCGGTCCCCGTGACGCCGCGCCGGCTGTTCGCGGCCGGCGGGCTGCTCGTGTTCTCGTTTATCGCGCAGTTCTTTCGCCCGCTGTGGCTGCCGTGGGCGATCGCCGCGGCGGCGATCTATTCCGCGCCGAACCTGATCGCCGCGGCGCGGGAGCTCATTCGCGGGCGCATCGGCTTGCCCGCGCTTTATTCAGCCGGGCTCGGTCTGCTGCTATGGACGCGGCTGCCCTTCGCCTCCAGTCTCATGGCGGCCCTCAGCCAGACATGGCCGAGCCTCGCCAACCGCCTCGCCTCCGGCAGCGAGAGCCGCCTGTTCGCCGAGCAGCGCCGCAGAGTCGCCTCGGCGCGGCTGAGCGATTCCGGGTCCGGCGAGCGGGTCGTCGGCTTCGACGAGGTTCTGCGCGACGCTGTGATCGTCGTCCGGGCGGGCGAGTATCTGCCGGCGGACGGCGTGGTGCTGGAGGGGCGGGCGGCGGTCGACGAGGACATGCTGACGGGCGCGCGCGGCGCCGCCGACAAGATCGCCGGCGATCCCGTCTATGCGGGAAGCTTCGTGCGCGATGGCGCGCTCCGCGTCCGCGCTTTGCGCAGCGGCCCCGATACATCCGCCGCGGCGCTGGCGCGCGCTCTGCCGAAGGGGGCGCTGAAGGGCCTGCCGTCGAGCCAGGAGGTCGAGCGGATCGCCAACCGCAACGCCAAGCCGGCGCTCGCCGCCGCGGCGCTTCTGTTGCTGGCGACGCGCGCGCCGCGGCTGTCGCAGGTCGTCATCCGGCCGGACTACGCCACGGCGCCGCGGCTCAGCGCGCATCTCTCCGGCCTCACCGCGCTCGCCGAGTCGCTCGCGCGCGGCGCGCTGGTGCGCCATCCCGCGGTGCTCGAACGGCTGCGCGCGCCGGAAGTCTTCGTCTTCGACGACGGGCTGGATTTCGAATCGCGCGCCGTCGAGATCGCCAAGGTCAACGTCGTCTCGCGCGCCGCAGCCGATCAGGCGCTGCAGCTCGCCGCCGCCGCGCTCGCTGGCCGCGACGATCCCCGCGCCCAGGCGCTGCGGCGCGAACTCGAAGACGAGGACAGCGCTCCTGTCGCCGCCCACGGCCTGCGCCAGCGCGCCGGCCAGACGATCTTCTGGGACGACGCGGGCGCGCTGGTCTCCATCGCCGCTCCCGAACTGGCGCTGGCCGAAGAGTTCCACGCCTCGGCGTCGCTCGCCGCGCTGCTGCGAAAGTCCGCGGCGCATCCGTCGTCTGATCCGTTCGAGCGCCCGCTGGTCGTCGCTCGTGACCGAAAGGTGCTCGCCGTCGTTCAATTCGCCCGCACCGGCGAGCGGCAGGTCGCCCATCTCATCGCCGGGCTCAGGCGGGAAAATGCCGACGCGCGCTTCGCGCACGTCTCGTCAAAGCCGCAGGAGGAAGCCGAGCGCGCGACCGAGGTCCTGGGCCTCGACGCCGTGTACGGCGGCCTCGACGCGCAGGGCAAGGCGCAGGTGTTTCGCAGTCTCGCTGTGCCGGCGGCCTGGATCGGCGACGGCGCAGATCGCGGCGCCGCGCCGGCTCGCGCGGCGAGCGCGGTCAGCATTTCTCTTTCCGGGCTGGACAGTCTGGCGCGCGACGAGGCGGACATCGTGCTGCTACGCGACGACGTCGACGCACTGCTCGCGCCGAGGATCGCCGCCGCGTCGCATGTGAACCGACTCGAGTCCGACTACCGCAAGGTCTATGTCGCCAACCTGCTCGCCGTCGCGGGCGGCTTCGCCGCCGGGTTCGGCAGCCTGCAGGCGGGCCTGACCTCGAACGTCGGCTCAGCCGCCGTTTTCCTCGGCCGCTGGCGCGCGCTGGCCAGTCTTGCCGCCCGGGCGCAACGCCGGGCCGAGGGACGGCGACAAGCCTCCAACAGTCTCGCCGCCGAATTGGCGCTTAACCGGATCGCCCGGCGGCGAGAGAGCGGCGCCCTGCGCCGACATGAGTCCAACTAGGAGACGTCGGAATGCGATTGCCTTGGCTCAGCATTGGCGCCGTCCTCGCCAGCTTCGTCGCCGTCTCGATCGTCGCGGTGAAGAACGTTGAAGGTTACGCGCCGCACCGGCTCATCAACGCCTCTTACGATCCAACGCGCGAGCTTTACCAGAAGCTCAACTCGGCCTTCGTCGCCGAGCATCTGAAACAGACGAGCGACTCCGTCGACGTCAGCCAGTCGCACGGCGGCTCATCCTACCAGGCGCGCCAGGTGGCGAGCGGGGCGCTGAACGCCGACGTTGTCACGCTGGGTCTGCCTTCCGACGTTGACGGACTCGTCAAGCGCGGGCTGATCGCCGCCGACTGGCGCAGCCGGCTGCCGAACGACGCCAAGCCTTACTATTCAACCTTGGTCTTCGTCGTGCGCAAAGGCAACCCGCTTGGCATCAAAGATTGGCCCGATCTCGTGCGCGACAACGTCGAGGTCATCACGCCGGACCCGAAGACGTCGGGCAATGGCAAGCTGACCATTCTCGCCGTCTGGGGATCAGTGATCGCCAACAAGGGGACGGAGGCGCAAGCGCGCGACTTCGCCAAGTCCGTCCTCGATCATGCGCCGTTTCTGGTTCCCGCCTCGCGCGCAGCGGGCGTCGCCTTCGCCGTCGAGAAGAAAGGCGACGTGCAGGTCGCCTGGGAGAACGAAGCTTTGCGCGAGGTGGCAGAAAGCAAAGGCGCGGTCGAGATCGTCTATCCTCCGCTCAGCATCCTGGCCGAACCTTCGGTCGCCTGGGTCGACGCCAACGTGCAAAAGAACCACAGCGGGCCGCTCGCCAAGACCTACCTCGAATATCTCTATTCGGACGAGGCGCAGAAGATCATCGCCCGCGAAGGCTACCGGCCGTGGAACGAGAAGATCGCTGTCGCCTTCGCCGATCGCCTGCCGCCGATCAAGCTGTTTCCCATCTCGCTGATCGCCAAGGACTGGTCGGACGCGCAGCAAAAGTTCTTCGCCGAAAACGGCGTGCTCGACACGATCTACACGCCCAAGCCGCGCACCAACTGAGCGCAGTCGCGTCGCCCAAAGAGGAAGCCCTATGACGGATGCGTCGTTGAGTCTCTCGTCGTTCGCCGCGTGGCGAACGAAGTCCGTATCGTTGGAGAACGTGCGCAAGGACGTCATCGCCGGCCTCACCGTGGCGGCGATCTCGCTGCCGCAGAGCATGGCCTATGCACTGGTGGCTGGAGTCGACCCACGCTTCGGCCTCTATACGGCCATCGTGTTTACCGCCGTCGCCGGCATATTCGGATCGTCGCGCCATCTGGTGAACGGCCCCACCGGCGCCGTCTCGCTGGTGACATTCAGCGCGCTCGCTTTCATCGATCCGGAAGCCAAGCTCGATTCCTACGAGGCGTTGTTCCTGCTCGCCGTGATGATCGGCATCGTCCAGATCGTCATCGGCGCGACGCGGCTCGGCGACGTCACGCGCTATATCTCCGAATCCGTGGTCACCGGTTTCATCGCCGGCGCAGGATTTCTCACCGTGCTCGGCCAGATCGCCGGCGCGCTGGGCATTTCGGCGAAGGGAACCGGCCATCAATCCGTGCTGACCCGCCTCTATCTGACACTCACCCAACCGGGTCACTACAACTACAAAGCGTTGACGATCGCCCTCGCCGCCATCGCCATCGCCATTCTCGGCCGCCGGGTGCTGCGCGCGCTGCGCCTGCCGCAAATAGAAATGCTGGTCGCGGTGCTGGGCCTGTCCGCGCTCGCCTATTATCTCGGCTGGTCGGAAGCCGTCCCCGGCGCCAAGCCGGCGATCCCGCTGATCGACGCCGTGCCGGCGGCGCTGCCTTCGCCGCATGTGCCGCAAGTCAAGGCGGAGTGGCTCTATCCCTTGTCGACCTCGGCGCTCAGCATCGGCGTGCTCGGCCTACTGGAGGCCCTCGCGATCGCCAAAGCGGTGGCGCACAGCTCACGACAGCAGCTCGACTACAACAGGCAATGTCTGGCGGAGGGCATCGGCAACCTGGTCGGCGGATTCTTTCGCTGCATGCCGGGAGCCGGCTCGCTGTCGCGGACGGCGATCAACTATCAGGTGGGGGCCGTGTCGCGGCTCTCGAGTCTCGTAACCGCGCTGGCCGTGGCGCTCATCGTCCTGCTGCTCGGCCCGCTTGCGGCCTACATCCCGAAGTCGGTGCTGGCGGGCCTGCTCATCGTCGCCTCCTCCCGCCTGATCGACATCAAGCGCATCCGCTATACGGCGACGGCGTCCGTCGCCGATCTCGCGCTTCTCGTGACGACGGCGCTCACGGCCGTCTTTATCGG
>Ga0302319_10016476_pt1 | contig 13624 bp, 12 predicted proteins | sample Bog_T0_2_FD_203319 | JGI IMG/M metagenome (GOLD analysis project Ga0302319, IMG submission 203319) | Peat permafrost microbial communities from Stordalen Mire near Abisko, Sweden - Bog_T0_2 | ecosystem: Environmental > Terrestrial > Soil > Wetlands > Peat | place: Sweden: Abisko, Stordalen Mire...
CATCCAATAACACCCTGATGATTACTTTCAAAAGTTCGGACGTGTTCGGGAATCTGGTAAACGGTTCCAACCAACCGACATTTTTCTGGGAAGACGTGAACACCGTCCACATCAATGAGATCTCCCCTCAAAAAAATACGGGGATTTCGTCCCAGTCCGGGACTCAAGATACTTCTGTTTATCAGTGTTCATTAATTGTTTCTGGTTCCAAAATTCCTCTCACTATTCAATGCGCCAGGCCGGAAGATTTGGAACATCTGGTTTCAACCCTGGAATATTTCATCCGCCATTCCCGACTGGGCCATGACGCCCAACCCGCGGGCCTGCCCTATCCCACCCAGGGGCTGCGGTTCGCCGGCACCGAAAACGCGGTTAACCTTTTATGGGCGAACAGCCCGGCGGACAAAGCAGGATTGGCTTTAGGGGATCATCTTTGGAGCATCGGAAAAATCACGTCGGTACCGCAGGGAAAAAATGATTTAGAAACGGGTTTGCAATCCTCGTCGGCGATTCTGTTTGTCGCTTCCCCCGCCGAATGGGAAAAAGCCCTGACCGCATCCCGTGTCCCGGCCCAGTCCCTCGGCTTCCGGCCCCGGCTCAGAAAAATAACATTGTCTTCGCCTTGATGCCAACGGCTTAAATAATGTTCCGTCCCCTAGCGGGGATGCGCTGGCACAACCAAACCTTGTTACTCAGTACCGAATGATATTAATTATTCATTCGGTACATCTAAACTCCGCAACTCGGCTGGTGGCCTCGTCGCAAGAGCTTGCTTCGCAATAGGTAGTAATTGAAACGCCTTAAAACAATGTTCGTATCGATTAATGATTAATTGAAATTTTGTTCTAGAGGGGACTTATAAAACTTTATCAGTAACTTATGTGAGTGCTTTGTGTGAACGCTAATTTTTTTACCGTTTACTTCATATGCCGTTTTGAAGCGGAAAACTTTTCTCATTTCCCCCTCCCTTTCCCATGGTTCGCCTTGGCGAGAGCCGCCTCGATTTCCTCCATGTTTTCCAGGCGGTCTTTAGCGTTATCACTCACTTCATAGCCCAGCATCGTTTTAGCAGTGGGCTGAATAGCCTTCATAAATTCCTGCCATTTGGGGTCTGACGCGCGAAGGTCCTGCGCGATGGCCCGGTCAACCGCCTGCCGGACATAACTGGAAAACTCAACATGAAGCTTGGCTATCGCTTCCAGCCAATATTGTTTTTGCCGGGTATCGACCCGAAAGCGCAGTACCTCATCTTTGGATTGACGGTGTTTTCTTAAAACCTTGAAAGAAGTAATTTTAACCTGGCCGGTCTTAGACGCTTTATGGGCAACGGACATGAAACCCTCCCTTTTTTGATCCTGTGACTATAGTGTAGCCATATTGTAGCTACAAATCAAGATCGATGGGTTTCTCCGCGGCGAGGTAAAACTTGTCAATAACGCAGGTTTCGGCCCAAGGGAAATACTTCGCCCTTACCAAAATTTGGCCATTCTCGCTTTTCACCCAAAATACATGGCTTTGTAAATCCATTCGGGGATGGGAAAAATACTTTTGATCGGGCGGATAGGTTGTTAACTTGGATTTGAGCCGGTCATAAACATCTTTCAAAATTTTACGGTCCGGGTTTGAAAACAGTTTCCCCGCTTTGATCTCAATCGTTTCAATTTCGGTGACTGTCCAATGCTTAATATGTTCGGGTCGTAATTCCATAATTTCTCAAATGAATCAGATGTATACGGGTGTATACTATTTCGTTCTATAGAAATTTTCAAGAGTTTTTCGGAACATCAGAATGGGATAGAGTCCTGCACGCCCGCAACCCCAGCCAGGCTAATAGCTTTAGACCCAAGTTAAGGAAGATATCTCTAGGGAAATAATATCTGGTCCCCGTGGCCGGAAAATAAAATGCCCGCTTTGTGTGATTTATTTCCAGTTAATCCTGCTGATACAGGAGAGGAAAATTCGTTAAGCGGTTTTAAGGAATTTCGGTTTTACTGCTGTCTTCGTAATCCTTCTTGTCGGTTTCAACCAGGATATAGCACAGGTAAATGCCGGACGGCATGGCCCTGTCCTCTTCATCTCTGCCGTTCCAGGTAATTTCATGCGGGCCCGTTGACAGATTTTCATTATGTTCATGTTTGTCAAAACTAAACTGCCGGACCAATCTAAATCCGCTGGTGAAAATTTTCACATCCACTTCTCTCGCCTTAACCGTAGCGCCCCATTTAAACCGAATCACTCCATCCGCTTCCGGCTTGGGAGAGACCACAAACTCAAAAACGCCGGGCGTGGAAGTGGCGGTGTTCGTCGTTGTCGCCGTCGGTGTGACGGTTTTAGTCGGCGTGGGAGTCGCAGTCGCCAGGGTTCCGGTTGCGGTTTGAGTGGGTGTCAGGGTAACGGTTCGCGTCGGCGTGTTGGTGGGAAGAGTACCGGTCGCCGTTTGGGTGGGCGTGTTCGTAATGGTCGGGGTATTGGTGATGGTAGGCGTATTGGTGATTGTCGGTGTGAGAGTTACCGTAGGCGTCAGAGTCGGCGTCAAGACAACCGCTTTGGTGGGCACTGGGGGAGCCGCTGATTGGGCCTGTAAAAAGCCGGGAATCAGTAGAAAAATGAGCAGGAACTTTTTCAAACTTGAATCCTTAATTACCAATTTTTAAAACTTCCCCCTCTCCCTCGATGGGAGAGGGCCGGGGTGAGGGTGAAGCCCGTTATTTAAAATACCCCTCACCCTACCCTCTCCCGCAAGGGGCGAGGGTTTTGGTTCATTTTATTAACATCTTTTAATTCAATCGACTAATCACAGCGGCGCCCATTTGGGTGCAGGTTACCGTCTTCTCGCCGTTTTTAGCGATGTCCGCTGTGCGCAGACCTTCATTGAGCACCTTTTCCACGGCGTTTTCAATGGCGTCCGACTCTTTTTGCAGGTGAAAGCTGTATTTGAGCATCATGGCGACCGATAAAATCATGGCAAGCGGATTGGCTTTGCCCGTGCCCGCGATATCGGGCGCGGAGCCGTGGGACGGTTCATAAAGCCCCACTTTGCCGCCCAAAGACGCTGAAGGCAGCATGCCCAGGGAACCCGTTAACATTGAAGCTTCATCCGAAAGAATATCCCCGAACATATTGGTCGTCACCATCACGTCAAAACTTTTGGGTTTGAGAATAAGCTGCATGGCGGCGTTATCCACAATTTGATGCTCAAAGGCCACATCCGGATAGCCTTTGGAAACTTCCTCGGCCACGTCATGCCAGAGCCGGGAGGATTCCAGAACGTTGAACTTGTCCACGCTGGTCACTTTTTTGCGGCGCAGTTTGGCCAGCTCGAAGGCCAGTTTCACGATTCGTTCCACTTCGGGATAACGGTAAATTTCGGTGTTCACGCCGTAACGTTCTTTGCCCTCGCCGTGGATACCGCGCGGCTCCCCGAAATAAATACCGGAGATCAGCTCGCGGACAATCAACATATCCACCCCATCAATCACTTCAGCTTTCAGGGTCGAGGCGTCTTTAAGAGCGTCAAAAAGCTTTACCGGCCTCAGATTGGCGTAAAGATCCAGCCCTTTGCGCAGACCCAGAATGCCGGCCTCAGGCCGTTTTTTATTTTCAATCTTGTCCCACTTGGGCCCGCCCATGGGCGCTTTTAAAACCGCCTGGGCCGTCTGGCAGGCTTTTAAGGTATGGTCCGGCAAGGGATTGTCAAACTTGTCGATGGCGATCCCGCCCGCGTCCTGATGTTCGTATTCGAACTTGTGCCCAAACACTTCCCCGACCCGATTCAAAACCTTTTTGGATTCCTCGCAGATTTCCGGTCCGATGCCGTCACCCGAAAGAACAACGATATGAAAGTTCATGATTTCCTCTTAAAAAAGATTATTTAATCAATTTATCGTAATCTGAATGATTGCCAACCCAGAACCAGGTAAGTCCATCGGGGTTTTTAACCGCCAGCGCCCGGTAAGACAATCCGATCCGGATGGAATAAAACTGGCCTATTTTTTTGAAATGAAGCGAAGGATGTCGGTGATCCATTTTTAAAAGATCTAAATTTTTCCGGGCCACCGCCTGGGTGGGTTCCGGTAAAGCGTCAAAGCAGCGCCAAAAGCGGTGTGTGGCTAATTGTTTCAAAGCTTGGTGGTTTTGCCCGCCTTGTAGGCGGCACGCGCTTCCCGCGCGAATTTATCCAGTTTACCCGCGCGAACATCCTTCTTTATTTTTTGCTCCCAGACCTTTGAATCATATTTGGTGAACCAATCGCGAAAAGCCGCCAAATCACCTTGATCCAGAACCCTCACTTGTTTTTCGATTGTCTGAATTTTAACGGACAGCATAAAACCTCCTTAAAAGAACAACCCAGTCAGTATAGGAAAAATTTTAACGTCAGAAAAATAAATTTTAGGGTGAATTAATACTTAAAACTGAGCGGTTCGTGCATCCAAAAACAAAACAGATTTGAATATCAAATATGAAACTTTGATGAATACAAATAAACGCCGATAAAGCTGTAATTCAAACTAATGATTTATCAGCGTTTATCCGCGCGCGCAAAGCACGTCCGAGTTCCAATGCCTTGTTTCGGTGTTGGTTAAAGCGTCAGGCCCTTTTGAATATCAAAAGAAACCTTGGTGCTCTTTTTACTGTGCTTCAGCGACAACTTGTTGACCGCGTTCAAATAGGCCTTGGCCGAAGCCTCGATGACGTCCGTGGAAACGCCCCGGCCGTTCACCTCGTCCCCGTTGGTGCTCAAGGTGACCGTCACTTCGCCCTGAGCGTCCCGGCCCTGGGTTAAAGCCTTGATCGAATAGTTTTCAAGCTTGCCTTTGAAGCCCGTCAATTGATCGATGGCGTTGAAAACCGCGTCCACCGGGCCGTCGCCGGTCGCGGCGCCCTGGGTTTCCACCTCGCCTTTTTTCACCTTCAAGGTCGCGGTGGGCAAAGTGGCGCTGCCCGCCGAAGTGTGCAGATAGGTCAAATGATAGATTTCGGCGGAAGCCGCCACCTTTTCCTCGACCAGGGCCTCGATATCCTCGTCATAAACGCTCTTTTTCTTGTCGGCCAGGTCCTTGAATTTTTCAAACAAAAGGTCCGTCGCGGTTTTGTCCAGACTGTAACCCATGCCTTCCAGGCGTTTGGTAAAAGCGTGGCGGCCAGAATGTTTGCCCAGGATCAACCGGCTTTCCGGAACGCCGATTTCCTGCGGCGCCATGATTTCATAGGTCTGGCGGTACTTCAAAATGCCGTCCTGATGGATGCCGCTTTCATGGGCAAAGGCGTTGCTGCCCACAATGGCCTTGTTGGGCTGGATCATAAAACCCGTCAGGGTGGAGACCAGACGGCTGGTTTTGTAAATTTCCATGGTGTTGACGTTGGTGTAGAAAGGATATTTATCCTCGCGGGTCTTGAGCACCATGACGATTTCTTCCAGGCTGGCGTTACCCGCCCGCTCCCCGATGCCGTTGATGGTGCATTCCACCTGACGGGCGCCGTTCTGGATGGCCGAGATGGAGTTCGCGACCGCCAGTCCCAGATCGTTATGGCAATGGACCGAAATGACCGCCTTGTTGATATTCGGAACGTGGTTGCGCAGGTAAGCCACCATGCGGCCATATTCATCGGGAGTAGTATAACCAACGGTGTCAGGCACATTGACCGTACGGGCGCCGTGCTTGATGGCGGTTTCCACCATCCTCGCCAGATATTCCCACTCGGAGCGCGAAGCGTCCTGGGCGGAAAATTCCACGTCATCCGAAAGTCTGCGGGCCAGCTTGATGGAGTCCGCGGTGATGGCCAGGGCTTCTTCCCGTGTCTTGCGGAACAAATGCTTCAGATGGATGTCCGAGGAGGAAATGAAAACATGGATGCGCCCCCGCTTGGCCGGCTTGACCGCCTTGCCGCAGGTTTCGATGTCTTTTTTCATCGCGCGGGCCAGACCGGCGACGACGGTTTTTTTCAGGGTCCGGGCGATTTTTTCCACCGCCTCAAAATCACCCGGGGAAGCCGCGGGAAATCCGGCTTCAATAATATCCACACCCAGCTTTTCCAGCTGAATGGCCACTTTCATTTTTTCCGCGGTGTTCAGGCTGGCGCCCGGCGCCTGTTCCCCGTCGCGCAGGGTGGTATCAAAAATGTAAATTCGTTCCTGCGGCGTTTGGACCGCGATTTCCTTTTTAACTTTGACTACTTTCGATTTCATGACATTTCTCCTGGTTACTCTTTGGGGTAATTAAGCTTCAATCTTTTTAGGTTTAATTTTAAAAACTTTTTTGGTCAGGGCACGGGTGATGCCCCACAAGAGATAAATCGTCAAAAGAGCGAAAGAAGTGAACTCGACCGCGTAAAAGAGCATGCAAATGACCACAAAAACAAAAGCCAGGGTCCAGGGTTTTACGGTTTCCTTGTTCCATTTTTTCAAACTCGGAAAAGAGATGGTGGAGACCATTACCAGCGCCACAATAACCACCATCACGGGGATGATGGTGAGTTCGATGGAGCTGACATTTTCCTCATACCAGTGCATGACCTTGTTCACGATGATGGTTTTTTCGTACCAGCCGCTCCAGTGGGCTAAAAGCACATAACTGGCTAAAAGTCCCGCCGCCGCCGGACTGGGCAGACCCATAAAACTGGTTTTTTCCTCAATCTGGGACTGGACGTTAAAACGGGCCAGACGGATCGCCGCGCAGACGATATAAAAAATGGTGATGGAAAGTCCCACGCCCAGACCTGGAATATAACGAAGAACCGAAAGATAAAGCAGAAGGGCCGGCGCGACGCCAAAACTAATCAGGTCCGACAGACTGTCGAATTCCATGCCGAACCGGGATGTGGTTCCGGTGGCTCTGGCGACAAATCCATCCATAAAATCCATAAAGGCGGCCGCGATAATGAATTTCGCCGAAGTCACAAAAGGAATAACCGTGTTGTCTTCCAGAGAGAGAGTCAGTGAATCGTTAATGGCGTAAACAATGGCCAGCAGGCCCAGCACCATATTAAAAGCGGTCAGCATATTGGGCAGGAGGTAGATGGATTTACGCAGACGGGAGTTCGTGTTTTTATTTCCACTCACCGCGGTTTTATATTTGGGAGCCGCCATTAGAATTCTCCTAGTACCGTCACGCCCGCTTTAACCTGGTCTCCGACTTTCACTTTTGACTTAAACCCAACCGGCATAAATACGTCTACCCGGGAACCCAGTAAAATACGGCCGATGCGTTTTCCCCGCTCAATCGAATCACCCGCTTCAGGCGTGGTTTTAACCCTGCGGCACAGAAGACCGGCGATCTGCTTGATGACGATGCGGCCCTTTACCTTGCTCTTCCTGTCTTTGCTTTTCAGTTCCACCAGCAAATGAGCCTGTTCGTTCACCAGATCCGCCTTGTCGTCATAAGCGGCTAAAAATTGGCCCGGGTGATAAACCTTCTTAATCACTTTGCCGTCAAAAGGCGCCCGCTGGACATGGTTGTTCAGGGGATTCATGAAAATCGCGATGTGAACCGAGGTTTTTTTGAGAAAAAACTTTTCGACCTCGTTCTTCACAATGACCACTTTTCCGTCCGCCGGCGATAGGACCTGGTTCGCTTTCAAACCTTTCGCCGACCTTTCAAAGTCGCGGAAAAAATTCAAAATGAGCGCGGCGAGAACCAGCAGCACCAAGCCGATAAAATCCAGAAACCAATTGCCCCAATAGCTACCGGCAGTCAATACCGCCCCGCCCGCTACCAGAACAGGCAGAAACAGGCTCCAGGTTTCCGGCATAAATGGCAATTTCATTTAAAATCCTTTTTAAAATCTATTTCACCACGGAGGCACAGAGACATGGAGTAAAACATTAAACATGGATTATCTTTATTAAAAATCCTTTGCCGTACTCTGTGAACCCCGTGCCTCTGTGGTAAATCCGTCTTACTTCTTGGACCAGCTAAACATACTGCGAACCTGTCTGCCCACTTTTTCGATCATGTGTTCAGAGTCGTTACGCAGGATCGAATTATAAACCGGGCGGTTAGCCTGGTTTTCCAGAATAAACTCGCGGGCAAAAGATCCGGCCTGGATCTCCGCCAAAATGCGCTGCATTTCATGACGGGTGTTGTCCGTAATGATGCGGCGGCCGCGGGTAATATCCCCATACTTTGCGGTGGTCGAGATGGCGTCTCTCATGCCGGTGATTCCCTTTTCGAAAATCAGGTCCGTGATCAGTTTCACTTCATGCAGGCATTCAAAATAAGCCACTTCGGGCTGGTAACCGGCGGCCACCAGAGTTTCAAAACCGGAGCGGATAAGTTCGGACAAGCCGCCGCATAGGACCACCTGTTCGCCGAACAAGTCGGTTTCGGTTTCTTCTTTAAACGTGGTTTCCAAAACACCCGCGCGGGTGGCGCCGATAGCCTTGCTGTAAGCCAGGGCCAGCTTCAAGGCGTTGCCCGTGGCGTTTTGATAAATAGCGACCAGGGCCGGAACGCCCTGACCCGCCACATACTGGGTGCGGACCAAATGGCCTGGGCCCTTGGGAGCGATCATAAACACGTCAATATCCGCCGGAGGAACGATCTGGCCGAAATGAATGTTAAAGCCGTGGGAGAACATAATGGCTTTGCCGGCTTTCAAAGACGGCAGGATGTCGTTTTTATAGAGCGAACCCTGCAAATCGTCCTGAATCAAAATTTGAATAATGTCAGCCTTCGCCGCGGCTTCCTTGGCGGTAAAAGCCTCAAAACCGTCCGCCTTGGCCTGGGCCATGGTTTTTTCCGAATGGGCGCCGATAACGACTTTGATGCCCGAGTCTTTCAGGTTCAAAGCCTGGTTACGGCCCTGGTTGCCATAGCCGATCACCGCCAGGGTCTTGCCTTTGAGAACATTTAAATCCGCGTCTTGCTCATAATAAATCTTAGCCATTTGCTTCTCCTTGTTTGATGTACGACTTAAATTAAAAATTCAGAATTCAAAATTAAAATTCCAATCAAAGATTGGATTGCCCCGCCTTACCCGCCTTCACCTTCACCTTCTTTTCCGCTTCTTCCTGAACCTTCTTGCCGCGCGAAATAGCCACTTCGCCCGTGCGGACCATTTCCAAAATGCCGTAATTTTTCAAAAGCTCGACCACCGCGTTGATCTTGCTCTCTTTACCCGTCACCTCAATGATGAAACTTTTCAAAGCCACATCCACAATTTTTCCGTCAAAACACTGGACGATTTCCATCACCTGGCTTCTCGTGTTGGCTTCCGCCTTCACTTTAATCAAAGCCAGATCGCGGGCGATAAAATCCTCGTTAGTGAGATCAACCACTTGAATGGTGTCGATCAGTTTGTTGAGCTGTTTCTCCACCTGATCCATCACCCTTTCATCGCCGCGCACCACAATGGTGATACGGGAAATTTTGGGGTTATCTGTTACACCGACCACCAGGCTGTCGATGTTGTAGCCCCGGGCTGAGAAAAGATTCGACACCCGCGACAACACACCCGCGTGGTTATGAACCAAAACTGAAATCGTGTGTCTCATTTTTTGGCTCCTTTCGCTTTCATTTCAGCCATCACCCGCTCGCGGTCCTGCTCTTTCGAGAGCACCATGTCTTTATTGGCCGCTCCCGCCGGAACCATGGGATAAACGTGTTCTTCGGGGTCGACCATGATATCGACAATGCAGCCTTCTTTACTGCGCAAGGCTTGTTCGAGCACCGTAGTCGTATCTTTCGCCGTGTCAGCACGATAACCCTTCAAGCCGTAACATTCAGCCAGCTTCACAAAGTCCGGTTGCACCGGAATCGAAGTGGAGGCGTAGCGTTTGTCGAAGAAAAGGTCCTGCCACTGCTTGACCATCCCCAGAAACTTGTTGTTCAGGATGATGGTTTTCACGTTCAGGTTGTGCTGTTTCACGATGGCCAGTTCCTGCATGGTCATCTGGAAACTGCCGTCGCCCGCGATATCGATGACCGTGGCGTCCGGAAAGGCAAAGGCCGCCCCGATGGCCGCCGGGAAACCAAAACCCATCGTTCCCAAGCCGCCCGAAGTGATCCAGCGGCGGGGCTTGTTGAACTTGTAGTATTGGGCCGCCCACATTTGATGCTGGCCCACTTCGGTGGTGATAATGGCGTCGCCCTTGGTAAGGCGGAAAATTTCATCAACCACAAACTGCGGCAAAACCGGCGCGGTTGGTTTTTGATCGTAGGCGATCAAGGGATGCTTTTTCTGCCAGCCGTCGATTTGGTCATACCACTCGTCGTAATCCTGTGAACCCACCTGTTTGATCAGGGCGGCCAGAATGGTGTTCATGTCGCCGAGCACATGGGCGTCCACATGCACATTCTTGCCGATGGAAGTCGGATCGATGTCGATATGGACCTTTTTGGAACTGGGTGAAAATTCGGAAAGTTTACCCGTCACCCGGTCGTCAAACCGGCTGCCGATGGCGATAAGAAGATCGCAATAGGTCAGGGCCATGTTGGCGCGGTAGGAACCGTGCATGCCCAGCATGTCGATGAACTGGCGGTCGTTGGCCGGATAGGCGCCCAGACCCATGAGGGTTAAAGTGACCGGAATGTTGGTTTTGCGCGCGAACTTATACAGCGCGTCGGAGGCCCCGGCGTTGATGACACCGCCGCCCGCGTAAATGAGCGGACGTTTGGCGTGCTTGATGAGATCGGCAATTTTCTCCACCTGGCTGAAATCAATCGTCGGCACCAGTTTGGACAAAGGAACCGTGGAATGTTTGGGATAAGGCACTTCAGCCGAAGCGGCCGCGATGTCCTTGGGAATATCCACCAGCACCGGCCCCGGACGTCCGGTGCGGGCGATGAAAAATGCGTCCCGCATAATTTGCGGCAGTTCCTGAATACTCTTCACCAGAAAGTTATGCTTGGTGCAGGAACGGGTAATTCCCACCACATCCGCTTCCTGAAAAGCGTCAGTGCCGATTAAATGCGACGGCACCTGGCCCGTAATGGCCACCAGGGGAACAGAATCCATATAGGCGTCCGTTAAACCCGTCACAATGTTAGTCGCGCCGGGGCCTGAGGTGGCGATGCAGACGCCCACCCGTCCGGTCGCCTTGGCGTAGCCTTCGGCCATATGAATGGCGCCCTGCTCGTGGCGCGTGTCGACCAGCCGGATGCGGTCGCTGTTTTGATAGAGCGCGTCGAAAATGGGCAGAACGGCCCCGCCCGTTAATCCCCAAAGAATTTCCACACCCTCGTCCACGAGGATATCCACCACCATTTGGGCTCCGGTTTTGAGTTTTGTCTTAGCCATCGGTTTCTCCTAAAAGGTTCCCGCCCTTGCCGGACGCGAAAGACCCAGATTTTACAATAAATACAGCCGTTTTTTCACAATTAAGACTCAACTGAAAAACGGTTTACCCGGTTGTGTCATTTCGAACAACCGGAACAGCCTTTTTGAGAGACAAATAAGGGAAAATAGCCCTTTTAAGCTCTCAAAAACCACTTCACAACAGGTTGGGGTTTGCGACCGGTGGGTTACTTTTGGCTTTAAAACAAAAAAGCCGCGGTAGCCCTTGGAAGCGGGCCCCGCGGCTTGGTAGCCGTCGTTAGGAGCAATCCGCTTCCGGACGCAATACGACTACCAATACCAAGAGAGGTAAGTTGTTTGCTTTTCCGAAAGTCATAAATCTCCTAAAAATCTAAACTGCGAGTTAAAGAACTATAACGACCTCAAGAAGGCCTGTCAAGTCCACCCGTTTTTCCTTTATTCTGAGCAAGGATTTGATCAATGACCTTAATCCAGTCCGCCGCTTGAGTTTCATTGGGTTTACAATTTACGGCCCTTATGAAAGCCTCTTTCGCTTCGGGCAACCGGTGGTCTAAAAATAAAAACTCACCCAACTTGTAATACAAATGAGCGCAGGGATAACCGGCTTTTATAGCCCGTTTCATGAGAAGAATATTAGCTCGATGGTCAACACCCCAGTGAAATTGGGTAACCCATTCACCAAAACAAGATTCTAAAAAAGGATCTCCTTTAACCAGGGGGTACCCATCTGAAAAATGCATAAGCGCCGATTGATACAATTTCGGATCGTTGTACATATTCTCTGCCTGCAGGTTGAGCTGATAAAAATACTGATGAACTTTATTCCAATTTTCAAAAACCTTAACATTGGTTTCATTAACGGGAACAATGCCGACCACTGATCCGCCTTCTCCCGGCGGTGCAGGCGTTACGGTTTTCCATAGCGATCCTGGGAATCGCTTTTCTAAAAATTTCTGATAGTGAATATTGACCATTAACCCAACCCATTTGGCATCGGCAGCGTTCAACTTGGGATTTAACGAAGCGTTAAAATGATAGGTGGTCACATGAAGTGTATGACCATGGGTGAGAGGCATAAAATCAGTAAAGATAAGCCCCGGACCCATTTTAGAATATTGAGTATTTAATATCTGGTAAGCGTAAAAGTTTTCATCCGGCACTTCTTTCTTAAAGTTCAGGTTCCAAGCCGGGCCATCTACCGCCGGTTTCAGCAATTGATTCATATCGAGCAAAAAAGAACCTAGAAGCAGCGGGACCAAAACCCATTTTTTGTGGTGGGGCAAAACCCCTATTAATCGCTGTAACCCCAGAACAGTCACCAACAAAACAACCGGCATTACCTGAATAACCCGATTAAACTCAACGTAATCCGCCGATAAAAAACCGGGTAAAAATAAAATTAAAAAGGCGGCAAATATCCAAATGGTTATTTTTTCATTCCAGCGGCAAATCAATTCGATCACACCGATAAAAAAACAGGAACTCAGAAGAGGGTTAAGCATCCCGCCCCAAACCGGAGCATAAGAACTGCCTGCCTGCAGCGACCCCCAAAACAAACAGGTTATATAAGAAAGATGGGTTATCAGCTCGTGGGTGAACGTGAAATAATGGCTGGCTGAAGAGGTGTCAATTAAGTGATGGCCATATTCATTTTGGCAAGCGGCTATGATAAACGGCGACATTCCAATAATAAGACCGCTGAAGAAACCGATTAAATATTCAAAATATTTCCGATAACTATAAAACCAAACAGCCGTGATGGTTAAGGCAAACAACAAAATAACAACCGCCCAAGCCGTAAAAGTTAATGACCCCAAACCGATCCAAAGGCCGAGACAAAAGATCCAAATATTTTTTCCGCGTTCAGACTTCGCCTTCATAAAAAGTGAAAGGAGCAAAAAGCCTGACAGTTCCCAAAAGGGGGTAAAAATACCTTGATGACAAAATCTGCCGAAATAAAGAGGCCAAAAACTGAAAGCCAAAAAAAAGCCGAACAACCAGGTAAAGGATTTTGAAAAAAATTGGCGTGACGCCCAATAACCCGCCGGAACAGCGATGAATGAAAAAAATGCCGGCAAAAACCAAGTATCAAAAAAAGGAGAATCGAAAAATTTGAAAAACGGAACTAAAGACCAGATAAGAAGCGGCGGATGTTCCCCAACTGTGTAAAAAAATTGCCAGTTCCATTTCGAAACTAACGGGATTGCCAAAAAGCCATGAAGACCTTCGTCGCCGTTTGGCCACAAATAAAAACTGGTCAGGTGATAAAAACGAAAAAAGAGGGCTGGAATAAATAAAACAAAAAACCATTTACTGAAATTATCCGAAAACGTTTCAATATAGAAATAAGATTTTTCTTCAGAAAAAC